>Ga0326597_10003843_pt1 | contig 21371 bp, 24 predicted proteins | sample RVTome_12_FD_203789 | JGI IMG/M metagenome (GOLD analysis project Ga0326597, IMG submission 203789) | Soil microbial communities from uranium-contaminated site in the Upper Colorado River Basin, Wyoming, United States - RVT100D185 | ecosystem: Environmental > Terrestrial > Soil > Contaminated >...
GCCGACGCCCCGGCGTGACGAGCCGCCCGCCCAACGGTTGGCCCCGGTGCAAGAGACGCGGCGGCCGGCGGCCCGGCCGGTCCCGCAAGAGCCGCCGCAGTCGACCGAAGACGCCGTCCGTCAGCGCTCCTCGCCGCTGGTCCGCAGGATCGCCAAAGAGCACAACGTCGACATCTCGCAGATCCGGGGCACCGGCATCTCGGGTCGCGTGACGAAAGACGACATTCTCGCCTTCATCGGCGGCGGGACGGCCGCCGGGCGTCCCACGCCTGCCCGCGCAGCGGACAGCCGCGCGCCGGCGCCCGCGGCGGCGCGGCCTGCGTCGCCCGCGCCGTCCCACGCCGCCGACCTGGCCGGCCAGGTGGTGCCGATGTCGGTCATGCGGCGGAGAATCGCCGAGCACATGGTCGCCAGCCGCCGGACGTCGGCCCACGTTCACTCGGTGTTCGAGGTGAACTTCGCGCGCGTGGCCAGGATCCGCGAGGCGAAGAAGGCGGAGTACGAACGCGCCGGCGCGAAGCTCACCTACCTGTCGTTCATTCTCAAGGCGGCCGTCGACGCGCTCCGCGCCGTGCCGGTCGTCAATGCGTCGGTCGACGGCGACAACATCGTGTACCACAAGCACGTCCATGTCGGCGTCGCCGTCGCGCTCGACTGGGGTCTCATCGTGCCGGTCGTGAAGCACGCCGACGAGAAGAACCTCCTCGGCCTGAGCCGGGAAGTGGCCGATCTGGCCGCCAGGGCGCGCAGCAAGCAGCTGAAACCGGACGAGGTGTCGGATGGCACGTTCACCGTCACGAACCCGGGCGTCTTCGGCGCGCTCTTCGGGATGCCGATCATCCATCAGCCGCAGGTCGCGATCCTCGGCGTCGGCAACGTGGAGAAGCGGCCCGTCGTCATCGACGACGCGATCGCGATCCGGCCGATGGGGTACCTGTCGCTCGGCTACGATCACCGGATCATCGACGGGGCCGTCGCCGACGAGTTCATGTCGCACATCAAGCGCGCGCTCGAGTACTGGGACCCAAACGCGGCCTGACCATGCGGCCCCTCGAGATCCGCCGCCTCGGCCGCATGCCTTATACTGACGGACTCGACCTGCAGCGCGCCCTCGTGGAGGACCGCCGCGCCGGACGGATCGACGACGTCCTGCTGCTGGTGGAGCACCCGCACGTCCTCACGCTCGGCGTCAAGGGAGACGGCGGCCGCTCGCATATTCTGGCCGCCGCCGCCGCCCTCGCCGCGCGCGGCGTCGAGGTACACGAGGCGGGGCGGGGCGGCGACATCACTTACCATGGTCCGGGACAGATCGTCGGCTATCCGATCATCGATCTGAAGCCCGACCGGTGCGACGTGCATCGGTACATCCGCGATCTGGAAGAGGTGTTGATCCGCGCGGCGGGGGACGTCGGCGTGGAAACGGGCCGGGTTCCGGGGCTGTCGGGCGTATGGGCCGGCCCCGATCGCGGCGCGAAGCTGGCGGCCATCGGCGTCCGCATCTCGCGCTGGATCACGAGCCACGGATTTGCCCTGAACGTCGCGACCGACCTGGCCTTCTTCGACCTGATCGTGCCGTGCGGAATCGCGGGCCGCAGCGTGACGTCGCTCCGGCGCCTCGGTTGCGCGGCCGATCGCGCCCTCGTCGAGCGGCGCATCGTCGACCGATTCTGCGACGTCTTCGAGCGCGACGTCGCGGAGCCGGTTGGTGCCCGTACTGCTGGAGGATTACGGTGAGCGTCATGACAGCGTCGATGGTCGCGCCTACCCCCGTGACCCGCACCGCCGTGCGGCTGATGATTCTGATCATCCTGTTGAGCATGCTGTTTCTCGTCGTGCAGTATCCGTCCCTGCCGTGGCTGCTGCCGGTCCATTTCAAGCCCGACGGCGTGCCGAACGGCTGGCAGTACAAGACCGCGGCGCGCGTGCTGATGCCGGTCCTGGTCCAGCTGGCGCTGGCCCTGACGCTGGGCGCGATCACGGCTCTGCTCCTGTCTCGAAACCGATCCGCGCACGACGACCAGGCGCCCGACGTCCGGGCGGCGGCCGCTGCTGCGGAAGCGGTCACCCTCATCGCGGTGATCTGGGTGGCGTTCCAGGGGTACGCGGCCGTGGCGCTCGTCCGAATGTGGATGACCGAGCGCGGCGGGCTCGGCCCGTGGTACATCTACGCCGAGCTCTTCGGCCTGGTGCTGACCGGCATCGTCGCCGCCCGCGCCCACGCCCATGTCGGCCGTCCCGCTCCGAGGCCGTTCGTGCCCCATCACTGGCGATTTGGCGAGCTCTACGCGAACCCCAGCGACCCGGCCTTGTTCGTTCCCACCCGGGACGGGTCGCGCTGGACGTTGAATTTCGGCCGGTCCGTCGCGGTCGCGCTCCTCGGTTTCATCATCGCCATCGGGATCATCGGTCCAACCGTGATCCTTGGCCTGGCCCTCAGATAGAGATATAAGTCTTTTATTAATAACGATTTAAGTGAATTAGTTCACGTGTGGAATATTTTGCCCGCCTCGGGGGTTTTCACCCGCAACGAGAGGACATTTCCATGCGGGAACCCAAGAACGACGACTTGCTGTTGGATAGGCTGAAAGCGGGTGAGGAGTCGGCGCTCGACGACCTGGTCGATGCGTACGGCGGCCGGATATATCAACTGGCGTTCCGCTACCTCCGTAACAAGGAGGACGCGGAGGAAGTGGTCCAGGACGTGCTCTACAAGGTGTACCGCAAGGTCGCCGCGTTCCGCGGCGATGCCGCGCTTTCGTCGTGGATCTACCGAATCACCTTCAATACCGCGATGTCGCGGCTGCGGACCCCCGGCTTCCAGCGCTCCAGAGCGCAGGATCAGCAGGTCGTGTCGAGCGTAGGGGATGCGGTCGTGTCGGCGGCGCGGCAGCCGGAGGTCGCGGACTGGTCGGACCTGGCCGACGAGCAGGTGTTTCGCGCGCAGATGCGGCGGCGCGTCCTCGGGGCGATTCTGGCCCTGCCCGCCATCTATCGCGCGCCGGTGATGCTGCGGGACATTCAGGGCATGTCGACCGAGGAAGCCAGCGCGATGCTGCGAGTCAAGGATCAGACGCTCAAGTCGCGGCTTCATCGCGGCCGGCTCATTCTGCGCCGGCAGCTCGCCGATTTCGCCGGCGGCCTCACGCTGCACAACGCCGCGGCATGAGGGTTCTAGCCGCCCGTGGTGCAACTCCATCTGCATTCGAGCGACGCTGCATCCCGCCCGGCGGCGTTGCTCCTCGCTCGAATGCTCCCGGCATTCTCGGTCGTCGCGCCTTGCCGGCCGGGCGCACCGTCGCTCTCGGTGCGACGATGGACTTGCACCACGGGCGGCCAGGCCGGCCGCGTCGCGCATCGGCCGCTCGTTTACAGAAGAAGCGCGTTATCGAGGGCCACGCGGTCGCGCCCGCTCAGCGCCGGCAGCAGCACTTCCGCAATGCCGCGCGGGCCGAGGCGAACGGGCAGGGCGGCTGTTCTCGTGCGCCGGCCGGGCTGGTCGTCCGGCGCCACGAAGGCGCAGACGATGCGCCGCGATCGGCCGGCGACGCCGTCGATGGCTTTTGCCGCCGCGGCCGCCAGCGCATAAGAACCGGGTGGCCATAGCGGAGCGACGCGCGCGGCGAGGCGCCGCCTTGTCGGTTCGTCGAGCAGTCGCATCGCTGCAAACCCTCCGATAGTCGCCTCCTCCCACGGCACGACCAGATGCGACGGCGGCACCCCGAGCACCGTCAGCGCGACGTCCTGGGGCGCCGCGTTCGTTTCGAGCGCGACGACCGCTCGGACGGCGCCGGCCAGCGCTTCGGGGGCTGAGCCGAAGAGCCGGTCGCGCGCGAAGAGCCGCTCGCCGACGCCGCGCTCGACGAGGTCGCGCTGACCGAAGCCCGCGCAGACGACGACGGCGCGCGGCGCCAGCCGCGCAATCCGCCTCAACAGCAGCAGGCCGTCCTCCCCCTGCCACTCGGCCGGATTCCCGCCCACAGGCCGAGCCGCGGCGGCGCCTGCCGCTCGATCGGCGACGGCGATGATTGAAGCGCCCGCGGCTGCCGTCAGGTCGGTCGCTCCGGACACCCTCGTCGTGAAGCCGTGAATCGGCGCCGCCTGCATGATGTCGAGCGCCTTGCCGGCCGCGACCTGGCCCGCCTCGTCGACGAGTCGAATCGAACCCGCGACGTCGCGACGCGCGAGGACGTGCGCCAGCGCGCCTCCAAGCTCGCCGGCTCCGATGATCGCCACGTCCAGCATTCGTGGGCTATTGTAATGAAAGCTCCATGACTGCTTCTCTCAAAGGACGAGTGGCCCTCGTGACCGGAGGGTCCCGTGGCATCGGCCTGGCCATCGCGCGCGCCCTCGTGGCACAGGGCGTCCACGTGGCGGTGACCGGCCGGGACGAGACGCATCTCTCGAGCGCGCGGCCGCGGCTCGAGGCCGCGGGGCCGGGATCGGTCGAGACGCTGCGGGCCGACGTTCGGAGCTATCCCGAAATGGAGCGCGCCGTCGCGGCGACGGCGGCGCGATTCGGCGGCCTCGACATCCTGGTGAACAATGCCGGCGTCGGCCTCTTCGTGGAGGTCGCCGACATGACGCCGGAGCAATGGTCGGAAGTCATCGACACGAACCTGACCGGCGTCTTCCACGCCTGTCACGCCGCGCTCCCGCACCTGCGCCGTCGCGGCGGCGGCTTCATCATCAACATCAGCAGCCTGGCGGGCAAGAACGCGTTCACCGGCGCCGCCGCCTACTGCGCGTCGAAGTCGGGCTTGAACGCCTTCAGCGAGGCGCTGATGCAGGAGGTCCGGTACGACGACATCCGCGTCAGCTACGTGATGCCGGGATCGGTGGCCACCGGCTTCTCGGGTGGCGAGGAGGCCCGCGGCGCCGATTGGAAGAGCTCCCCCGACGATGTGGCCGAGGTCGTGCTCAACCTGCTGCGGCACGACCCGCGCAGCCTCCCCAGCCGCGTCGAACTGAGACCATCGAAGCCGAGAGGTAAATGAACCCTGATCGCGACCGGTCCGTGCTCGACAAACACCGCGACGCGCTCGAGCGCCACGAAACGATGATGGGGAGCGCGCGAGGACGGCTCGCGGTCGCGCTCGATCTGCTCACCGACTCGCTCGCGCTGGTCGGTCAACACGGCGTGTATTGCCGCAGCGAGCGAGTCCCGGGCAAGCCGAAGATGGACGTCGCCCTGATCGTCGAGCAGCTCGAGGACGCCAAGCAGCTCGTCCAGAGCACAATGCTCGAGCTGCGCTCACGCCAGACCTGACGATGAGCCACCTGGGGCTCGTGGCAGGCCGAGCCACGGCGAGGCGCGCGGCCGCGCGCGGGGGTGCCCCGCGTGGCGCCGGGCCGCAACCGTGAAAATGCGTGGGCGCCGCCCGGTATAATCGGCGCCATCCCATGCTCCAGACGCTGGGCCACTACAAGATACTGGGCCGGATCGGCTCCGGTGGGATCGGCGACGTGTATCGTGCCCGCGACACGCGGCTGGGCCGCACCGTGGCGATCAAGGTCGTGTCGGCCGCGATCTCCGGAGACGCCGACCGCCGCGAGCGGTTCCTGAGCGAGGCGCGCGCCCTCGCCTCGCTCTCTCATCCGAACATCGCCGCGCTGTTCGAAGTCGGCGAGGACCAGGACCTCGATTTTCTGGTCTTCGAGTTCGTGCCTGGCGAGACGCTGAAGGCAATCATCGGCGGTCGGCCGCTCAACCCGCGTCGCGCCGTCGACTTCGCCGTCCAGATCGCCGATGCGCTGGCCGACGCGCACGCCGAAAGCCTCGTGCACTTCGACCTGAAGCCGGACAACATCATCGTGACGCCGAAGGGGAACGCGAAGATACTCGACTTCGGCCTGGCAAAATGGACGGCCGGCGGCGCGGCGCGCGAGCGCGCGGCGCGCGCCGCTGCGACGTCGACGCCGATTGCCGGCGCCATGCTGGCGCGGACGGTGCCGTATCTGTCCCCGGAACAGGCGCTGGGACAGCCGGTCGACCACCGAAGCGACATCTTCTCGCTGGGGACGATCCTCTTCGAGATGCTCACGGGCAAGTTGCCGTTCACGGCGCAAGCCCCTCTGGCGCTGACCCACCAGATCATCCAGGGGACCGCGCCGGCGCCGACATCGGTCAGCCCCGGCCTCCCGCCGGAGCTCGACGCGATCGTGTCGAAGATGATGGCCCGGAGGCTCGAAGAGCGCCATGAATCGGCGCCGACGGTGGCCGCAGAACTCAGGGCGGTTGCCGCGATCCTCGACGTGCGCAGCGGCACGAGCGAGCCCCCGGCGAGGGTCGGCGGCGCGCCACGCCGCCGGTCGGCCTCGAAGTGGATCCTCGCGGCGACGATCCTGGCCGCCATCGCCGGCCTGGTCTGGTTCGCTACCCGCGTCGCCTGAAGGCGCCGCGGCCGCCTCTCATCGTCCTCGCGCCAGAATCTCGGGCAGCCGCTGCACGAACCCCGACCGCGCCACGACGTCGCTCACGCCGCCGCTGCGCGCCGCCTCGATCACGTCGGCCTGCACGTGCGACGCGAACCCGACGGTCGGGATGGCCTCGAGCGATGCATCGGCCTTCATCGCTGCGACGGTGGCGAGCGCGTCGATGCGCGGATTGTTCAGGTCGAGGATCACCAGGCTTGGACGGTTCGCCTTCATCTCGGCGAGCGCCGCGGCCGACGAGCGCGCGAAGGTCACCGGCACGCCGAGCTGCGCCGCCGTCGTCTTGATCTTGGACGTGAACATGAGATCATCGAGCACTGCTAGGATCATCGGTACCCTTCGAGGAGGCGGTCATCGAGCGAAGATGATTTCAATCGAGTCACAAGCCGTCGGCCCTTTCTTCAAGAACGGATTCGTCGTCGCGTGCGAGCGGACGCGCGAGGCCCTGCTGATCGATCCCGGCGACGAAGTCGCGGGCCTGCTCGACTTCGCCCGGAACGCTTCGCTGGCCATTCGCCACATCCTGCTCACCCATGCCCACGTCGATCACGTCAGCGGCGTCGCGGCGGCGAAGCGGGCGCTTGGCGTCCCAATCCATCTCCATCGCGACGACCTCTTCCTGTACGAACGAGCCGTCGAGTTCGGAGCCGCGTTCGGCCTGCGCGTCGAAGCGCCCCCGCCCGTCGACGGCTTCTACTCGGCCGGCCAGCGCATCGCCTTCGGCGAATGCGAGGCGCGCCCCCACCACACGCCAGGTCACTGTCCCGGCGGCGTCTGCCTCCAGATTGGCCCGTCGGGCGCAGCGGGGAAGGATCTCTTTGTCGGCGACACCCTGTTCGCCGGCTCGATTGGACGAACCGATCTGCCCGGCGGCGATCACGCGACGCTGCTGGCGTCGATTCGCCAGGTGCTGTTCGCCTTCGGCGACGATGCCCGGGTCCACCCCGGGCATGGCCCCAGCACCACCATCGGCCATGAGCGCCGCACGAACCCCTTCCTGCTGGACGCCCGATAGCGTCCCCCTGCCGCTACCCGTCCTCCGCCCTCTCGACGGTCAACTCGACCCGGCCCACGCGCAGCCGATCGCCTGCCGAGACGCGCGCCCGCGCGACCCGCCGGTCGTTGACGTAGGTGCCGTTGGTGCTCTCGAGATCGATGACGTCCAGCCCGTCGTCGCCTGCCTCGAGCCGGCAGTGGAGCCGCGAGACCAGCGCCGCGTCGACGACGAAGTCGGCGCGCCGGGCGCGGCCGACCGTCTTGACCGCGCCCGGGCTCACCCGGAACGTCAGAGAGCCCGCATCCGGTCCGGAACTCTGCAGAATCCACATCACGCGCGCTGCCAGCCGGGTCATCGCGCCGCCGCGAGCGTCTTCTGCAGCCACTCGGCAATCGCGCGGCCCACCTCCGGGCTCACCTGCCGGTCCTTCAGCGTCGCGTACTCGCCGACGTCGCCCGTGGTCGCCGGCACCAGCAGATGGTTGATGTCCGGGAGCCGAACGACCTCGACCGGGGGTGTGCGCCTCCGTGCGCGCGCAAGGGCATCCAGCCGGTCCGCGTTCAGCGGAGGGACCTCTCTATCCAGCAGACCGTGAAGGACGAGAAGGGGCTGGTCGATGTCGGGCATCAGCTTCGCGGGGTCGAAGGCGAGGAACGACTGGAACAATGGCACATCCGCCTGGCGCCGAACCTCCGCGGGAACATCCTCCCAGCCGCTGCCGGTCAGCACGGCGGTGTGGATCTTCCGCTGAAGCTCCATGGTGGTCTGCTTCTCCGCTTCGGGTCGGTCTGAGCGCTCGAGTGCGCGCGTGACCAGCGCCAGGTTGTGATCGACGCCGGTCGTGCCGATGGCGGCCACGAGCACCAGCGCCCGGATCCTATTCTCCCGCGAGGCTGCGATCATGGCGACGAAGCCGCCCTCCCCATGGCCGACGACGGCGAGGCGTCGCCGATCCACGTCCCGGCGGTCGCTCATCATCCTCACGGCCGCCCGCAGGTCCTCGGCGTAGTCGGCCAGCGTCGCCGATTCGGGGCGTCCGCCGCTCTGGCCGGTGCCCCGCTTGTCGTAGCGCAGCACGAGCAACCCGGCATCGGCGAGGACGCCGGCGAGCTGGCCGAAGACAGGAATGCCAGACAGGGTTTCGTCCCGATCGGTTGGTCCGTCGCTGCCGCCGACGAGGACGACGGCCGGCCGCGCTCCGCCTTCGCCTCCAGTGGGTTTCGAGATCGTTCCCGTCAACGAGAATCCATTCGCTGGAATCCGCACCTGCTCGTCGCCGGCGCGGGACACGGCGACGATCCGGGTCGAGACCGACGCAATATCCTCGCGGACGACCACGAGACTCTGCGCCGGCACGCTCACGCGGAGCAGCCGCCCCTCCTCGTCGCCCCAGACGTCGGCCTCGACGGGGATCATGCCCGTCGGCATGCTCGGCGGCGGGTTCAGCTTGACCCTCGTGCGCCGCGCTTGAATGACGCGCGCCAGCGTCTGAATCTGCTCCGCCGACGAGTCGACCACCGTCAGCACCATGGGGGCCTGGTGCGGGACGAACACGGACATGGTCGTGCCCGCGGAAGCGGTGCGGAGCCGGGCGGAGAGGGCTTCGTACGACGAGAAGAAGGGGCTCGGCAGCAGCAAGGCTGCCTCGTTGATCGTATCGGTTCGTGTCGTGAGGGCGCCGCCGATGTCGATCTCGCTGCTGGCGGTCGTCCCCGAGACCGTCATGCGCAGCGACGTCGACTGCCCGCGGGCCGTGGCGTCGATGGTGAGCTCGAGCGGTTTCCAGTCGGCCGCGTACCGCACACGCATCAGCCGGGTGTCAATGTCGAACGGGGCCCCGATGCGTCCGCTGCTGCTGATCGTCCAGCCCTCGGGGGTGCGCTCCACCGAGACGCTCTCGCTGCCGACGGCCACCGAGCCGGCGAAGACGGTGAAGTTCGACGAGGTCGGCGATGCCTGGTCCGCCGCCGCCTGTTCGGGGGGCGTGGCGCCCACCGCCAGCGGCACGGTCGCCGCGACGGCAAGGACGCCCGCGCGGATAGAATGAAGCGAGGGCATGCCGCCAGCATAGCACCATGATTCCCGCTGTCTCACCGAGAACCGGCGACGCCTACCAGGCCGCGCGGCAGAGCGCCGGTCTGATCGACCGGTCCGATCGCGGCCGCCTGGTCGTGTCGGGGAAGGACCGCGCGGCGTACCTGCACGGCCTGCTGACGAACGACGTCGCGGTCCTCAAGCCGGGTGAGGGCTGCTACGCGGCATACCTGACGCAGCAGGGACGGATGATCGCGGACCTCTGGGTCTACGAGCTTGGCGACTTGATGCTGTTGTCGATGTCGCGAGACGTGAAGGACACGGTGCTCGCGAGGCTGGACCAGTTCATCTTCACCGAGGATGTGCAGCTCGGCGACGTCAGCGAGACGTTCGCCAGCGTGGCGGTCGTCGGGCCGGGCGCGGCGGCGGCGATCGCCGGGCTGCTGACCGGAGCGCCCCTGGAGGGCCTCGCGGGGCTGAGCGATCACGGGAATCTGCGCGCGCAGTTCGCCGGCCAGCCGGCGATCGTGCTGCGCGTGTCCGACACCGGCGAGCCCGGGTTCGATCTCGTCGTGGTCGCGTCGCAGGAGGCGTCGCTGAGAGCCGCGCTCCTTGCCGCCGGCGCCGCCGACGTCGACGCCGCGGCGGCGGAGGCGCTCCGCATCGAGGCGGGCGTGCCGAAATTCCACCGCGATATGAACGAGGAGACGATTCCGCTCGAGGCCGGAATCGAGTCGCGCGCGATCAGCCTCACGAAAGGCTGCTACGTCGGGCAGGAGGTCATCATCCGCGTGCTGCACCGCGGGCATGGCCGCGTGGCACGCAAACTGGTCGGCCTGACGCTCGACGGCGCCGTCGTGCCGCCGCCCGGCGCCGTCGTGGAGCGGGACGGCCGTGACGTGGGCCGCGTGACGAGCAGCACGGCGTCGCCCGCCTTGAAGCGCCCGATTGCGCTCGCCTACGTCCACCGCGATTTCGTGGATCCCGGCACGACCCTCGCGGTGGCCGGTGCCGCCGCGGTGGTGACCGCGCTTCCCTTCGTGTTTCGCCCGGCCTAGCCGCCCGGCCGGACCAGGAGCCGGATCAGCGCCGCATCCGCCGGCGGAAACGCAAGCGTCGGCAGTTCCTCCCGCGACACCCACCGCATCTGCTGTCCGAGTTGAGGGGTCGGCTCCCCCAGCAGTTCGCACCGCAGAAAGTGCAGCTCGACCCGCCGGTCCGGATAGTCGTGTGTGGTCGTGAAGAGCTCCCCGCCGACGAGGACGTCCACGGCGAGCTCCTCCCGCAGCTCGCGTGTCAGACAGGCGTCGAGCGTTTCGTCGCCATCGCACTTGCCGCCGGGAAACTCCCAATGCCCGGCAAGATGCACGCCGGGCGGGCGCCTGGTGACCAGGATGCGGTCACCCTGCTCGATGACGGCAGCCGTAACGACCAGGGTGATCATCTCGCCAGAGTCTTGGCGCGCGGCGCCCGTCCCCTGCGCGCGGGCGCGCGGTCCGCTTCGCCGGAGGCGCGGCCGATCTTCCCGCGATCCGGATCGCACGGGTACGCGCGACAGCCCTTGGCCATGGGGCAGATGAGACACTTGGGACGCCGCGCGCTGCACACGAGCGCCCCCAGATCCATCAGGGCCTGGTTGAAATCGAAGACCTCGCGGAGCGGCACGAGCGCCTCCGACACGGCCCACAGGTGCCGCTTCATCGCGTGGCTCTTGGGATCGCCCTTGTCCACGAAGATCCGAAACAGGACGCGGGCGACATTGGTGTCGAGGATGGCCGCGCGCTGCCGGAAGGCGAAGCTCCGGATCGCGCCGGACGTATAGGCGCCGATGCCCTTGAAGGACAACAGGGTGTCCGCGTCGTTCGGGAGCTGTCCCCCGTACCGGGAGACGGCTTCGCGCGCGATGGCCTGCAGGCGTCGCGGCCGGACGTTGTAGCCGAGCGGGTACCAGGTGGCGGCGACGTCGGTGTCGGGAGCCGCCGCCAGGGCGTCGAAGGACGGGTACTTCTCGAGCCATTCGGCGTACTTGGGCAGGACCCGGTCGACCTGCGTCTGCTGGAGCATGATCTCGGAGACCAGGATGTGATACGGATCGTCGGTCTTGCGCCACGGGAGCTCCCGGCCGTGCACGCGGTACCAGGCCAGCAGGCGCCGGCGGAACCGCCGCCGGTCGGGCGGCGCGGGAATCGGCATCGGCGGCGGGCGTTTCGGGGCGCGTGCGCTCTTCGCGGGGCGGGCCGTCTGCTTGGAAGGCATCTCGTATAATTCGAGCCGGGACCTACCGTGAAAATCTACACGCGTACCGGCGACAGCGGAGACACGTCACTCTTCGACGGCACCCGCGTGCGCAAATCGGACGCCCGCGTCGACGCCTACGGCGAGGTCGACGAGCTGAACGGCTGGCTCGGCCTCGCGCGCGCGGCGCGCCTCGATCCCGATCTGGAGGCGGCGCTGGTGGAGATCCAGCGGGACCTCTTCGCGCTGGGCGCGCAGCTCGCCGATCCCGCGGACAAGATTGCCGACCGCGTGACCAAGGCCGCGCTGGGCGACAGCGACGTGGGTCGTCTCGAGACCCTCATCGACCGGCTCGACGCCGAAGTGCCGCCGCTGCGCCGCTTCATTCTGGCCGGCGGCGTGCCGGCCGGCGCCGCGCTGCACGTAGCGCGAACCGTCTGCCGCCGCGCGGAGCGGCGCATGGTCGCCCTTCAGCCGGCCGTGGACGCCGTGCTCGTGCGCTACGTCAACCGGCTGTCCGACCTGCTGTTCGTGCTGGCGCGCGTCGCCAACCGGCGCGCGGGCGTTCCCGAGACCGAGTGGTGAGCCGTCCGGGGGGCCCTACGGCGGGGCCTGCCGCCGTTCCACCGACCGCTTGACCGCGTCGAAGATCGCGCGGGCCAGCTCCTGAGACACCCGCTCGCGAATCGCGCCGCACTCGACGAGCACCGGGCCGGTCGCCGTCTCGATCGCCACGTCCCAGCGATCGCGCGCGATGCCTTCCGGCCGGTCGTCGATCTCGAACGTGCCCGGCCGCTCGTCCGGCTCGACGAGTGGGCGCCGCGACACGGTCGCGATCGGCGCCCCGTTGATCAGCACGCGCACCGCGTCGATCCGGTCCTTGTCGATCGCCCGCTCGCCGTAGTAGAAGCGCTCGGCGTCCTCGGAGAACAGCACGAGCTCGTCCGCCGTGGGCAGCTCGGCGACGATCGTCCGCCCGCGCCCGCGCTCGGAGTCGCGGGCGCGCTGCTGCCGCCGCCGATAGAGCCGCAGCGCCGTCGCGAGGCTGGCCGCCACGAACAGCAGAACCAGGGCAACGATCGCGGCCACGGCATCACGCATCGGCGATCGCGAATCGGGTCACCCGATGATCCCTTGATCGAATTCACCCGTTACAATGCGGCTCATGCCCTCGACGCCCGAGCCGCTGGCCCGCGCCTACGCGGCGTGCCAGCGGCTGGCGCGGTCGCACGACGAGAATTTCCCGGTCGCCTCCCGGCTCCTGCCGGCGGCGATGCGCCCGCACGTGGCGTCGCTGTACGCGTTCGCGCGCGTCGCCGACGACATCGCCGACGAGGGGACGGCTCCCGCGCCGATACGGCAGGCGCGCCTGCGCGCATGGCAGCATCGGCTGCACGAAGCGGCCGCAGCCGGACACGAGGATCGACCGGCGCAGAGCGGCGACGACCTCATCTTCGTCGCGCTCGGCCATACCATTCGAACGCTCGATCTGCCCGTGTCGCTCTTCGATGATCTGTTGAGCGCGTTCGGTCAGGATACCATGACGACGCGGTACGGCTCGTGGGGCGACGTCTTCGATTATTGCCGGCGGTCGGCCAATCCGGTGGGCCGGCTCGTCCTGCGCATCGGCGGCTACCGCGACGAGGCGCTCGACCGATCGTCGGACGCGCTCTGCACCGCGCTGCAGCTGACGAATTTCTGGCAGGACTTCGGCCGCGACTGGCGGGCCGGCCGGCTCTACGTGCCCCGAGACGTGCAGGAGGCGAACGGCGCCGGGGAAGCCGCGCTGGACGGCGGCCGGCTGACGCCCGAATGGGAGCGCGCGCTGCAGGACTGCGTCGACGTGACGCGCGCGCGGTTCGCCGCGGGGCGGCCGGTGTGCGACGGGGTGCGCGGCCGACTGCGGTACGAGCTGCGCCTCACCTGGCTGGGCGGCCAGCGGATCCTCGATCGGATCGCGCGGCGCCGCTCCGAGCTGCTCGATCACCGCCCGACGCTCACGGCAGCCGACGCCCCGCGGCTCCTCTGGTGCGCCGCGAGCTGGGGGGGCAGCGGCTGATGGCCCGCAACACGAGCTTCTATTACTCGTTCCTCGTCCTTCCTGCGGACCAGCGTCGCGCGATCCTGGCGGTCTGGGACTTCTGTCGCGCGGTCGACGACGCGGTCGATGAAGCGGGCGCGCCGCAGCAGGAGCCTGCCGCCAGGCCCGAGGCGGGCTGCGAGGCCCGCCAGGCGGTGCAGGCCTGGCGCGAGGAGCTGGCCCGCTGCTACTCGGGCCGGCCGCCCGAGACGCCGCAGGGGCGGCGGCTGCAGCCCTTCATCGCCCGCTTCGACCTGCCGCGCGAGGCCTTCGAGGACGTGATCGACGGCGTCGCGATGGACCTCGATACGGCGCGGTACGCGACGTTTGACGATCTCCTCGAGTACTGCCGCCGCGTGGCCTCCGCCGTCGGCGTGATCTGCCTCAGCATCTTCGGCTGCCGACACCGTGACGCGCGCGACTACGCCCTCAATCTGGGCGTGGCGCTGCAGCTCACCAATATCCTGCGCGACGTCAAGGGCGATCTGGAACGCGGCCGGCTGTACCTGCCGCTCGAAGATCTGGCCGCGCAGGGATGCACCATCGCCGACCTGTCCGCCGGCCGGGTGACGGATCCGGTCCGCCGGGTGATGCAGTTCGAGTGCCGCCGGGCCCGTGACTACTACCAGCGCGCCGTCGAGGCGCGGCCCGCCGAGGACCGGCGGCGGCTCGTCGCGGCCGAGATCATGCGCGCCGTGTACTTCGACACCCTGGAGCGCATCGAGCGCCGCGGCTACGACGTGTTTTCGGCGCGCGTCCGCGTCCCGCGGCCGCGGCAGGCGCTCATCGCGCTGCGGCAGTGGCTGTGGCAGCCATGACGCGGTACGACGTCGTCGTGATTGGAGCCGGGTTCGCCGGGCTGAGCGCCGGGGTTCGCCTGGCGCGCGCGGGCGCCCGCGTGCTCGTGCTGGAGTCCCGCGGCCGCCTCGGCGGGCGCGCCACGGCGTTTCCCGACCGCGAATCGGGGGAGCTCGTCGACAACGGCCAGCACGTGCTCCTAGGCTGCTATCGCGAGACCTTTTCGTTCTTGAACGACATCGGGGCATCCGACCACGTTCGGATCCAGCCGCGGCTCGCCGTCTCGATGGTCGACCGGGCGGGGCGGCAATCTCGCCTGGAGTGCCCGCGTCTGCCGCCGCCGCTGCATCTGCTCGCCGGAGTCGTCGAGTGGGATGCGCTCGCGTGGAGCGATCGGTTGTCGGTCTTCGGCATGGTCAGGCCGCTGCGGACGGCGCAGCGCGAATTGCAGCCAGGCTCGCGGCGGATCGCCGCGTCGCCCGGCGAGACGGTCGACAACTGGCTGATTCGGAACGGGCAGACCGCGCGACTCCGGGAGATGCTCTGGGAGCCGCTGGCGTTGGCGGCGCTGAATCAACCTCCCGCCCATGCCGCCGCCCCGGTGTTCGCGCGAGTGCTCGCGGAGATGTTCGGACCCGATCCGAACGCCGCGGCGATCGCCCTCCCCACCAGACCGCTGAACCTGATGTACGCCGAGCCGGCGCGCGCGTACATCGAAAGCCACGGCGGGATTGTTCGGGTCGGCTCGCCCGCCGCGCTGCGGCTCGATGCGGGCCGGGCGCTGTCGGTGTCGAGCGGGAGCGAGCGATGGACGCCGAAGGTCGTGATCTCCGCGGTTCCATGGTTTGCCCTGCCCGAGCTGCTGGACGGCGACGCGCCGCCTCTTGCCGAGACGCTTGCACGGAGCCGCGCCATGGCCTCTTCACCAATCGTGACGGTCAACCTCTGGTTCGATCGTCCGATCATCGACGAGCCGTTCGTCGGGCTTCCCGGCCGGGCGATGCAGTGGGTCTTCGACAAGCGATTGGCCTTCGGCGACGCCGCGTCGCACCTGTCGCTCGTATCGAGCGGAGCCTCGGCGTTGCTTGCCCGCACGAACGCCGAGCTCGTCACGATCGCGCACGACGAGCTGTTGACCGCTCTTCCACGGACGCGCGCTGCGCGGCTGCTTCGGGCCACCGTCGTTCGCGAGCCGCGGGCGACCTTTTCCCTTGCCCCCGGCCAGCCACCGCGGCCCGGCGTGTCGACCCCGGTGCGGGGCTTCTATCTGGCCGGCGATTGGATCGACACCGGCTTGCCCGGTACGATTGAGAGCGCCGTTCGCGCGGGGCACAGCGCCGCGGACGCCGCAGCGAACCCATGAACTCGATCGTCGTGCATTACAAGGAGCTGGCGCTGAAGGGGCGGAACCGGCCCTGGTTCATCCAGGCGCTCGTGCGCAACCTGCGGGCCGCCCTGGCCGGAGTCGGGGTCGTCGGCGTCCGGTCCGTGATGGGGCGAATCGAGATCGAGCTCGACTCCGACGCCCGATGGGACGAGGCGCGCGCCCGCATCCGGCGGCTCTTCGGCATCGCGAATTTCTCCTTCGCGGGCCGGGCGCCGGACGACTTCGGCGAGCTCGCGGCCGCCATCCTGCGCGACGTCGGGGACCGCCGTCCCGAGTCGTTTCGCGTCAGCGCGCGGCGGTCCGACAAGCGCTTCCCGTTCACGTCGCCACAGATCGAGCGAGAGGTCGGCGGGCTGATCAAGCAGAGCACGGGCTGGCGTGTCGACCTGGCGCAGCCCGCGCTCACGATTCACATCGAGATGCTGCCGGAGTACGCCTTCTACTTTTTCGGCAAGGAGGCCGGCGCCGGCGGACTTCCGACGGGCACCGGCGGCCGTCTCGCGTGCCTTCTCTCCGGCGGGATCGATTCGCCCGTCGCCGCCTATCGGATGATGCGCCGAGGCTGCCTGGTGATGCTGGTGCACTTTCACAGTTATCCGATTCTGTCGCGGGCGTCGCTGGACAAGGCTCGACAGATCGCGGAGCTGCTCACCCGGCACCAGCTGCGGTCGCGCCTGGTGCTCGTTCCCTTCGGCGACCTGCAGCAGCAGGTGCTGCTCGCCGTGCCGGCCGAGCTGCGCGTCGTTGTCTACCGCCGGTTGATGTTCCGCATCGCGGAACGCCTGGCGCGCGCCTGGCACGCCCGCGCGCTGGTGACAGGCGAGGTGGTGGGTCAGGTGGCGTCGCAGACCCTCGAAAACCTCACCGCCATCGCGGACGCCGCGACGCTCGAGGTCCTGCGGCCCCTGGTCGGCATGGACAAGGACGAGATCACGGCGGAGGCCGAGCGGATCGGCACGCTCCCCATCTCGAACATCCCGGACCAGGACTGTTGTCAACTGTTCACCCCGCGCCATCCGGCGACGAGGGCACGGCGGGAAGCGATCGCCCTCGCGGAGGAGGCGCTGCCAATTGCCCAGATGGTGGACGCGGCGGTCGCCGCCGCGGAGGTGGAGGAGATGCGATTCCCGATGCTAAGATACGCGGCTGACCGTCACGGGAATCGGCCTGCGTAGCGCCGGACCGAGCGGAGTGGCGAGTGAGTGGGCGGTGGCGCGGACACGTGCGCGGCCCGCAGGTGAAGGTTATGCCCGAGCGCCTCTCGGCTGGCGGTGGGTGAGTGGCTGGTGTGGGCGGTGGGGCGGACACGTGCGCGGCCCGCAGGGCCGCAGGTGAAGGTTATGCCCGAGCGCCTCGGCTGGCGGTGGGTGAGTGGCTGGTGTGGGCGGTGGGGCGGACACGTGCGCGGCCCGCAGGGCCGCAGGTGAAGGTTATGCCCGAGCGCAGCGGCGCGAGGGAGTTGGCGAGTGGGGGTGGGGCCCCACGAGGATAAGACGATGTTCCAATCCACAAAACAGTTGATTGACGCGCTCAAGCCGGTGGCGACCGTGCTGAGCGATCGGGTGAGCGTGACGGACGCCTCGGCGGCGTCGGGGGAGCTCATCGACAAGCTGGCATCGACGGCGGTCTTCGGGCAGGACGCCGACGTGCGCGGCACCGCGCGATGGGTGGTGCGCAGCCTGGCGGCGGCCGCCGGGATCCGCCCGGCGTCGATACACGACCTCTACATGGCGATTGGCCGGGGCGACGCCGGCGGGTTCACGGTGCCCGCGATCAACGTGCGGGCGCTGACGTACGAGACCGCCCGCGCCGTGATCCGATCGGCGAAGAAGCTGAACGCGGGCGCCTTCATCTTCGAGATCGCGCGGTCCGAGATCGGCTACACGGCGCAGCGGCCTCACGAATACGCCGCCGTCGTGCTGGCCGCCGCGTTGCGCGAGGGTTTCAGCGGCCCGATCTTCCTCCAGGGCGACCACGTCCAGACGAACGCCAAGAAGTACAACAGCCCCGAGCGGGACAAGGAGCTCGCCGGGCTGCGCGCGCTGATCAAGGAGGAAATCGCCGCCGGGTTCTACAACATCGACATCGACACCTCGACGCTGGTCGATCTCGCGAAGCCCACGCTCGCCGAGCAGCAGGAGGTGAACGTCTCGCTGGCCGCCGACTTCGCGGCGTTCATCCGCGAGCAGGAGCCTCGAGGCATCACCGTCTCGGTCGGCGGCGAGATCGGGGAGGTCGGCGGCAAGAACTCGGACGTGCACGAGCTGCATGCCTACATGGACGGCTTCAACCGGAAACTGAAGGAGCGAGGCGCCGACCTGGTGGGGCTCAGCAAGATCAGCGTGCAGACCGGCACGGCGCACGGCGGATTCGTCAATGCCGACGGAAGTCTCCGTACCGACGTGAAGATCGACCTGAAGACGCTCGAAGAGCTCTCGCGCGTGGCCCGCGCGGACTACGGCCTCGCCGGCGCGGTCCAGCATGGCGCCTCCACGCTGCCGCCCGATGCGTTCGACGCGTTCCCGCGTGTCGGCGCGTGCGAGATCCACCTGGCCACCGACTTCCAGAACATGGTGTACGAGCACCCGGCGTTCCCCGCCGATCTCAAGGAGGCGATGTACGCGTGGGTGCGCGAGCACGCGCAGGAAGAGCGGAAGCCGAAGGACACCGAGGAGCAGTTCATCTACAAGGCGCGGAAGAAGGCGATCGGACCGTTCAAAGAGCGCATGTGGAGCATTGGCGAGGAGGCGCGCCGCGCCATCGGAGGGTCGCTCGAGGAACGCTTCACGTTTCTGATGCAGCAGCTGAGGATTGGCGGCACGGCGCCCGCCGTCGCCCGGCTCGTGACGGTGCCGCAGATTCCGCTCGATCGGGAAGCCGAGATCGTCGCGGCCGGCGGCCAGATCACGGCCGCCGAGAAGAAGGCCGAAGGTCTGTCGGATTAGGCGGGAGCCGGCGCGCGGCTCCCGCCGTCGTGTCAGGCGTCAGTCCGGAATGCCGGAGTTCTCCTGCGGATTCGCGGGAAACACTTCGAGAAAGATGACCCGCGTCTCGACGCCGGCACGGCCGTAGTCGAAGAACACGTCGTAGGCGTGCCACCCGCCGTCGTGGAAGATCGTCAGCTTGTCGTTCGACACCGCGCCCGAGGGGTTCTTCTGGCGGCCCGCCTGATACCCAGCCAGCTGCAGATGCCAGATGATCCTCAGGAGCAGCTCCTCGGAGGCCGCAACCGCCGCGCTGTCGCTGCTGCGCGGCGCCCGCAGACCCGCGTGCTCGTTCCCCGTCGCGTTGACGACCTGCTCCGCGCGAGCCGCCGTCAGCGGGCCGTCCCCTACGTGATTCGGGTTGCCCGACGGGGGCGGCGGGGCCGGGGGTGGCGGGGGCGGCGGCTCCGCGGCCGGCTCGGGACGACGCAGCGTCTCCTCGCCCTGGACGGGGCCGAGACAGGTCGTGCCGGAGTATTGCAGGCGCATCGTATCGCCATCGATCTGGCCCGTGCCGGTTAACGCGAAGGGACACGTCAGCACGCCGGGCAGCGTCGCGGTGCCGTTCGCTGCGAGGGCGACGTTGTTGCCGTTCAACTGTCCGGACGCCACGCCCGACACCTCGAGGACCCCCGCGCAGCTCGCGTAGAACTCGCCGACCATCGACGTTGCCGTCTCGCTGGTGACGCGCCACTGAAAGTTGCCGCAGCCGGTGCCGGACGGAATCGATACGGCCGATTGAGACGACCACACGCCGCCCAATCCCACCGAGCTCCCCGGGCCCAGTCCCGAGCTGGGTCCTGAAGGAGCCGTCAGGCTCGAGCTGTGCTCGAAGCCGCACGCCGATACCGCAGCCGCCGCGATCAGCACGAATAGGCTTGTCTTCATGGCCCTGTCCTGTGTCCGGCCGGATACGCGGGGCCGATTACAAAATCGGTTCTGCGCACACACGCCTGTGCGCCGAACGCGATGGAACCCCTGTTTTCCCTAAGAAAATGGGGCTACTTGGAAACAGGATGCAGAAGACCGGCCAGATAGTCGCGCAGGCCGTCCTGTGTGCTGCGGAAGGCCAGATCATCCCAGGGCAGCGACGCCCGCTCGAATTCGGCCGTTTCGAGGGATTCGTCGTCGACGCACAGGGTGCCGCCGACCTCGGTCGCGGCGTACACGACGATGACCGGCGCGCGGCCGGCGTAGGAGTAGATGTTGACGAGCCCATCGAGCCGCACCTCGAGGCCGCACTCCTCGCGCGCTTCGCGGACGGCCGCGGCGGTGAGCGGCTCACCGCGATCCACATAGCCCCCGGGAAAGACCCACTTGCCGTAGCCGGGATCGATCGCGCGCCGCACGAGCACGATGCGCTCGGCCCGCGATCGGATGATGGTGCCGACGGCGATTTTCGGGTCGATGTAGAACACGAAGCTGCAGCGGGCGCAGACCAGCCGCTCCGGTTCGGTGGCTTTCAGCCGCCGCCGCTCGAGCGCGCCGCCGCACCTCGGGCAGAAGCGGAAGGTGTGGGAATCGTCGTGAGGGTGCACTTGGAGATCGGCCACGGGATCCTCGGCTCCGGCCGGCTCGCACCAGTATAATTCGAGGGATATGTCCATCTTGAAAGTTGCGCGGATGGGCCACCCGGTACTCCGCGCGAAGGCCCGCCCGATCGACCGCGGCGAGATCATGGGCCCCGCCGTGCAGAAGCTGATCGACGATCTGATGGCCACGATGATCGAGTATCACGGGGTCGGGCTGGCGGCGCCCCAGGTGCACGCCGGCGTGCGTGTGTTCGTCGCGTCGATGGATCACGACGAGGGCGGCGACGGGGAGCCGGTTGCGATCATCAACCCGGAGATCACGCCGGTGGGCGCCGACATCGTCGAGGACTGGGAGGGCTGCCTGAGCATTCCCGACATCCGCGGCCGGGTGCCGCGGGCGCGGGAAATCAAGGTGCAGGCCTTCGATCGCCGCGGCGACCGGATCGAGCTGCGCGCGCACGATTACGTGGCGCGCGTGCTCCAGCACGAGACCGATCACCTCGACGGGATCCTGTTCGTCGACCGGATGCGAAGCTTCGAGAGCCTCACTTTTCTCGACGAGTACTCGCGCTACTGGGTGAAGGAAGACTAGGGTGCTTGGGCCCAGCTCTGTCGCGTGCTCAGCCCCGGCACTGTAGGGTGCTCGGGCGAGCACTCTAAGGTGAGAGTGTCCCGAGTCCCGGGCGGTCAGGCCGGCGGGGCGCGTCGCTTTCTCTCCAGGGCCCGTTCGGATTGCAGCCGTTCGAGCTCGACCGCCGAGTGATCGGCGAACTGCATCGCCTCGGCAATCGCGCGATGGCCCGCCACGTCGGCGATCGCGCGATGCATCAGCTGGCAGATCCGGCGGTACGACGGATGGCCTTGCGGCGCGGTGCGCAGCTCGATGACGTGC
>Ga0326597_10003844_pt1 | contig 21367 bp, 35 predicted proteins | sample RVTome_12_FD_203789 | JGI IMG/M metagenome (GOLD analysis project Ga0326597, IMG submission 203789) | Soil microbial communities from uranium-contaminated site in the Upper Colorado River Basin, Wyoming, United States - RVT100D185 | ecosystem: Environmental > Terrestrial > Soil > Contaminated >...
CGCGGTGGAGGAGGACAGCATCGTAGCCAAAGCCTCTTTGCCGCAGAGGATTATGATTGCGTTTAAGAATCTATTAGTAAGATTTAAGGAAATATTTGCATGACAGCCGCAACGGCCGCATCTTCGAAGGATACCCCCGAAGGAGACCTGGAAGTAAAAAGCGGCACAGTGCAGTTTAAAAGCGGCACAAGCCAGATTAAATAATTAACCTCGCCTTAATGTCCGAACAGCAATTTGACATAATCAAAGCCCTATCTGCTGCCTTGCGCGAAGTGTTTAGCGAGAATGGGAAATCCGGCCGGTTTATAGATGTCTCCCGCATCCCCCTTATTTGCCAGCATATTGCCGGGATTCATGACAGCCTCGCTGAAATTAAAGAGACTTTAAGCAAAAAAGTCGTAACCCAGGATCAATTCTGGCCTGTTAAAACTCTCGTTTACGGATTCGTGGCGCTGATTCTTGTGGCCGTAGTTGGCGCAATCATCACTTTGATAATTAACTCCCCTGGATGAATACAACTGATAAACAATTTACAGCGGGCCTGATTGAAACACCCAAGGATGAACGCGACATTCCGTTTGAGCTTGGAAAAGTCGTAAAACAAATTTCCATTGACGAAGTGCCGATGGAAGATTGGGACTATTCGAGCTTCACCCTCATCAAAAATCAAAAAGACACAGACCAGTGCGGCGGGTATTCTTCTGCCGCTGTGTCGGAAGATCAGGAAAAAGTCCCTTTGTGTCCCGCCTTTTCTTTTGCCGCCGCGAAATACATCCAGGGCGGAGATATTGATTCATACGGAACGGATTTAAGAAGCATTGGTCAAGCTCATCGAAAGATCGGCGCACTCCCTACAGTAATGTGTCCCCTTTCTGAAGAAGATCATTTTGATCCGAAATATCGAGACATCAGAAACTGGCCGAAGCACACGCACAAGAACGCCAAACCTTATAAAAAAAAATCCATGATCTGGTGCGATAAAGGCCGGTATGACACCTTTTCAAATATTCTCACCGCGCTGTGGGCGCATCGCAAAGAGTGGAGGTCTGTCGAAACGGGAGTAATGTGGGAGGACAACTGGCTGCTCGCGCCAAAAGGGGTAATCCCGAAAGAACCGGGAAGCCCGATTGGCGGCCACGCTGTCAAGATCATGTCGCGCCTAAAAATGATAAACGGCGAACCGCATCTCGTTATTCAAAATTCCTACGGAGAAGATGTGGGAGACAAGGGACTGTTCTACATGTCCCGCGAAGTTGTAAACCGCAAGCTCACCTACGGAGCGTTTCAGTTTCAAGACCTCGATCCTGAAGAAGTCCGAACCAAATTTAAGCAATTAAAACAAGGAGACCAAAAAATGGAATCCAAACCAGCTTTGCAATCGCAGACCATCACCGGCGCAATGAAAATAATCGTGCCGGTGATCGTAATGATTCTCGGTTATCTGGGACTGCAAATCACGCCGGAGGAATCAGGCGCGGTAATTGAGAACGGAGAAAAGATTGTCATGTCCGGCCTTGCTATCTGGGGTTTGTATGATGTGATTCGCGGCCGATGGAAGGCTGAAAAACCATTAAAGGGGATGTTCTAATGGAATGACCGGAACAGAAATCCGCGACCAATTTCATATTTTCGTTGATGACGAGCTGGATGCGACTCTGGAGCTTCAGCTGGGCAACGATGCCATGCACGCGGTGGAAGAGGAAGTCATGCCGGAGATTCTCAAAAAAGTGGATACCTCGCTTTCGACCTCCACCGGTCAAACCTACACTACTTCCCGCGCCCTGCCCTCCGACTATTTCATAAGTTCTAACTACCTGTATGTCGGCACGCATAGATACAAACAAGTGCCCCTTGAAAAGCAGGTGTTTTACCGCGACAGAGCCGGGTATTTCTGGGTAGATCACGCTAATTCCGTTTACTACCTTTCCGGCACGCAAAGCTCTGCGGAGACCATCACCTTTCCGTATTTATACGAAACCACCGATATTGCCGCCGGAACAGAACCCGTGTGGCCGGATAGATTTCACCGGCTGATCCCTCTGAAGATGGCCCGCCAATGGTACACCATAGATCAAGGCGATAAATCCATAAGCTGGCGGCCGGAATGGGAAGCTGAATATCAGGAGGCTTTCGGAAGATTCAAGGAATGGGACGCACGCCTGAAGCTAGCCGCTATCAGCAATTCCACCCCGTATGAAACAATCTCGCAAGATGAAGGCCCGCTAAAATTAACCCTCCCCTAAATGCCTCTCCTGTCCGACATCATTAATAAATTCCGCTTCGGGACAATCAACTCGATTGAGTCCTATAAATCTCCTCCGGGTTCGGCTTTTGATTCCCTGAATTTCATCACGCGGGGAAACCGGCTTGAACTGCGGCGCGGATTTTACCTAGTGGGAGATACAGAGATTTCCGGCGCAGGCCCGAATCTCGGAATCCACACGGCGTATAAAGCAGACGACACAGCGGTGCTGTTTAAGAAAAGAGGCCGGAAGCTCGAATACCTGGACACAAGCGCAAGTCCCGATGACTGGGCGGAAACCTCGACAGATATTTTCCCGGCCGCGGCCGAAGATGACGAAGCCGCTTTTGCCAACTATCAATCTACCGCGGGAGCGCAGATGTTTGTGTGCAGTCCGAACGCCGGGCCGTTCAAGATCATGGTTGCCAACCCCGGCTCGTATACCGACCTCACAGACGCGGCCAAGAATTTCCAGGGTTACATCAAGATCAAACAAAACCGCATGTGGCTGTGGAATCGGATCAAAGACAAATTTGGCGTGTACGGGTCGCATATTGATGAGCTAAACGAAACCACCGTTACAGCCGAAGCCACGACATCCCTTACCGGCACGCTGGCATTTAAGGCCGGGGGAGCTGTCCGCACCTGTTTTGCCGTGGAAATTACTATTACCGCAAGCGGCGAAATTTACACCGACGACTACAACGGCGTGCTCACAGGTTCTTTGGGAGGCACGGGAACGATCAATTACACCACTGGCGCGTATACCCTATCGAATGCCGGAGTGGGAACAGCGGATTATCAGTGGGAAAATTCGAATGACAGTGGAATAACGGATTTTACAGAATCGGCCACGAGAGTTGCCGGAGAAGGTTTCGTTTTCCGCCAGGACGACGGCGGGGCCGTAATGAACATCCTTTCTTATGGAGACATTGAATACTGCATGCACAAGACGAAGACCTGGGTGTTGACTCTGACGGCCACGGATACGAACGCCACCAACCTCATTTACCGCGACCACGTGGGAATCCCGAATTGGCGGGCCGCGTTTGAGGGGGGAGATGGCATTTATTATATTGACTACACCGATGAAAAAGACCCGCAATTCCGGTTATTGACCCTGGAGCCGCTCTCTGCCCAGGTCATTCCGGTATCCATTTCCAAAGGCCGCAAGCTGAACAATGAACTCGTGGGACTGAACCTTGAAAATTATCGCTTTGACAAGGGGGCAGTGTTTGAATGGGGCGAGTCCGTTCTGTTTGCCTGCCGCCACAAAGACTCTACGATCAATGACACCCTTTTTATTTATAACAAATTGAGCCGCGCCCTCGACCGGCTGGATTATCCCGTCTCTTCCTTTGCCAATTACAACGGCGTGCTGGTAGCCGGAGACACCTATTCCGTGAATGTCTACGAACTTTTTAGCGGTTTGGACGATGATGAATCCCTTATTTCCGGGTACTGGGAATCAAACCTCACCGACCACCAGATCAGGGAATTGAAAAAATCAAAGAGACTCATCATTGAAGGAAACATCGGCCCGAACCAGCAAGTGAAGGTTTATCTGGCTTCGGATAACGGCCCGTTTGTGGAAGTCAAAAACAGCGGAGATGACGATGCCCTTGACGGCGGGGCAGGTTATGTAGATACCAGCACGAAAATTTATGTCGGCTCGCGGACAGTAGGCTCGGATGAAGTGGGAGGAGGAGGAACGGGAATAGATGCGTACCATTATAAAAAGAAAATCAAACTTGGTTTAGACAGGTACGAGAGATTGAAAATAAAGTTTGTCCCTCAAGGTATTGGCTGGTTTGATGTGTCATACCTGGAATTTCGTAAAATCAGAAGCAAGGAACATAAAGTCCCCACCCGTTACAGGGCTTAATCATTTATTTTTCACATATGAAAAAAGCAATTTTGACCCGCGCAATCTATATCTTTCTCGTTCTACTCCTTTCGGCCAACAGCTATCTGGCTGTGTCCAACTGGCAGGCAAGGAACAATCTCGGTATTCCAATCCCCGTAACAGTGGCTGTGTACGAAGATTCGCTCCAGGCATCCGTCAGCTCGTCTGCCAGCTCTTTGACTTTGGTTCGGGGCACAGATAAAGCGGGAAACAACCTGTCCGGGCGCGTGTCCGCAGTGATTGACGAAGGCACGGCTTCGGAAGAATTTATGATTGTTACCTGTACGGGCACGTCTTGCACCATAAATTCAAGGGGGCTTGATCCGGTCAATCCAATTACGGAAGACAGCGATCTGAAATTTTCCCACCGGCGCGGATCGTCCTTCAAAATTACGGATTATCCCCAGCTTGCGATTCTGTCCCGCCTCCTGAACGGCGACGAGAATTTCCCGAACCAAATTTATTACGATTCCAGCGTGTCAGTTTCGTCCACCACCGCTTTGGCCAATAAGGACTATGTGGATGGTGTGGTAAATCAAGGCGCGGCCACCTCCACGGAAAGCTTGGGAGGCATTGTGGAACTGGCTACCGCTCTGGAAACCGCGTCCTCCACCGATCTGGGCGCGGATATACCGCTTGTCCTGCAAGCTAAAAACGCGACCGATACGCCCTCGACAACCGGGTGTGCGGCAGGATATACGACCATAGCAGGCGCGGGCTGTACGATAATCGCTTCTCTCCTGGGCAAGATAAAACAGGCCTGGCTTGATCTGACCGCGGCGTTTACCTGGACGGGAGCGCACATTTTTAACGGCGGGCTGACAGCCAATACTGCGACGACAACGACCCTGGTTGTGGGGTCTTCTAATCCCACCGCTTCTCATACTACCGGCGGGCTGTGGTTTCCTTCTGCGACCTCGACAGTCAGCATAGACACCCCGCAAATCTGTTTTTCAGGGGCAGATTGCGTTACTAACGGCGACGGCGGATGGCAGCAGCTCGGGGAAACGACCTTCTCTACGGGATCGGCCACCACTACGGTCGCTGCCAGACAAGATTTGATGGTGCATGTGTTCACCACCAGCAATACCATCACCTCGAAAGTAACCATGCAGCTTAATGAGGACGGAGGTACAAATTATGCCGAAGATTTGATACTGGACAATGCGGATGACGCTGGCACTGCCGTAAATACATCGGCTACCAGGTGGACGCTGCTTGATGACACTGCCACCACGGCAGTTTCCTGTGTCGTGCATATCGTTAACCGCACGGCCAGCGTCAAAGTCGGGACATGGCATTGCGTTAAAGTCGGGGCCACTGCGGCCACCGGCCCGGTAACAATGGAAGGATTCGGGACATGGCACAACACCTCGGACGCAATTACAGAAATTTCGATAGGGTCGTCAAGCAACGGAACTTTTGGCGCGGGATCGCGAATGACAATCTACGGCAAAAAAGACTGAAGCATAACTATTAACTACTAAACACATGGCACTCACACGTTCGCAGTTTACAGATCAACAGTTCGGAGGCATGAGTCCCGAAGCTCAACAGGCTATTTTGGCGAACACCAATGAGGGCCAGAGCAACGAAATAGTGGGCGGGGCAATTACGAATCGCGATTCGAGGTTTCGGTATACCCAGCCGCCTGTAACCCCCCCGCCTGTTCCTGCACCACCGCTTCCTTCAGGAACTCCCCCGCCCTCTGTTCCCGATCCCGTCAGAAGCTATTACGAAGGGCTGAATATAACCCCGCCAGGAGCCACAGACGAGGCCGCAGTGCGCGAAAGTGTGCGACAGGGTATGCAAGCCCATATTGACGCTATTAACGCGCAATACGCCAATTTAGTCGGTCAGGAACAGCAAAGAGGCGAGGAAAGGGCAGGCCAGACCCGCGCAATCTCTGCAAGGTCAGGCTTGCTTGGTTCGTCTTTCGCCCAAGCTCATCAGGAACGCACGGGCGAGTTCAACAAGCAAGCGGAAAAGGCGATTCAGGATGAACGCGCCGTTATGCTTTCCAGTATAGAAAATGAAATCAGCCAACGCGCCCGGGAAGAAGTGGCGGCTAAAAAAGCCGAGGCGGCAGGCAATGCGGAAAGGTACATCGCATATTTAGAGAATGCCCAAGAGGGCGCGAGAAGCAACGCCATCAGCCTGGCGCAGGCTGGTGTCGCTCTCGACAAATTGAATCCGCAAGTCAGAGCAAAACTTGCCCAGGACAGCGCGTATGATCCGATAACCTTTGAGACAATCTACAACGCCAATCTTCCCAAAGAAGAAAAGGTGAAATTTACCTTTATGCAGAGAAGCGACGGCTCGATCGCTAAAGTTGGGGATGATGGCTCGCTTCAAGTGTTCGATGATTACAAATTCCCAGAAGAGTATTCGCCCGAGTTTATGACTAATGAATTGACGGGAGAGACGTTCGTTTACGATAAGAACAACGCGGTAGATGAAAGTGGAAATCTCGTTCTTTCTCCGGTTGGTAAATTTGCCCCTTCGTTTGCTGAAAAGCAGCAGGCAGAGTTGCGGCAAAGATACGCGAGTGGTGGAGGAGGAGGGACAGTTACAGAGAGATTATTGGTGAAGCAGGAGACCGCGATCAGCAAATCCAGAAAAGATCTTTCCCAGGAACGCGCAACCAGTAAAGACGGCTATGCGAATCCCAATACTTACCGCGACCTGAAAGCCAGCTATATCTCCGCTGGCGGCAGTTCCGCTGATTTCTTCCAGGCTGTACCTATCGAAGAATTCATCTCCCCTGCTAACAGGAAAGGCGACTTAGCACAGAAGGGTGACACCCCGCTCGATCCGGCCGTAGCCGCATTCTTAGGCTTATAGGAATGGCTTTCAACCTCAGAAAAATAATTGAAGGCGTCGATACGGCGTTGCAGAAAGTGGCAACGCCTATTCAGCGTTTTCAGCAAGCAACCCAAAAGAAACTCCAATTCCTGCAACCAGAAATTGATAACCCCGAGGATGCTATCGGCCAAGGATTGTTGCCGGTAAGAAATGCAGATGGAACTTATCGGTATGTTGATTTCACGGCAGCTGGTACATCTCAAGCTATTCGACAAAAAACTTTGCCCAAGCTGAAAGGTTTTGTAAGCAAAGCACTATCGAAGATTACTGAAAGGTTTGCTGGCAAGGGACTCAAACTTCGTACTGAATTGATCGACAGATTTGCGCCTGTTCAGGATTTCGTCAAAGGCGTGAAGTTGTCCGCTGAAGCTGATCCATACGTTGCTGTCCGCAATTTTGCTGGCAGGTTCGGGAAGATTCAGAACCGCCTCGATGAACTGTCAGGAATCCTGCAACCGGCCAAAGAGAACCTCGACGTAGCGAAGCAATTTGGTTTGCTTGAGCGATACGAAGAACTCGCGAACCGAGGCATTACAAAGTTTCCGGGCAAGCTGACAATCGACACAATCAAAACTCAGAAAGCCGCTTTGGAAAAGAGCCTGGGAATTCGCGGCCCGGCGGTTAAAACATTTCTCGAACAATTACGGGGGTACAGCAATCGTCTATTGGTCGAAGCCCGCGATGCCGGGATAATCAGCAAGGAAGCGTTTGAAAGTATCGTCAAGAACAATGAAAAATATCTGCCTCTACAACGGCTGGAATATCTGGCCGACCAGTGGGACAAATTGCCAGCAGGAGCCAAGAGCTTTAGCGTCGCTACCCAGAACCTCATAAAACGAATCAAGGGAAGCGAAAAAGAAATAGCCGACCCGATCGATTCGATCATCCGCAACACATATAAAACCGTCAACCTCATTGAGCGAAACAAAGTCGCGCAGAAAGTGGCTGATCTTGCAGTGCGTCCCGAATTCAAAGAATTGGTTATACCGGCTAAAGGCCCAATTCCGGCAGGGATGGACAAACTGTCTGTCTTTAGAAACGGTATCAAAGAAGAATTCGCAGTTCCACAAGAACTTGCCGATTCACTGAAAGGTTTGAACGAAAAGAATATTGATATCGTGACCCAGCTTGCAGGAAGAATGGGCGGATTGCTAAGAGCGGGAGCTACGAGCCTCAACGTTGGGTTTATTCCAGCAAACATGATCCGGGACGCGCAGACCGCCACCCTTGTTTCTAAAGTTGGATTCACGCCGTGGGATTGGCTGAAGGGCTTCGCGGAAGCGGTTAAAAGAGGCCCGCTATATAAACAATATTTAGAAAGCGGAGCTTCGTTTTCTGGCTTCTTTGAACAGACCAAGAGCCTTTCCAAAACAGCAAAACAACTTACCGAATCCAAAGGTACGAGAATCGCCAAAACAGTTCTTAATCCAATCAAGCTCTTGCAGACGATTGGCGAAACAATAGAACTCACGCCCCGGCTGGGTGTGTTTAAGCGTTCACTTGATAAAGGATTCTCAATGACAGAATCTGCCTTTAATGCGAGAAACGCGACTGTCGATTTTGCCAAGTCCGGCTCGGCTATGAAGGTCGCAAACCTTTGGGTTCCTTTCCTCAACGCCCGAACACAAGGGAATCTGAATGTTTTAAAGGCACTAAAAAACAATCCGGTGAAATCCGCCTTGGTTATCGGCGCGATAGTGGAAACACCTGTTATCGCAACCTATTTTCACAACAGCAGATTCCATAAAGAGGTTTGGGATGACATAGCGCAATACGAAAAGGACAACAACTTCATTCTAATTTACGGAGATAAGCGGGACGAGGATGGCAATCCGACGCAAGTTATAAAAATGCCGAAAGGTGATGTTGGAAGAGTATTCGGAAATCCCACGGAGAACTTTTTATCATACCTGGATGGCAGCGAGGCCAAAGGGATCGAGCAAGTAGTCACGGAAATGTTTAGTAGCCTATCGCCAGTTGATTTTGCGAGAGACGGGGAATTGTCTGGGGCAAGCACACTATCGGGAATCCTTCCGCCGACAGTCAAAGGCGGCGTGGAAAGCGTAACCAATAAGAATTTGTTTACTGGCCGCGACATCGTTCCCCGCAATCTGGAAGAAGCCTCGCCAGAGGAGCAATATAAAGAAACAACCTCGCCTATCGCAATCGGTCTTGGCCGCTTTCTCGGCATGAGTCCGCTTAAGATTGAGAACTTTGTTGGCACTCAGTTCGGCGGACTAGGAAGACAGTTGATTAATCCTGGTACGGCCGCGACTCAAGTATCCCGCAGATTTTCAGGAGCAAGAGGCGGAGAGGGTCAGCAAAAAGACTTCGAGCAACTGGATACGCTGGAACGGGAAGACGCTGACACACGCGTTCGTGCCGAGAGAAAAGCCAAACAGATATTTACTCAACTTAAGGATTTACCCGCCAACCAACGCAGAGCCGCAGTACAAGACTTCATTGAACGAGGCGAGATCGACGCTAATGTTCTTACCAAACTCGGACAGGTTATTGAAAGCGAATCGAAGGGGCTTTCCAATTTTGAGAGGGCGTTTCGCTCCCAACCGAACGACGTCAAAGCCAGGTTTCTGATAGATAAACTAAAGACCCTTTCCATTTCCGAAAGAAGGGCCTATTTCGAGAATCTGGCCGCAAAGGGTCTGATCACAGAAAATCTGTTGAAGGAAATAACCGAGGAAATTAAAAGACTAAGCCAGTAATGCTCCGAGCAGAACACCAATCCACAACCCGTGAATCAGCCAATCTCCTTTTGTCATTAGTCGAATGTAATTCATAGCCCAACCCTAAGTAATTCCCCGCAATCTGTCAAATGTATGAAAGCCCTCGTAATCACAATCGGAAACGTAGATACCCACGCTTACCCTGAAGTTCAGAGGTGGCTTCCGTTTATTGCTTTCACGTTTAAACCCCTTCCAGATCGCACATTTCCTTTGGACTCTCAAGGCGACTGGAGTTCGTTATCGTTTGCGGCTTTACGGCAGGAGTTCAGCGGAGACTATCAGTTTATCCAAGTGCTCTTCGATCCGAAGAAGTACAACACGCGGATGCTCTCTTGCGCCCAGCAGTCAGCCCGCGATCAGACCCAATATTCACAGGTGGTCTGGCCGACTATCTACAGCGAGCCGGTACACGAATTTCTCCACAGCCTTTCAAACCTTTATTTGCCGGAAGACACCCTGCACCAGACGATTGTGGATAACTCCCAGCTCGCGGACAAAGCATTCACCGCTTATTTAGAAAAGTTAAAACCATTCATCGAGGAGAAGCCTCCTATGCAAAAACCTCTCTGGCCCCTTAAACAAAGAATCCCGATTGCCGGCCAGGGACCGATGGCGTGGAGATATTTCAAAGGCAAGAAATTCCGACACGACGGCAGAGATTACAAGGCGAACTACGAGCCTTTATATGCTCCAGAAGATGGAATTGTCTCCTGGTTTCCAAATGACGCGATCGGGGGAAATATCATCAAGCTGAACGGAACTCTTTACCATTATCTGTTTGCTCACCTATCAAAGTTTCTGAAGAAAGGCGCGGTGAAAAAAGGAGACCAGATCGCAGTCACCGGAAATACCGGAGGGGTTACGTCTGGTCCTCATCTCCATTTGGAAACAACTGATAAGACCAATCACAAAATAATTGATCCTAACTTGGTTGAGTGGCAAGACGACTGCAGATTCTTGGTCGCCTACATGTATGGGGACGGCGATTCCTAGCTTGTTCAGACCATGTTGCCCATCGGCAATTAGCTCGCGAATAATTTCCGTCATTATTAATTCGTTCAATAGTAGTGTTCTTACTTCCATACCGCTTACGGTGTGCAAGATAACTCTCATACATGTCTTTTCTAAACTCCTCAAATACCTTCCACTCACATGTAATACCTCGACCACCGTAGCTCTCCCAATACTTTTCATTCCGGTTATAACAACGTTTTAGAATCCCGACCCACTTTTTATAAAACAGCGTTTGCGTCATTCCGTGTGTTCTACGATGTGGCCGCAATATACGAACACATCCGCAACTCTTAATATCACCTCTTACCACATGATGCTTTAACATCTCTTTCTCCCGACCACAATGACACCGAAATAACCATACCTGTTTCCATTGCTTTGGTCTTGTCTTGACCCACCTTAAGGCCGTGATACCATTAAATTGTTGACCACTTATATCCGATAACCGCTCCATATAGTAACAAACCAGCTCCAACGGTTAAGCGTCAGAGCTGATACGAATAAAAGATCGCTTAACCAATCTTATCTACACAATAACTAAGCAACTAACATGTGTCAAACGACACAGAAGAAAGGAGATGCCAATGTTAATTCGTAATTCAAAAGGCGAGATCTCGTATCTGTCGCCTAAAGGCGTGAGACACGCGCTCACGAAAACGGCGTACGAAGTGTGGTTCGATTCCTCACCCTTCGTGAACGTCACAGACGAACAATACAACGTTTTTGCTAGAGGCGCGGATTTCGCCAAGAGCGTGAGTTTTGGAGAGATCGAAAGTGAAGTCGTCGCCTGAAAGCAAAAAAGCCCGCCGAAATGTCCGCCGCTTCCAACGCGCCAAACAGCTCCGCAGTCAGCGGCCAGGGCGGTGTAAAAAATGCGGGGGTATCGAGCGTCGGCCTTTTCAGCATTTTTCTAAATGTCCTTGAACCGCCCTTTTAAAATTGAGGTTCGCAAATTCTCCGTAAATATCGTGCGCCCAAATGTCGTACGCCATCGCGGCATGGCGTTCGTTCTCAAATGCTCCGATATACACCTTAGGCCCACTTACTTCGACCGAAATCTGCACACGCCATTTACCTAGCCGTTTTGACCAGTGCACACCTTTGTAAATGGACGAGCTACCTAAGTGTTTGCAACTATTTAGGTTGTTTTGACTCTGCGTGACGATTCGTAAATTCCTTCGGCGATTATCCAAGCCGTCCCTATTTACGTGATCCACAATGCTCCCTGGTCGCGTCTTAATTACGATTCGATGCATATATATGCGCCCCATACTGCCGTTTTTCCAGAGTCCTCTAAACGCGTATCCAGTGCTGTTGGGGTTCCTTCTAGGGCCGCTATAGCACCACTTCCACTGATTCAGAAACTCAAAATCCTCGTCATCGACGAGCGCAACTTTGCCTTGGGTTAACGGAATTGTTTTCACGAAAGGAGGAAATCAAAAGCCCGCGACCAGTAACGAGCGCGAGCCGTTGAAAGTGTTACTGGTTAGTTAGATGAAGCGTAGCAAACTGACAGGAACTAGCAAGATGTGGATAAACCCATGCCCGTGATTTGCCCGTTTCCGAAGGAAGTAATACTTTGACCGTATAGAGATCATTAAAGCTTTAATATCGCCCGCAGACGTATTCTGCTTCTGGTTGTAGTCCTTCCTGCCATTTTCCTGTTTGCAAATCAAGCCAGTAGCCAGCGTAATAATCGCGAGGAAACGAATTCGGCGCATTCGCCCTGCTACGCATTACCTTCGCCATGTGTCCTATATAAAATCCATGAACCCATACCACGAGACATTTCCCTCAATGGAGGACTACCACCTGCACCAGCAGTACCTCAAGAAGTCGGAACTTCTCTTACGAGAGACGAAGTTATTGCTCTTATTCGCTACTGGGCAGGTGAATATAACCTGCACGAATCAGGATTATCAATGTCCTTACGAATCGTTCAAGCTGAATCTGGATTCAAATGCGACGCCCAAAACAAGCACAGTTCCGCAGGTGGACTTTTCCAGTTCATAAATTCCACGTTCCTGAATACGCAAAAGCGACTTGGCAAACCTCAAGACCTTTCCAAAAAATATGACTGCGATGAGAACGCCGAGTTAGGCGTTTATCTCCTGTCGCAAGGCGAACTGCATCATTGGAACGCAAGCGGCCCCTGGAATTGAAATCTCACGCATGGAGTCAGGCCTTTTTTATGGATTGCGCCTCAAGACTCCAGCCGCGAACTTTCAATTTCAAATAGGAGGAAGCATGGAAAGAGGATTCACTTGTCCTTCATGTGACCAGGATTCCTTTTTATGGTTTTTGGAACAGAACGGCCGCTGCAGTTGGTGTGGAATTCCACTCACCATGAAAAACGGCCAGATTGTTTTGTCCGAGGAGGTGCCGCCCGATGTTAGTCCGGTTTGAGAATATCATCTACCGCCTGCCTGTCCGGCCCGCGATGGACAAAGAAAAGTTTGACCGCTTTAAAGAGCGCAACAAACGCTGCGAAGTTTTAATTTTCGCGCTCTCCGGTGGTTATCAGGTCGTCCCCATCGAATCCCTGGAATACCACGATACCTACGACGACCGCCTGCATTAACCCCTTCTGGGGGCGTTCTGCATTCGGCAGACGTGTGTCGCATTGGTTTGCCGACAACGCGAAGGGCCACACGAAGCCCCCACCCATCCAAGTTTCAGGGAGGAACTATGAAAGGAACACTATGTCTTTGCTTGGTTTGTTTGCTGATATCGCCCTTGACTATCAGCTCGCAGCTTCCCGACCCCTGCGTCCCGTCCGTAAAACAACTCCGCGTTTCAAATATAGAGCTAAACGAAGCGAAAAAAGATGTGGCGGAGTATCACTCTCTGATCGCGATCTCTCACGACTTGCAGACCGTGCTCGACCTCAAGCTCCAGCACATGGAGAAAAAGTACGTGGATCGCGTCCACGATCTGAAGCTCCAAGAAGCGATCAAAGAAATGGAACAACAGCTTTTCAAAAAGCTAAAGGAGCTTAAATGATCCAGGTGAAAATCAAGACGGATGCCCAACAAGCTGTAGCTGATTTTCGCCACAGGCGAAAGCGGCTGGAGCACTACGGCACAGTTACCGATCTGGCCCGCGATGCTTCGCTGATCGAAGAGTATGTGAAGGATGATCTTCTGCATCAAGCCCAAACCGGACACGAGTCCGAAGGCATGAAAGAGATCGTCAGACTGCTTGCCGCTCAAATCGAATCCAAAGCTAACAAGCTCCGGCGTTTGTACTAATGTCCCCCGCCTAACTAGAGCACAGACCTAACCGCCTGTGCTCTTACTTTCAGATGTGGATAACCTTGTGGACAGATTCTATAGAACCTTTAGTGTTAGGTTATGACCAAAGAATCCCCTTATCAGAGTAGGCCAGACGCGAAGTGTTATATCTGTGGAGGCGAAACAGACCATGAATATGCCCCTCTTAGGCCTCATGTCGGTAGACCCTATCCCAGTGAACCCCCTCATCAGCAGAGCTGGGAGGAGGAGTTTGATAGGAATTTCACTTTTGAGGTATTTAATCCTCGTAGATTTGTCGATGATGGGTCTGTTATCCGTGTCAAATCATTTATCTCCCAACTCCTCTCCCAGCAGAAGCAGGAGTTGAGAGAGAAGGTGAAGAAGATGAAGCGAGTAATGGTAAATCCTGTTCCGGATTCTGATGAGATAGTGGGTTACAACCAAGCCCTCCAGGACATCCTTAACCTGATAAAAGAATGATTCACACCTTCCCAGCTTTACCTTCTGATTTCACCCTTCTCACCAGTTATTTCGACGAAGACGGAAAAGTAATAGCGATTGGCGAGACGGCAAAAATAATCGCCTTTTTCCAATATTTCCCCTCCCAAGAATCCTGGTATCCGTTAGGAGAACATCCAAAGATTAAATGAATCTCCGTGTCCCTATTTATTTGTAAAACCTGCGGCGCAGTTGAAAACACCGCCCTATCTCTTGGATTTTGGAGCGGCGATAAACGCTGTTCGGAATGTATTACAGACGTGTGGCACGGCAGATTTAAAAAAGACTTTTTCAACCCCAACGATTGGGAATACGACCATGGAGAATTTGTGAAGCGAAAAAGTTGAATCTTCTCTCGGGGGCGCGGATTGTAGAACAAATCGTCATTTCGTTTTTCATTGTTGTTTGACGGAATGGTGAGGCACTAATCTCTGCAATCCCGCCTCAAAGTGAACGTTGAACTGTCTCAAAAGGAGGATACTAATGACCCAGTCTGTTTTGATTGCCGGTGCGGATACCACTGGTAAATTGTCGCGGGCGGAATTGGCTATCGTGCCAACCCCGCCGTCCACACCCACTCACCAAATAATTTCACACGCAGAGATCGTGAACAGTTTGGAAGAAGCCTTGGGCTTCAGGCACATTTCGGTTACGTCCGAAGAATTTGCCGTCTCTAAAAACGGCCTGAACTTCTTTGGCGTAATGACGCTCGATCAGGGAATCCATGGAGCGCAATTCGCTCTTGGAATCCGCAACAGCCATTCCAAAGCATTTCGGCTGTCTGTCGTCGTTGGAATGAGAATCACGGTTTGCTCGAATCTCATGTTTTCCGGCGACTTCAATATCGTGCTTCAAAAGCATAGTAAAAATATGAACGTCAAGGCCGCGATCAGCGTGGGCCTGGACGAAGCGCAAAGAGGTTTCGAGCCGCTTCAAAAGCGCGTGGAAAGCTGGCGAGAAACAGTCATCACGGACGATCAAGCCCGACTGTCAATCTTCAAAGCGTTTATCGAAGCCGAGCTGGACGCGCCCAAGCACCTCGCTCGTGATGTCTGGGATAACTGGCGCAAGCCTGCATTTCCAGAGTTTGAACCGCGCACTACCTACTCTCTGCAAAACGCGTACACCAGCGCGATCGCCACGCTTGAACCCATCCCCGCGTATAAATCAACGGCAAGTCTCGCAGGAATGTTCAACTAGCCGTCAAGCAGAAAAGCCTCTATTTGCCTCTGTATTGATTTAGAGGCTGTCTTACCCGTCTGCACCACAAAACCCCTCTTAAAAACCCGTTTTAGGCTCGTAGCGCAAAGCTAGGAGGTGATATGAACGCCGACGAAGAAATCCGCCAAGCCCTCAAAGCCGCCGGACTCGAACACATGGAAGACGATGTTTTGCTTGAGTGCGGCCTGATCGAAGCAACCGCCGTTGCAGAAACGGTGATTCAAAAACACAAGGAGGCTAAAGATGGCAAGACCAAAGATCATTTACCTCATCAAAGAGAATGCAAATGACAAGAAAAAGAGTTATTGGAATCGCGTTGGTGTTGCTTGGGAAAACAGCGACGGTTCTCTTAACTTAGAGATTGATTTTCTACCAGGGGTAAAGATGAATGTGCGTGATCCGAAACCCCGCGACGATGAAGATCCGTAAGTGTTTCAACATTCCACTCCTGTCTTTCAGATGGGAGTGGTTTTTTTATCGGTTGAAAATTCGTATAAGCAAATTCACCCCAAAAGAACGTCGCCCAGAAGTCATAAGCTACCGCCGCCTGATGTTCCGTATCGAAAGTTCCGATCCGGATATTTTTCCTTGCTGGTGCGATTTGCGCAATCCACCGTCCAGACTGCGGACGGAAGGTAACGCCTTTATAAATTGAGCTTTTCTTTTTGTGTTTCCGCGAATTGGCCTGATTCATCATCGCTGTCGCAACACGCAAATTCTCTCGTCGATTATCCAGCTTATTTCCGTTGATATGATCTGTATGGTACGGCTTTGGGGTGTTGATGAGAAGTCTGTGCATCAAAACGGTTACGTCAGGAACGATTTGCTTGGTTGCCGCATAACCATCCGTCCGCAAATACCATTTGAAAGTATTGATAACGGGATAGTCGGCGTCGTCTACAAGCGCATGACCGCCGCCTGTTAGGGGGATTTGTTTCATTGAGGTAGGAATCAAAAGCCCCCGACCATTCACGAGCGGGAGCTATCGAAGTGAATGGTTAATTACCTGAAGCGTAGCAAATCTAGGCGGGTCGTCAATGTGGATATCTTTCCACCTTCAGGCCCTTGACCAATTCTATGGATGTGCTTTACTGAAAAAGCGGACTAACGACAGAGAATTTGTTTATATAAACAAGATGTGGTTAGTCAGCCCAAACTCTGTCAAAAGAGTCCGCACTGGCTAACCGCGTTTTGTTTCCAACCGACTTGTCTAATCTGTCCCAATGTGTTCTACATAACGATCTCGAATGGACTCCTAGCCGACGACCACCAGAAAAGAATGGGGGCTGCTGTTTGGCAATTTATGTGGCTTCTAGACAAGATTACAAAGGTGGATTCTAAGGGCTATGGCTGGGTACTTGGAGGCAAACCGATTCTCTTAAAAGACCTCGCTAATTGCGTTACAGAAGACACTGTAAGCCGTAATTTGCAACGATTAAAAGATGAGGGTTACATCGAGGTTATCCGTACTCCCCACGGCTTAGTAATCAAGGTTACAAAGGCCAAAAAGAGATTCGGCAAAAATGTCGAATCACCACCAGAGAGAATCGACATAAATGTCGAATCAGATTCGGCAAAAATGTCGAATCACATCCGCGAAAATGTCGAATCTAATATAAGACACTACAGTAAAGACAATAACAGTAAGACACTACCCGCGAGCACAGCTCGCACGGAGATAGACCAGGTATTCGATGTCTTTTATAAAGCCATTAATCCAACCATTAACTATGGGAACACTACCAGTCGAGCATCCGCCAAAGACCTCATCCATCGCTATGGCCTAGCCAAAGTCCTCGGTATGGCACGTTACGCGGTTTCAATCCAAGATGACCGCTATGCGCCGACAATCACCACGCCTTACCAGCTTAAAGAAAAACTAGCCCAGCTCGCCAAGTACGCAAAAACCCATCAAGTCGCAATCTATGAGTACGGAAATAACAACTAAACAACGCTGTGTGCTTTTGAAAAACAGTGTCCAGCTCTGGATACCAGAAAACGATGCTTTGCGATTTATTACTGATTGGCAGACGTTTCAGTCGCCCAAAGTGCTGGTCATTAATGACGAAGCCTTTAGCTCGACGGAAGTTGCTGGAGTTTTCACGCCGGAGAAAATGGACGAATACACCCGCCGCAAAAATCAACAGTGGAAATGTCGTCGTTTCGGCAACTGGCATGACCGAGGTGAGAAATGCGAATGCGTGGACCCTACGGTATTACAGGAACGTGAGGAGTACCTTAAAAAGTTTTATAAAGAACACGGCTACTATCCACTTCCTTAATCCTTAACAACGTATCGAGATGAAGAAGAGATGCCCGCGCTGCAAAAAGTATAAATCAAGTGAGTTCTTTCATAAGAGTGCTCGTCGCTACGACGGACTTCAGGGGAAATGTAAGCAGTGTCAGAACGAAATGTATAGATTGCGACGAGCTACAAGTGAAAGCGTGCGGAAAGCCTACTACGAAAAATCTCAACGCTATATCAAGAAGTATCCCGAACGTCAGCAGGCCCGAATGTTTGTGAGTCAAGCGTTGAAGGAAGGGGTGTTGATTAAGAAACCTTGCGAAGTATGTTTTGAATCCAAGGTTCATGCTCATCATCCTGATTGGTCTGAGCCTTTGAATGTCGTATGGCTTTGCCCCTCTCATCATAAAGCTGCTCATGTTTCTTTATGTTGACCCACTCCCTCTGCACCCAAACCACGGCCGACTTCATGATCTCCTCCCTTACCTGGAAAGAAGCCAGAAACCAGCTCCAGAAGAAATTGGACGCGAAAGAGATTTGCTGGCCGTGCTTCATGGAGCTGTGGTAGAAGATGCGGAAGCCGGATTTGTACCAAATAGCATTAAAAGAATTTTCGCAAACATGATCTCACGAACAACAAAAGGTAAAGAGCTTGGCCTCAAGGAATTCAAAATACACATGGGTTTATTTGATTATTCAGTTATCGGGGTGATCGGTGATTACAAGAAAATGTCTGAATATATCGCATGGAAATTTGATGAGAAAGACTTTGATTCGACTCATTGGGATATGGGTTATGAACCACGGGGAAAATGTTTTCATCGTGCAGGATACGTTCCGATTATTTGGTTGCCGCGAGAACCGAAGACTCCGAGAGAACGGGCAACATTCGCCCATGAAGCGCTGCACGCTGTTTATCACTTATTTCAATGGGCAAATTTGCCCATGACACGAGATACGGAAGAGCTGGCTGGACATTCCCTAGCTCATATAATTACTAATTTATTCTCAAGGGATGGGGGTTAACTCGATCCGTATATCCCGCCTAGACGCGAAATTTAGCCGTCTGGTGCGCGGAAAGGCTAAAGGACGATGCGAATACTGTCTCAAGCCTAAACGCCTCGCAGAACTCCAAAATTCGCATTTCAAGGGTAGGCGGGCCAAAACTGTGCGCTGGGATTTATCCAACTGCGCGGCTTTATGTTTCGGCTGCCATAAATATCTCGGTGAGAATCCGCACGAACACGTGGATTTTTTTAAAAAGCGTTTGGGGGAAAAGGGCTACCAGGCACTCATAGTCCAGGCGCGAGTTGGCCGCAAGCCAGATCAAAAGCTGATTGAGCTAGCTATTGACCAGGAGCTGAAGAAAATAGCTTGACGTACCGGCCTTATTAGGACTCAAATAGGACTCACTGTGAGGCCTAATGGCGAACAAGCAAAAGAAATTCAGATTGCCTGATGACGATTTTGCCCTGATCGAGGAAATGAAACGCCAGTTCAAGAAGCAGGGAATAAACGCTTCCGATTCGGACGTGATCTCTGCCGCGCTTCGTGCGCTAAAAGAGAAGGGCAAAGTTGTTATCGATCTTGATGCCGAACCGAAGCCCCGCAAACGCAAGGAGACCGCATGAGCCGCATGCTAGAGCCCGTTGAAGTGGCGGCGAAAGTTGGGGTGTCCATTCATACGCTCTACAAATGGAACTCTGACCACGCTGCCGTTAAATGTTTGAAAGGTTTTCCGGAGCCCGTCTACATGGGCCGGCTTCCAAAATGGTGGGAGCCTGCTCTTGATGAGTATCTTTCCAATAAACAGAAAGAGGCAATGGATGGAGCAAAAGCAAAGCGTTAAATACGAAGTTCGGAATCAGCAGATTGTGAAGATTACTGAACGTCCGCTCGACTTGACGAATTCCGAGGATGCGCTTGAATACGCTCAGTACATGGCGACTCGCCCGCCGAAGAAGGGCGGCAAGCCTAGAAAACAACAAGGAGGCAAGTGAAGGAATATACAAAGTGGCCGGAGGTGATTGTTTGAATCCAGTTCGACTATTAAATGCAGAAATAGGTTGTCCAGTTACCCACAGTACGGGATTTTTAGTGATCCCTTTTGCTGATGGAAAAGATCGGCTCTTTTGTAATCCCGACGAGTACGATTCGGGATGTATACGGCCTGACGGCCGTTTGACGAGATCCGGTTTTATCCTTAAAGTGAAGTTGAAGAGATTGCGGCCACTGATCACGGCCGCTTTTTTATTTGCTCCGCTTCACGAGTACGTGAGGAATGCAAATGCCCTCTAAGTGAAGATGTGGATATCGTGCCCTTGCACGTTCCGGCAGGATTGTTATGCTTCCTTGATGAAACATCGAATCCGAAAATGCATCACGCTCACGCTTCACCCAGAGGTTGTAGGAGCAATTAGAGCCTATCGCGATGCCATTAATCCTGATTATTCGTTATCGAAGGCAATTGAGTTGAAATTCTTGGGTAAAGGGCGGTTTGTACAGTTGCACAAAAAGCTGATTATCCACAGCTTGGCTGATTGACAGTGCCCGTGCACCTGCTATGATGACTTTGCGACGAACAGAAGCCTCACAGTCCTGACGGTTCGCGGGTGAACCTCAAACCCGTACCCCAAGTCTTTTAAATCTCTTCACCATTAATCTCTTCAACATGCACAACACGCTATCCGAGCTAGCGCAAGCTCTGCTCAACGAAGTCGAAGCCCACGAGCAAACAATAGAACGCTTAACGGCAGAGAATCCGCAACTGGCCAATCTGGTTTCGCATCTTAGAGGGGAAGACCATGAATAAAAACACCCTCCGCACCTGGAAAGAGCTGAACAGTGAGACTGATTACGCCTCTCTTCTGCTCAACATCATTTCTGTAGAGCTATTCGTTTTAGTCATTCTTTTAGCCAGTCGATATGTCATCGCCCATGTCTACTAAACAACCACGCGGTGTGCGGATCAGCGACAAGCAGGCACACCACCTTTCAATGCTTCATAGCGAGTTCAGCCTCAAGCATCTCGAATATCAAAAAGTTTTATTCGATGAAATCGAGCGAATCTACAACGAGAATGACGAGGAGGCCGCTCACGCATTAGTGGGTTACCGTCTCGATCAGAATTTTCCCGCCTTAATCGCGCATTTACATACTAAACAACTAACCTCAAAAACATGAACGCACAAAAGACAATAGGCCTCGATTTTATTTGGAGTATTCGATTAAGGCTCCGGGCAGAGGGCGACAAGCTCCGGGCAGAGGGCGACAAGTTCCGGGCAGAGGGCAACAAGTTCCGGGCAGAGGGCAACAAGCTCTGGGCAGAGGGCGACAAGCTCCGGGCAGAGGGCGACAAGCTCCGGGCAGAGGGCGACT
>Ga0326597_10003845_pt1 | contig 21363 bp, 18 predicted proteins | sample RVTome_12_FD_203789 | JGI IMG/M metagenome (GOLD analysis project Ga0326597, IMG submission 203789) | Soil microbial communities from uranium-contaminated site in the Upper Colorado River Basin, Wyoming, United States - RVT100D185 | ecosystem: Environmental > Terrestrial > Soil > Contaminated >...
GGAGTTCCCGCCGTGGCAATCCTCACAACCGACGTCTTCCTGACGGTGAACGGAGATCTCCCAGTCCTGGTAGTAGTCGTAGAGTTTCTTGGCGGTGACGAGGAAGTCTGGATTGCTGTGGCATGCGATGCAGGAGCCCTGCGCGTCGGCAACCGCCGCGTCCCCCGCCGCGAAGGAAGGCAACGCGAGCCCCAGCGAAATCAGCAGCAGGGAAGGGCCCCGCATCCGGCGAGCACGCTCTTCGATCCACGCGCGTTGCATCGGGGCTCCCTCGCTCGCTATCGGTCGCGCTTCGAATGATTCGAGGCAAACCAACACCGGTAATCAATGACGCGCGCGCCTCGAGCTTCGCCACTGGTTCATTCAATCGGTCGCCGCTGGCGAAGTCGCCAGTCGGTTAACCAATGGCGTGTTGGCTGTCAAGAAGTCGAGAGCGAGGCGAGAACGGTCGATTGCCAGGAGCGTCGCGCCTCGAGAGAAGTGTCGAGAGAAGATTGGGTATCGCGACGATTGAAAGGCGGCGGGCCTCGCCATGCGATCGGCTCCGTGGCGGCGATCTTCCGAATTGAGCCGGATCGTTCGTCGTATCTTCAGGCATAGGAGAGACGCCGCGTTACTCGACGGCTTCGGTTGACGGGGCGGAACGCCACATCCGCTGCGGGCCTCGAGGATGCGTCGCTTCGCTCCCTTCCACCGACCGGTCGAGACAGCCGCGGGTCACTCGGAGAAGGCGCCGAACGTCGGAAAGCCGCGCTTCGCTGCCACACCGCGAATCCAGCCCGACTTGACACGGTCCCCAGCCTTGACACGGTCCCCAGCCGCGCAAAAATGAGCGCGAAGAGGAGGAAATTCATGATCCGAGCGCGAATCGCGGCGGGACTTGCAGCGTGTATCACTCTGATGGGGACGAGCGTATCGACTCTCGCCGAGGAGATGCCAATCAAGAAACTGATGGGAGAGAATTTTGCGGGACTTCAGACCATTCTGATCTCCTTGATCCAATCGAATTACGCCGCGGTTCCCGCGCACGCGAACGCGATTCACGAGCACGCCGTCGATCTGACCCAGATGGCCCCAGAAGGCCCGAGCGCCGATCGACAGACGTTCCTCTCTTACGCGTACAATCTGGCGACCCACGCACGCGACATCAAGTCGATCTCGCAGGTGCTCATCGAGCACGATAAGGATCGCGACAAGGCCGCTCTGGGTACCGACCAGCTCCGGGAAGCCCTGGCCGCCCACTATGGGGGGATGGTCGAGATGTGCGTGGCGTGCCACAACCGCTTTCGGAGAACGGTGATCCAGTAGCCGAATTCCAGGGCTTGCGAGGCGCGAAGACCCCCCAGCGCGGCCAACCGCGCGTGCCCCACTGATGCCGCCATACCCGATGCGTCGATCGTTCGCGCGACGTGCCGAGATCCCGAACGGGCTCGCGGCCGACCAGCCGCCAGTTCTCGGCCGTTCAGCCAGAGCCAGTCTCGCGTGACCCGCGCATCCAATGAATGATCGCGGCAGCAACGGCTCAATCTCAGCGAAATCGGCGCCGAGAAGGTGTCATGGGAGCGACTTCGTCCAGCTGTCTGCCGCTCGGAGGCGTCGAGCCGGCGCGAATCGAAGCGTCGACTCGCGACCGCACCCTGGTTGGACTCGCGGCCGGCGGCATCGCGCTGCCTCCGCTCGTCGACCTGCTCTGGAACGGCTGGGAGAGGGCCTTTGGCTACCTCGCCGCGGACTCCTTCTACTATTTTACCGTGGCGCGAAACCTCGCATCGGGCGTCGGAGCCTCCTTCGATGGCGAGTACACGACCAACGGCTTCCATCCGCTCTGGCAACTCTACACCGCGCTGCTCTACGCGATCACATCGCTGACGGGTCTCGGCGAATCGGCCTTCCTGGTGGGAGTCTTTCTCAGTTGTCTGCTGCTGACCGTTCTGGCAACGGTACTGCTCGGAAGCTCCTACCAGCTCGCGTTCGGTCGGATTCCAGCCGCTTTTCCGATCCTGCCCGTCGGGCTCTATGCGCTCAGCACGGGCTCGATCCAACCCCTCTATGGTTCGCTGTGGAGTTTCGCCAACGGGATGGAGACGGCAGCCACCCTGGCTTCTTTCGCCTGGGTGCTGCGCTGCATGGTGCGGCGCGAACTCGGCGGCGCGTTCGCAATCGATTTGCAGCTCGGCGCCGCCCTGTCGGTCCTCATGCTCAGTCGGCTCGACCACGCAGCGCTGGCCGTCTGCCTGCTCGCCGCCTACGCGCTACGGGGGCCATCCCGGCGCGGCCCGCGGCTGCTGGAGATCGCTGCCGTGGCGGGCCCATTCGGGCTCAGCTTGACCGCGTATCTCTGCTTCAACTGGTTGAGCGCGGGGTCGCTGCTGCCCGTCAGCGGCGCGGTCAAGAGTTCGTTTCCAGCGTCGAGCATCGCGAACCTCTTCTATCTCGACAGGATCATCCACCTGCCCGCCGCCGCGCGATACGGCGAGCTGTGGCGCATGGTGCAGATGCTGCTTCCCGCCATCGCGGCGCTGTTCGCGCTGCCCTGGCTGATCGGGCTTCGCTGGCGCCGGCGCCACGATGCCCTCACCTGGCCCCTCGCCGTCTGCTGTGCGTTCGCGCTCGTGCTGACTGCCTACAACTTCCTCTTCGTGAACGTCTGGCACCAGGGCCACTGGTATTACCCGGTGTCGATCGTCCAGATGACCCTGCTCGCGCTCTATCTGTGGGAGAAGGGGCGACCCGTCTCCGACGGCCGGGGATCCGCTCTCGTGGCGGGAGCCAGTGCCGCCAGCGCGCTCCTCTTCTTCGGGCTCGTGTATCACGATCTCCATTACAACACGACCTACACACGGATGTACAATGCGCGCAACGAGCTGAAGGAGCACTTTGCCGAAGCGCCGCCGAAGATGATCGAGTACGACGACGGGATCGTTTCCTTCGCTACCGGCTTCCCCGCGATGTCGGGTCTCGGTTTTGCCGTCGATCGCGATGCCGTTCCGTGGATCCGAAACGGCCGGATCCTCTGGCTCGCCTATCAGCGGGGCTTCGACCACATCGTGTCGCTGAGCTACTTCGGAACGGGCGGCCTGACCCTGGAGTCGTCCTCCAGCGAGATTCGGGCGAAGCTCAACGACACGTTCTTCCTCTCTCCCGATGCGACCGCACCCTTCGATTTCGAGGTCGTATACCTGCCCTCTCGCGCCCCGGTCGCATTCATCCGGATGCGTCCTGTCGCGACCTCGGCATCACTGCGATCCGCGCCGCTCGGTCACGTCGTAGGCGTGAATCGAGCGGAATTTACCGGGGTTGCCGTGGCGAGGCGGGTTGAGGAATTTGCGGTGACGCCCGAGGTCGTGGTGCAGCAACCGACCGAAGGGCCCGAAGCCGGACTGCAGCGCTAGCACCAGGTCGTAGAGCCGATTCAGCCAAGCGGCGCGGAATGCATTGACGTGCTGGTGGTGGTCGATGGGAGCGACGAACATCCGCGCACTGCCAAAGGAAATGTGCTGACCGCACAGATCGGCATTTTCGGGTAAAGTTTCGCGGTCGAGACGCCGCACAGGCAACCGATCGGAGCGAGGGTTGGGGGGCCGCACTTGCGCGGCGGTCGCAAGGCGGCTAAACACCTCCTCATCGAGCTGGGCGTTCCTGCCCGGCAGCGGCGAACAACAGGGCCTTCTTCCAGGTCGCGCCGCGAAACTCTTCTTGCCCACAGTCTGTTGTGAGGGTCGGAACAACGTACCCGTAGCGTGCGCGCTTAGGCGCGCGGCGCGGGGGAGACCACTATCTACATGTCAAGTACTACTGAACCTGTTTCTTCGACCGGCTTCGACCGGTTCGAGCTTCACCCGGACCTCGTGCGCGGCATACGCGCTGCGGGGTTCGTGCAGCCCCGGCCCATCCAGGTCGATACGATTCCCGCGGCCCTCGAAGGGGTCGACGTGCTGGGCCTCGCCCAGACCGGTACGGGCAAGACGGCGGCGTTCGCGCTGCCGCTGCTCGATCAGCTGCTCGACGAGCGCAAGCCCGGGCCGCGCGCGCTCGTGCTGGCGCCCACGCGCGAGCTGGCAACCCAGATCGACGCTGAGATCCGCCTGCTCGCGAAGTTCACGCGCCTGAAGACGGCGCTCGTTTTTGGCGGTGCCTCGATGCGCAACCAGATCGATGCCTTGCGGCGTCGCCCCGAGATCGTGGTGGCTTGCCCCGGGCGTCTGCTCGACCTGATGGGGCAGGGGGCGGCCCGGCTCGGCGACGTCGAGACGCTCGTGCTCGACGAGGCCGATCACATGTTCGACATGGGCTTTCTGCCGGACATTCGCCGCATCCTCGCGGCGCTGCCGAAGGATCGCCAGAACCTGCTCTTCTCTGCAACCATGCCGCGGGAAATCCGCCGCCTGGCCGACGAGGTGCTGTCCGAACCGCATGTCGTAGAGCTCGCGGGCACAGCGCCCGCCGAGACGATCGAGCACGCACTGTTTCCGGTGTCGGAAGAGCGCAAGCGCGATCTGCTCGAGCACATCCTCACGTCCGACGGTTGCGAATCGGCGATCGTCTTTACGCGCACGAAGCACCGCGCGCGGCGCCTCGCCCAGCAGCTCGACAAATCGGGCTATCGTGCGGTGGGCCTGCAGGGCAACATGTCGCAGGCGCAGCGCGACCGCGCGATGAGCGGATTCCGCAGCCGCAAATTCGAGATCCTGGTGGCAACCGACATCGCCGCGCGCGGCATCGACGTGAGCAATGTCTCCCACGTGATCAATTACGACGTGCCGAACACGCCAGAGGCCTACACCCACCGCATCGGGCGCACCGGGCGCTCGGAGTGCGAGGGCAAGGCCTGCACGTTCGTCACCGGCGAGGATTGGGGCTGGGTGCGCGAAACCGAGCGCATGATCGGCGATCCAATCCGTCGGCAGCACGTCGAAAGATTCACCGAGGCGGAGGGCACGCGGGACGCGCGGCGCGCGGGTGCACGTAGCGTACGCGGTCGATCGCGCGACGCCGAACGCGGTCGACCGCGCTCTTCACGCGGACGGCGAAGCGGCGGGCGCTCGCGCAACACGCCGCGGCCGGCGGTACGCTAGCGAAGGATCGGATCCCGCAGGCCCGAGAAATCGACGACGCATTCGGGATCTCCAACGCCTGACGTGCTGCCGCTGCACAATCGACTCGCCGATCTTGCTCTCGTCGCGCCGGGCCTCGGCAAATCGCGCAGAGGATCGGCGGATTTCCGGGGGTGATCGCCCGGTCGGTCACTGGCCAACGACTCGCGGCCACGCCATCATCACGGGGTTCGACTGCCAGCAGGGCCGTCGAGAGACTTCGGAGGCCGGTCGATGGGGATGAAGCAGGTTGCGGACTTGATGACCCGCGATGTTGCCGTGATCAACCGCAAGAGCGATGTGCACGAGCTCGAGAAGTTGCTGTTGGAAAGGCGCGTGCACGGGATGCCGGTGGTCAACGACGACGGCATCCTGGTCGGTGTGATCAGCCAGACGGATCTGTTGGCCTGGCACTACAACACCGGCGTGGACGGGGCGGCGTTCTACGACAACACTCGGCTGCACGTCACCGACGACGATTCGATGGCCGGCTTGCAGCTCACCGACATCCAGACAGCGCCCGTCGAGGACGTGATGTCTCCGATGGTCCACTGCATTCGCGCCGATCGGCCCATCGCGGTGGCCGCTTCGACGATGGTCCAAAAGCGGATTCACCGCCTGGTGGTCGTGGACGAAACACTCCGCGTGCAGGGCGTGATCTCCGCGCTCGACATCCTTCGCGCGATCCCGGGCGTGCAGGAGCTGATTCAACCCGAGCCAGCTGCTTCTGCGCGCGAATCGAAGCCTTGAGTTGTATTCGTAGTCGCGCCGATTCGCCCGCAGCGCGGCTTCGATTTCTCATCGGGTTCGGCTCGATTGTTGCGTCTGCCGCGAGCGGCGGATGATGTCGCGGTTCTCGGGAAGGGGTATCGTCAGCGCATGGCACGAGTCGTTACGGGATTGGTCCTCGCTGCGGCCTTCGTCTCGGTGCTCGTCATGGCGCTGATGAAGGAGGCGCAGGTCGAGTGTGAGGTGTGCATCGAATTCGCTGGTGGGCGCGCCTGCCGCACCAGCATTGCCTCCGACCGCAAGCGCGCCATCGATGGCGCCACTACCGCTGCTTGCGTGGTCCTCTCCTCCGGTGTGACCGACGGCATTCAGTGCGGCAACACGCCACCGAGTTCACTTCGCTGTAGCGACTGACGCGAAGTTTCGCGCGCGCTGCTACCAGCGATCGTTACCCGGCTGCATTGCTTCGCGCGGTAACGCGATCGGGAAGCGCGCGCGAATCTTCTCATCGGTCGAGCGGTCGATGTACCCAGGATAGTGTGACGAGAGCAACTGCTTGGCGCGCTGACGGGCGCGCTCGCGAATGTCGTGCGCGCCGGCCTCCTGCCACGCGCTCGGCGCGCTGCGATCGGCGATCTCCGGATAGAGGTATTCCGTCTCCATCAGCTCGAGGGTCTGCGGGTGACCGAGGAAGTGCCCCTCGCCGTACGCAACATCGCGGATGACCTGATACGAGAGCGTTTCGTCGGTCACCTCGATGCCGCGCAAGGCGCGCTGGATGCATCCCAGCATCTCGTTGTCGATTACCATCGCCTCGAACGAACAGCCCATCAGGCTCGCGAGCATCCCAGTGGTCTCAGAGATGATGTTGGCGCCGGCCAGCGCCGACAACGCGACGCTCACGCCCTTCTCGTAGCCGGCCTGGTTGTCGGCGAGCTTCGAGTCGGTCATGCCCGCACCGACAATCGTCGGCAACCCGTAGAAATTGCCGATCTGCGCCGCAGCCGCGTTGAGCACGGCCTCCTCGCCGCCTCCGCCCGAGAACGCGCCGGTTCTCAGATCGGAGACGAATGGCCAGGGTCCGAAGCCCACCGGGTGACCCGGCACCACGAGGTTCACCAGCAGCAGCGCCGCCAGGGTTTCCGCCACCGTCTGCACCAGTGTGCCTGCGAGTGCCGCCGGCGCCGTGGCGCCCGCCTGTGGCGCGATGACGACGGCCACGTTTCCGCCCATGCGCGTCGCCGCAATGCACACTTCGCTGTTTTCCGCGGCGTAGGTCAACGGCGACACGACCGGGCAGCCGCCGGAGCTGCAGAAGGGGCGCTCGAGGTGCCGACCCTCGCCGCCGAGGATCAGGTCCATCATCGCGATCGCGGCGTCGACGTGCTTGGCATCGCTGAAGGTCAGGTGGATGTGCTTGCTGGTGCCCGCCATGCTCGCGTACGCGGTGTTGACGTCGTTGGCAAACAGATCCACGACATCGGTGGCGGAGACCACGCGCGAGAACACGTGGACGTGGTCGAGCCGATCGACGAGCCGCGCAAAATCGTACAGGTCGATCAGCGTCGAGGACCGATAGCGGCCGCTCGCGAAGTCGAGCGTGAGCACCGATTCACCGCCCGCATCGAAGTGGACGCGCGAACCGCTGATGTCCCGGTCGTTGTCGGGATCGCGCCCGTGGGCGACGTAGCCCCGCGAGGCAGCGGCGAGAATGTCCTCGACGAGGGCGCGCGGGAAGCAGAGCCGGCCCCGCTCGTCGATGCGGCAACCCTTCGCGAGCGCGTGCTCGCGCAGGATCGGGATCGGACTCGCCATGCCGATATTCTCGAGCACATCGAGCGCAGTCTGGTGGATGCGCTCCATGTCGCGATCGCTGAGCGGTCGGTAACTGCCGCCGACCAAACCCGGGCGCACCGCTTTGCTGCTAGTCCCGGCCGTGCGGCGCTGCTTGCGGCCGGTGTGGCCGCCGGCGCGGCGGGCGAGCGCCGCCTTCCGGCGCTGGATTCTGTTTTCGTCGCAGGGATCCATTGAGCCTCCCGAAACAGATCGATTTTCAATCTGACGCCGATTCGATGCAGACCATGTTACTGCTTGGATCGCTCCTAAAGCTCGCGCCGCAAGTCAGCCTCGTCGATGCCGCGGGCTGCAATGCGGTTGCGCCGACCTCGTTCACGAGCGCAGCACCGACCGCGGTAGACCTGAGCGCTCGTGTGCGACCCGAGCCGCAGCGATTGCAGACTCCGAGGGAGAGGCGAGCGGATTTTAGAATTCTCCGACGGAACAGCGAGTAGCGGTTCTGCCGAGACTCGCTGATCGCCGCCGGTGACCGAGCGATCGGGGCGTTTAGCGACACCGGCACCCCGAGAGTGGGGCATTTGGCCCGCTCGGTTGCGCGTGCGCTCCTCCTGACCGCGCAGGGCTGGCATGGCAATTGCGTGGATCGAAGCCAACGGTCGGTCAGCACGAGCGTGGGGATGAACGCACTCGTGCTGCAAGAAGGTGTCCATTCGCGCTCGCAAGACGGAGGCATCCATGTCGCGCACGACATTGTTATCACTACTTCTCGCCGTCCCATTGAGTGTCCTGGTAATCGCTGCGGAAACAGCGCAGGCCTTCAGTCAGTACTCGGTAGCCAAAGACGCCACCAACTGTCGGGGATGTCACGGAGATTTCCGGGCCGCGCCCTACATTTCGCTCAGCGACGGCGTGTCCTGGGTGGACGATCTCCACGACGTCCATCGCACCATCATGCTGAATGGCGATTGCGACACCTGCCATTTCAGCGGCAGATTTCCCGTATTTCTCGACACTTCGGCGGGGGGCACTGGCCTGGCTGCGATCAGCTGCACGGGCTGCCACGGTCGCATGGAGGACGGACTTGGCATCGGAACGCTCGGCTATGGTGCCGGGCTGCGTCAGCACCACTGGAGGGCGGGGGAGCAGATCTGCCTCGATTGTCATGACGACGCCGACCCGGCCAACTACACCCCGGCCGGCGAGGAATTCCTGCCGCCGTACTACGCGGATCCAGCGGGTAGCGATACCGCACACCCGGATATGCCGAGCGATCCGTGCAACCCGGCGGCCGACGGCTTTCCCGAGAACTACGCCGGGACGACTCTGGGTCTCGACAACGACGGCAACGCCCTCTATGACGAAGCGGACGTCATCCCTTGTCCCGAGCCCGGGCAGATGGCGATGTTGCTACCGGGGATCGGCATGCTGCTGATGATCGAACGCCGTCGCCGGCGAAGCTAGGCGAGGCGAGCACTTTCGCGCGGGCGGCGGCGACGCGTCGCCCGCGCGCACAACGCCGCGCGACTGCGGTGTAGGTACCTGTCGACGTTATCTACTGGCCACCGGATCCTAGCGATCCATCGCATCCGAGCGGAGATGTCGTCGTGCGATGGAGCCCGAGACAACCCGGTTTCCGATCTCGTCCGCGATCAAAATCCCCGCGCCGTCCGAGGTCTTCGGCTCGCTATTTCACGTTTCGAGGCGAATCGAAGAGGTTCCTCGGTGTGAAGACGTTCGTGGCTTGTGGGGTGTGGCACATGTTGCAGTTGTAACGAGCGCCCGTCACGCCCTCGGTCTTCCGGTAATCCATCACCACCCAGACCATCGGGTCGCCAGCGGCGCCCGCTCCCATCACGGGCGCCACCAAGTGACTCTCCGGCAGCGGCACGTCATCCACCCCGATGGCGTTTTCCGGGGAATGACAATCCAGACATTCGTTGGCCCCCAGCGTGATCGGGTACATGTCATCCACGGCGTGGGGGATCTGGGGAGGCGCGTCCGGGAAGTCGCGCGCGATTCGACTGGACTCGCCCGGATCCGTCTCGGGGTATTTGGGCAGTGCCTGATCGCTGAGGGATTCGATGCTCGCGACCCGGAAGTAGACGTCGATGTCGTCGACGGTTCCCGATGCGGATCTGGCCGCAGCTTTCGGGGAGTCTTCCCCGATCGTTCCCGCGCAGCCGCCCAGGTAGGCCCCTGAAATGAGCGCGGCCACGAGGACCGCCGGCAGCCAGAGTTCAGGCCGTAGTCTGCGACGCATGATGATCTCCTCTCTCGGCATTCGCCGCGCCAACGGCCGCGCGCAGCGCAAAGGGAACCGCATCCCGAGGGCAGGCCTCGGGATCGCGAGCGCCGTTCGAACGATCGCCGGAATCGCTGAATCGTGTCCTTGGCCAGCTCAAAAGTCTTCGATCCCCTTCAGGTTTGCCATCTCTTCGAGCACGCCGTCGATCCCGTTGTCCCAGTCCTGAATTTTCGGAGCCGTCTCGGGTACGCTCAAATCCAGACGGGTGTGCGCCTGCTCGTTCCAGCCAAAGCGGTCGTACTCGCCCGCCTTCCCCTGGGCGAGATCGCGGAACAGGACCGACGCTCCCCCCGTTCCCGACAGTGCGGCGCCGCGCCCCCGGAAGGCACCCGCGAGGAACTGCCTGCGACTGATCGCTGCCCTTCGCGTCACGCTCAAATCTTTCGCACCCTGACGGCGTACTTCTTGTAATCCGTCTCCTTCGAAATCGGACACGTGGTGTCCAGTGTCAGCTTATTGATCAGAACGTTCTCGTCGAACCACGGCACGAACAGCAGGCCTTCGGGCACCGTGTTGCGTCCCTGCGTCTCCACCCGTGCCTTCACCTTGCCTCGGCGCGACTCGAGGATGACTTCCTCGTTGCGCGCGATCCCGCGCGCCGCCGCATCGGCCGGGTGCATGTAACACTTCGCGTACGGAACGGCGCGATTGAGTTCCGGGACGCGCTTGGTCATCGATCCGGAATGCCAGTGCTCGAGCACGCGCCCCGTGCAGAGCCACAGGTCGTACTCGGCGTCCGGGCTCTCTGCGGCCGGCGCGTAGGGTCGGAAGAAGATCTTCGCCTTGCCGTCGAGCGCCACCTTCTCCCCGTTGGGTCCACCCGCCGGGATCTCCTTCAGCGCTTTTCCGTAGAAGTAGAAATCCTGTCCGGGCTTCACGTAGGGGTCGTGGCCCTCGCGAAAGCGCCACCGGGTCTCGCGCCGCTCGACAACCGGCCAGCGCAGGCCGCGCACCCCGTGGTAGGTGTCGAAGTCTGCGAGGTCGTGCCCATTTCCGAGCCCGAACTGCTGGTACTCGTTCCACAGGGCCTTGTGGACGAAGAAGCCGAAATCCTCGGCGATGTCGTTCGGGTGCCCGTCGGCGATGGGGTCGGGCCACTTGACACTTTTGTGTTCTGGACGCGCGAAGAGCACCTCGTAGAGGGTCTGCTCAGGGTCGTATCCCATCTTCTTCGCGTCGGCGAGCACGTTGGGGAGCTTCCCATCCTCGAAGCCCTCGGCCGCGAGTCCGGGCAGCAGTTGCTCGCTCCACACTTCCGCGAGCTTGAAGCGCTTCGAAAACTCCAGGATCTGCCAGAGGTCTCCCTTGGCGTCGCCCGGGGCCTTTACCTGCTGCCGCCAGTGCTGCGTGCGCCGCTCCGCGTTCCCGTAGGCGCCCCACTTCTCGTAGATCATCGCGACGGGCAGCACCAGATCGGCCAGCTTGGCCGACACGGTCGGATAGCAGTCCGACACCACGATGAAGTTGTCCTTTTCGCGGGCCGCCCGGATCCACTCGTTCGCGTTGGCTAAGTCCTGGAAGGGGTTGGTCACCATCGCCCAGAAGAACTTCACCTCTCCGGAACGCAGTTCTCGCACCATCTGCACGGCATGGGTTCCCACCTTGGGGTTGAGTGTCTTCGGCGGCAGGCCCCACAGTTTCTCGGTCGTCGCGCGGTGCTTCAGGTTGGCGACCACCATGTCCGACGGCAGCCGATGGGCGAAGACGCCCACCTCTCGCGCGGTCCCGCAGGCCGAAGGCTGCCCGGTCAGTGAGAAGGCTCCCGATCCCGGCGTGGAGATCTTTCCGCCGAGCAGGTGGATCATGTAGATCTGCTCGTTCACCCAGGTGCCGCGACTGTGTTGGTTGAAGCCCATCGTCCAGAACGACAGAACCTTCCGCTTCGGGTCCGCGTAGAGCTTCGCCAGCGCGATCAGCTTTTCTTCTGGGGCGCCCGATAGCTTGCTGACGTACTCTGCTGTATAGGGAGCGAGGTTCTTCTTGAACTCCTCGAAGGAAATCGTCCAGTGGGCGCCGGCCTTGTCTCGCATTGCCTGTCCCTGCTCGAGGGGGTGGTCGGCGGGAAGACCGTAGCCGATATCAGTGGGTCCGGTGGCGAATGCGCAGTGTTTGTCTATGAATTTCTGGTTCATGCCCCCGTGCTCGATCATGTAGCGCGCGATGAAGTTCTGAATCGCGAGATCGGTCTGCGGCGCGAAGATCAGCTCGAGGTCGGCGATGTTGCTGGTGCGGTTGCTGAAGGTCGAGAGGTTCACGATCTGCATCGGCTCGTGGGTGAGTTTGCGATCCGTCACGCGCGACCACAGGATCGGGTGGCACTCCGCCATGTTGGCCCCCCACGAAACCACCGTGTCGGTCAGCTCGATGTCGTCGTAGCAGCCGGGCGGCTCGTCGATCCCGAAGGTCTGGATGAAGCCCGCGACCGCCGAAGCCATGCAGTGCCGCGCGTTGGGGTCGATGTTGTTCGAACGCACACCGGCCTTCATGAACTTGGCGGCCGCGTAGCCCTCGTCGATGGTGTATTGACCCGAGCCGAAGATCGAGACGCTCGCGGGGCCGTGCTCCGCGTAGTACTCCTTGAACTTCGCGGCCATCACCTCGAAAGCCTCGTCCCAGCTGACCGGCGTGAACTTTCCGTTCTTGTCGTACACGCCGTTCGTCTTGCGCAGGAGTGGCTTCGTGAGGCGATCCTCGCCGTACATGATCTTGGCGTTGAAGTAGCCCTTGATGCAGTTGAGCCCGCGATTGACGGGCGATTCCGGATCGCCCTTCACGGAGACGATCCGTCCCTGATCGGTGGCCATCATGATCCCGCAGCCGACTCCGCAGAAGCGGCACACCGCTTTGTCCCACTTCCAGGTCGCTCGATCGCGCCACTCGTCGACTTTCGCCAGGGCACTCGTCGGTAGCGAGATGCCGATGCTTCCGGCCACCGAAGTAGCGACCGCATTCTTCAGGAAGTCACGTCGGGTCTGGCTCATGATCGTCTCCGATTGGAATTCGTTTGAATACGCTCGCCGGAGAACTGGGCGATCACGCCATCGGTCCGTCGCTGCAGAACTCCGCCAGCGCCGCCGACAGCACGCGCGGAAGAGCCTGCAACGCCTCCATCCGCTCCATGCTCTCGTCGAGATCGCTCGCCTCCAGCGTCACGACCAGACGGCCCTTCGGATCGCTGAAGTGCACTTTCGCCCAGGGCAGCGCGTTCACCTCTTCGCTGATCTCCGAGAGATGCTCGGGTCTGCTCGCTACGACGATTCCTGAGATGATCACGGTCGCCCCCCTTACACCGTCTACCGGTTACGCAAAAAGCGTGCCCGGTGGCGTGGCAGGTCAGCGGCGAATTCCGCCTCGCGTTTTTCCCAGTGCCAGCACGCGACGAGCGCACCGCGCTCCAGGGGGGATTTTCGCAACGGCAAAGGGCAGAGATTCGATCCCAGGTTGGGTGGTTGAGTGGGGCGAACGGCCACATTGCCGTCCGCGCCAAACGGTCGGTCGGGATTTCGATGAGCGAGTCAGCGGAGCCCTGTCTGATGCGTCTGCTCAGCTTCGAGCGGGTGGGTCGGATTGGCCGATCCGCAGCGTGCCATCCGATAGGATCTTCGCTCTCAGTCCCCCGCGCCCTTGCATGGCTTGTTCCGCACCCGCTGCAAACGCCTGATCCATCCAGTAACAGGGCCGGCATTCCTCGGTTCCAAAAAAACGCACGCCCTGAACCTCGAACTCGCGCCCGATGAGTTCGTTCAGTTCCAGGCCACGGGTGATGACATTGCGCCGGAACGCCGACGGCGCGCGCGCGCGCCCGCCGAATTTGCCCCGAAGGTCCTGATACACCTCATCGGCAAAAAACGTGATCTGGCCCTTGAAGTCGCCGTCGTGACCGAAGTAGCGGTCTCCCTCGATGCCACGCCCCGCGACGCAATGGATCTCATCCACTTCGACGGCTTCATGCTCTCCCGGCGGCCCACCGTGATGGCCCCGATAGTTGTGACCCTCTGAGATGTAGAGGTGCAGGATGTCCATCCGGGTTCTCCGATCGGGTTCTCCGATCGAGAAGGCTTTCCGTCGCAGAAATCGGCGCGCGAAGTTTCGATGACTCTATCACGATCATCTGCGCGTTCTAGCGGACTCAGATCACGGTCGCCCCGCTGTGGGCTTGGTAGAAACGAGGGAAAAGAGCCACGGGGTGCCGGCCGTAAAGATCGGGGCAGAAGCGCCGTTCTTGCGAGTAGGGGATCGGCCAGCTGCGGGCTCTCGCCGGTTTCGGTTCACGCGAGAGTCAGCCGACTTTCAAGCGCCTCGACATGCCCGAGACAACGGGCCTTCGATCCCTCCGCACCGCGCTCGTCTCGCTGACGGTGTGCGGAATTCCAGCGACCGCCGCTGCGTTCCTTCGTCAGCGCGAATCCAGCGCGCGGCGCACTTTTTCCCCGAGCTTCGACATCGTGTAGGGCTTTTGCAGGAAGTGGACGCTCTGTTCGAGGACGCCGTCGCGCGCGATTGCGTCCTGGGTGTAGCCGGACGTAAAGAGCACGGCGACGTTGGGGCGTATTTCTCTCAGCCGATTCGCAATCTCCGGCCCTCGCATGTCCGGCAGGATCACGTCCGTCACCAGGGCGTCGATCGTGCCTTCGAAAAGTGCCGCGCGCTCGAGTCCCTCACCACCCGAAGCTGCAGAAATCACCGTGTAGCCGAGCTTTTCGAGGGCCTGAACGCAGAGCTTCCGCACGGGCTCCTCGTCCTCGATCAGCAGGATCGTTTCGTCCCCGCGCTGCGCAGATTCGGGTCGGGGCGGAGTGTTGGCAGCCGGGCTCGCCGCCTCGGCGCGAGGAAAGTAGATCTCGACGGTCGTGCCCTTGCCGGGCTCGCTGTCGAGCCCGATGTGGCCGCCGTTTTGTTTGACGATGCCATGGCAGGTCGCGAGACCCAGGCCAGTGCCTTTTCCACTCGCTTTGGTGGTGAAGAACGGCTCGAAGACGTGTTCCTGGACCGAAGGATCCACTCCGCTGCCGGAGTCGCGCACGATCATCTGGAGATAGGGTCCCGGGGTCACCTCCGGGTGCTCGGCCTGAAAATCGTCGCCCAGGATCACATTGTCGGTCTCGATCGCGAGCGTTCCGCCACTCGGCATGGCATCCCGCGCGTTCATCGCGAGGTTCACCAGGAGCTGCTCGAACTGACCCGGGTCGATCTGGATCATCCAGCTCGGATCGACCGTCGAGATTTCCAATGCGATTTGCTCGCCAAAGAGCGGTTGGAGCAGCCGCCGCACCGCCTCGATCTGTTCGCTCGGGTCGACAGCGCGAGGCGTGATGATCTGCTTGCGCGCGAATGCGAGCAGCTGAGCGGTCAAATTCGCTGCGCGTCTCGCGGAGGCATCGATCGCCCCGAGTGGCTCCATCGGGGACGTGCCGGATTTCAGGTTTGCCAGGGCGGCTTCGACGTTGCCGAGAACGATCGTCAGCAGGTTGTTGAAGTCGTGCGCGATGCCGCCGGCGAGCCGTCCGATGGCCTCGAGCTTCTCTCGGTGCAACGATTCTTCGGCGATTCGCTTGGAGTCCGTGATGTCCTCATAGATCCCGAGAACACCAAAGATCTTGCCCTCCGCTGTGCGCAGCGGAATCTTGCTGGTGCGCAGCCAAATGGTCTTGCCGTCGGGAGTCGTCTGCGGTTCCTCGTAGTTGAGTTTCGACTCGCCACTCTCGATCACCGCCCGGTCGTCGCTGCGGTAGAGTTCTGCCTGGTCTCGCCATCCCATCGCGAAGTCGTCCTGACCGATCAACCGCGACGGTTCGTCGAAACCCGCGTCCTTCGCGAAACTCGTATTGCAGCCCAGATACCGAAGCTCCAGATTCTTCCAGAAGAATCGAACCGGCGTAGCGTCCAGCACGGCACTGAGCATCCGGTTCGCGTCGCTGAGGCGCGCCTCGCTGTCTCGTATCGCGTCCTCGGCGGCCAGCCTGTCGGTGACGTCGATGCCGATGCCAAAGAGCCGAATCGGGCGGCCTTCGGCATCGCGCTCGACTTCTCCCCTCAGGTCGACTCGGCGCTGATCGCCCATCAGGAGCACGACGCGATGGACCACATCAGCGACGGCATCCCAGTCCTGGGCTCTGGCAATGATCGCGTCGACGACGCTGAGGTCTTCGGGGTGCAGCAGCTTCGCCATCGTACTGCGCCCGGGCGGTGCGGAGCCGGGTTCCAGGCCAAAGATCCGGTAGAGTTCATCGGACCACCAGGCCGTGTCGGCTGCGAAGTCGATCTCCCAGAACCCAATGCGCGCGAGTCGCTGAATCTGAGCGAGGCGGCGCTCGATGTGCTCATGCTTCGGCACGTTCCTCGAACTCCTTCGCTTAGTCGAACCGCTCCGACAGCAGCTGGTTCACCCGTTCGATCGCATTGGCGTCGCGCAGGATTCCGGCGTGTCCGTCGTCGTAACCGCGCAGCGCGCGCGCCTGCTGCTGGGCTTCCATGCGCAGCGCGCTGGCCCGCGCAACGGTTCCGTCGTCGGAAACAGCCGATGAGCTGCTCTTGCGGCAGCCGAAAAGCATCTGGAATTCAGTGCGCGGTGGCAAGCGCTTGAGCGCCGTCCTGTTCTCGTCGTCGTAGAAGATCCACCACAGGTAGTCGCTGCCGGGATTCATGTCGCGGAACGACAACGGCAACTCGACCGGCGTATCTCCGACGTGCGCAGACCTCACGTCGCCCCCCCACGGTGTCGAGATCGCGATCAGCAGGCGCACGTCGCTGCGTTGTGTCCGCTCGTGGTATCTCAAGATCGCACCGCGCGCGACGAGCCCGCCCATGCTGTGGGCCACGATCGCCATCTCGCTGAAGCCGTGCTTGGCCTCGAGCCGCTCGATCAACGCCGCCAGGTGTCCCGAGATACCGCCCCGAGGCGGGAAGCCGAGGTTGAAGCCGGACGGATAGAAGTAGAACCAGGCTTGGAAGCGCTCGCGGTCGAGCGAGTCAATCAAAGCGGAGAACTCCCGAGGAAAACCGCCGATGCCGTGCACGAACAATACGGGTATGCGATCGGGATCGTAGGGCTCCATGAAGTAGATCCCCATGACACCGTCGTTCATGAAATCGTCGATGCGCCACAGGCCTCTGGCGCCAGCTTCGGGGCCAAAGCGCGCGTCGTCGAGGTCGTCGCAGATCTCTCCCTGTGCGGTCCAGGCCCACAGGCTGAAGGTTCGTTGCTCCTCGGGCGTGCGCGCGACCATTTCGAATACGTCGACCGACTCGGTCAAATCTGGCACGCGGCCGTCGGTCGGGATCAGGATGTCGTGGCTGACCACTTCTCCTGGGTTGACGGTGATGGGATCTGCGATCAGCGGTCGAGCGGCCGACTCGTCTGGATCGTACCTCCCGTTGCGATTGCGGTCCTCGTAGGCGCCAACCCTGTACGTTCCAGCGGAGACGGCAAACGCTAGCTTCCGGGTCGGAGGCGGACGGAGGTGTCGGCCGCAACGTACGGATGCAGTTCGTCGGAGGTTTCGCGAATGAGCCGGACGACGAGCGGTCCGGCGCCGTCGTGCTCCGTCTGTACCTTCCCATCGATGCGGCCGTATTGCTGCACGCGCTCCAGCTGCTGCTTGAAACCCGTGATTTTCCGGATGGTCGTGCAACCCGACAGCGCGGTCGCCAGGGCCCGTGCAGCGGCCGCGGCTGCCGTTGCGTACCGGGGTTGCAGCCCGGCTCGCCTGTCGCGTGCCCGCGTCGGCTGGTTCGAAAAAAGCGAAGCCCGGCCTGTCGACTCGGTCATCCAATCGGCCCCTGCTCGAGCGGTTCGCAGAGCATAATGGCCACAGAACGGTTTCGCTGTTCGCCATGTGACACTGGCTGCAGTCGAGGTTGCGGCGGGGGTCAGCCGGATCGTTGACCGACCCGTGGCGGCTGAAAAGAGCTGCTCACGGCGCTCGACGTGGGCGACAGACCGTCGAAGCGCGGCTTGCTCACTCTTTTTTGAGAGGCTGCGACGGCGCGGGTAGAACTCAGCGGGAGGTGAGTCGTTCTGGCCTCGGCGCCCGAGCCAGCATCTCGTCGAGGCGCCCGCGACAGCGGGCGTCCGCTTCCGCGCAGCGTTGCCAAGCGCGCTGCAGCGCGGCTGGATCGAATGGCACGGCGTGGTGGTAGTAGCGCGCGTAGCGATCCGAGAGACGCGTCGCGCGCTCGAAGCTGGGCGGCGCCTGGGCGGTCGCGTCGGGATCGTAGATGTCCACGAGATCCTGCACGATCTCGGGTTTCAGCGCGTCGGCAAAGCGCGACGAGGCGCGCGCCTTTTCGAGACTTTCCAGCAGCTTCGGGTGCTCGGGGTCCTCGTGCAGCCAGTGGGCGAAGAGGGTGGCGCAGTAGCGCTTCTGGTTGAGTTCGCAGACTTCCCGCATGAATTCGAGCCGGGTTTCCGGATCCCGATCCCGCGCCAGCAGCTGGCGCCCGAGCGAGTGTCGCGAACCGGTGTCGGCTGCGCGGCGATCGATCCCCATGGGCACGTTCGCTTCGTTCTTGCGATAGAAGGCTCGGGCGGCGACGCCGTTTAGCACCGGGTGAAGCAGCGTGTGGGCTCGATCCGGCAGCTCGAGTTCGTGAACGACGCCGGGTGGGAGCAGCTCGTGGGCAACGAGCCGGGGAAATGAACCCACCGGCAGCGCCAGCAACTGCTCGCGGAAATCGAGCCGCGAAAACTGCGCCTCGAGGCGCGCGAGGTCGTTCTCGAAGGCGTCGTTCTCGAAGCCCAGGATCACCAGATCGCGGTCTCTCCCGAGCCAAACCGCGACCTGGCCGAAGACCCTGCGGAAGGTGCCTAGCACCAGATGGAGTGCCTCGTCGTCGGTCTCGTAGAGGTGAAACCACTGGGCGTAGACACCGCCCGGTGCGAGGCGCTCTCGGGCCGCGCTCAGAAACTCGAGGGTGTAGAGGTTCTCGACGCCCGTCACCCACGGATTGCTGGGCTCCGAGACGATCACGTCGTAGTGGCTGTCGTCGCGCAGCAGCGCCCGGTAGGCGTCGCTGCGGACGAGGCGGGTCTTCGGATTCGTGAGTGCGTTGCGGTTGCCCGCCTCGAAGAGCGGCGCGGCCTGCACGACGCCCGGCGAGATCTCCGCGACCACCACCTCGGTGGTGCTGTCGAGGGCCGCGAGTTCGCCCACCGACATGCCACCCCCGAAGCCGATCACGAAGGCGCGCTCGCAGCGTTCCGCGAGCATCGCCGGCAGCAGCGCGAGCAGTCCCGTCGTCACGTTGTCGGCGGGAATATCGCCGTCGGATTTTCCGTTCACGATGATGGCGCGGCCCCTCGCTCGCGTGACGGTCACCGTGGTCGAGGGATCGTCGGTCGAGAACAGCAACTCCGCGGTGCGGTAGCGCTCGGGGTGCGCGAAATAGGCGTCGGGTGTCGTGGCGACCTCGTGTGCCGGCACGCGCGAGCGGAAGAGTCCCATCGTCAGGCGCTCGGGCCGCCATTCGGGTTGGAGCGCAATTGCGCCTAGCACCCCGACGAGCGCGATGCCCGCGACCGGCGCTCGCGCCAGCCCGACCCGGGGCGTGAGCAGGGCCGCGCCTAGCGCCAACGCCGCCACCGCCAGGCGGTAGACGTGGTGGAGGTCGATCCAGAAGAGCAGCAGATAACCGCCCAACAACGCGCCCACGAGTGAGCCCGCGGTGTTCCACGCGTAGAGGCGCCCGGCTACGCGGCCGAGGTCGTCGGCCCGTTCGCGCAGGTGATGGAAGAGCAGTGGAAGCAGGGCGCCCGAGAGGGCGAGGGGAACCGCGGCGATCGCGAGAACCCACGCGAAGATCGCCGAGTAGAACGGGAGCATCGGCGTCTCGAGTCCAATCTTCGAGCGCAGCACGTGTGCCCAGAAGCCCGTGTTCTCCAGTTGCGGGTACAGGATCAGCAGGATCGCGACGAGCGCCCACTGCGAGATCGCGAGCCAACTCGGTCGGATGCGCGGCAGCGCCGCGACTGCGAAACTGCCGATGGCGATGCACGACACGAAAATCGCCACCACCATGCCGAAGGTGAAGGGCGAGGAGCCGAGCGCGAGCGCGCCGATCCGGTTGAGGGTGGTCTGCAGGCTCATCATTGCGAAGCCCGCGAGCAACGCGACCCACGCGTAGACGGCAAGACCCGTGATGTGAGGTGTGGCACCGTCCGGACTTTCCGGAGCGGACGCAGCGTCGCCCTGGTCGTGATGTCGCAGCGCGACGAAGCAGAGACCGGCGGCCAGGTTCACGACCCCCATCAGTCGGATGGTGTGCTCGAGTCCCAGCGCCGGGATCAGCACGAAGGCGCCCGTCAGAGCGCCCACGAAGGCGCCGGCCGTGTTGAAACCGTAGACGGACGAATGGAAGCGCGTCGCGTCCTCGAGGTTCCGCGCAAGGCCCTGGGTGAGAAGCGGGATGGTTCCACCCATCAGGATCGTGGGCGGCAAGACGAGCAGCGCCGAGAGGCCCACGTCGAGCGCGAAGGCCAGCGTCGGCGCGCCTTGGGGCAGCGCGAGGGACAGCGCGCGAACGCCCGCAAAGAGCCACGGGAATACCAGTGCAATGGCGCCGATCGCGCTCTCCACCAGGCCGTAGGCGAAGAGCAGCGAGCCCCCGCTCGAGACGACGCGCCGCGAGGCGCGACCGAAGAGCGCGTAGCCGAGAGAGAGCCCGCCGAGGAACAGCGCGAGCACCGCGGCCGTGGCCTCGCCGTGGGAGCCGAGCAGGCTCGCCAGCACCTTCTGCCAGGCGACCTGATAGACCAGCCCGCTCACGCCCGTCAGGACGGTGAGCGCCAGTGCAACCGAGCGGACCATTGCGCGCGCATCGGCGCCTGGGCGGAATTCTTGAGGGCAGCCGGTGACTTGGGAGGGTTTTTCGCACATCGCGCCCGAAACGCCTCGAGCCTCCTCGCCACGGGCGTTCACTCGCTCAGCTGGCGCGACCCGCGTCGGACGAGCGTCGGGCGCGGCAGAAGCTCCTCGGCGTGCAAGAGCGGTTCCGGATCCTCCAGCAGAAACTGCACCCGGCGAACCTTGACGCCCTCGTCCCGTTGCTTCAGCAGCGCCTCTCTTCCGATGAAGCCACCCAGCTTGTCGGAATCCAGCGCGAAACCCAGCCCCGCTGCCTACGGCGTATATCCAGGTTGTCGATGTCGTGACTGAACGCCAGATAGAGCGAGGGCACCGAGCATCGAACCGAGAACTGGATCCTGCTCGACAAGTCAGCGGGCTGCGAAAGATCTTTCGCGGTCATCATGGCCATCACCGCGAAACTCATCGGTACTGCGACCAGCGCCCACAGGCTCCAGCCGTTGAGGGCTCGTTTCTTGAGGATTGTGTGATTCGGGCTGGCCACGCGCACAGTATGCATGCTCAGACCGCGCATTGCTGTTCGGTTTGATCAGATAAGGGTCCGAGATCCGCCGCTGCCTGGTCGGGCCTGGGGCTG
>Ga0326597_10003846_pt1 | contig 21361 bp, 15 predicted proteins | sample RVTome_12_FD_203789 | JGI IMG/M metagenome (GOLD analysis project Ga0326597, IMG submission 203789) | Soil microbial communities from uranium-contaminated site in the Upper Colorado River Basin, Wyoming, United States - RVT100D185 | ecosystem: Environmental > Terrestrial > Soil > Contaminated >...
CCTTGATCGCCTCGCGGATGCTCCGGTACTCCTCGAGCATCGTCGCATTCAGCGCCATGCTGGTTTCGATCGACTTGGCCCCCGGCGCCAGCGGCTTGATGACCACCTGGGCGGAGGAAACACGGTTGATCTTCTGCTCCTGGTCGGTGACGCGCTTGTTGATCTGCGCGGCGATCGAGTTGTTCCACGCCGTGCTCGCGTAGAGCACGATGGGCAGCACGATCACGGCGACGGCGCACATGATGACGATGAGCAGGTGGGCCTTGATCCAGTTCAGTATCGGTGTCATGGCTTATATGCCCTCCTTGCCGGAGTTCGCGGGCTCGTCCGAAGCGCTCGCGTTGGGATCGATGAGTTGAATGGTCCACGTCACTTCGACCTGGTAGTACTCGGTGTCGGGTGGAAGCGTGAGGGCGGGAGTCGGCAGTGGCGCGATGGCGTCGAGGTTCCCGCCGCCCATCATGCCGCCGCGGCCGGGGAACTGGGATCCGCCATGCTCTCCACCAACCATCATGCCGCCCTCCATCCCGCTTGAGCCCTTGCCTCCGGGGGCGAAGCCGCGCTCCCGTCCGCTGTCGCGACCGGAGGCGGGGCGGGCGCCCGAGCCGGGCGGAGTCCCCGGCGTGTCGGTCGCGGGCGGAGTGCGGAACGTGTCGACTCTGACGGTCTCGGGCCTCGCGCCTTGCTCGTCCTTGCTGACGATGCGATAGGGCACACCCGTCCGCTCGGAGTGTGTCTCCAGCCACTGGATGACCGACTTGTTCACGAGGGCGACGCTGTCCCGGTTCGCGGTCTCGAGCCTCATGCGCAGTCTCAGTCGCGGCATTTTCTCCTCGCCTCGAGGAGGCATGAAGGTGGATTCGAGCGACTTGAGTTCGAGCAATCGGCGCTCGCCCGGGGGGATCGAGTTGATCTGGTTGGGATCGCCGCTGAGGAGTTCAGGCTGGGGATTGGCGGCGGTGAGCATGCTCGACACGTCCGCCAGGACGCTGGGCCAGACGTCGCGATTGGCGATCATCCCGCGGATGTTCATCGGCTTGGCGGTGATCTCCGTCGCCTGGGTGATGGCGTCGAACTCGGTCTTGAGCCTGGTGGCGTCACGCACGATCGGCTCGATCTCGACGTTGTAGTCCGAGGGCTGGCCCGTGTAGCGCTGGTCGATCATCGGCCGCGCGAACGCGATCATCGAGCCGAAAACCACCATCGCCGCCGCGGCCCCGAACCACTTGATCTTCTGGCCCCAGAGGCGGTCGCGGACCACGCTCACCGGGATAAGATTCACGTCGATGGACGCAAGCCCAAGCCCCTGAAGGGCCAGACCGTAACTCGTCGCCATGTTGAGAATGTGCTCGGAGAACTGCGGGTTCTCGCCGGTCGTCAATCGCTTGAACTCGTCGAGGCGCGAGATATCCATCTGCACCTGCTGGCTGAGGAACTTGCGAAGGCCCGGCAGTTTGAACGTCGAGCCGACGCCGATCAGCCGCGTCAGGTTCGCGTCGCGGTGCAGCGACTGGTAGTAGCCGATCGATCGCTGCACGTCCTGGGCGAGGTCGGCGAAGACGGGGCGCATGGCCGAGAGAATCTGCCGGCGGTACTTGCTCGTCTGCGCTTCGGACTTGAGTTTCTCCGCCTTGCTGTAGGTCAGTTTGAAGGAACTGATGAGCGCCTCGGTGAAGTTGTGACCTCCGATGGGGAAGGTGCGAATCCACGTCCGCCCGCCCTCGGCGATGATGAGGTCGGTGCTCGTGGTGCCGATGTCGAGGATGATCGTGCCGGGCGACGCCGGCCCGAGATCGAGGTCATACTGAAGGGCGTTGAAGGCGGCGACGGGCGAAATTGTCAGGCCGTCCGGCGCCAGACCCAGTTCGCCGTAGAGATTCAGCCGAGCCTGCACAGCCCCCTTGGTGATGGCAAAGATGCCGACTTCGACCTCCGGGGTCTCCTCGCTGGTGAACGTCTCGTAATCCCACTCGACTTCGTCGATGGGGAAGGGGATTTGCTGAACGGCCTCGAACTTGACGATGTCCGGGACTTTCTTAGGCTCGACGGGGGGCAACTTGGCAAAACGCGCGAACGCGCCGTTGCCGGGGACGGAGACCAGAATCGGTCCCTGCCGCATGTCCGGCTGCTGGCTCATGAACTGCCCGATGGCGAGGCGGATCATCTCGTCCGAATCGACATCAGGCGTCGAGAGCACCTTCTTGTGGGGGATGTAGGCGAAATCCGCGAGGGTCACGTCGTCGCCGCTGCGCTCAAGGCGCAGGGCTTTCAGGGCATGCGAGCCGATCTCAATGCCCCAGGCGCTCGAACTGGCCATGGCCAACTCCTTTGCGTCAAAGGTGCGTATGAAGCGCGGACCACGGCACTTGGGCCGGATGGACCTGCTTCGCATGGCCGGCAAGACCACGACGCGGGTTCAGTTTTTCTTGAAATCAAACCGTCTTTCAGCCTCTGCCAGAGGTCTGACATTCGTCGTCGAGTGGGCTGGGCGCCGAATCCGATCGACCGGCTGCTGTTCACCTGGGAGTCAACGGGTGCTGACCGGCAGGGCAGAGGCAGAGGGCGGATCAATTGTTCGGCGGGCAGCGCCCGAAAGACTCCTGTCGGAGGTCTGGATGCCGGGAGGCCCGTACCGCGTGGACAGGCCCGGAAACAATCCGGGGGATCCACTACCAGGATCATCACGCATGATGATCGGTTGCACATCCTTTCTGGCCCGCACGGCGCGACTCTTGAATCGCCTCGGGCCGCTCGTCCGCTGGTCGGTGGTTCCCGCTACACACGGGAAAGACCGGCCAGCCCCGAAACCCACATGCCCGCCCGCCGAACGGTGGGCGCACATCTGGGGGTTGTCTCCTACCTATTAGAACGGCCTCGACCGCCGGTTGCAAGTGAATCCACAACAAAAACTGAAAAAAAGCCGCGGCGAGCAAACCACGGCGGTCGCACAAGTCCGGCCCGGCGACACAGGCTCGTTCGGGAGCGGCGACACGCGGCGCGGGGGCGCAGGCCCGCCGCCCGGGCCGCGCGACGCACACCGACACGGCCGCTTCACTCGGCAATGACTGAAACCGTCGCGTTGGACTTGACGGAATCAACGCCTCCTGGTCCGCGTCGGATCACCGACTGGACGTAGACGCGACGCCCGAGTGGAGAGCCGCGGGGAACTCGGACGCGCAGTTGAGCCTCACCTTGCGCATCCGCCACGGCGCTTCCCATCGTGGTGAGGGGGTCGACGAGGTCGAGACACAGTTCGCCCAGCGGCGCGGGGCAACGCCCACGGCCGATCCCATTGAGCGAGTAAACAAAGTAGACCCGTTCGCCCGGAAGGGCGCCGACCGCTTCGAACGTGACTTCGCTGCCGCGCGCCAGGTGACCGGGGCTGAGCAGGCTCAACGCGCCCTCAAGGGTTGCGACGTAGGTGCCGTAGCCCTGGTTGAACGGGCGGCTCGGGTCAACGTACCGACCGCGGAAGACGATCTGATTGCGGTCGAGGCCGCGGCAGGTGAAGGAGAAGTCGATGGCGTCTTCACCAAAGAGCGGGTCGCCGTTGTCGATGATCTTGAAGAGTTCGCCGTCGCGCCAGCCGTAGAGTCCCATGTTGGGTTCGGAGGGGGAATCCAGAAAGGCGGTGAAAACAACGAGGCCGTCCTCAATCGCCACTTCGCCGAACTGGTGGAACGGCACGCCGCTGCCCGGAGCGGGCTGGCCCTTCTCGGCAATCACGGTCAGCGGTCCCTGGCCGTGCGAGTTGAGCGGCGCGACGTAGACGCCCATGTGTCCGCCGAAGTTGATGTTGCCGTACGTACCGGTGAACACGACGTCGCGACCATCGGTGTCGCTGTCGTAGAAGCGTTCGAAGGCGACGCTTCGACCGGGCATGGTGTTGTCCCAGTTGGCGATGAGTTGGAGCGTGTCGGTCGCGACCTGACTGACATAGAGGCCGCCCTCAGTTCCGCCGGAGTGAGTGACCAGCGCCGCGAAGGAGGCGTATCCGTTTCCAAGCGACGGACCGCGATACGACAGGCTGAAGGTGGCGAACGTTCCGCCGCCGGGAGCGCTCTCGCCGCGGTCGGCAAGCGTGAATGGCCTGCCTCCGGGCAACGAGGTGAAGAAAGGCATCTCGTAGGTGCCGTCGATCTGATGCGTCACGCCATCGGGACCGAGGAAGGGGAAGCGCTGCATGGACTGATCGACGGCCACGGCCAGTTCGCCTCCTGATCCGAGGTAGATTCCGTTGGGATTGGTTCCCCACCCGCCGGAAAGCGCGACGACTCCTCCGTAGGTAGAGGGGTTGCCGAAGGTGCCGAAAGCCCGGCCCGGTTGATTGGGAATCGGATCATCCTGCTTGGCGATGACTGTGAAGCCGCTCGCCCCATCGGCGAAAGCCATGAAGACTCCGCTCTGGAGCGTCTGCGGGTTGGACCCGTAGAAGGCGACGACGCCGCTGTGCAGTGCCGGCGCATCGCCGGTAGCGCGGATCGAAGTGCTCTCGTCGGCGATGCGCGTGAACCGAAGCACTTGGCCGGGGCTGCTCGCCGCGGTGAGCAGCGAAGAGGCAACGGCGGCAAACGGGATGATGATGGCTCGGAAATGCATGATGGATCTCCTGTCTGGTCGGCAACCTTCGAACGCCCCGGGCTTGAACGGGCCACGCGCCCTGTCGCGGAGTATAAACAGGAGTTGGTTCTCTTTATTGAGCGGAGCCGCCAAGACGGCGAAAACCGGGGTGAAATCCCCGCCCGACACCCCCTCCGAGCACCCTTGGCGCCTCGGTGCGTCCGCGTCAGATCCGGGACTGAAGGAAGGACGCAAGATTCTCCGCATCGTCCGAGCCGATGCGCAGCGTCCGACCGTTCACGGTCAGTTCCACGCAATCCCGGCCCCAGAGGTTGTAGGTCCAGCCCCGGCCGGGGATGTAGTGAATCCCCCACCCGTCGATGAAGGCACTGCGCGATGGAAAGGCCGAGGTGATCGAGGCGAAGGCGATGCGCTTGCGAACGAGCGGCAGCGGGCCGTACCGAAGCACCAGCAACTCGCCTTCATCCTCGATCGTGAGCGTTGCGAAGCACAGCGCGACGAAGATGAGGATCACGCCGATCAAGCCCACGGGCAGCAGCAGGCGGACATCCGCGAAGGCGCCGGTCGCGGCCAGCGCCGCGCCGATCAGGGCGAGAATCCAGCCCAGTGGTGCGTGTTGGGTGTGCTGGTATGTCATGGGGGCCTCTTGCGACACACGTCTCCTCAACAACCCTATTCGGATCGGCGCGGCCGCATTTTCTCAGCGTTCCGCGATCAAGTACGCGACCCAGCCGGCACAGACCTCTCCCTTGACGGTCGGGCGGAAGATGCCGTTGCCCTCGCCCGCCTTGTCCGTCCCCTCCCAGTAGACCGTGCTGCGCGCAAAGCCCGCCTCGGCGAGCACCTCACGGATTTCGGCGATCGACCAGAGACGCCAGTCGTAGGTGAAGGCCTTTTTCAATTGCGTGCCGTCGGGAAAGCGGAAGTGGATGTGGCAGAGGGTCTCGTTGGTGATGGGGTTGAAGTGCGCCTGGTCCCAGACGTAGGTGAAGCCGGGGCACTTGCGCGGCTCCTCCATCACGTCCTGCGATTCGTAGCCGCCGTAGCAGTCGAGATAGAACAGCCCGTCGGGCTTGAGCGCCCGCCGCACCGCCTTGAAGTAGGCAAGGAGTTGCTCGCGCGTCTTGAAGATGAAGTAACTGAAGTTGAAGGCGCAGACGAGGTCCACCTCGCGCGTGCGCACCTTCAATACGTCGTCGCGGATGAGTTCGACGCGGGTGCGTTCGGCGTCGTTGAGCCAGGAGAGGTTGTGGGCGATCGCCCACGCCAGCGTGTCGGCGTCGAGATCGACGCCGATGGACCGATTGGATTCGCGGGCGCGAACCCAGGTGCAGGCGAGAAACGCGGTGCCGCAGAAATCCTCCCGCAGCACCTCGGGCCGACGGCCGCGCAGCGATCGAAAGGTCCGGTCGATGAAAGGGACTTCGGCTTCAGGACTCTGCACCGCCTTCTCATAGAGGTGATGGGGGTCAGCGCCGGCGGCGGTGTAGGCGAGGCGCCGGCGCGTTCGATTCGTACATGAGTCGCGAGGCTGGTTTTTGACGGCGCGGCCGGACATGGGGCGAGACTGTAGCCCCGGCACTGCGTCGCTGCACCGCTTCGCGCGCCTCAATCAGGGATCTTCGTCCGCGAGCCAGACACGCCGTAACACTTTCGTCAGCGGGCCGTCGGGCTGAGTGCGCACGAGTCCGTCGAGACTTTGCTGCACCAGTTCGCGCTGATCGGTGAGATGGCCGAGGTAGGCCAGCAGCAGATCCGCTTCGATCGTGGCGCCCGGCTGATCGCGCATCTCCTTGAGTTCTTCGATCGCCGCCCCAAGCCGCTGCGGACTCGGCAGCAGAGTGGAGGCGTAGCGCGAGTTGATCAACTCGGGATGGGACTCGAAGAGCAGACGCAGGCTCAGCGCCGCCGAACGATACTTGCCCGCGCCGATCTGCGCGTGAACGCGACCCGCCGTGGCGAGGGGATGGCCCGGCGTGTAGTAGAGCGACACGTCGAACCAACTCTCGGCGTCGAAGTAGCGCTCCTCCGCCAGCGCCGCCTCGGCCCGGCGGACGTGTTCGGCGAACTGGCTGCTGTTGTCGCCGGCGAGCGAAGCGATCGCCGGCAAGGGCGTGCTCAGACTCGCCACCTGCTCATCGGTGAGCGACGCAATCGGAGCGAGGGTCGCCGTCAGGGCGGGCGCTTCGCCTCCAGTGGTCGGCGGCGCGATCCCCTGCCACTGCCGGGCAAAGTCGCGCATCTCGGTGATCGCCTGCTGGCCATACGGCTGACCGCTGGGCGGGAGGGCCGAAGTGTCGCCCCGCGCGGCGAGTCGCGCCACGTAGTCGGCGTAGGCATCCTGGCCGGCGATGAGCGGCGCGCCGGCGCTGGCCGCCGCCGCCGACGCAGGCGCAATCCGATTCGACCACCCCTGCATGAATGGAACGCCGTCAAAGGTGCTTTCAATCCCGCGCGAAGCCGGACCGAGTCGCTCCGGCGGCACGCCCGTCACCGGCACACCATCGATCACCGCCCGTCGTCTCGCACTCGAAGCGCGATCCGGGATCCCACGGTTCAGTGTATTGAGAAGCGAAACGCGGTCCAGCAGCGGGTCCGCCGAGACCACCACCGAGCGGGCGTTGAGACTCAGGTCGCGTTGGAGGTGGGAGGGAACGACGCTGAACTCGCCCGGCTGCACGGCTGTCGGGGGCGGGCGCAACTGCCGCAGCGTCGCCTCGCCTTCGAGATCGGCGTAGCCCGTGCCGTAGCGATCGCGGGCGATCTGCTGGAGATTCGCCCCGCTCAGCGGCGTCATGACGTTGCTCCCGAGGGCATACGGAGAGTTCGAAATCCCGCCCGGGCGCGGAACCTGATAGGAGCCGAGCACACCCGAATGACGGGGCGCGTAGCGCTGCGCCGCCAGGTTCGAGGAGTAGGAATCGCGCTGAAAGTCGTAGACCTGCCGTCCGGCGATGTCGCCGCGAAACTCGAAGGTGCTGCGATACCCGACGTCCCCTCGGAAACTCATCCCCCCCGGTGCCGTGCCCGTCACGATCGCGTCGTTGATGCGATTGAGCAGGAAGCCGGTTCTCGGCTGGTTGTACCGGGAGGTGGTGCTGAGATTGGCGTCGAGCACGCGAGTGTCATCCGGCCGGGCCTGCGCGCCGGCCTCGCCGGCAGCGGCCAGCAGAAGCGTCAATGCCAGACCGACGCCGATTCGACCGGCGCCGCGCCATGATCGTCGCTGAACATTCGCCATCACGCACCTCCACCACTGGCGTCCTGCGAGACTGCTCTCCCTCATGTTCTTCATGGTGATTATAGCGGCGGAGTCGGCGCGCCGTCCTCCCTTCGCGCCGCGGCGCGAGGCTGCGGGCGAACGCCGAACATGGTCAATTGAAGTCGCTGGGGGTCACGTCGGGCATGCCGATGCCGACCGCCATCTCGCGCGAGCGATCGACCGAGGCGGGCACGAAGCGGAAGACGTACTCGCCGATGCGCCAGGCGAAATAGGCGTTGTCCTCGTCGCGCCCCATCCGGCGATCGAGCGGAACGATGCGGTAGGCCACGCCTTCCTTCAGGCCGGCGGAATGCGTCAACTCCGAGGGAAGCGAATGCTCGATCCAGACGCTGACGACGTTCTGGTCGTTGGAATAGCGGAGGTGGATGGAATCGACGCCGCTTCCGCCGGCTCCCATCGTGCAATCTCCCGCGTCAAGCAGGTTGTACCCGAACGCGGAAAGGTCGGGAACCTCGACCTCCCAGCCGAAGTCGTTCCGGAGGTGTGATTCGAGTTCCTCGGCCGAGTGAATATTGAACTTCTTGCGAGCGTACTGCTCATCGGTCGCGCAGCGATGATGCTCGCTCGGGAAGCCGCTCACGCCCTCGACATCGACGTTGATCTGCGAAGGTCGGAACCACTCGAAGAGTTGCCGGGGACTGATGACGCTGATGACGACGGCGGCCCCGATGAGCAGAAGGAACCCCGCGGCCAGTCCCGAGGGGAGAAAGCGCCGCCCCTCTCGCACGCCCGGCCGCGCGGCGCCCGGTCCGACCGCGGCGGTCTCAAACGGCAACGGCTCCACACGCGCCCCGCCCAGCGAAACGACCTCATCGCGCAGACTCTCCGGCGCCTCGTCCGCCCCCATCACGCGGCCCACCGCTTCGCGCAGGCGGCGCTCAAAGTCAATGATCGCGCGGTCGGCGGGATGCGCTTCCAGATGCGCCTCAAGGCGCTGAGACTGCTCCGAGGTCATTTCCTCGTCGGCAGCCGTCCGCAGCAGGTTGGCAATCTCAGAAGGGGACATCAAGGCACCTGAACCACACGACCCGAATTCAGCAGGCCCGGCACCACGCCGGACGCTCGAACCGCACGCGGCTGGCATTACTCGGCATTGGAAGAACCCTCTTCCAGACGAATGCCGACCTCGGCCGCCAGCGGACCGAGTTCCTGCACCAGGGAGGCACGGGCACGAAAGAGACGACTCATGACCGTACCGATGGGCACATCAAGGATTAACGCGATCTCCCGGTACTTCATTCCCTCCACCCCCCACAACAGGAGAACTTCACGGTACTCCGAGCTGAGCGAGTAAATCGCGGTTTTGAGGCGGTCATCCACCTGCTCCCAGTTTAGCGCCGCGAGGTTCCAGGCGGGGCTGGCCTCATCGGGACCGGGCCTGGCGCTGGGATGAAAGTGGATATTCTCGGACGCGATCGGTCCCCGCTGCTCTTTCACCACGCGGCTGTAGAACACGTTGCGGAGAATCTTGAAAAGCCAGGGACGGATCCCCCCGCCCTTGGGCTCGAAACGGTCCGCGGCCCGAAGCGCCTTGAGAAATGTCTCCTGCACGAGATCAGAGGCATCTTCAGGCCGGCGCGAGAGTTGCAGCGCCATCCGGTAGACGGCGTCGAGGTGCTCCAGCGCCTTTGTCTCAAACTCGCCGCGATCCAAACGCTCCGCCTTCCGTCACCCCACGCGACACCGTCTTCGGCCCCCTCCAGTCCAACCACATCCTATCGCTACAATCGCCCTCACTCGCCCCTGAGAGCATCATGAGCGCCTCGCCACGCACATTCTACATCACGACCCCCATCTACTACGTCAACGACCGGCCGCACATCGGACATTCATACACCACGACGGTCTGCGACGTTGCGGCCCGATTTCACCGATTCCTGGGGCTGGAGGTCTTTTTCCTCACCGGCACCGACGAGCACGGGATCAAGGTCGAAAAGTCCGCCGCCGAGCGCGGCGTCTCCCCGCAGGCCCTCGCCGACGAGAATGCCGCCGAGTTTCAGCGAATCCTGCGCATGCTCGACTTCACCAACGACGACTTCATTCGAACCACCGAGCGCCGCCACACCCTCCAGGTCGAGCGCTTTGTGCAGCGCCTCATCGCCAGCGGCGACATCTACCTCGGGCAGTACGAAGGGTGGTACGACGAGGGGCAGGAGGAGTTCGTCGCCGACACCCGCGCCAAGGATCAGGAATACAAATCCACCGTCTCCGGCAAGCCGCTCGTGCGGATGCGCGAGGAGAACTACTTCTTCCGCCTCAGCGCCTATCAGCAGCGGCTTGATCAACTCTACCGCGACCAGCCGGAGTTCGTCCGGCCCGAAGCGCGTCGCAATGAGATGCTCGGCCGGCTGCGCGACGGTCTTGCCGATGTCCCCGTCACGCGCACCAGTTTCTCCTGGGGCATTCCGATTCCGGGCCAGGGCGAGCACGTCCTGTGGGTCTGGCTCGATGCGCTTTCGAACTACATCACCGCGCTGGGCATGGGGCTGAGTCCCGACGAGACGGATCTCGTGCCGCGCGACCGCGCCCGCTTCTGGCCCGCCGACTACCACGTCATCGGCAAGGAGATTCTCTTCTTCCACGCGATCTTCTGGCCGGCGATGCTCATGGCCCTCGATCTCCCGCTCCCGCGCTGCATCTACGCCCACAGTTTCTGGATCAGCGAAGGGCGCAAGATGAGCAAGAGCCTGGGCAACTTCATCGATCTGCCGACGATCCAGGGCTACATCGACTCCTTCAGCCTCGACGCCTTCCGGTGGTTTCTCATCACCCAGGGGCCGCTGGGCTCGACGGACACCGACTTCGCCCGCGCCAAGTTCATCGAGGTCTACAACAGCGATCTCGCCAACACGCTGGGCAACTCGCTCAGCCGCGTGGTCAACATGATCGACAAGTATTTCGACGGCCGCGTGCCCGCGCCGGGCAACCATACGGTGGATGGATTTGACTGGCCGACGATCACCTCCGCCGCCGTTGACCGGACGATCGCTGCAATGGGCCGCCTCGAACTCGCCGAGGCGATGAGCAGCGCGCTGGGCCTCGTGCGACACGTCGATGCCTTCATCGACGCGACGCGACCCTTCACGATGGCCAAGGATGAGTCGAAGCGATCTGAACTTGCGGCGGTGCTCTACCAATGCGCCGAGACGTTGCGCATCGCGTCGGTGCTTCTGTGGTGCGCGATGCCCAACAAGATCGAGCAGGCGTGGCGGATGCTCGGCCAGACCATCGACCCGAGCGGCGGGAACCTCCGCGACCTGGGCCGCTGGGGCGGCCTCAAGCCGGAAACGCCGGTCGTCAAGGGCGAGGCGCTCTTTCCGAGGTTTGTGCAGCCACCCGATCAGCCAGACAAGGTCAGCCAATCCTAAGTTCTTCGCCCTTATGCAGCGGCCTGGAAGGCGGTGTTGAGGGTTCTGATGAGTTTTCGACTCCCCGGGGCCGGAGAGGCCGGTTTGTAATAACTCGTGACGCACGCTTTCCCGGCGCAGCGTGTGAAGCATGTCGGCGAACGAAGCATGTGCCTTGTGAGGGTACCACGGCCGGTTGGGCGGGACATAGAAACGATGGCCTTCCTTCGCAAACCACAGCACGATCAGCCCGTACAACAGCATCGCCACCGGTGCCGTGAGGGTGCGGTAGCGATCGCCGTCCCACTCGAATCCCTCTCCACCCTCGAGTACCACGACGCGAATCGTGCGGCCCTTGTACTTGCGGACAATCGCCGAGCCGGGCGGCGGCAGGCGCGGGTCGCGCGGTTCGGCGGTGCAGACGGAGCGCGTCGCAGTGGGAGGGGCATCCGGTTGGGGCGGGTGAATCTGCGTGCGTGGCGCCATGACGCGCACCTCGGCGTCGTCGGCCAACTCAGCCGCGCGGCGGCGAGCCCGCTCGGACAGGTCCCCCTCCGCGTTGGCCTGCATCCTCCAGGCGATCTTCCGGATGAGGTATGCCCGGTGCCTCGTCCGGCACGGCTGGCTGCAGAGTTGCTCGTATCGCTGCACGAGTTCACTCGTGGTCATCCGTTGCAGGGCGTCGATCTCACGCTCGATGGTCGTCGGCATGTGGCGGTTCCTTTCGGACATGGAGACCCAGCGGCTCGATTCAGGTTTGGCCGCGGGGCCGGTTCACCACAGTGAGGCGCGAATGCTCGCCGAGTTCAAGTGCGATGTCGCCGGAATCTGCGGATTCCGGGGGCGGCGAAGATGCTCGCGCCCGGGCGGCCCGGACGCAGCGCACGACGCCGCATGCGAGGATGCGGGCGACCTCGGCGCAACGCTCGGGGGCGGTCATGGCGGCGGGATCGGTGATGGCGGGCAAGGCTGGCTCCGGCACAGGACATGAGGCGGCGCGGAACGAAGCGCACCGTCATGGGTTACCTATGCCAAGCCACGGCGAAGTGCGCGGCTATTAATGGTTGATGACTCATCCTCCGCGCAACATGAACGGCGGCGCCACGATGCGGTACGCCATCGTCGGCGGAGAGAGATCCCTCCCCTCGCCCGACGCACGAGGATCGTGCCCGACTTGCGGCGGTGCGGTTCTGGCGAAATGTGGCAAAATCAGGGTGCCGCATTGGGCCCATGTCGCGGGAGGCGATTGTGACACTTGGTCCGAACCGCTCGGCCCGTGGCATCGCTCGTGGCAGGATATCGTTCGCCCGCAGTACGTGGAGGTCGTCAGGGCTCCGCATCGCGCAGACATCGTTGGGAGGAACGATGTCGTCATCGAACTCCAGCACTCTTCCATCAATCCCGGCGCCATCCAGGACCGCGAGCGGTTCTACGGAAGGATGGTCTGGCTGTTCGACGCCACCGAACGCTTTCGGTTTGTCCGCACGGGCCAACGGGCGTTCTTCATCCTTGGACGGGTCAAGCACATCCAGTGCTGCGCCGCACCGGTCTTCCTGGACTTCGGAACAACGGTCATCCAAGTAGAACGCTTTGTCGAGAAGGTAATCGACGGGGTGGATGGATACGGCCTCGTGCGCGATCGGAGTTGGATCGTCGACCAGTTCCTAGATGATCGCGTTGATGGGACCGTGCGAGTTGAGCCACCTCCGGATCGAGAAGACCGATTGCTGAAGGAATGGAGCAGCAATCGCCCTGCTCGCGAGACGATGCCGTTTCAGACCCGATGGTGCCGGGCTGACACATCAGTCGAGCATGTCTTGGAAAGGCACAAATCGTATCTGCCGCTCAACTACTTTTGGCGACTCACTGATGGCCGCAAGGAGAGTGCGGTCGACCGTGTCATTGCACATTGCCCTGAAATCGCCAATGGATGGACTACGGAGGAGATTGCAGCCATGCGCCGGGGGCTTGGCGGATTCGTAGCGATTCTGGATGGTTTACTCAGATTGGTTCCCTCGTCTTGCGAGGAACTCTCCCGCCGACCTGCGAAGTCGGAGCCACCAGACTTTCCTTCCCGGGTCGATTCCCATATAGCGGCTGGTCGCATCCCAGTGCTTCAAGAGAAGACGCGCGCGGAGATCGTCCGGTTGGCAATGTCCATACAGGTTTCCAAGGGCAAATCCTCAAGCGACGGACCCAGTCAACTGTCGCTTGGTTGGTAGCGGGGACACAGAAGGGCCGACCGAAACGGTCTGTCGATTCCGAACACCGTTGCGCCCCCTCCGGGAGCGCAACCGTGGGGGTTGCGCTCCCTATAGGGGAGACAACCCCCTCATAACCCCGTACCCTGCGAAACGGAGACTTGGAGAGACTTTTGGCCCGAAACGGCGCTTTTGGCCGTCCCCGCCGCGCCCATCGGTTATGACCTCAGCGCGGTCAGAGACAAGCCGGCGCATCGCGCCCTTCGCCAAGTCCTTGCAGAACAGTGGCCTGCAATCGGCAACGCCGCCGAGGTCTCTCGGCGGAGTCGCCAGAAAACCACGGGGCCGGCTGCGTTTGCAACCGGCCCGGCAATAGCGGGGGCGCAACACTCTTCGCAACAGCGAGAGAGGGGGAGAGAGACGTGCGAGGCGCGGGGCGGTCTCCGGAGTTGCAAATGGCCTGGTGGATGGCATTGCTTGTCCGCTTCAGTGCATTTCGTCGAATTCATGCGATCGGTCCTGTAGTCGAATCGCTAGGCCGACAGCGACCAAATCTTGTCGCGCCGTGCATCGACGAGGTCGCGCCAGAGGACATCGCAGGCGTTCCGCAGAGGAGGAAGCAATGCTGCGATTCGCTCTTGATTGATCTGATCAGTCCATGTAGGCGCGGAGGGGCCGAGCACGATCAGCGTCGGCACGACCGGTAGTTCCGCGAGCGTCTCCATGAACGCATGGAGTGAATACGTTGCCCCATCCGACGCACCTGAGATCTTCATCCCCGGCGCGAGAGCGATGGTTCCATCGGTTTGAACGCCGTCCGCATGCCCCAATACGATCTGTCCGACCGTCACCTGATCAGCTAGAGCGTCGGTGATCTCGGGCGGAGTGAATGGATTCACGGCGATGTTGGAGTAGTCCCAGAGACCGTTCAGGGCTTGCTTCAACTCAAACCACTGATCGGGACTCAGCTGTCCCTGAAGGAGCGGCCACCATTTGGGCATTTCAGCCCGCTGCACGGCGTTTTCATGAATCTCTCGCATCAGTCGTGCGGCCCCGCCTATCGACGCCTGATCCCTTAGCACGATACGCACTAGAATCGTCTCCCCGGGTCCGATTGAGGGTGAGCTACCGACTATCTGTCTGATGGTCTCGATATCGGGGCCAGGGTCGAGGTTCGTGATAAGTATCGGCACTCGGCCATTGCGCCTCAGCGGCAGAACCCCCTGTTCGATGAACTCCGCCGGCCCCTCCTCCTGACGATATCCCCAGAACAGCTCGTGGCTGTGAGCCCATGGGGCGCCGATCGCATCCAGAAGCTGCATCACCCGGGAAGTGTGCATTCCCGAAGCACCGCCGCGGTTGAACAGCGCCTGACAATAGCCCAAGGCGGCACCGGGAACACCCATCGCGAAGTCACGCGACGCGGGCCGATACCCCTTGACGCATTCGTTACGCAGGCCGTGGCACTGCTCGGGGAGGCCGAGGTCACTTCGCATCTTCGTGAGGGGACGGTTGTACGCAATGCTGCAAACCATGATGAAATTCCTCCAAGGCTGGTGGATGAAGAGCCTATTGCCAGCGCTTCGCCCAGCGCTCGATTGGGATTGTACTCGCGTGGAACAGGATGGCGATGGCGACTATGCAGATCGTCCCGACCCAGATCTGATTCACGTTGTAGAGCCCCTCTGCGACGATGATCAAATGACCAAGCCCCATCCTTGATGAAATGAACTCGCCGATGAACGCGCCAAGAAGTGCCATGCCGATGTTCAGCCGAATACCGGAGAGAACCCAGATTGTTGCAGATGGAACGATAATCTTGAAGAATGCCTGTCGCTGCGTTCCACCGAATGCCTTGACGACACGTAATAGGTTCGCATCGGCTTCGGAAGCACCAGTGTGAGCCTGAACGACAGCGATCACGAAGGTCGAGAGAAAGCCGAGTACGATCTTCGACCACATCCCAGTTCCAAACCAGAAAATCAAGACTGGCCCAAAGGCGAACACGGGAACGGAACCAAGTGCGATGAGGTAGGGCCGAGATACTTCATACGCTCGCTGAGATCCCCACATCGCAAGTCCAACCACCGTTCCAATCGAACACCCTGCAATGAATCCGAGAATAGCTTCCAGGGTCGTGACCATCGCGTGTATCGGCAGGTTTTCTTCCTTCCACAGGACGCCGAACTCGCGGATGATCCCCAGCGGAGATCCAACGAAAAACTCGTACCGCGGAACGCCGTAAACGATCGTCTGCCACAATAGGACACCAGCCAGTCCGGGAAGAATCTGAAGAATGGATCGAATAAAGCACTGTTTCATCCCCTCTCCTACTGATTCGAAGTGTCTCCGCCTCCAGCCGAGTCGATTGCGGCCCAGATACGATCCATATAGGGCGACAAGCCGCGATCCATGACCCACCTGTCGCGAACGCGCTCCCGTCGCGGTATTCGAATCTCCACTTCCGCCGCAACTCTGGCAGGGCATGGCGTCAACACGACGACTTTGTCTCCGATATGCACAGCCTCCTCAACGTCGTGAGTCACAAACACTGCGGTAAGCGCTTCTTCTTCCACGGCTCGAACCAAATCCGTCTGAAGTTCACGTCGCATCACGTAGTCGGAATCCGAAAACGGTTCATCTAGAAGCAGCACGTTCGCACCTGCAACAACCGCGCGCACCATCGCCAGTCGTTGCTGCATACCACCCGACAAAATCTTTGGAAACTGATCCAAGCACTCGCCAAGATGATATGATGTCAACAATCGTCTTGCTCTCGCTTCAGCCTGCGGCGTCACGCCTTGCTTCAGCTCGATACCAAGAAGCGCATTGCCAAGGACGGATCTCCACGGAATCAATGAAGGCGTCTGGAACACATATCCGACACTCGCGAGCACTGTCTTGTCGAAGACAATCTCACCGCTCGTTGGAGCAATGAGTCCGGCTAGCACATTTAATAGCGTAGATTTGCCACATCCACTAGGTCCAAGAATGACGGTGATTGACCCATCTTCAATGACGCTGCTAATGTTATCAAGCACTCGCAGTCGCGATCGCTTAGGACGGCCATACTCAACAACGAGGCGCTTGATACTAATTTGCATCAGCGGCCGCCCGTAATGTCTCGACCCACCGTGCGTTGTTGGCATCAGACTCAGATAATTCGCGCGCACGCTCTTTCACTGCCGATCGCTCTCTCCATTCATGCCGAAATGCCGTAACTGCGCCACTTTTGTACAGGCTGGTCAGTAACAACCCACAAGATGTTGTGACCGCAATTCCCTTGTTGAACCAAATCCACAACATCGCGAGGGTAGCAACAGACACAAGCACGCTTCGCATGGCGGCTAGTCCCCATCCATCTGGCACTTCGCGATGCATGGCGGCAGCAATGACGCGCCAACCAGGATGCATGCTGCCGCAGATCAAGGCCGCGGACACAGTTATTGCGATCGCATACGGAAACGGAGGCTCGAACACCCCACCTTCAACTCCCTCAAACCACGACGGACGGCCCCATAGCTTGGCAAAGAATCCGATGAATCCAGCGGCCGCCACGAACCATGACAGGACCTCCGCCCAATGATGGGCGGTCGCGATATTTCGTCGTGCTGCCTCGAGCGTCTTCATCGCCGTCTCGACATCGTCATTTCGAGTATCCGCAAGATTGATAAGGTCATGGGTTGGCGATTTCGACTTTCCGACGCTGATAGGTTGGGGATGGCTGCACGCTGCTGCTGGCGCTAGATTACAACACACATCCAAGTCCTTGACTGCCGTCTTCCGCAACCCCAAGGGCAGAAACGGCTCGACCTTGTGATGTATTGCGGTTGTGTTTGACCACCACTTCCTTGGAAGAGTGTCTGGGATGGGATAAGGAAACACGACGTTATCCGCGAGGAATCGCAGAGATGCGGCAAAGTCCCGAAAAGTCCAGCGAAGAAAGAATGGTGCTTCATTGGGGAGCAATGGCGTCTTTGTGTTAACATCGTAGAGCCGGTAGGCGCAATACTCAGGATCGTCATAGAAGTGTGCAATCGCGGTGTTCAGCCCGTCGCGCAGTTCGTGTATCGCTTCACGATATTGATGGTTGTCATCAAACCGCGCGCGCGAACCCGCAATGATGGCTGTGAAGACCACGTCATCATACGCGTCGTTTCCCTTGTCCAAGAAGTTCTTAACCACTGGGTCGGAAGTCGATTCTCTCTGGGCGTTGATATAATCGAGTGGATTGAGCGATACATGAGCAAGTCTGTAGGCTGTGGAGGCAAGGGCCGTCAGCGCTGCGCGATAGTAGTCATGCTCGGTGTGGCGCAGGTCCGGCACAGGCCAAAGATGCCTTGAAACGAATGTCGCATCGCCGGACGTCAATGCGTCAAGATGTGCAAATGGAACCACGTATCCTGTCATGCCCTTCGGGTGGGTCAGCAGGAAGCGATAGGTTCTATACGATGTGTCCCAGGCTTCGTCGCTCCGATCAATGATCCAGCAGCATGTGCGGCGAATGAAGGGGAAGAGAACGAAGGGCTGATCCAATTGGCCTTTGCCAGAGCAGTCATATGCGCACAGGCGAGCGGGGTCGCCGACGCCCAACGCGAGGCGAGAGCTATCCCGCGATGCGAGGCTTTCGACAAACGGATCTCGATCGGCGCGCGGAACACCAGCAATCTCGAAGCGGAGACGAGCGCAAGTTTGATTGCGCTTTTCCGCCTTCGCCAGAAACAACGGCGCATAGAGCGGGGAGTTTGCGGCTAGCACTATCTTCAGTGGTGGGAGATTCTGCGATGGCATTGTCCGAACCGTGAATGCGCGAGTCCTCAGACAGTAGGTCATCCGCCGCCATTGGCTGCGGCTTGCCGCATGAGTTCGATCGTACAGTTGTCGGAGCGCGAGGTCACCTGCTTGAGGTCACCAACGTCTACGCGGATCTTGATCGCTCGATTCCACGAGTCCTCAGTCACGAGTACCGTCTCAGGAATGACCGCCTCGTCGACGAGGCGCTGAACGGCCAGACGCAGAACTTCCTCGCTTACCTGTGGAAATCGCTTCTTTCCGGTTGCGATGGCACGCTCGGGGCTCTGGTGAATATCGACGAGGGCCATTTGGATTGCGGAGGCTGTAGCTAGTACGGTCTCACCATTCTTGACGATGAAGTCTTCTCGTGTCATCAATCCAGAGAGAATCTGATCCCCCAACGCCTGTGGATAGGAGTAGACGATGTGTGCGCCTTGGAAAACGGCAGTTGATACGTTCGGTTCGACAGTCAATACAAAGTCGGCCTGGCCGTTGAAGAGTGGCGCAAGTTCAGTGCCGGGCTGACTTTGGATGATTTCAACATCTTTGTCGGGTTCGAGACCCAAATTGCGGATGAGAGTAAGGGTGTAGGCATAGCCGCTCATTGGTCTGGGGTGAGTGGCGATCTTCTTGCCTCGCAGCGTCGTCTCGCTCATGTTCGTAATACTGGCATCTTTCGCGATTCCCCAGAATGCAACACGTGCGACAACCTGCGCGACGACCTTTGTTTGAGACCCCTTTTCGCGCGAAATCGGCACATACATGGGGTCCGCGAGGGCGAAATCGGCCTCGCCGCTCAGCATCGACGCGAACGAGTTCGTCGCCGTTCCACCCGTGATGATCTCGACGTCGATGCCCGCATCCTTGAAGTAGCCCTGCTCAACCGCGTGATAGAGCGGGAGGTAGAGGAGGGTGCGAGCCGCCTCGTTGATGACGACGCGCCGAGTGTCCGCTCCTCCGTTGCTGGATGTGGTCGGCCGGTTGAGCACGACCGCCAGCGTCACTAGTCCGGCAACAACAATGAGGACGGCTGCGAAGATACCGAAAGTCTTCTTGGTCATGATCCGATCCCTTCGAAGCGGCTTCGCACCCTGCCGCCGGGCGCACGCCGAGGATTCATGGACTGAGCGATGGTGTATGCAATTGGGATACTGTGACTCGTGAATTGACGTAGGTCAGGAGGGCGATCTTCGCTAAGGCCGAAGACAAAGCGATCCCAATCCCTCGAACAACTTTGTATGTGGTCGTTTCAATTGTCGCGCCGATCGCAAAGACGATCGCACCCAAGTAAGGGCACTGCGCTCGCTTGAGGCGGCAGTCAGCCCGAACGGCTGGCGGAAGTGCGGTTGCCCGGAAACGCACGGCGGCGGTGGAATCCACTGTGGCTGACGCGCACGAACCCGTCGACTGGCAACTAGGGATGCCACGGCTCTCAGGCAACCACCCGTTCGCGAAGCCGATGAACTCTCCTGCGCTCGGAAGCCGGAGCCGGAGGATGCGAACGCCGATGCTGCCCGGGACAATCATCTGACCCTCGTGTATCTCCCCGTATTTGACGGAGCCAACAGCCGACTGTCAGTGAACAACGCGTGAAACGTCCGTGGGTGCTGCTGCACCTAGCTCTATGACGGGGAAGGCTACGGGGTTTGGCGACGTGAGTCAATCGCCTCAATCGCTCCCGTGCCCACTTGGTCACGTCGTTCGCACCCTCTTCAACCGATGCCAATCGCCCCCTACGGGATCTCATCACGAATCTTGTGACCGCTTGGTCAGATTCCAAGAAGCCAATCGTCCCCATCGGCTTCACCAAGGGGGTGGGCGGCGATAACCTGTCCCCATGGGAAAGGTCGACACCAACGTCAAAGACCTCGTCGGAATGATCCAGCGAGGGGAGCTGCGGCTGCCCGAGATGCAGCGGCGGTATGTCTGGCGGGCGCCTCGCGTCCGCGACCTCATCGACTCCCTTTATCGACGCTACCCAAGCGGGTCGATCCTGGTGTGGGAAACCGATGAAGCACAGCCAAGTCGTGACATGGCGGTGGAGCAGCAAGCGAGCCCGTTCAGGGGGCACAAACTCCTGCTTGACGGTCAGCAACGCCTCACCTCGCTGTCTGCAATACTTCGCGGCGAGCCGGTGAAGGTGCGAGGCAAGAGGAAGCCCATCGACATCCTCTTCAACCTGGAGCATCCTGAGGGTCTCGGAGAGTTCTCAGAAGTCGTCGGCGACGAGGATTCGCCGCTGGCCGACGACGACGATTCCGACTCCGACGAGGACAATGGCCTCTTCGAAAGCGACGAAGGCGACCTCACTCTCCCGGAGCGTCTCAAGCGAGCCACGTTCGTTGTCTCAAGCAAGAACCTCGCCGCGCTTCCGAACTGGGTCTCGGTGACGGATGTCTTCAAGTCCGAAGGTGATGGCGAGATTCTGAAGAAGGCTGGGGTGACTTCGCTCGACGATCCTCGTTGCGCCAAGTACACGGCAAGGCTGCAGAAACTCCGCCGGATCAAGGACTACCCCTACACGATGCATGTGCTCGAACGAAGTCTCTCCTACGAGGAGGTGGCCGAGATCTTCGTCCGCGTGAACTCGCTCGGGGTGAAACTGCGCGGCTCAGACCTCGCCCTGGCGCAGATCACGGCGAAGTGGCGAAACTCACTCGGACTCCTGGAGTCGTTTCAGGAGGAGTGCGAGAAGCAGTGGTTCACGTTTGATCTGGGTCTTCTCGTGCGCGCCATGGTTGTGTTTGCGACGGGGCAGTCCCGGTTCAAGAGCGTGGGGAGCATTCCGCTTCACAAACTTCAACAGGGCTGGGAACAGGCGAAGCATGGTCTCCGCTTCGCGATCAACTTCCTGAAGGCGAACGCCGACATCGACGATGAGTCCCTTCTGTCGTCTCCGATGTTCTTCATCGCGATCGCCTACCTGAGCCAGTTGCGTCGCGAGCACCTCGCCTCTGACGAGCAGAAGTCGTTGCTCTACTGGCTCTACGTCGCAAACGCTCGCGGCCGCTACTCGCGCGGCTCGACAGAGACGCTGCTCGACGCGGACCTGAGCACGCTCGCCAAGGGTGGGAGTGCTGCCGACCTGATCGAGACGGTTCGACAGCAATTCGGGCGTCTGGAATTCGCGGCAGAGGATTTCGCGGGCAAGAACA
>Ga0326597_10003848_pt1 | contig 21343 bp, 14 predicted proteins | sample RVTome_12_FD_203789 | JGI IMG/M metagenome (GOLD analysis project Ga0326597, IMG submission 203789) | Soil microbial communities from uranium-contaminated site in the Upper Colorado River Basin, Wyoming, United States - RVT100D185 | ecosystem: Environmental > Terrestrial > Soil > Contaminated >...
TCACGCGACACCCAGGCGAGGCGCGAGAGCGGCTCGTTGAGCGTGGAGTCGCCCTCGACGTAGGCGAGGGCACCGGTGTCGGCGAAGGCCACGTAGCTCTCCGCGCTGCCCACCGGGCTCAGACGCCGCACCTGGGGCAGGACCGTGATCTCGGGGCCGGTCACCTTGCGACGCGCGGCGTCGAAGGGGACCGCCCGATAGGCTCCCCTTGTCGAGGTCCACCAGGCCGACCTTCGAGTCGGACAGGCCCTGGCCCCTGAAGATCGTGAACAGGGCCGCACGGCCGTCGGGCAGGACGTCCGCCCAGAAGTGACCGGTCTCGCCCTTCGCGCGGTCGGGCCGCGTCAGCTCGACGGGACGGCCACCCGCGGCGTCCACCCGCCACAAACCGCTGCCCGTCCACGTGGGGTTGAAGAGGATCCCGCCCCCGGGGCCCCAGGTGGCCCCGGACGAGGCCTCGGGAGCCTCGCAGATGTCGGTCGGGTCGCCGCCGGCGAGCGCGATCTTGCGGATCTTGCCGGCCTGGTAGAACCCCAGCCAACGCCCGTCCGGCGAGAGAAACGGACGCGACGCGCCCTCCGTACCCGCCAGGGGGCGGCTCTCGAACCGGTCGAGGTCGTGCACGAGCAGCCGGCGCTCCGGGGAGAGGGTGTAAACGAGCCGTCGCCCGTCCCGTGAGACGCGCAGGACCTGGATTCTCCCTCGGTCCCCCGGCGGCGTCACCGTGAACCGCACCGCGGGGCTGCTCGCCGGGTGACTCCGCAGCCACGCGCTTGCGGCTCCGAGCGCCACTCCGAGCAGGAGGAGCGCGCCGCCCGCGGCCCAGCGCCGACGCCGGACTCTCCCGGTGGCCGCCGTCCCCACCGCGGCGCCGTCTTGCGCGCCGGGCTCGTCCCCGGCGTCCACGAGGTCGATGCGCACGTCCGCCGCGTCGTGATACCGCTCCCTCGGATTCCGCGCGAGACAGCGGCGGAGCGTGCGCCGAGCCCGCGCGGGCACCGCTTCGGGCAGGTCCTCCCACCGCGGCTCCTCCTTCAGGATCGCGGCCAGCGTGTCGGAGACGGTTTCGCCCGAGAAGACCTGCTGCCCCGTCAGCATCTCCCAGAGCACCACGCCGAAGACCCAGATGTCCGATCGTTTGTCGACCGGCTTGCCGCGGGCCTGATCGGGCGACATGTACGCCGCCGTCCCCAGGATGACACCGGCCTGCGTCCCCTGATGGGCCAGCGTCGGCGACTGCGACAGGTCCGCGGGCGAGGTGTGTGCCGACTCCCCCGCGTACGCCTTGGCCAGGCCGAAATCGAGGACCTTCACCGTGCCGTCCGGGGTCAGCTTCACGTTCGCCGGCTTGAGGTCGCGATGGACGATGCCCTTCTCGTGCGCCGCTTCCAGGGCCGAGGCGATCTGACCGGCGATCTCGAGCGCCTCCTCGACGGGAATCGGTCCGCGCCTCAGGCGCTCGGCGAGGTCCTCGCCTTCCACCAGCTCCAGCACCAGGAAGGGCTTGCCCTCGGCTTCCTCGTGAAGGCGATTCTAGCAGTCGCGGGCAGGCCGATGGGGACGGTGGTGGACAGGGAGAAAGCGCCTCGCCGCCCACTCCGATGTGATTTCGACCCGCTCGTCGCGACGGATGCATCGCCGCGGTGGGCCGGCTCGATGGCGCCAGGGCCAGAGCCCGGAAGACCGGCTCCATCCGGGGACGCCGTCCGACGAGCCATCCCCCGTCCGACGAGGCTTTCTTGCCTTGATGACGGTGACGACGCCCTCACGAGGCGCTAAGGCCCACCGGGGTCCGGCAGCCGGGCCTTCTCCTCCACGCTCACACCGAACCGGCGGAAGTTCGAGTAGCGCGCGGTGCCCCCGCTCCCCTCGTACCGTTCCCGCATCTCCGAGGGAAGCCACATCGCCAGACGCGGCTCGGGGTGGTACTCGGTCGTCACGGTGGCGGTCGACCTCGTCAAGGGGAACTCGAATCGGATGCGCGTGCGCAGGACCGTGCCCCGGGCGGGATCGATCCAGAAGCTCCCCTCGGCTGAGAGGTCGGCGTCCGCCTCGCGCTTCACGAAAGTGGGCCGGCCTGTCTCCTCGAACCGGACCTCGACCCCGGAAACGCCCTCGATCTTGTGCCGCCCCTTCCGCGCGAAGAGAAAGCGCTTCTGGTTCTTCGGGTGCAGGAAGACGAGCGGGAGCGTGGGCACGTTGATCGTCCGGACGACGGGGCCGATGTTGTAGGCCGCGCTCTCGTTCATGATCTCCCGCGCGCGGCTGATCCCCGATCGTGCGGGCTCGAGGAAGAGACGCTCGAGACGAGCGTCGCGGTCACGGACCGCCTTGCCGTCGACCTCGAAGACGTCGCGGAAGGTGGTCCACAGGGACTCGTCGCCGAGCTGCACGAACACCAGGTCGGCCCGCGTGACCCGTCTGCGGCCGCGGGCACTGGGAAGCTGCTCGACCGCGGCGCCCGGCCCGGCCACGCCCACGTTGCCCAGGTCGACACTGCGTCCTCGAAAGACGTCCACCCACTGCACGTACTCCTCCTCGGCCACGACGTTGCGGAAGCGCTGCTCGTACTCGACCACGTATTCACCCGCCTTCTCGAGGAGACGGGCGAGCTCGGGATCGACGGGCTCCGGAGGTCCGGTTGTGGACGGCCCCGAGGCCATGGTCGGCTCGCCGTCGCCTCCCTGGACGACGGCGTTCGCGACGACGCGCTCGGCATCGGCCGCAAAGCGCAGCGGCTCCGGCGCGCCGAGCGCGACAAGGGCGAAGAGCCACGAGCCGGCCCCCGCCACGGCCGGCGGGGCGAGGCGCGACCATCCCATCGAAGGTCACTCTACACCTGGTGAGCGCCGCCAACTCGACGACCGCTCCGCGAGCCCGGCGGGGCCGCATCCGACCGCCCGACCCGCTGCGCTTCGTCGTCAGTCCAGAAGGTCGAAGGAGTGGCTGTACTTGACGGTGAAGCTCCGGTCGCGCAGGCCGACTCCGCCGCGCTCGGGATCGCGGTTCTCGTTGTAGACCACGAAGAGGCCGGTGTTCGCCGTCTGGAGCCACCCGAGCCGCAGGTTGGTCGACCAGTTGTCGACGACGCTGTTGTACTGGACGAGGGCCTGGACGTAGAGGCGCGTCGTGAACGAGTAGGAGAGGCGGACCTTCAGCAGGTCGGCCACGAAGCTCCCCTCCGGCAGGTCCACGTCGCTGCGGACGTAGTCGACGTAGGCGTTGAAGGACCCACCCAGGCGCCCGCGGAGTCCCGTCTCCACGGTGACTCGGCTGCCGCCGAAGAAGCCCCCGGCGATCACGCGCGTCTCCAGGCTGAGAGGAGCCCCCTGGTTGGTGATCCCCACGATCTGCGCTTCGGTCGAGTCGTAGGTGCCCGGGAGGACGAACACGCCCGGGTGGATCTCGAACGCGTTGAGGACGCCCTCGCGCCGGAAGTTCATCCCGGTGTGGAGCTCCCAGCCGGACTTCCACTCCCAGTGGTTGTCGACGTGGAGGCGGCCCGACTCCAGGAACCCGTCGGGCTTCCAGAAGCCCTGGTACGCGACGTGGGGCCGCAGCTCGAGCAGGCCGAGGAAGTCGCGCGGCCGGTATCGATAGAGGACGAGTCCCTCCGGCTTGCGGTAGCCCGTCCGCGCGAGGAAACCGACCTCGGGGTTGAAGTCCTGGGCGACCTCGGTGTACCCGGCGTCGAGCGTCCACGACGGGGAGTTGACGCTGCCCCGCAGGTTGAAGGCGTGGTCGTCGCCGGTGAGGCCGGGCGTGTCCGTCTTCGCCACGTAGCCCTCCACCGCGCCGTAGCGACCGATGCCCCAGCGCCCGTCGGCGCCGACGGTCAGGTTGCGGTCGCCCGACGGCGAGAGCTCGCCGGTGCCCTGCCGGTTCACGACGATCCCCCCCACGCGCGAGCGGTTGGGGAGCTCCCGCGACACCCGAGCCACCGCGAAGTTGCTGGCGGGGGTGACTCCGTCGAGGGAGCGGGTCTGCATGTCGAGCAGACCCACGTTGAAGCCGAGGGCCTTGCCGGAGAGTCGCACCCCGCCGAGGATCGGCACGACCTCGCCCTCGGGGCCGATCCCGATGCGGCGGCTGAAGAAGAGGTCGACCTCGTTGGGAGTGCCCGTCGTGAAGAAGCCGGCGTTCTCCAGGAAGAATGGGCGCTTTTCCGGGTAGAAGAGGTTGAAGCGGTCGAGGTTGATCTGCTCCTCGTCCACCTCGACCTGGGCGAAGTCGGTGTTCGCCGTCAGGTCGAGCGCGAGGCTCGGGGTCACGCTCCACTTGAGGTCGCCCCCGAGCTCGACGTCGCTCGTGCGGACGAGGCCGGCGGCGGAGTTCTCCTTCGTCTCCCCGAGCGCATAGGGAAGGAGCTTGAGGTTGCGCTGCGGAGGCAGCTCGAGGCCCACGAACGTCCCCGCCCGGGAGAGATTGAGGAGGTTGTACTGACGGGGAAGCGGCGCCCAGTAGGACTGCTCGTTCCTCCGCCGGATGTTGCGCTGGAGGTTGAGCCCCCAGACCTGCTCGCCCTTGCCGTCGTAGCGCAGCGTCGAGAAGGGGATGGCGAACTCCGCGCTCCACCCGAAGTCGGAGGTGACGGCCGCGACCGTCCACGACGCGTCCCAGTTCGTGTTCAGGCCCCCGAGCGAGGAGCCCAGACCCCGGCCGCCCTCGCCCTCCTTCGTCACCTGGCCGTCGTACTCGAGCCCCGCGGGGTTGGTCCCGAAGACGAAGCCGTTCTGGCGGTCGAGATAGGTGTCGAGAATGATCTGGAAGCTGTCCGTGTCGGTGAGCGACGAGTCTCGGCGGCTCTCGTTCACGACGATGCCGGCGGGATCGTCGTCGAAGCAGACGACCCCGAAGTAAAGGGTGTCGTCCGTGTAGAAGATGCGGACCTCGGTGCGCTGCGATGCCGGCGCGCCTTCGTCCGGCCCGGTCTGCCAGAAGCCGGTGAGGGCCGGCGCCGCGGCCCACGCCGGATCGCCGAGCACCTCTCCGTCGATCTCGGGTGGGCGGTCGGTGCGCACGGCCTGGGCCACCGGAGGCTCGAGCGCGGCGGTCTCGGCGGCGAGCACCGACCCGCGCGCGAGGCCGGTGAGGAGAAGCGCGCCGAGGAGAAGCCGCCCCGCGCGGACGGTGCCAATGGCCCCACGCCGGATCCCCGCCCCCGGCACCGTGTCGTCGCTGTGCTTCATCGTCGTCACACCTCCCTTGCCGAGCGACGATGACCGGCCGGGCCATCCACGGGCCGGACGTGACCGTCGTGACGAATCGGACTATTGGACACCGGAAGCGAGCGCCGGTTTAGTGGCGACCCCGAGTGAGGGGGGCGTCTCGCCTGGGACACGAGCGTCAGTCCCGCAGCGGCTCGTCCGGCCGGAGCACCCACGCGCTCGGATGCGCGGTGAACCCGACTCTCGGATAGTACTCCACGGCGCCGGGGGCGCTGAGGAGGATGAGGCTGGCACGCGGGGCCGCCTGATGCGTGCGCCGCATGAGCTCGACGCCGATCCCCTTCCGCTGGTGCGAGAGGCGCACCGCGAGGTCGGAGAGATACGTCGCGTAGTGGAAGTCGGTGATCGACCGCGCGATGCCGACCATTAGGTCGCCGTCCCAGGCGGTGACGACGAGGTTCGCCTCGCGCACCATGCCCGCCATGCGCTCGCGGTCGTCCACGGGTCGCCGCTCCCCCAGGGTCGACGACACGTACAGCTCGATGACCTCGTCGAGGTCGAGGTCGTTCCCCGTCCGGTACCGGATCACGCCGTGGGCTTGAGGACGGTGCAGACCGACGCGCAGATCGGACCGCCGATGTTGAAGGTCGCCGCCACGCGGGGAGACTTCACCTGCAGCGGCGCCGGGACCTTGCCCAGCAGCTGCCAGGCGCACCAGCCGACCATGGCGATCCCGGTGGCCCCGATCGGGTGGCCCTTCGCGATCAGCCCCCCCGACGTGTTGATCCCGCACTCGCCGGAGACGGCGGCCTTGCCGTCCGCCCAGTAGCGCGCCCCCTGGCCGTACTCGGCCTTCCCCAGCACCTCGGCCCCGATCGCCCCCATCACCGAGAAGCAGTCGTGGACCTCGGCGACTCCCACGTCGGCGGCGGCGACGCCAGCCCTCTCGTAGGCTCGGGCCATCGCGCGCAGGGCGCCCGCCGGGCGCAGGACGTCGCGGCCCTCCTTTTTCAGGGGATCGGTGGCCTGCCCCCAACCCGCCAGCTCGACGCAGTCGGCCTTCTTCACCCCGAGCTTGTGCAGTCCCTCGTCCGTCGCCAGGATGATCGCGGCGTAGCCGTCGGTGATCTGGGAGCAGTCGTAGGTCTTCAGCGGCAGGCCCTCGACGATGTAGCGGTTGATGCCCTCGATCTTCGTCGCCTGCTCGAGGCTGACCCGGACCTTCTGCATCTGCGCGTAGGGGTTGCTGTTCGCGTTTGCGTACTCGAGAACGGCGATCCGCGCGAGATCCTCCTCGCTGACGCCATGGGTCTTCATGTAGCAGTCCATCACCTCGGCGAAGAGGTGGGGAAAGACGAAGACCTTGCCCTCGCGCTCGTCGGGGTGGGAGAAGTAGCCGAGCACCTCGCCGATGAGCTTGCCGTCCATCTTCCCAGAGGCGTCGCGCATCTTCTCGTAGCCGACGGCGATCCCGACGTCGCCCTCCCCGAGGAGGAGCTTCTGGGCCACCGAGACAATGGCCTGCCCGCCCGAGGCGCAGGCGTTCTCCACCGCCTCGATGGGCTTGGTCTCGAGGCCGGGGACCATGGCGACGAGACCGGCGAGGAGGCCCTGCTCGTTGAGCGAGAAGTTGCAGGTGGCCCCGATCGAGCCCACGTCGAGCGCCCGGGCCTCGGCCCCGATCTCGCCGCAGGCTCCCTCCACGGCGCTTCGGACGATCTCGGGCACGCCCATGCCCATGAGCTTGCCGAACTTCGACTGGTGGTAGGCGGCGACGTACAGACGCTTCATGGCGGGCCTCCGCGCTCGCTTCCTCGTGATCGCGTCGTGCCCGGGGGTCCGAGGGCGCCCCGGAATCACGGATCCCTCGTCGCACGCCCGACGAGCGAACTCCTCGGGATGACGGCTCACGAGAACGACGCCTTCCTCTGCAGACTAGCTCCAGGGACCCCGTCCGGCAAGCGCGGTATACACTTGAGTTTGTCTCTCATGAGCGATACCGCACGCCGGGTGTACTCCCCGCAGCGCTTCCGGATCGTCGTCGTGCTGCTGAGCTTCGTCTTCCTCCCCGTGGTGATCGGGGCGTCGTTCCTCATCTACCAGTACGTCACCTACAGCGTGCTCGTGCAGCAGCGCCTCCACGGCGAGCGCTGGCAGATCCCGTCCCGGCTCTTCGCGCGACCTCTGACCCTGCGGCCCGGCCTCGTCCTCGACCCCGACGGCCTCATGAAGACCCTCAACGCTCTCAAGTACACACAGCGCGAGCACGCCCCCGCCGCCCCCGGGGAGTTCGCGGTGGTCGAGGGCGGCGTCCACCTCTGGCCCCGGCCCGTGCCCGGCGGGGCGGACGAGCCTCTCCTCGTGGTCTTCGACGAGGGCAAGGTGAAGCAGATCCGAGGTCGCGAGCCGAAGAGCCGGTTCGAGTCGGAGGACCTCGAGCCGGAGCTCATCACGTACCTCTTCGACGAGAGCCGCGAGAAGCGGCGACGCATCCGCTACGAGGAGCTCCCCCCTCACCTCGTCCAGGCGGTGCTCGCGATCGAGGACCGCCGGTTCTTCAGCCACCCCGGGCTCGACCCGCTGCGGCTCGCGAGCGCGGTGATCCGCAACCTGCGCACCGAGAGCGACATCCCCCACGGTGCCAGCACCATCACCCAGCAGCTGTGCAAGAACTTCTTCCTCACCCCGGAGAAGACGTACACGAGGAAGCTGCAGGAGGCGCTCCTCGCCTTCGTCCTCGAGCGGCGCGCCTCGAAGGAGGAGATCCTCGAGCTCTACCTCAACGAGGTCTACCTCGGCCAGAGCGCCTCCTTCAGCCTCAACGGGGTCGGCGAGGCGGCGCGGGCCTACTTCCACAAGGACGTCTCGAACCTCACCCTTCCCGAGTCGGCGCTGCTCGCGGGGATGATCCAGTCCCCGAACCCCTACAATCCCTTCCGCCATCCCGAGCGCGCCACCGAGCGGCGCAACCTGGTGATCCGCTTCATGCAGGACGCGGGGTTCATCGACGAGGCGACGATGGAGGAGGGGATCGCCTCGCCCCTGCTCGTCGAGTCGGCGAGCGTGGACCTCACCGACGCGCCCTACTTCGTGGACCTCGTGCGCCGGCAGATGGCGCAGCGCTACGACCCCGGGGACCTGACCACCCAGAACCTTTCCATCTACACGACCCTCGACCTGCACCTTCAGGCGCTGGCCCAGCAGGCCCTCGAGCGGGGTCTCGACAAGGTGCAGGAGATCATCAAGAAGCGCACGACGAAGACCGTCCAGGGATCGCTCATCGCCATCGAGCCCCTCTCGGGCAAGATCCTGGCCCTGGTGGGCGGGCGCTCCTACGGCGCCAGCCAGTACAACCGCGTGATGCAGGCCCGCCGGCAGCCCGGGAGCACGTTCAAGCCGTTCGTGTACCTCTCCGCGTTCGAGGCCACGTTCGAGGACGCGAGCCTGCCCCCGATCACTCCGGCAACGGTGGTCGAGGACGAGCCCGCCGTCTTCTTCTACGAGGACAAGGAGTACATCCCGCAGAACTACGAGAACTCCTACCACGGGTTCGTCACCCTCCGCACGGCGCTGGCCAAGAGCATGAACGTGGCGACGGTGAAGGTGGCGGAGATGGTCGGCTACCAGCGGATCGCCGACCTCTGGTCGCGGAAGATGGGGATCGGGGCCCCGGTCCAGGGCCTGCCCGCGCTCGCCCTCGGCTCCTTCGAGGCGACCCCCTTCGAGATGGCGACGGCCTACAACGTCATCGCGAGCGGAGGCTACAAGATCGAGCCCGTGACCGTCCTGCGCGTGGCCGACGAGCGGAGCCGGATCCTCGAGCAGCACTACGCGCCGGTGCCCGAGCGCGTCATCCGCCCGGAGTCGACCTACCTCGTCACGAGCATGCTCCAGAGCGTCCTCACCGAGGGGACGGCGGCCTCCGCCGCCGGCATGGGATTCACCTGGGAGGCCGCGGGCAAGACGGGCACCACCAACGACTACCGGGACGCCTGGTTCGCCGGGTTCACCCCCGACCTGCTCTGCGTCGTGTGGGTCGGGTTCGACGACAACACCCCGGTCGGCCTGTCGGGCACGCGCGCGGCGCTTCCAATCTGGGTCGACTTCATGAAGGCGGCGCTCGCGGGGACGAAGCCGGTGCCCTTCGCGGCGCCTCCGGAGAACATCGTGTTCGAGGAGATCGATTCCGACACCGGCCTCCTCGCCACGCCGCTGTGCTCGCGAACCCGGTCCGAGGCCTTCATCGCCGGGACGGAGCCCCGCGTCCGGTGCAACGCCCACGTGGTCAACTGGCGCGCTCTCGTGGGGGACGGTCCCGCGATGGAGGTGCCCCTCGTGCCGTCCCACGCACCCCCGCCACTTCCCCCGCCGCCCGGCGAACGGCGGCCTTGACCCCCGCCGGGGGCGCGGTCTATCCTCGCGTCTTCGAGACGCCGGCAGTAGCCGCGGGCGCTTAACTCAGCGGTAGAGTGCCACCTTCACACGGTGGAAGTCGTAGGTTCGAATCCTACAGCGCCCACCACTCCAGAATGGGCCGGACATGACCCCCGACCGCGCCGGCCCGTCTCCCCGTCGCAGCTACCGCTACTACGATCTCGTGATGGCGTCATTCGTCACGGTGCTGCTGTGCGCGAACGTCATCGGCGCGGCCAAGGTGGCGCATGTGGGCGGCGTCACGTTCGGGGCCGGCGTCCTCTTCTTCCCGATCAGCTACGTGTTCGGCGACGTCCTCACCGAGGTCTACGGCTACGCGCGGGCCCGCAAGGTCGTGTGGGCGGGCTTCGGAGCACTCGCCTTCGCCTCGTTCATGAGCTGGGCCATCCTCGCCTTCCCTCCCGCTCCGGGCTGGCCCCACCAGGAGGCGTACGAGACGGTCTTCGGGGCGACCCCCCGCATCGTGCTCGCTTCGCTCCTCGCCTACTTCTCGGGTGAGTTCTGCAACTCGTACGTGCTGGCCAAGATGAAGCTCTCGACGGAGGGCCGCTGGCTCTGGGCCCGCACGATCGGCTCGACGATCGTCGGCGAGGCGGTGGACTCGGCCATCTTCTATCCCGTCGCCTTCCTCGGCGTCTGGGACACGGGCCTCGTCTGGCACGTGATGCTGACGAACTACGTCGTCAAGGTGGTGTGGGAGGCGGTGATGACCCCGTTCACCTATCGGGTCGTCAACTTCCTCAAGCGGGCCGAGAGCGAGGACTACTTCGACCGCACCACCGACTTCACGCCCTTCTCCCTGCAGACCTGACCGGCGCCGGCGAAGAGGCCCGCGCCCCCTCGGTCCCCCCTCGGCCAGGTCCTCAGTCGAAATCGGTGGGACGAGCCGGGTCGCGGCGGTGGGCGAAGGCGAGGGCGACGAGGCCGGGGGTCGTGCGGTCGAGGTCGAGGTCCGGGATCCCGCTCTCGCCAAAGAAGGAGACGCCGTCGATCTCGTGGCTCGTGGCGGGCTCGCCCCCCTCGAGGCGGCAGCCGATCAGGATCTTGTAGGTGTAGTCGAGCGAGGGAGGGTGGCCGTGGCGCGTCTTGTCGAGGAGGGCGAGGACCTTCTCCGCCGCGACCCGGTATCCGCTCTCCTCCAGGGTCTCCCGCACCGCGGCCGCGGCGGGGGTGTCGCCGACGTCGGCCCAGCCCCCGGGGAACGTCCATTGGCCCGAGCGCGCCTCCCGAACGAGAAGCAGCTCGTCTTCGCGAAACACGACCGCCCTCACGTCCACCTTCGGCGTGGGATAGCCGCAGTCCGACGCGAACGCCACCGCCACCGCCTCGCCCGGCTCGCCCACCCCCGCCGACGCCATCTCGACCGCGAGAGCCCGCACCTGCTCGTAGCGCTCGCGGTCGTAGGGATCGCGGGCGTAGGTGAGACCGGCCTGGGCGATCGCCTGGAGGTGCTGCGCAAAGCGCAGCCAGCGGGGCGCGGGCCCCGAATCGTCCGTGCTCACCGATCGCCGGCGCCGCTCTGAGTGGCCTTGACGGGACCCCGACCGAGGCGCTCGAGCTCGTCGTCGATGACGCGCGAGAAGGCCTCGAACGGCTGGGCCCCGATGAGGGGGCGTCCGTTGATGAAGAAGGCGGGCGTGCCCGAGACACCGAACCGCGCGCCGGCGGCGGTGTCGCTCTCGACGAGCGCCGCGTGGCGCCCGGAGTCGAGGCACTGGTCGAAGGCCGAGGTGTCGAGCCCGAGCGCGGCGGCGTGCTCCTTGAGCTCGGCGATCCCGAGCTTGCCGGGCTCGGAGAAGAGAAGGTCGTGCATCTCCCAGAACCGCCCCTGGTCTCCGGCGCAGACCGCCGCCTCCCCCGCCTTGGGGGCCTGGGCGTGGAAGCCCAGGGGGAAGTGGCGGAACACGAAGCGCACCTCGTCGCCGTAGACCTGGCGCACCCGGTTGACGGTGGGCCGCGCGCGGGCGCAGTAGGGGCACTGGAAGTCGGAGAACTCGACGACCGTGACCGGCGCCTTCGGGTTGCCCCGCACCGGAGCGTCGCCGACCTCGATCGGCACCCGGTAGGGCTCGAGCAGGACCTTCACGCCGTACCGGTCGCGGAGCTCGCGCGCATAGGCGGCGCGCCGCTCCCGCTCGCGCTGCTGGCCGAGACCGGCCCGGATCTGCTCCAGGGCCTCGGCCTCGGACATCGTGCCGAAGCGCGCCTTGTTGGCGTCGTAGAAGGCCTTCGCCTCTTCCGCGCTCACCGCGGCCTTGCCCGTGATCTCGGTCCTCTCGAGCGCCTCGACGCTCACTCCCCGAGCGGTCGCCTCCTTGTCGAGAAGGGCGTCGGCGATGAGCTCGTCGAGGGCCTGGCGACGGATCATGTCCTCGCGCAGGCGCAGCTCCACCAGCGACGCCTGGACGGCCGATTCGAGCGCGTCAGAGGAGATCGGGGTGCCGTCCACGATGGCCACCGCGCTCGAAGGCGGTGCCTCCGCGGCCGCCGTCACCGTCGTTGCCGACAGCACCACCATCCCTGCGAGGAGAATCCACGCCCCTGGCGCGGCGGAGAAGCCTTGGGCCTTCATGAGCCTCCTTGTCGCTCTGACGCGAGAACCCGGGAACATCCCCCATGGTACACCCCGGCCTCGCCCCCCCCACCGGAGCGGGATCACATCTCTTCCCTGCCCGCCTGCTACCATGGGGGACCCATGGGCGCGCACACGTGGACCTGTCCCGCCTGCGGCCGGAGCGGGCCGCTCCGGGTCGATGCGTGCCACTGCGGGGTGACGCGCGAGCAGGCCGAGGACAGGGCGGCGGCGGCGGCCGCCGCCGCGGAAGCCGCCGCCGCTCCTGTCCCTCGAGTCGCCCGGCGGGCCGCGGGGAGCGAGCCGCGCCTCACGTGGGGCTCCCTTCCCGGCGACGTTCGGGCGCTCGTCGTCGGCATCGCGATCGTGATGCTCGCGGGCATGGGCTGGCTGCTGTTCGGACCGGCCCCCGCGCCCATCGCGCCCGTCCTCGGCTATGTCGACGCGGGGCCGCCCCCCGCGCCCCGGCCCACTCCCCGCCCCACCCCCGCCTTCAAGCTCCCCTGGTGGAAATGAGCCACTCCCGGACCTCGCGGAGGGGCCCGGGGTCGATCTCGACCTCCTCCCGCCCCGCCGGCGATGCCGGCGGCGACGCGGAGCGCGATCACGGTCGAGCCTGAAGACGATCGGCCATCCCCGTCGGCTTGCACGGCGCGGGCTCCTGAAGCGCGACGATCGAGCCCGCCGCGGCGAGGATCCCCGAAGGCGCGCCGACTGGCGCGAGCGCTCCCCGCAGCGAGGCCCGCACCTCGACGGCCACGCCGGGCTCGAAGGAGATGCGGGGCGAGGTGAGGGCGTGACGGCTGAAGGCCCGCGACATCAGGCCCCGACCGTGGGACAGCGAGGGCGCTGCCACATGGACGACCTCGTGGGCCATCACGCGACCGACGGCGAGCCCGAGGTCGCGGCGCTCGCGAAACGAACCCGAGGCGCCCGGAGACCGGGGAGAATGACCCAGCGTGGCCCGCACGCCGGCGAGGTGGACCCAGACGACGGGAAAGGTGCGGCTCTCGGAGGCGGTGGCCCCGAGGACCGGCTGCTTCGTCTCCGGATCCACGAGGAGGCGGTCGACGAGCACCACTCGAATCTCGCCCTCGCGCGCCGCCTCGGGGGTGCGGGCGCGACGCCACCGCGCCTCGAGCCCCATCTCCTCCATCACCGAGCCCGCTTCCTTCTGCGCGATCGCCTCGACATCGGTGGGAACACCCGCCAGGTCGAGCCAGGCGAGGCGCAGCAGCGGGCGCGCCGCCGCGGCCTCGTTCACGGAGAGCACCGACGGGCGCGGGGCGCCGAATCCACCCTTCTCCCCCGCCTCCATTGCGGCGACGCCGACGAACACGCTGACGACGAGCATGGCGACTGGCCCTCGAATCGTCACGGTCTCCCCCTTCGCCCCCGCCGCTCCCCCCCCGTGGGGAGCAATGTCCCGGCGTGAACGTCTCGGCGTGGTTGTTGAGTGTGAAGACGCCCCACCGTCGCGGACCGTTGCGTGAGTTGATCGGAGCCTTCCGCGAGCGGCGGATGAGGAGACAAGTAACGGGATGAGAGGGCCTTGGGTGGACGGGTGAGCGCGGCGCGGGAGGGCGAGCGCCATCGCGAGATGCCGCGACGCGGGAAGGAGCGACGTCCTCTTCCCGCCATCCACCACCGTGGATGCGACGTTTCGCCGGAACGTCGGGCCGACACGCCGGTGCGCTTGAGCAGGATGGGAGGCGCCAGTGTCCAGTCACCGGGCCTTCGCGGTCGGAGCGTGGCCGACGGGCTCGGCGTTCACCCCGTCGGCGACGGGGACGTGGCGGCGCGGCTCAGTGCAGTCCGTTCACCACGTAGAGATCCGACAGGCGACGGAGCACCGAGTAGGCCCAGGCGTCGCCACCGTCGGCGATGACCACTCGCCCGATCGCGAGCGCTCCGGCCGGGTCGCGCGGAGCCAGCGTGAACAGGACCTCGACTCGTCCCGTCCCGGGATCGATCCTCCGGATGGTCTCCGGGACCCGATGGCCGCACTCCCGGAGGTAGATCCCCTTCGCGTCCCACTTGATCGGGTACCACTCGTCGGAGGCCGTCTCGAGAGGACGGGGTTCGCCCCGCTGCGTGTCGTAGACACACACCGTGTGCTTGTCCGGGCACGGGGCGGCGAACTGCGTCCCGTCCGGGGAGAAGGCATCGAACATCAGCATCCGGCCCTCGGGAAGAGGCAGTCGGCGCGGCGCGGCGCCCTCGGCGTCGACGATCCACGTCGCCCACTTCCACTCCTCGTCGCGAGTCGTGATGTAGAAGCTCCGGCTGTCGTTCAGCCAGCCCGCCCGGTCGTGACGGACGGCGCCGGGGATCGTCACGATGCGCGGCTCGCCCGGGCCGGCGGGAACGACCTCGACGTGGTCAGGGTTGCGCAGCGGGATGACGAGCACCCACTTCCCGTCGGGCGAGAGTGACGTTCCGTTGCCGGTCCCGAGCTTGACCGGGAGCGAGCCGTCGGTCTTGCGGAGGTAGGACATGTAATCCGGTCCTCCCCCTTCGCCACTCTCGACGAGGAGGACGGTGCTGCCGTCGGCGGTGATGCCCTCGACTCCGGACACGTCGAGCCAGCTGAGGTCTCTCTCCGTGGTGTCGCCGCGGCGACGGAAGAAGGTCTCCGCCCGAAACGCCGTGCGCTCGAGCAGGACCGCCCCGTCGGGGGTGACGTCGTGGACGACGAGGCGGCCCATCGCGGAGTAGAGCAAGCGGATGCGGCCGTCGAGAGAGAGCGCGTGGAGCTGGTTCTCGGCGCCGACGCGGGCGGCAGTGAACCAGACCTCGTCTCCCGCCGGCGACCAGGTGATCCCCTGGAGGCTCGCGAACTCCTCGGTCTGCACGAGACGCTTGCCGTTTGCGTCCGTGACGACCACACGGCCCCGGTCGTCCTTGAGCATCACGCGCTCCTCGAGCGCGATCATGCGCCCATCGGGGGACAGGCGCAGGCCGCCGACGGGGGGCGTCTCGCCCAGGTCGTGTCCGATCGGGTATTCGAGGTGCGGGCGGTCGTCCGTGTAGCGCACGACCGCGAACTCGGAGGCGTCCTTGATCCAGTCGGCGGCGACGACGCTCCCCGCCACTTCCCGCGGCGGCCCCCCCGCAAGCGGAGCGCGGGCGAGGGTGCCGTCGCGAACGAACGCGACCTCGGTGCCGGAGGCGGCCACGATCTCGGCCCCCTCGATGTCGAGAGGACGGCTCTCGCGGGCGCCGATGCTGGTCAGGTGCATTCCCCACGGCTGGCCTTCCCACGAGGCGACGAACACAACCTGCCGCTCCGGCCCGAAGCGCGCCGCCATGAGCGCGCCGCGCCGGAACGTGACGCGCTGGAAATCGGGGGGCGCCGGCGGCGGCGAGCGCTGGAGCGCCATCCAGCTCGCGGCGGCGAGGGCGAGGACCGCGGCCGCGACGAGCACGGAGCGCCGAATGAGTGCGGGCGACGCCCCGTCGACGGAGGCTCCGTTTCCGTTCGTCGGCTCCACCGGCACGGGACGGGGCCACTCGTGCACCGTCGCCGGAGGAGCCACGCGCTCCACCGTCCCTCCGACCCAGCGGTAGCCCCGGCGGGGAAGCGTCTCGACGTAGCGTGGGCTGATCGCGCTGTCGCCGAGCGCGCTGCGGATCTGCCGGACGCAGAAGTTGAGCGATTGCTCGAAGTCGACGAAGGTCCCCGCGGGCCAGACCTCGGTCTGGATCTCCTCGCGGGTGATCACGTCTCCCGGTCGGCTGACGAGGAGAGCCAGGACCTTGAACGGCTGCGGCTGCAGACGGACCAGGTTGCCGTTTCGCCGCAGCTCGCCGCTTCGTGTGTCCATCTCGAACACACCGAAGCGGAGGGTGTGGAACTCCCCACCCTCGCGCGGCCGCGAGCTCGTCTCCGTTCCCATCTTCGCTCCCCGTTCCGGGACCGGGGCTGAACGCGTCATCCACCCCATTGGATGCGCGATGCATAATGACGCACCGTCGGGAGGGACCCTTGTCGGAAAGAACGAATATGCACGCAGATTTGTTTCTTGTCACCACGTCTTCTCTGATCGCGGCGTCGTCTCGTCGCGGCGAGACGGGCAACGAGAACGACCGGCGAGGGCACGCCTTTCTCCATCGCTGAGCCGAGGCCCGTGCCGACCCTTCCCGAAGACGGCCTCGTCGTCGAGATCGCCGAGCCCGGTGGGCCGGACGTGCTGCGGCCGGCGCGGAGAAGCGTCCGGCCGCCCGGCGACGGCGAGCTCCTGATCCGCGTCGCCGCCGCGGGCGTGAACCGCCCCGACGTCCTCCAGCGGCTGGGGAAGTACCCGCCGCCGCCGGGGGTCACCGACGTGCCCGGGCTCGAGGTGGCGGGAGAGGTGGTGGCGGTCGGCTCCGGCGTCGGGGGCTGGCGCGAGGGCGACGCCCTGTGCGCCCTCGTCGCCGGCGGCGGATACGCCGAGTACTGTCTCGCCCCCGCCCCTCAGTGCCTGCCCTTCCCCCGCGGCTTCTCGCCGGTGCAGGCGGCGGCCCTCCCCGAGACCTTCTTCACCGTCTGGACGAACGTCTTCGAGCGGGGCCGCCTCGCCGCGGGCGAGACGCTCCTCGTGCACGGCGGGTCGAGCGGCATCGGCACCACCGCCATCCAGCTCGCCCGGGCGCGGGGCGCGAGGGTCCTGGCGACGGCGGGAACGCCCGAGAAGTGCGCGGCGTGCGAGCGGCTGGGGGCCGAGCGCGCGGTCAACTATCGCGCGGAGGACTTCGCCGACGCCGCGAAGCAGGCGACCGGAGGCCGCGGCGTCGACGTGATCCTCGACATGGTGGGAGGCGACTACATCGCCCGCGACCTCGACTGCCTGGCCCCCGACGGGCGTCTCGTCCTGATCGCGTTCCTCGGCGGCTCGCGGGCCGATGTCGACTTTCGTCCCGTGCTCGTGAACCGGCTCACCGTGACCGGGTCCACCCTGCGCGCGCGCACGATCGAGGAGAAGGGACGGATCGCCGCCGCGCTCCGCGAGCACGTGTGGCCGATGCTCGAGTCGGGCCGGGTCGCTCCCGTCATCGACTCGACCTTCCCGCTCGCCGAGGCGAAGGAGGCGCACCGGCGTCTCGGAGCCGGGGCCCACGTGGGCAAGATCGTCCTCGTCCCCTGAGCCCTGGGGTATAGTCGTGTCTTCGAGGGCCCGTCCTCCCCCGAAAGAGACGATCTCCCGGAGACGACCGTGAAGAGCCTCCTCGACCGCTTCCGCACCAAGCCCGAATGGCAGAGCGACGATCCGGCCGTGCGCGCCGAGGCCGTGCTGCGCCTGCCCTCGGCCGAGCGCGACACCCTCGTCGTCATCGCCCGGGAAGACCCCGAGGGCCGGGTCCGGCGCGCCGCCGCGCGCAAGCTCGACGACGCCCTGACCCTGGGCACTCTGGCCACGAGCGACGAAGACCCGGCGGTGCGCGACGAGGCGAGCGCGCGGCTGCTCCACCTCGCGGTCCACGCCGCCGGGCCGGACGAGGCGGCGGTGGCCCTGCGCTGCCTCCGCGAGCCACGCCATCTGGCGCTGCTCGCGCGGACGGCGTCGCACCAGGACGTGCGCGCCGCGGCGGTGGCCGCGCTGCAGGACGCCCGGGCGCTCGCCTCGGTGGTGCGCGAGGCCGACGATCCGGCGACGCGGCTCCTCGCCCTCGAGAGGATCGACGACCCGGCCACGCTGCTCGCCCTCGCCCTGAAGTCCGACCACAAGCCCGTGGCTGTGGCCGCCGTGGAGCGGCTCGCCGAGCCCGAGGCGCTGCGCGAGGTCGCGGAGGGGGCTCGATCGGGTGCCGCCGCGCGGCGGGCCCGGGCGCGCCTCGAAACGCCGGAACCGCCCGCCGCTCCCACCCCCGCCATCCCCCCCGCGCCCTCACCGCAAGACGAGGAACGCGAGCGCCGCGCCTACGAGCAGGCCCGGGCCGAGCAGGAGCGCGAAGCCGCACTGAAGGCGCAAGCCCTGCAGTCCCGCGTGGATCTTTGCGCGACACTGGAGAGAGCCGAGGGCGAAGCAATCCCGCTCGCGCTGGAGGGGAGCCGAGCGGCCTGGGACGCGCTTTTCCCCCTGAGCGCGCCGGAGAGCCAGGCTCTCGGCGAGCGATTCGAGCGCGGGGTGGCGGCCGCGGCCCGACGGCACGAGACCTGGCAGGCCGGCCTCGCGCGGCGCGAAGAGATCGCCGCCCTCGTCTCCCGCGTGGAGGCGATCGCGGCGGCCGACGACCTCTCCGCGAGCCAGGCCGAGTGGACGGAGGTCCGTCGCCAGTGGACCGAGCTCGCCGCCACCGCCGACCAGCCCGACCTGCGGACGCGATTCGAGGAGGCCACGGCACGGCGCCACGAGCGCGAGCGCGCCGCTCGCGGGGAGAAGGAACGCGCCGAAGGCGAGCACCTCGCCCGCCTCGTCGCCCTCGCCGAGCGCGCGGAGGGCTTCCTCGCCGCGGAGGGCGCGAGCCTGCGTGAGGCCGGCCAGGTGTTCCGCGAGGTCCGCGGCGCGCTCGATCACCCCGGCCACCTTCCCACGAAGCACGACCGGGAACAGATCCTCGGCCGGCTCGAGGCCGCCCGCAAGGCCCTGTACGTCCGCCTCCAGGAGCTGCGCGAAGACGCCGAGTGGAAGCGCTGGGCGAACACCGACGTGCAAGAGGACCTCTGCGCCCGCGCCGAGGCGCTTCTCGAGGAAACCGATCTCCAGAAGGCCGCCCGCGAGCTGCGCGATCTCGACGCGCGATGGAAGCAGGCCAAGGAGGCGCCGAAGGACAAGGCGGAGGAGCTGTGGACGCGGTTCAAGGCGGCGCGCGACCCGGTGCGCGAGCGCGTCGATGCTTTCTTCGCGCAGCAGGCCGCCGCCCTCGAACAGAACCTCCACCTCAAGCTCGCGCTGTGCGAGCGTGCCGAGGCCCTCCAGGATTCCACCGACTGGCTGACGACGGCGGACGAGCTGCGCAAGCTGCAGGGGGAGTGGAAGCAGATCGGCCCCGTGCCGCGCGCCCAGTCCCGGAAGGTGTGGCAGCGCTTCCGGCAGGCCTGCAACCGCTTCTTCTCGAGCTGGCACGAGCATCGCCAGCAGCGCACCCAGGAGTGGTCGACGAACCTGTCGCGCAAGGAGGAGCTGTGCGCGAAGGCCGAGGCCCTCCAGGATTCGACCGAGTGGGAGCCGACCGCCGCCGAGCTGAAGCGGCTGCAGGCGGAGTGGCGCACCATCGGTGCCGTCAAGAAGAGCCGCTCGGAAGCGGTCTGGCAGCGCTTCCGGGCGGCGTGCGATCACTTCTTCGAGCGCTACAAGCACAAGGACTCGCTCGTCCTCGAGTCCACGCGGAAGGCGCGTGAGGACCTGTGCGCCGAGCTCGAGGCGCTCGTTCCCGGGGAAGCCGCCGGGAGTGCCGACCCCGCAGACCTCGTGGCCCGCGTCCTCGCCGCCCAGACCGCATGGCGCCAGGCCGGCGAGCTCCCTTCCGACGTCATGGCTCCCCTCGACACCCGCTTCGACGCGGCACGCGCGCGGCTGGTCGAGGCGATCCCCGGCGCCTTCGCCGGCTCGGAGCTCGACCCGGAGGCCACTCGGCGGAAGGCGGAGAAGTTGATCGCCCGCGTCGAGGGGCTGCTCGAGGAACTCGCCCCCGCCGCGAGCGCGGCCTCGTTCGGATCGGCCGAGGAGCTCGCGGCGCGCCTGCGCGACGCCCTGGCCGCCAACACGATGGGTGGACGCGAGGTCGCGGAGTCGCGCTGGCACGCGGCCACGTCCGAGGTCGAGTCGGTGCGCGGGGCGTGGAAGCGCCTCGGGCCGCTGCCCGGCTCCGAGGCCCAGGCGCTGGGCGAGCGCTTCGAGACCGCCTGCCAGACATTCTTCGAGCGGCGCCCCCGGCTCGAGCGGCCGCGCGAGGAGCGGCCGCGGAGCGAGCGGCCTCGCTCCGGAGGCGGCAAGCGGCAGCGCTCCCGGGCCTGATCCGACCCGGGCGCCGCCGCGACCGGTCCCGACCCGGCCCCGGCCGCGGCGATGATGCGTTCCTATGACGACCCGGGACCAGGCGACACCCTCGGCGGGAAGAACGGCTCCGCGACGCTCGCGGCGAAAAGGCGCCCCGGGTGACGTCTTCGAGCTCTTCGTCCTCGCCCCCGACCCCGACGCCCAGGCCGCTTCCCTCCTCGCCTCGTTCCGCAACGCGAGGGTCCTCGTTCCCTTCCCACGCGCGGGCGGGGAGGCCGGCGCGCGCTGGCAGCGGATCATTCGGGCCCACGAGCGGACCCTGGGGGTGCTCGAGGGCCGGGACTCGGGTCGCGGGCTTCCCCGCGGTCGCGAGCTGCGGGCGTGGGGAAAGGACCTCTTCGAGGCCCTGTTCCCCGGGGACGTCCGCCGCCTCTACGACGTGGCCCGCTCCCTTCAGCCCGACGGTGTCCTCGACGTCGTCTTCACCTCGATGATCGACTGGGTCGCGGACAAGCCGTGGGAGCTCGCCTGGGATCCGGCTCGCCGGGAGTTCCTCGCCACCGCCGACATCAACTTCGTCCGCAACGTCTTCACCGCGGTCCCCGCCGAGGTGAGGCCGCGCCGGCGCGACCGCCTGCGCATCCTCGTGGCCGTGGCCGAGCCCGGGGGCGCGGCGGCGGTTTCGGCGCGTCTCGAGACGGGCCTGCTGCGGCGCAGCTTCCGGCCCCTCGTGGAGGCCGGGCTCGCCACGGTGAGCGTGCTGTCGCGGACGACGCCGCAGGCCCTTCACCGCCGCCTCGCCGACCAGCCGGTGGACGTTCTCCACTACATCGGCCACGGCGCCTACGACGAGGACGCTCGCGAGGGGGTCCTGCTGCTCGAGGACGGTCGCGGCCGTCCCAAGCCGGTCGATGCCGCCACCTTGCGACAGATCGTCGGCCGGCGCGGCACCGCGCTCGTGTTCCTCAACGCGTGCGAGAGCGGCCGCGGAGGGCGGGTCGACTTCAACCGGGGAGTCGCCCCCGCCCTCGTGGCGGCGGGGGTGCCGGCGGTGGTCGCCAACCAGTACTCGGTTCTCGACGAGGCGGCGACCGTCTTCGCCCGCGAGCTCTACGGCGCCCTGGCCGGCGGCTCCACCCTGGGCGACGCGGCCCGCGAGGCGCGCGTGGCGGTCTCGCACACCGCCGGCTCCGAGGTCTTCGACTGGGCGGTGCCCGTTCTCTTCGCACGCGACCCCCGGGCGACGC
>Ga0326597_10003850_pt1 | contig 21337 bp, 16 predicted proteins | sample RVTome_12_FD_203789 | JGI IMG/M metagenome (GOLD analysis project Ga0326597, IMG submission 203789) | Soil microbial communities from uranium-contaminated site in the Upper Colorado River Basin, Wyoming, United States - RVT100D185 | ecosystem: Environmental > Terrestrial > Soil > Contaminated >...
GACACCAGGCGGACGGGGCTCACGTCGTCGCGTCCGGCCCCGGGGACTCGGCGACGTCTTCGAGCACGCTGCCCTCGGGCGTCGCATCGCCCTCGCGGACGACCTCTCGAAACCACGCGGCGAGCCTACCGATCTCGGACTCTTCACACTTGCCGGTGGAAGGCCCGACGAGCGCCGCCACGTCGTCCTTCATCAACACCGAGAGTGAAGGGGTGTGCTTCGCCCATTCCGCATCGAACTCTTCCGAGGCGTCCTCGTCGCCATCGAAGGCCTCCAAAGCGCGCAGCGACAAGTACACCCTGAGGCGAGTGCTGAGTGCCCTCGCCTGCGCATCCGTTAGCCTCGGACCCCCGTCCGAGCCCTCGGCGACCCGGGCAAACGCGATCGCTGCCGGCCGATGCCAAGAGTACATGAGCTCGAGCGCGAACTCGGCGGTCCGGGTGCGCGTGAAGCAGGTGACTACGTCGGTGTAGGTCGGACCATTGCGCGTCATCTCCGCTCCCCACCACAGACGGGCGACCCCGTTCCGGCTCCAGGCACCGCGGAACCGCCACGGATGGACTTGGTTCTTCTTCTTGAATCGCGCTTCGACGAAGTCGCGACTTTCCAGCGCGAGCCAGGCCCACATCCCCTCGTCCGTCGCGGCGCGCCTGGAGATCCGCAACGCACAATGCAAGCGAGGCGCCAACCAGCGATCCATTTTATCGACCGTGAGGAGCGTCGCTGCGCTGGTGGCCAATCGCTTGACCAGATCCAGATCGCACTCGAGGCCGGTCGGTTCGACGTACCGGCTCCAATCGCCGGGGAGTCGTCCACTCCCGACGTACGCATCGATCAGGGGGACGACCGCGTCGCTCCGCACGCGCAACAGCTCGTTCACTCCGCCACCTCGACTGGATACCGGACGCTCTCATGCGCGCGGATTGCCGTTTCGACGACCTTGTGCTCCGCCACCAAGTCTTGCACGACGCTGCCAAGCCGAGCCGCGAGACTCTCGACTCCCCCCGCGTCGCGCAAATCGATCGCCAACCGCCTCAGTCGATCGTCCGCGTCGCTCTCGTCGGGGTACACACCCGGAAGCACCATGGTGAGCAAGTCCCGCTTCCACCCCTCGCCCGGCTCCGCCGCGACGTCGTTTGCGGCGTCGTACGTCACAGCACCAGCGGCCACCATGGTGAGCTGCAACCAGACGCCTTGCGCGATCATCGCGGCGGCCATGTCTCGGAGGGCCGCTTCCGGCCCCGTTCTTGCTTTCGAATCGAGAAGCTCCCGAAGCTCGGAGTATCGGGCGTTGAGGAACAGTCTGGGTCCGTCCGCATACGGTTCGAGCTCGAACAGGTTGTCGGAGTGGTCCTTGCGCCACGGGTTATCCGAGATCGAGAAGTCCTCCCAGGTGGTGACCACGAACACGTCGGTGCCGATGCGACGAGAGGTATCCACATGCAGCAGAACGGAAACACCGGTCGCGAGGATGGACCCCGCGCGGATGGCCAACCGACCACCTCGCGAGGGGGCGGGCGAGAGATCGGTTGCTCGGACTAGCAGGGGTCGAAGCTGCACGGAACCCTTCACGTCAACCCGCTGGAGAGTCGCGTAGCCCGTCCACTTACCCTCACCACTCGGCTCGAGGTGTAATGCGTGACGGTATTTCGTCGGGGGACACGACAGTGATACGAGGAGGGTGGTTTCGACCTTCGAGTCTGCGCCTGCCGGCAGAACTCGCCGGAGCTCGCCGGGCTCAAGCTTGGCCTTGATCTTGAACGTGAGTTTCTCCCAGGCATGTCCGTCCTGTGTGAAATCGTAGGCTCTGGACACGCCTCCGTCTCCCTCTCCCTCAGTGGAAGCCCGCGCCCGCTTCGGACTGATCTTTCGCCCGCTGACCGGGTCGTCGAAATCGGTCAGACTGAGCGCCAGACCGCCTGAGAACGCGTAAGGAGCCAGCCGGACCGCGGTAGGCACGCGCTCCCTCACGCTCCAGTCGAGGCGTGGACGTCGAGCAGCACAGCCGACTCGAGAGCCCCGACCGGATGGCTGGCAGGGTCGGACACGCCTCGGAACCCGAACCGCTTCGTCCTGGGCTTGGCCAGAAATCCTCCGTCGTTCGGTTCGACGGTTCCTGTAAGTACCTCGAGATGTCTCCACCGCACGCGAACGGCGGCGCTCCCCTCCCGCTCGAAGGAGAGCCGTGGAACCAGCCGAAGCGGTGCGGCAACCGGATCGATCGAGACCTCGGCCTCGACGACCCAGGCACCGTCGACGATGTGGCCGCTGGCACTGAGAATCGCGGCGCGCCCTTGATTCGGCCTGGGCGGGGCGAATGAACGCAGCTGCAGGAGTTTCGACAGTACCTCCGGACCGTCGTGTGTGCCCGACGCGATCGGCCGGAGGACACGCTGTAGCTGTTCGGTCACGCGATTGAAAAACTCGTCGAGGAGCCTCTTGGCACCGCGAGCGAACTTGTCCGCCACGTCCGCATTGTACGCCCACCGGTCGTGTGCGGGCGGTTCGGCCAACCGCAGGAACTCCTCAGCCGCGGTCTGCTCTCGAGACCTGCCGACGAGCGTACCCGCGAGCAGCGCGGCGTGAAACGGTCGAGCTCCGAGCAGCACGTTGCCCTTGGCCTGATACCGTGTCACCATGGCCCTCCCCCGCACGTAGGCCACATCGTTGAGTCGAGGGTCGCTGCCCTCGGCTTCCGCGGAGGCGAGACGAACGACGAGGCGACATTCAGACTGCACCTCGTCGTGGGGGGTGACACTCGTGGCCCGAGGTCTCGTGGCCGGGACGGTCAGCGTGATGGGCACACTGACGACGTCACCAGCCTCCGCGAGGGTCGGCCTCTCCTCGCGCATGCTGTGCTTCTCCAACGCATCGCAAAAGGGCGTGACGCCGACGATCGCCCGCGGATCGACGAGCTCGCTGGTCACGGGCTTGTCGACATCGCCGGTGTGCCGCTCGACCCACACCGCCAGCTGATCGCGCATGATGGCCGGCCAGAAGTTCACCGCGACGGCCTCCACGATCTGATCCACGAGTTGTTTCGTTCCGGCTGAGAGATCGACTTGTGGATCCCAGAAAGCCAGGATCAGAATGCTGGTTCCGGTGCTCCGCTTCGCCGTCACGCCGCGCGGCAGGTCGTCGCGGCGCAACAGCAGATCGTCGAGAATGCGGTGATCGTCGGGGAGCCATGCGGATTCGACGACCTCCCCCTTGCCCATTTTCCCGAACCACCCCGGGCCGGCGAATCTGGTCCGCTCGCGTCCCCGCCCCAGCTCGTGGTACGTGAGCTCCGACCGAGCGACGAGGCGTGTCCCGCGGACTTCCTCTCCGTGAACCTTGGACGCGAACAGCACGGTGCCGACCCGTGAACAGGCGAGATTGACCTTGGCCCCCAACCCGAAGACCCCGCCGGCGGTCGCGCTGCCCTTCGCCGAGTTGAGGTTGTCGCGCACCAGCGCGCAGTACGGGCCGTCGCTGTCGAACTCGCCGCCGACCAATCCGGACGTCCCATAGTCGTCGACGATGACAGCGACGAGCTTGTCCTCGCGGAGATGCTCGAGGCCCGCGGCCAACCTCGCGCCGATCTTCGACTGTGCGCCGACCGCTGCGATGTGCTCCGCGAGCTCGTCGAACGCGAGCGCATTCAAAAGGCGACCGTATCGGTCGCTGGACGGCTCCAGCTCCACCACGCGGAACCGCATGACGACCGGGCCGCCGAGCCCGGCGTCGAGGGAGTTTTGGCCGTCCTCGCGGACGACCGTCTTCACGGACATCGGCGTCGCGTAGACCCCCGCGTTCCCGAAATCCTTTCCGCCGTCTGGGGGGGCTTCGCGAAAGCCCCACGTCAACCGTCTCGCGCTTCCCTTCGTCGCGGGCCGTGGAGTGCGTTCTTCCCTGACCCGCGGGGTCGGCGTAGCCATGGTGGAAGCCGCGTCATCACCAAGCAACAGCCATCCTGGGTCGGCCTTGGTGATCTTCGCGATTTCATGCACCCGCTCCCGCGGGCATTCACGCATCCCGTTGAGCCAGTGAGAGATTGCGGCGGCGGACACCCCCAGCTTGGCGGCTAGCTGCCGCCTCTTCAGTCGCGGACGCGCCTTCGCGAGGGCGATGCTGAGGCGACCTGCAAGAGATGCTTCTTCGGCTGCTCGTCCGCCCACCGTGAACTCCCTTCGATCCGTTGTGGAGTGATTAAGGCGAATCGCGACGGGCTATACGCTATATACATTTTGTAAAATGGCAAGGGCGATTTTACGCGTGACGGCTTAATTCACGTGAGGCCTCGCGAGGAGGCCGCGCGGAGGATCACCAATCCGCGGTCGACCTAGTCCATCCGGCTCATAGCGAATCGGCCGAGACAGCAGGGCAGCAACACTCTTGTTCCATCCTCACCACAACATCGCACCCACTGCTTCCGGGTCGAGCTGGATGAACAGTTCAAAAAACCGCTCCATGTCGCGCACACTGTCCGCGGCAGTGTGCGGGGCTGCGGGATGGACGTGCGGGCCGGACCGCCTCGGCTTGGGCTCTTTGGCTTTGGGATGGACCAGCGCGTTTCGCTGTCTGGCTAGGCGCCGAACGATCGCGACCAGCTCCGCTTGGTTGGGAAGGAGCTGGCCAGTACAGGTTGCGATCAATGCGGCAAGTTTACGGTGAGGACTTAGTCGCTCGAGGTTCTCGCGATAAAACTCCTCACCTAGACGTTTCACTCCGTAGTAGTTCAGAAATCCTTCGACTGCCATGGCTGCGTAGACGACAGCCGCGCTTCTGTAGAACCGATACTCTTCCATCAGCATAGGTGGGATCCTGTAGGTACTACCCTTCTTCCGCGCTGCTTCCAACCGGTCCATCTTCTTGCGCAGCAGCGCCGCTTTCTGTTCAAATCGATTGAGGCAGAGCTGGGCCTGGGTCCGATAGCCAACGCCTTCAACTTCCCAACTACCACCTCGGGTTGCTGGCCGAGCTCTTGGAAACTCCTGAGGTGACTCCATACCATGGGCTCCATGCGGTTGCAGCGTGCTCAGGCACGTGGTTAGAATATGGGCCCTAGGTTTGCGTCACAACCGGAGGAACGCTTAACACTGCCCCTTGGTGTAACTGGCAACACGCCTGACTCTAGCGTGCACCTGACGGTGCACTCGCTGGACACCACGCCGGAAACAGCGTGCGTGAATGCTCTCGAAGTCGGCGAACCCTTCAATGGCAACGCCGAGCCAAGCCCCGCGGGGGGAAGGTGTAGAGACTGGGTGGGAGCCACCTGACCGCGTAACGGCGAAGGTGAAGGCACAGTCCAGACCACGAACGCTCAGGGTATGAGCGGCGGCGAAAGCCGAAGTGGCATGGGATCAGGAGAGTCCTGGTTCGAGCCCAGGAGGGGCAACTCGGAGCCCGACGTCGCAAGCCGGGGCGTCGGGCTTCGTGTCTCTCGACCGCAACCGCCCGAACTAACCCGTTGGTTTGCGGTCAGGTGGACGCCTCAGTTCGAACCAAGCGCGGCCGCGCGGACGATCGAACTCCACTACGGCGCGCAGCGTCTCTTCGTCGGGTTGCTGGTATCGTAGCAACGTGCTGGTATCCCGCCAACCGCCGGCCGCGGCGACGTCCTTGAGCGGGAGGTCCTTCCGTTCAGTTGCCCAGGCGCGACGGAACATATGCCAGAGCCCTCCCTCGGGCTTTGCGACCTTCCCGCGCTGGAACGCTTCCTTGAGCCAGTAGGCGGCGAGGTGTCGCGTCACGGGGCCACCCCGGTGCTGACGACGCTGCGGATGCGGGAATAACAACACTGACCCGATTCCAGGGCGCTCTGTCCGGAACCGCCGTAGCTCCTTGAGCAGATCGCGACGCGCTGGAACGACCCACGTTTGACGGATCTTATCGTGTTCAGCACGCCACCGAATCGTCCCCTTCTCGAAATCCACGTCGTCCCAACGTAGGGCCAAGATTGCGCTTAGCCGCCGCCCCGTACGCCATGCCAACAGAATCATCGGACGCAGGAGTGGATGGACGCTCCGAGCAACCGCGAGGAGAACCCGGATGGAATCCGCCTCCAGAACCGGTCGCTTGGGATCCTTCTCGGTTGGGATGCGCACCTTCTCGAGAGCGTGCCGTGTGAGGAGGGGGTGTCCGCCCTCATACTTCTGACACGCCCAATTGAGCGCGGCTTTGAACATCCCCAGGTCTCGTTGAATCGTATTGGGTCTGACCCGACGGCCTCCAACACCCCCGCCCCTTCGCCACACCACGTAATCGTGAATTCGATCCGGTGTCAGCTCGCTCACGAGTTGGGCGCGCCCGAAGAACTTTGTGAGGTACCGGCCAGTCTGTCGGACGTGCTCGAGATAGAGCTCGGTCTTGGGCGACCCGTCCGGTAGGTGACGGCCTTCGGTTGTGTACCTCCTGAACAGCGTTTCCACGGTGAGAGCCAAAGTTGCGCGGTCACCTTTCATGCGCCGGTGAGCTGGTTCAAACACGGTGATCGCCTTGCTTTTCACAGACACTCTCGCTGGGAGGTGTGGTGAGCCGCGTCTCGAGGTGCTGCTTGCCTCAGGCAAAGAATCCGGCAAAGCGCCGTACTATGTCAAGCGTGGGAACGACTTGGGAGTGAGTTACGGATTCCTAGTCCGCTGCACCAGCACGAGCGCGGGACGGTCTGGGAAGGGTGGGATATTCAACCCGCGACCCGTGAACCTGATGCGAATGCTTACCGAGCCGATTTTACCACTCCTAACAGTACCTCACTCGGTGTACTGGGCATCGGTGTGGTGACTCGAGTGCTAGTAGACATCGTTCAATCTTCCTGACACGATCCGCCTGCCGAGGCTGCTGGGTTCGGACCGGGGGGAAGCTCAGCGCCCACGACCGGCGTTTGAGAGGAAGCCCTCGTCGCTGTCCTTACCGTTTGGGTGAGCGCGACTCTACATCGCGTCCGCCTCATGGGAGCGCCACCGCCACGGGCGTCAACCCGTCGGTCGTTGTCCCGTCGCCGAGTTGCCCGCTGGAGTTGTCTCCCCAGCAGTACGCCGCCCCCGCGGGCGTGCGCCCGCAGGTATGGAAAGCCCCCGCCGTCACGCTCGTGAAGGTCACTCCGGCGGGCTGCGCCACCGGCACGGGCGTCACCCGATTGGTCGTCGTCCCGTCGCCGAGCTGCCCGCGAGAGTTGACTCCCCAGCAGGTCGTCGCCCCCGCGGGCGTGCGCCCGCAGGTATGGAAAGCCCCCGCCGTCACGCTCGTGAAGGTCACCCCAGCTGGCTGCGCCACCGCCACGGGCGTCAACCGGTCCGTCGTCGTCCCGTCGCCGAGTTGCCCACCGTTGCCTCCCCAGCAGTACGCCGCCCCCGCGGGCGTGAGTCCGCAGGTATGGAGTTCTCCCGCCGTCACGCTCGTGAAGGTCACCCCGGCGGGCTGCGCCACCGCCACGGGCGTCACCGGGTTGGTCGTCGTCCCGTCGCCGAGTTGCCCGAGGGAGTTGTCTCCCCAGCAGGTCGCCGCCCCCATGGGCGTGAGTCCGCAGGTATGGAAAGATCCCGCCGTCACGCTCGTGAAGGTCACCCCGGCGGGCTGCGCCACCGCCACGGGCGTCACCCGGTTGGTCCTCGTCCCGTCGCCGAGTTGCCCGCGGGAGTTGTCTCCCCAGCAGGTCGCCGCCCCCGCGGGCGTGCGCCCGCAGGTATGGAAAGATCCCGCCGTCACGCTCGTGAAGGTCACTCCGGCGGGCTGCGCCACCGGCACGGGCGTCACCCGGTCGGTCGTCGTCCCGTCGCCGAGCCGCCCGTCGACGTTCAATCCCCAGCAGTACGCCGCCCGCGCGGGCGTGAGTCCGCAGGTATGGAAGGATCCCGCCGTCACGTTCGTAAAGGTCAGCCCGCCGGGCTGCGCCACCATCACCGGCGCTAAGCGAGGCGCAAGCGTCCCGTCGCCGAGTTGCCCGTTTCCGTTTTCTCCCCAGCAGTACGCCGCCCCCGCGGGCGTGAGCCCGCAGGTATGGAAAGATCCCGCCGTCACGCTCGTGAAGGTCACCCCGGCGACCGTCACGCTCGTCGCCTGGATCACCGGGTGCATCACCCACGCCCCGGATTCCCCCGCGGCGTGCCCGAAGCTCTGTGCCACGTCAAAATCCACCACCAATGTCACGACGCCGCTCGCCGGTACCGGGAGCCCCCCATCCGGCAGCTTGACCTTCAGCCCGCTCGTCGCGAAGCTCGGCAACCGCAGCTCCCCGTCTACCGTGACACCCGGCGGCAAGGCATTGTAGTCGGGCGCAGAGGCGTAGAGCCGCGTGCTGCCGTCGGCCTCCTCCACCGCGAGATACGCGCCCGTGACCACGAATCGCAGGTCGTGATAAGTCCCTGCCGCGACCTGAACGTCCTCAAGCAGCACCGTGCTCGTGGTGGCGAGGGGGACGAGATCCACCGTAAACGGCAGATCCCGCAGGATGGTGCGCCCCCCGCTGCCCTGAAGGTAGACCTGGGCGATGGTGACCACCGCCGCCTGGATATCGCCGGGGGCGTCGGTGAGTTGGATCGTGAGGGTGCCGGAGCCCCTCGGCGCCAACGGTGGGTCAGCGCACGCAGCGCTCAGCAGGACCAAGGCAAGGAGACCATGGGGCAACACGCGCATCGCAGGCATCGGGACCTCCCTGGGGCAACATGACCAAGCACCTTGCATCAGCGGTCGTGGGCGCGTTTGGAGCGGCCATTGGGCACAGGCTTTTGCGCAACAGTGACAGCCGGAGCGCACTCGCTGCGGTCCTAATACTTTTGGGCGCGCATGTGGCAATCAGGGGCAAGGGCGCCACCCGAAGCCCCGTCTCGAGCCGGTCGTGCCAGGATGGCTATTGCACCATCCGGATCTCGTCCGTGCCTGTGATTGGTGTCCCCGCGAATGTCGCTCCCGTGAGCGTGCCCTCCGTGGCGTCACACGTGAGATCGGTGTCTCTCAATCGGAAGTGAAGCACCAGATCGATGTCGCCGTCCAGATCCACGTCCTCCTCGTGCCGGCGCAGCGCGTCAGTCTTGTTGTCAAAGTGCATTTCGCCGGCGCCCTCGAAGGTGACCGTCGTGTGATCCACGGTCGTCGCATCGAAGTCGTCAGTGCTGAGAATGGCGACGGTGATGGTCTCATTACGATTGAGGCATTGGATGGAGTTCGGATCGCTGGCGGGCTTGATGTCGATGGTCACGTCCCCAACCACCTGGGGCGTGAACGCCACATCACGAGGGGTATTGCCCACGCTCACCGTCGCGACAACTGTGTTGGTCGCCGTCGCGATCACGGACACCGTGTGGGACTGCGTATTTGCCACGTAGGCAAGGGTGCCATCCGGTGTAATGGCCATACCCTGAGGGAAGTTTCCAACGCTCACCGTCGCCACGACGGTGTTGGTCGCCGTCGCGATCACCGACACGGTGTTGGATCCACCATTCACCACGTAGGCGAACGCGCCATCCGGCGTGATTGCCACACCATACGGGTTGGTCCCCACGCCAACCGTCGCGGCAACCGTGTTGGTGCCCGTCGCGATCACGGACACCGTGTTGGATTGATTGTTCGTCACGTAGGCAAAGACGCCATCCGGCGTGATCGCCACGTACCCAGGTGCAACACCCACGCCCAACGTGGCCACGACCGTGTTGGTCGCCGTTGCAATCACCGATACGGTGTTGTCAGCCGTATTTGACACGTAGGCGAAGGAGCCGTTCGGGACAATCGCAACGCCACCAGCGTTGACGCCCACGCCCACCGTGGCCAGGACCGTGTTGGTCGCCGTCGCGATCACGGACACCGTGTTGCCTGTCGTCACGTAGACGAACGCGCCATCCGGTGTGATCGCCACGCCGCCAGGTCCTGCGCCCATGCCCACCGTGGCCACGACCGTGTTGGTCGCGGTCGCGATGACGGACACCGTGTTGGATCCCAAGTTCGCCACGTAGGCGAAGGCACCATCCGGCGTAATCGCCACACCGTGAGGGAGGCTCCCCACGGCAACGGTGGCCACGACCGTGTTGGTCCCCGTAGCGATCACCGAAACCGTGCCGGATACGACGTTCGTCACATATGCCAATGGCGCCGTGGAGAGCGTTGTGCTCACGCTGGCCATCGGCCCAGGATGGGGTTGTGTAAGTCGCTCACCGTTCACGCAGCCAACAATTGCCAGGGAGGCGGCAAACGAGATGCCGAGCTTCGGGTGGATGGCAGTGGACATCGAAACCTCCTTTGGCACGCGCTCGACTCGACCATGTCGTCGATTCCGAACATGCGCCCTGCTCATGGTGGCGTGACCCAACGCGACTCCACTAGTTGCTCCGTCTCTCGAAATCATGTGATGACGGCTGTCGGAGGACCCTGTACGTCCGCCCCAGTCATCCGAAATACCTTACCGCCCGGCGCCCTCGAGCCGCTCCAGCCGCCGTGTCAAGTCTGCAACTTGGGCCCGCAGGTCTGCAACGACGTGCTCTCGATCCCGTAGCTGCGCTTGGAGGGCACGTGTGCGGCGCTCCAGCGCTTGGGCGGCGAGGAGGGCGACACCATCCGCGTCCACGGTGCTGATCGTCGTGTCGCTCTCACCCAGCCCGAAGGCGGCGTAGAAGTCCTGCGCGGTGGGGCCCAGGTGCCGGATGCCGGGGCCCTGCGCCGTGTAGTTCCAGCTCCGGACCGGCAGCCCGGCGATCCGCTCCAGGACGTGCTCGCCGTCTTCGTCCGCGAAGTGCTCCTTTTTCTTCTCGTCGGAGACGCTCGCCCAGGCGCCCGCGCCAGGGCTGAGCAGGACCCCCGCCGTGAGGCCGGCGTTCGAGAAGAACATCGTTCCGCCGGCTGCGCGCACCACGAACTGGTTGGGGGCCGTGGCAACCACGAGGTCCAAAGCAGAGAAATCACCGTAGACGAAGCTGCCATCGAAGCCGTTCGTGGACGCCAAGGACCCCACCGCCGTGGATCGGTTGCCGCTCGCCGTGGCAAGGACGCCCAGCGCCGTGGAGAAGTCGCCGCTCGCGGTGGTAGCGATGCCCAGCGCCGTGGAGGCGCCGCCGCTCGCGGTGGTACTCTGGCCCAGCGCCGTGGAGAAGTCGCCGCTCGCGGTGGTATTGAAGCCCAGCGCCGTGGAGCTAGAGGCGCTCGCGGTGGTAGCATTGCCCAGCGCCGTGGAGCCGGGGCCGCTCGCGGTGGTCCGGAAGCCCAGCGCTGTGGAGCCGAGGCCCACGTTGACATCGTCCCACTCCGACCCACTGACTCGACCGGCGCGAAAGGCTGCCTTCCCGGGATACCACATGAGCCGCACGCCCTCGCCCGTCGCCGGGATCGTCCCCGCGTTCAACGTTCCCGTCACCGCGAAGCCATCGGTGGTCGCCCGCGCTCCATCTGCTAGCAGGTACTGGGTGTGGTCGTCTTCGGCGAGCCCCGACAGCGCGCCGTGATCCGTCGGTCCCCCGGCGGCATCGGTCCAGCTGAACTCCACATGGGCGGGCGCGTGGCAGCGCTGCGCCAGCCCGGCCTCCTTGATCCGGTAGACGATCCCGGCCCCCCGAACGTAGCACGCGAAAAAGACCTGTGGCGTGGTGCCCTGCGCCGTGGCCGGGCTAGGGACGCCCACTCCCAGTCCTGCCAATGCGAAAGCGCCCGCGAAAAAGCACCGTGGCCGGATTGTCATCGTTCAGTCCTCCTGACTCGATCCAGTGGCCGAGGTTACCGGGGTCGGACCGCTCGGACGCAGCGCCCACGAGCGTGTGCGCCGCGACCGCTGGCTAGCTTACGAGTGTCGTGGCGTGGTCCAGAACGACGCCGAGGACAACCCGCGTGAGACTGTTGTCCGAGTGCTGAACGCCTGGAGGGTCGTCGTTCGGGAGCCGAAGCTCGGCGCGCGCGGCGGCTATGGCCCGCCGTGCCGTGCTCCGCTCGACCGTGTCGCCGGCCACCGCCTGGCGGGCCTCCTCCCACCGAGCCGCGACCCCTTGGTCGCCTAGGTTCTGGACGAGGTCGGTCACGAAAGGATCGCCCAGTAGCTCGCGCGTCGCACTCAGGGCCTCGGCCGGCACGGTCCCCAGGGTTTCGCCCGGGTCGACGGCGACCGGACCGTCGCGGCAGGTAACCAACAGGGCGAACAGCAGCGGGACCACCAGAATCCTTGTTGTCATGGCGCGGACCTCACGGTTTGGCGCGCGACCCCTCCCACCAGCCCGGCCCCCTGTGCGATCTCGACCCGGAGGGCTGCGAGCTCTGCGCGCAGGGCCGCGCTCTCCGCGCGGAGCGCTTCGATCTCTCCCGCCTGCTCGCGCGTTCGCCGCTCGAGAGCCTGCACGGCCAGGAGGGCGACGCCATCCGCGTCCACCGTGCTGATCGTCGTGTCGCTCTCACCGAGGGCGAAGGCGGCGTAGAAGTCCTGCGCGGTGGGGCCCAGGTGCCGGATGCCGGGGCCCTGCGCCGTGTAGTTCCAGCTGCGGACCGGCAGTCCGGCGATCCGCTCCAGCGCGCGTTCGCCGTCTTCGTCCGCGAAGTGCTCCTTCTTCTTCTCATCGGAGACGCTGGCCCAGGCGCCCGCGCCGGGGCTGAGCTGGACCCCGGCCGAGAGGGCCGCGTTCGAGTAGAAGATCGTGCCGCCCGCCGCGCGCACCACGAACTGGTTGGGCGCGGAGGCAGACACGAGGGCCGACGTAGAGCCATCACCGTAGACGAAGCTGCCGGAGAAGCCGTTCGTTGACGCGAAGGATCCCGTCGCGGTGGAGCCGCCGCCGCTCGCGGTGGTTTCCCGGCCCAACGCCGTGGAGCTAAAGCCGCTCGCTGTGGTATGGTCGCCCAGCGCCGTGGAGGAGGGGCCGCTAGCGGTGGTACCGTTGCCCAGCGCCGTGGAGACGGTGCCGCTTGCGGTGGTACCGTTGCCCAGCGCCGTGGAGCCGCCGGCGCTTGCGGTGGTACTGTTGCCCAGCGCCGTGGAGGAGGGGCCGCTCGCGGTGGTACCGAGGCCCAGCGCCGTGGAGCCGAGGCCGCTCGCGGTGGTACTGCTGCCCAGCGCTGTGGAGGAGGGGCCGCTAGCGGTGGTACCGTCGCCCAGCGCTGTGGATCCGAATCCGCTCGCCGTGGTAAAGTTGCCCAGCGCCGCGGAGCCGTCGCCGAGCGCCCTGGTACTGATGCCCAGCGCCGTGGAGGCGAGGCCGCTCGCGGTGGTAAAACGTCCCAGCGCCGTGGAGGCAAAGCCCACGTTGGCGTCGTCCCATTGAGACCCATTGACATCGCCAGCGCGAAAGGCCGCCTTCCCGGCGTACCACATCAGGCGCACGCCCACGCCCATCGCCGGGATCGTCCCGGTACCAATGGTGCCCGTGACCGCGAACCCGTTAGTTGCCGCGCGCACGCCGTTCGTGAGGAGGTACTGGGCGTGGTCGTCGTCGCCCAGCCCCGACAACGCGCCGTGGTCAGTCACTCCCCCGGCGGCATCCGTCCAGCTGAACTCCACATGCGCAGGCGCGTGACAGCGCTGCGGCAGCCCGGCCTCCTTGATCCGGTAGACGATCCCGGCCCCGCGAACGTAGCACGCAAAAAACACCTGCGGCGTGCTGCCCTGCGCCGTTGCGGGCCGGGGGGCGGCTACTCCGAGGCCTGCTAACGCGCACACCCCCACGAGCAACTGCCGTGGCCCAGTAGACATGGTTCGGTCCCCCCTGACTCGATCCCGAGGTCAAATGGCAGGAACTAGAGCGGCAGCGAAACACCGCTCCCCTGGTGTGGTGCCTACGAACGGCTGCGGTCTAGCTCATGAGTATCATGGCGTGGTCCAGGACGACGCCCAGGGCGATCCGAGTGAGACTGTTGTCCGAGTGTCGGTGGGAGAACGACAAGAAAGAGCGGAACTGCCGGACTCCTCGGCGTCATACCGCTCTCCTTTCGCTTGCGCTCAGTCCAGCCGCCGCATGAAACGTGCCCTCCACTGAGGGTTCGACACCGCCAAGGCGCCCAGGTAATGCTTTGGGTCAGGCACCTGCACGGCTGCCGCCTGCGACCCAATCGTGCAGCGCAGCCACACGGACTGTGGCACACTTTCCACAACCCCACGCTTCTCAAGGCACGCTCGCGCCGCCAAACAGCAGGAACGACGCTGCGGCTGGCCGCCCCCCCAGGTGACGCCCGTTGATTGCTTGCGGCGCAACCCCCGAGGTTTACCTTGCCACACCCCCCGCGAAGCCGGAGTGCCACATGAAAATGATCAGCGCCCACTTCCCAGGCTGCGGCGGCTGTACAAGCGCCCGCCTCATCGCGGCAGTCGCGGTCCTACAGCTCCTCGCCTGCGACCAGGCGCCGACGCGGCCCGACGCCACGCCCCTAGAACTCCGTGGGCGCGCCATTGCCCTCACCGTAGATGTCGGGGCTGGAACCGTCCGTCAGGCGGGCCCGGGCGCGATGGAGGGGAGCGTCTCAGGGCCCCAGTACTCACTGATTGGCCAACGTGAAGTCGTTGCTTCGGTCACCAACGTGACGCGCACAACCGCGAGCGGCCACCGGGTCCTGATCCGCTTTGATCTCGCGCTGACGAACCAATTGGAGAACTCGGACCTCGTACCATCGACCTTTCCAGCTCCGCCCGCAGACGAGGTGGTTGCGTTCCCGTTCAGCACCGACCCCGCGGCACTCTTCGGGCTGAGGGTCATCGCGACCGGCGACTGGGACGGCGCCCCTTGGAACTTCTTCAATGATGCCGTCTGCGTGGGGTTTACTCCGACCAGCGACTGCTATCGCTGGGAGGGATTTGGGCCGACGATCCCCGCCGGCGGCACGACACCGGGGCGCACCGTGGGGTTCCACGTGGACGCGAGCGTCACGTCGTTCACGGTCTACATCGTCGTCGCTGCGGACATCCGGGAGCGCCCACCGCAACCGCCTCCACCCCTCCCGTTTCCAACGGGCACCGTATTCGTGTCGCCAACGGGCACCGACGCTGCTGGGGGCGACGTAGACGACCCGGTCCGCACCATTACCCATGCCATTGCTCTCTCGGTCGGCCGCGGGGCGGACCGTGTTGTGGTTTCCGTGGGCGTTTACCGCGGGTCTTTCCAGCTGGCCAACGGCGTTAGCGTCCTCGGTGGATACGACCCTGGGTTCACTAGGCGCGACCTGGACGCCTATCGCGCCGTCCTCACGGTGGCCCCCGGGGAGCCTGTCACGTCCACGGTTCGGTGCATGTCAATCACGACCCCTACTGTGCTCGAGGGATTCACGATCATGGGGCCCGACCTTACGACTCCTGGCGCGTCTTCTCACGCAATCCATGTCTCGGACTGCGGCGAGGCGCTCGCGGTCCAGAACAACGTGATCGTCGGAGGTCGGGGAGGCGACGGGACTGACGGGAGCGACGGATCCGACGGGATTCAGAGCGTCAACGGCCAGCCCGGCCAGGCTGCTGTTTCTTACGACGCCAGTGGCGCTGTTCCGGTTCGGCTGGGCGGGTCCGGGGGCATTAGCCGGGTGGCCAGCGGAGGGCGCGGAGGGGACGGCTCGGAACCCTTCTATGACCAGCAGGTCGGGAGTGGTATGAATGGTGACGAGTTGGATAGGGGTAGGGGTAGCGGAGGCTTGGGCGGCACCAGCGGCCAATGGTCTTCGACGCTGCCTAACGCCCTAGTGTTGCCGACGCCGCCGCTGCAGCTCGCTGGGTTGAACGGCGAGGACGGGAACGGTGGCTCCAACGGAGCGGGTGGCCCTGGCGGGGGAGCCGCTGGAGAAATCATCGGAGGCACCTGGATAGGAGGCTCAGGCTCGTTCGGCCTGACCGGAAACAACGGTGCCGGTGGTGGCGGCGGGGGGGCCTCGGGTGGCGGAGAGGACGACACTCAGAACCCATCCGGACCGCCGGATCCCTTCGTCGGTGCCACGGGAGGAGGAGGCGGCTCGGGCAAAGAAGGAGGGTCCGGGGGTCAAGCGGGCCATGGCGGTGGCGGTTCTTTCGCGATCTTTGTTCACTTTTCGGCGCCTCCGGCGACGCTTCCCACGATCACGGGGAATGCCCTATTCATAGGCCGCGGCGGTCGGGGAGGGAGCGGAGGCAAAGGTGGCATAGGAGGAATCGGGGGGTCGGGCGCCCCGGGGGGCTCATCGGGTGGGATTTTTGCAGCGGCGCCCGGCGGCAACGGCGGCAACGGAGGTGATGGCGGCCATGGTGGTGGTGGCGGTGGCGGGGGCGGCGGTCTGGCGTGCGGGATCGGCGCCCACCTCCAGGGCGCCTCCGCCCCCGCGTGGGCGGAGTCCAACACGATCGACACATCCTCCGGCGGAGGCGGGGCGGGCGGAAAAGGAGGACCCAGTTTCGGTAACCCCGGCAACAATGGCGCCGCAGGGGACCTGACTGCCGTGAGGACGTTCTAGAAGCCCCAGCGGCTCTATCCAACAGCGTGGGCGTGCTTCGTGACCCCATGACTGAACGACATGCCGAGCTCCCTCGACCGCTTGATGCACCAACCTGTGTCGGCCGCGAAGGACACGGCTCTGGGAGGCAGGCCGCTCGGCCAAATGTTGGCCGTAGTGTTTGCCGGTCAGTCCCTGCCAATGGGGTCGAACGCGCCCCTTGAGAGCCAGTGCCGGAGCACAAAACGAGGGGCCCGCACGGGACCCCTCGTCTTTTCAGTCCGCTGCTCTACCAACTGAGCTACCTGGCCCCGTTTGGGAGTGGGATTATAGAAGGTAGGCTCCCGGACGCCAAGTAGACGTCGACGGAATGAAAAAAAGGGGCACGGGTTCCGTGCCCCTTCCGCACTGTTCTGCCCGCGGATGCTCGTTACGGCCGGAATTCCACCAGCTGCATCGCCGTCACGCTCGAACCGTCCTCGTCGTTCAGCGTCACCGCCAGCGGTAGCCCCACATTCGGGCTGACACACATGTCCACCATCACCTTCTGGTTCTTGCTCCACACGCCTCGCAGCCCGTTTACGCCGGCGTGCTGGCACGTCGACTCCACCTTGAACGCCGTGGTCTCGCCGCCCTGCGTGCTCTGCCAGTAGCTGCCGACCTCCCACTCGTGACCCATGAACAGAAACCCCCACGCCGGATTGAACAGCGTCAACCCCACCGGCCCGAGCGCGGCCAGCTGCATGATCGGGATCCCCTCGTTCGGCGCCATGGTCACCGATGATTGATAACTGTCGCCGCCCAAGCTGCCGTTCACGGTGAGCCGGTAGCGGTTGCCGCCCGCCGGCCGCGCGTCAAAACTGTAGCTCCCGGTCTTGTTCTCGCCGCCGTCGGCCTGCCGCACGTCGTACCGGAAATGCTCCGTGCCCTTGAAGCTGTACATCCCCCACGTGAACGCTCCGGTGATCGGGGCGCTGTACAGCGCCGGCAGGGCGCCACCGCTCCGTGGCGGAGCGGGCGCGTTCGCCTGGTTCAGCGGCTCAACGGCGGACGGCGCCGAAGCGCCGCCGCCGCCGACGTTCGTCGGGCAGGTCCCCACGCAGTCGCCCACTCGGGCCGGTCCGCCCGTCAACGTACCCGTTGCCGACCCCTCGTCCGCCGATGTGATTTTCAGCTTCCCGACCGGCGTGGTGGTGCGGCGCAGCACGCGGCCCGTTGCCGGATCCTTGATCTCCCGACCCGGCCGCGTGACGTCGTATTCCGAGCCGACGCGCACGCCGGCACCGGAGCCGACGTTGATGATCACTTCACCACCCGATACATCCGCCACCAGCGCGCGGATCTCGACCTTCGTTTCCTGAATCCGGCTCGCCGAGCCGACCAGCTCGCCCGTGAGACTATCGACCGCGGCGCGCGTCGCTTCCCCGAGAATGGTGTTCGCGAAATTCGAGCTACTCATGTCGAACACCCCACCCGCGGCGACGCCGCCGACCGCCGCGCCGCCCGCGAGCGTCATGCCGGAACGCTTCGACTCCCCATGGCCGCTCGCCACGCCGAGAATCTCCGCCGTCGTGGTGCTCACGATGCGGGCGTCGATCATCACCACCGCCTTGGCCGATCTCTTGCCGATCCCGCCCAACCCGATCCCGCCGACGCGCACCCCGCCGCCCACGCCGAGCTTCTTATCGTCGCGACCGAACTGGGTAATGCTCCCGATGATGATGGCGTCCACGCCGAGCAACCGCGCGAGCTGCACCGCCGATGACGGGTCGGCGCGGCCGCTCTGCTGGAAGTTCTGCTCGCGCAGCACCTGGTCGAGCTGCTTGCGCTCGATCACGGAGTAGGTGCCGTTGCGCACCAGATTGGTGACCAGCATGTCGGCGATACCCTTGCCGATGTCCTGGTCGCTGCCGAACGCGTCGTACACGTACTGGTGCACGGTGGCGTAGTCGAAGTCGAGCACGGCGATGCGGCGTTTGGCCGGTGCTTGCGCGGTGAGCGTCCCGGCGCCGATCAGCGCGGCCAGGGAAAGGGCGATAAAGCGCTTCATGGCGGCTCCTATGCGGGGTGTCACGGTGTGCGGACCTGTGAGGATACTAGCGCGCCCCGGCCAACTTTCAACTCGGCGCTTGGCGGGGCCAGTCGCTGGGGCGTAGTTTTTCCCTATGGCGACCGCCTCCTACCCCAATCTCACGGTCCTGGAACACCCGCTGATCCGACACAAGCTCACCTTGTTGCGTGACCGCCGCACCAGCACCAAGGATTTCAAGCAGCTCGTCAACGAGATCGCGATGCTGATGGCCTACGAGGTCACCAAGGATTTACCGTTGCAGCCGGTCGACATCGAGACCCCGCTCGAGCGGATGGCAGGCGTGCAGGTGGCGGGCAAGAAACTCGTGCTCGTGCCGATTCTGCGCGCCGGCCTCGGGATGGTCGAGGGCATCACCCAGCTCATCCCCTCGGCGCGGGTGGGACACATTGGCATCTACCGGGACCACGACACCCTGCAACCGGTCGAGTACTACTTCAAGATCCCGCCGGACCGTGACGCGCGGGACTTCTTCGTGCTCGATCCGATGCTGGCCACCGGTGGCTCCGCCGTCGATGCCGTCGCGACCCTGAAACGGGCCGGCGCCCAACGCATCCGGTTTCTCTGCCTCGTGGCCTGCCCCGAAGGCGTGCAGAAACTGCTTGCCGCGCACCCCGACGTCCCCGTGTTCGCGGCGGCGCTGGACCGTCAGTTGAACGACAAGGGCTACATCCTCCCCGGATTGGGGGATGCAGGCGACAGGTTATTCGGAACCAGATAGGGTGCGTGGTGCGTAAGGTCAAGGGATCTCACGGTTCAATAGCAGCCGTCGAAGCCGATTACGGACCTCGCACCGGATAAAACCACGCACTACGCACCGTTCCTCTCCGTAACCCTTTTCGCTCGCCATGTGTCGAACTCCCTGACTGTCCCCCGTACGGAGCAGCGTGGACGAACGTGATCTGATCGCCCGGGCCCGCGCGGGGGAACCCGCCGCGGAGCGGGCGCTCTATGACGCACATGTGGACCGCGTGTACCGCCTGGCCTACCGCCTGGCAGGGGACGATGATCTCGCACGCGATTTCACGCAGGAAACGTTCATCCGCGCGTTTCAGCGGCTCGACACGTTTCGCGGCGACTCGCGACTGGCCACGTGGCTGCACGCTATCACGACTACGGTCGCGCTGAACGGGCTGCGCAAAGTGAAGCGGTTCCGCACGCGGGAAACCGCGCTCGAGGCCGCCGACGGAGTGGCGGCGAACAAGCGAACCGCCGAGCCGGATTTGAAGACGCGGTTGCGCGACGCGATCGATGCGCTGCCGGAGAAGTATCGGATGGTAGTCGTCATGCATGATGTCGAGGGCTACACACACGAGGAGATTGCCACCGCGCTGGAGGTGGAGGTCGGCACCTCCAAGGCGCAGTTGTCCCGGGCACGGGCCAAGCTGCGCGCGGCGCTGGCGGATTTCGCGGGAGAATGGGTGTCATGAGCGACGATCGATTCGAACAACTGCTCCGCGAAGCGGCCCAGGACTATCACCGGCCGCCCGCGACCCCACACGAGGAGCTGTGGGCGCGGATCGAGGCCGAACGACGGCGGCGGCGCGCCGCGCCCCGGGTCGTCGGGCGCCGCCCGGCCTGGCGTTGGGGTCTCGGCATAGCGGCTGTCCTGCTCCTCGGTATCGCCATCGGCCGGTGGATCCGTCCCGCGCAACAGTCCACCGCACCGGCCCAGGCGTCGAGCGCCGTAGGAGCGCGCAGCGATCTCGGCTACCGGCTCGCCGCGGCGCAGTACCTGACCAGAACGGAAACGCTGCTCACCGGCTTCCGCGCCGATGCGCGGGCGGGGCAGCTCGATCCGCAGTTCGTCGCTCAGGCACGTGACCTGCTGTCATCCACCCGCCTGCTGCTCGATTCTCCGGCGGGACGGGATGCGCGGCTCAAATCACTGCTCGAAGACCTCGAGCTCGTTCTCGCGCAGATCGCGCTGCTCCCCGCGGTGCGCGACTCGGCAGACGTGGAGCTGATCACCCAAGGTATGGACCAATCGAGCGTGCTCACCCGGCTGCGGACCGCGAACCCCGCGGGCCCCGCTCCGGTGGGCGTGCAAGGAGCACTTTGACGATGTACGCGATGTCGCTATTGCTCGCTGCCGTTAGTCTGTCCAACCAGAATCCGACCACGGTCGTCGGCGGGCTGGATCGCTTGGAACGCGCTCTGCCCCAGCTCCAGATGCGCCTCGCCAATCTCCCGCTCCCCGACCTTACGGCGCTGGGCGATCTCGCAGCGCTCGGCGATCTCGCGGCACTCGGTGATCTCGCGGCGCTCGGCGACCTTTCGACGTTCGGCGACCTCTCGGGGTTGAGCGATCTGTCGACGTTGAACGGCCTGTCCACGCTGCGCGACCTCTCGGTCCTGGGCGTGCGGGCTTGGCCGCCGGCGGCGTGGAATGACCAAGACCCCGGCGATGCGCTGTACCGCGCCGCTCGCCAGCTCATGAACCGCGGCCGCTACGCCGACGCGGCGCGCACGTTCGCCGACCTCATCAAGCGCTATCCGCGCTCTGAGTACGCCGCGGACGCGCACTATTGGCAAGCCTTCTCGCTCTACAAAACTAGCGACGCGAGCAACTACCGTCTGGCGCGCACCGTGGTGGAGCGGCAAAAGGCTCGCTATCCCCGCGCGACGACGCGCGGCGACGCACAGACGCTGTACGCCCGCATCCAAGGGGAGCTTGCTCGCCAGGGGGACCCAGAGGCAGCCGAATGGGTGCGCCGCCATGCGGAACCGACGCCCCCCACACCACCGACGCCACCGACGCCACCGACGCCACCGACGCCACCCACCCCACCGACGCCGCTGACGCCGCCGACTCGGGGCTGCCTGTCCGACGATGACGACGACGATCCGCGGATCGCCGCCCTGAACGCGCTACTCCAGATGGATGCCGACGCGGCGGTGCCGATCCTGAAGCGCGTCCTGACCCGC
>Ga0326597_10003851_pt1 | contig 21335 bp, 30 predicted proteins | sample RVTome_12_FD_203789 | JGI IMG/M metagenome (GOLD analysis project Ga0326597, IMG submission 203789) | Soil microbial communities from uranium-contaminated site in the Upper Colorado River Basin, Wyoming, United States - RVT100D185 | ecosystem: Environmental > Terrestrial > Soil > Contaminated >...
AACTGGAGTACCGCGGGTACGATTCGGCGGGTGTCGCCGTCCTGGACGGCGGACGGATCGACATACGCAAGAGCGAGGGGAAGCTCACGCGCCTGCTGGACCTGGTCGCCCGGGAGCCCATAGCGGGAACCTGCGGCGTGGGGCATACGCGGTGGGCGACCCACGGCCGTCCCTCCGACATTAATGCCCACCCCCACCAGGCCGGGGCCGTGGCGGTTGTCCACAACGGGATCGTCGAGAACCACCGGACCCTCAAGGAGAGGCTCCAGGCACGCGGGTGCCTTTTACCTTCCCGAGTGCGGTATGTACGCCCGTCCCATCGTCGAGGTCGTCCCGCTGCAGCTCCTTGCTTACCACATGGCGGTGCTCGAGGGTACCGACGTCGATCAGCCGAGGAACCTCGTAAAAAGCGTCACGGTCGAATAAGGCCGAAGAAATTCAGTTCGATCAGCGGGGGGAACTGCCACCAGGCGTGGTGGATCGACCACAACGAACACCGTCCGCACACGTCCCTGGGCAATCAGACACCGGAGCAATTCGAGTCGGAATGGCAGCTATCCAGCCTGCTAGCTCGCTCCAGCCAACGTTCATAATCTTCGTGGAGACCGCTCTCGTCGTCGTTGATGAAGGCGGAGGCGGTGATATGCATGGCGTTCTCCTCGCCTACCTCCAGCGGGACCCGAAGAAATCCTCGCCTTCCCATTCGAGGCTGTCCACGCGCATCTCCGAGAGGATGTCGAAATCCCCGTTGAACTCGAAAACCACGTAGGTACGGTCGTCCTTATCGATAAACCGGATCCAGTGGCGATCCTCCCCGAGCGTCCCCCCTTCCAGGGTCAGGATCTCGGGCACGTCCATCATCCATCGAGCGAGGACCTCGCGGAGGCGGCAACGAACTCCCCGGACCTCGATCGTCTTCGCGCCCGTGTCGACTTCCCCGTACCGCTCCTCCATCTCTTTCCGGCCCTGCCCGCTCCTCTTCATTGGTCCATTATAGGGCGTTGGTGCAGTTACCGAAGCTGACCCGTGAGGCAGATCCCACGGAGCAGTCGACCGCCCGGAGAATCCAGACGCGCCGGAGATCGCCGATCTGTGCTGCGGATTTCCGAAAAGGGAGACTAGAATAGAAATTGTCGCCGCCGAGGCGGTGGGAGAAACGATGGGAGGAGAGGAGGGCAGGCCTTGGCGAATCGGGCACGACATCTCTTGGACGAGGCGCGCAAGGCCATCGCATCGACCGAAGAGCGGATTCGCTGCCACCCGTACCTAGAGGCCCTGGAGGCGCGGCGGGTGGAGAAGGGGAAGCTGGCGCTGTTCGCGGGCCAGCAGTGTCACATCATCGAGAGCGACCTCCGCAGCGTGGCGCTGATCGTGTCCCGGGCAGAGTCGCAGGGTGCTCGGGACTTTCTCGGCGGGATGCTGCAAGGGGAACGCGCGGCCCTGGAGGCCTTGGGGCCCTTAGGGCAGGCGTTGGGCCTATCGCCGGAACAGCTGCATGCGGTTGAGCCGCTCCCCGGCGCGTTCGCCTACAGCGCGTACGTGACCTGGCTCGCCACTTACGGGACGCCCGCGGAATTCGTGGGGGCCTTTCTGGTCAACCTGGAGGCTTGGGGCGAGAACTGCGGCCGGATCAGCCGGGCGCTCCAGACGGGTTATCGTCTCTCCGGGCAGGACGTCGCCTTCTTCGATCTGTTTGCCAGCGCGCCGCCCGGATTCGAGGAGCAGGGCCTGGCAGTGGTGGAGGAGGGGATGGGACAGGGAGCGGATCCCGTGCGCATCCGGCGTGCGGCCCGCCTGCTGCAAGGGTTCGAGTTGCTGTATTGGGACACGATGTGGGAGGCCGCCAAAGGCTGACCCCCACAGGCCCGCCGCAAGAGGGGAGAGGCCCAGCACCGATTGCAGATACTGCGCGATGAAGAGAAAGGCGGCGAAGCCCGTGTTGAACGCGAGGATGTTCACGACCAGCGCCGCCAGCCCGATCCACTCTCTGCGTCCGGCCCTTTCCATCGGCTACATCGTCGTCGCGACTCCCCCCCTTGCCAAACCGCTCGATCAGCTCGCAGGGGGTTGAGCTCTCCCGGTGGCGAAGGCGTCGTCGCTCACGGTGCGCTTGGCGCCCGAGTTTTTAATGCGCCATCCCTTACAACTTGTTGGTCGTTCGGGTACTCCGGGAATCGACACCGAAAGGGGATCCCGCCTTCCTGGCGGGAATCTAATTTGAAGATCCGATCATGGTTCTGGAGGTGTGCGATGAAACAGCCGATTGTGATCTGCGGAGCGACCGGCAATATCGGTTCACGGATTGCCGGGATACTGCTTGCCGGCGGGGAACCGGTGCGCGTCGTGGAACGGGAACGAATTCGTCTGGGGCCGCTGACCGCGAGGGGAAGGGAAGGATCCGCCCCACGCGGGAAAGGGACGCGGAGAGCACGACGCCGACGACCCTGGAGGATTTCGTGAGCTCCGTCTTCACCAGGGCGTACCAGGCCGCGGCGTGATCCCGGATCGTGGGGGGGGCGCACCCCGAAGGTCGATCACTGCAAACCGTAATGTTTTTGATAGGGGGAGGAATGGGAGGATCGATCACCGAAGTTGCCGGAATCCTCGTTGGTCATGCCCACGATGCCGTTCGAGGGTCCGGCGTGACGGTCCTGCTATTCCCCGGAGGCGCCATGGCGGTGGCGGACATCCGCGGGGAGGCCGCCGGGACCCGTCAGATGGATTCGCTCCTTCGACCACATCCCGTCCAGAAAATCCATGCCCTCGTCTTTGCCGGGGGGAGCGCATTCGGTCTCGATGCGGCATCGGGAGTTGTTCGGTACCTCGAAGCGCGCAATATCGGGTTCTCCACCCCGGGGGGTATCGTCCCCGTTGTTCCCACAGCGGTCCTCTACGACCTGGGCTACGGGGATAGCGCCTTCCGTTTGGATTCGGCGATGGGGTACGAGGCAGCATGCGCTGCCTCATCCCATCCCCCCGAGCAGGGTTCGGTAGGCGCTGGGGCCGGGGCCACGGTCGGGAAGATCCTGGGGATCTCACGGGCAATGAAGGGGGGATTCGGTTCGGCGTCGGATTCCAAGGGGGGGGCGGTCGTGGGTGCCTGTACCGTCGTGAACGCTTTCGGCGACGTGGTGGACCCTGAGACCGGCCGTTGGCTTGCGGGCGCGCGGGCCGTGGGGAAAGAAGCGCCGGCGGACACGGAAGATCTGTTCTGCGGGGGATACCGGCGGGAACCTTTTTCCAGCGAGAATACCACGCTCGCGGTGATCGCCACCGCAGATCAATTAACACGGGATGAATTGTGGGGGGTGGCCCGTATGGGGCATGCGGCGCTGTGCAGGGCGATACGCCCTGTCCACACGCCGATGGATGGGGACATCGTCGTGGCCGTTGCCACATGGGCATCCGGGCGGAAGGGAAATGCCATGCAGGCGGCCGCCCTCGGGACCCGCGCTCTGGAGAAGGCGATCGTTGACGCGGTGCGCTGCGCGAAAGGGAACCGGTCGGTACCCGCGGCAGCGGAGCTGCAAGGAAACCAGCCTTAATCATTTGCAACGGAGTGCCGGTAACGATCGTCCTCCTGCAGCCCAGGTTCACCATAAGCCGCTCGAAGAAAAGTCTATATGGAGAGCCCCGGCTCCCTCCCCGCCCCTATAATGGAAGGTGGCGCAGGAGGGCATCGGTCATGTCAGGGGAAGCGGCGGAAGCGTTCACAGAGGGCAAGGAGGATCGAATCGCTCCGGCCCCGCAACAGCACGAATACGATGTTCTGGTGGTTGGGGGAGGTCCGGCCGGACTTTCCGCGGCGGCCTACTGCGGGCGAAAATTCCTCCGCACGGCGGTCTTCGAGGGAGACTGCTGGGGGGGGATCCTCACCCGGTGGTGCCCCGACAAGAAGATCGACAATTACCCGGGAACGCGTCCGGGAGTGCGCGCCGACGAGCTTGCGCGGTCGCTCGTCGATTTCGCCCAACGCGCCGGCGTCGACCTTGTCGAGAAAAGGGTCGAGGATATTTCGCGAGACGGGGAGATCCTCGCGGGGGGCGTGAAATACCGTGGAAAGGTGGTCATCCTGGCCAACGGGAGCACGGCCGCGGAGGCCGGCGTCCCTCGCGAAATGGAGTTGGCCGACCACGACGGCGGAATATTTTACAAGATTCCCGATCCTTCCCGATTCCGCGGAAAGCGCGTGATCATCGTTGGAGGGGGGGACACCGCCCTCTCCCACCTTCAGCGACTACAGGGAATCGCCTCGCGGATCACCCTTGTGCACCGCCAGAAAACATTGCGATCCGAGTATGGAGCACCGGAAAAACAGGACGGGGATGGGGAAGTGGAAATATTTCTGGAGACCGCTGTAGACACGATTCTGGGAGACGACCGCGTCATGGGAGTCCGCCTCAAGTACCTCGCCAGCGGAAAGACGCGCGACCTGCCGGCCGACGCCGTGGTGATGGCCGTAGGGACGAAGCCCAACTTCGCCCTCTTCCGGGACCTTGGTGTTTCCCTGGACTCCAAGGGCCAGGTCGTCGCCGATCCGTGGCAAAGAACGAACATCCCGCGTTTTTTGGCGATCGGGGACATATCCTCCCCGCTGAAGATGATCGTCACCGCCGTGGCGCAGGCCGCCGTCGCCGCGCACCAGGCGTACGTGGAAGTCCGGTCCCCCTACTGGAAATAAGCGGAGCCGGGATGGATCAGCCACCGGGGACGAGAATTCACGCTTCGGGGTTCTCCTTTTTAATGATTTCGGCCCGAGTGGCTGATTTGTGGCTCGATGAGCGTGGGCAAGCGGGTCGGCGCAGTTTGTCCTAATAAAATTGGATGACCTTACCGAACCCCGTCGCTTCAAATGTCAAGAACTCGGGTGCGGCCGGGGGTGTCAATAGTATATGGAGGCCGGATGAAACTGCTTTTCGTCGGCGACGTTATGCTCGGCAGGCTGGTGAATCAGGCGCTGAAGGCGAGGCCGCCGGAGTACCCATGGGGGAACACGCTTGACGTCTTCCGGAGCGCGGATGTGCGGTTCTGCAACCTGGAGTGCTCGCTTTCCGATCGGGGCGTCCGCCGGTCGCCCGCGACAAAGGCGTTCCATTTCCGCTCGGACGCCGGAAACGTGGAAGTCCTGAAGCGGGCGGGAATCGATGCGGTCTCCCTGGCCAACAATCATATTCTCGACTTCGATGAGACGGCGCTGACGGACACGCTCGACATCCTGGACCGGAACCGCATCTGCCACGCCGGGGCAGGCCGCAACGCCGCGGGAGCCTCGGCTCCGGCAGCGTTGCGGATCGGGGATAGGACCATCGCCTTCTTCGCCTTCACGGACAATGAACCCGGCTGGAAGGCATCTGAAGGAAGGCCGGGGATTCATTACTTGCCGACGGACCCCGACGATCGCGACGTGAAGCGGTTCCGCAGCCTCGTCGAGCAGGCGAGGGAAAAGGAGGACCTCATCGTTGTGTCGGCCCATTGGGGGCCGAACTGGGGACACAAGGTGCCGGAGGAACACGCCGCCCTTGCCCACTGTCTTGTGGACTCGGGCGCGGATGTCGTCTTTGGCCACTCGGCGCACGTCTTCCGCGCCGTCGAGATCTATCGGGACCGTCCGATCCTCTATTCGACGGGCGATTTCGTGGACGACTACGCGGTGGACCGGATCGAGCGCAACGACGAATCATTCGTGTTTCTCGTTGAACTCGGGGAAGGGGAGGAAGCGCGGGTTGTTCTCTATCCCACCACGATCCGGGAGTTCCAGGCAAATCTGGCCGAAGGGGCGCGGGCACGGTCCATCGCCGAAAAGATGCAATGCCACTGCCGCTCCTGGAACACCACTTCCTCCTGGAGCCCGGCCGAGCAGCGACTCATGCTTTCGGGGGGGAAGTAACCGACATCGCCTCCCAGACAGCGCAGCCACATGACCGTCTTTCCGAGCATGACGTCGGCGATGAATCGGGTCTCCTCGGTTTTCCCGCGGTAGTCTTGGGACAGGCGCCCCGATCCTGTCCTGATCCTATGCCGGAATACGGCATTCACGTATATCGGGCTGAAACAACGACTCTCGGTTGCCCGGATGCTCGGGGAGTCATTGGAGGAGGGGGGATACCTCGTTCTGGGCAGGACGGAAACTTTGCCAAAAAGGACTGCCGATCTCTTCACGGAGTCGTTGTCGGCGCCTCGGTAGGGGAGGACGCCGCGGCGATCAATTATGGGGATAAATATCTCCTCGCCACGACAGATCCGATCACCTTCGTCACCGAGGACATCGGAACCTATGCGGTATTCGTCAATTCGAACGACATCGCGCCGATCGTAATCGGCACGATGCTCGGCGAGGTGGAGAAGAACCTGCTGATCACCACTGCAGGGGCGGGACCGGGGGACGATATCCTTCTCAGTAAGGCGATAGCCATCGAAGGCAGTTCGATCATGGCGAGGGAGAAAGGCGAGGAACTCGCGAATGTATTCGGAGAAAAATTCATGCGCAGCTGCAGGAAACTCGCGGAGGAATCTGGGATCAGTGTGCCGATGTTCGCCCGGGACGAGATCGCAAGGATTCTTGAAAAAGCTTAATCCATCGGATCGATGACGTGAGGCGGTCTTTCAGGAAAGGGGAGTAGGGAAGGATGCACCGAAGGATCCTTCTCGCCGGTCCTCCGGGATGCGGGAAGACGACCGTCGTAGGAAAAGTCGCGGACATCCTCCGCAACGGCGCCTCCGGGTTTTACACGGAGGAAATCCGGGACGCGAAAAAGCAGCGCATCGGGTTCCGGGTGGTCACACTGGACGGGAAGCGAGGGGAACTTGCAGACAAATTTTCGGTTCATGGCCCGCGCGTGGGCTCCTACCGGGTGAACGTGGAATCTTTCGAGCGTGTCGCCCTTCCGTCCCTGGAAATGGAGAAAGGCAGGATCCTCATCATCGACGAGATCGGGAAAATGGAGTGCTTTTCCGAAACATTCGTCCGGAGGGTCCGGGAGATATTCCAGGCCGGTTACCCCGTTCTTGCGACGATCCCGTTGCGGGGCGGGGGCGAATTTCTCGAGGAGATTCGCCGCCAGCGGGATGTGAAAACCTTTATCGTTACCATCGAGAACCGGGGGGCACTCCCCGTGCAATTGGCCGCGATGTTACTAGGGGCCACCGATTGACCGTCGGTGGGCGCACCCCGAAGGTCGTCGTCTGAAAGACCTTGATATCCCCTCGGATCGTCTTGGAAAATTGAAACCCTTGATACCCACGTATTCGGGGGCGTGACGAAACTGTGCCCAGGTAGTAAGCTGCCTCTGAAAGGCCCGTGACCTCCGTGTTGTATCGGAGGGCAGCAGGACGCACGGGCCCCTGATGGCATAGGTTTCGGTCCGACCGAGCTGCTCCCCCCTTTGGATGCGAGGGAAGAGCTTATGGACAAGGCCTTCCGACAGTACAACCTCCTCGTCGTCAGCGATCTGCACCTAAGCGAAGGCCGCGATGGCAACACCAAGAAATTCTCGAAGAACGAGGATTTCTTCTTCGACGACGAATTCGATCGCTTCCTCGCTTACTACCAGGATTCTCGGCGCTGGAACGGTACAAAATGGCACCTGATTATCAACGGAGACTTTCTCGACTTTCTCCAGGTGATCACGGTGGCCGATGCGCCATCGGTTCGGGCGCAGGGGGCGGAACATCCCGAGCTGGGCCTTCCCTCCGGGGAGGAAGAGACGGCCCACAAACTCGGGACAATCGCGCAAGGGCACTGGCTATTCTTTGAAGCACTCGCGGGGTTTGTCGCGGCTGGGAATCTCGTAACGATCATTAAAGGCAACCACGATGTGGAATTCCATTACCCCGGCGTCCGCGCCGCCTTCCTTGCGGAACTCAAAGCAGCATTCCGAACAAGGCTCGCAGGAGATCCGAATTGGGGAAAGGACAAAGACATCCGAAACGTCGGTACCGACACCGTCCGATTCTCCGACTGGTTCTACTTCGAACGAGAACTGCTCTGGGTCGAGCATGGCAACCGGTATGAGGGATTCAATTCCTTCAAGTACTGGCTCTCACCACTCCTACCCCGGATCCCTGGATGGCCCCCTGGGCGAAAGGACGACATCGACCTCCCTTTCGGTTCGCTGTTCGTGCGATACCTCTTCAACAAGGTGGAGCGTGCCGAGCCGTTTGCGGACAACATCAAGCCAGCTACCCGGTTTGTCTGGTGGCTGATCAGGGAACACCCATTTACCGCACTAAGCTTCATCTTTACGGATGGCCGATACATGCTCGGCAGGATCCGCCGTGCATGGGCTTGTGTTTCACCGGAAGCGTGGGAGGATCGCAAGCAGCAGCACAAAGCCCGCCTTGCTGAGCTGGCCGGCGAGACGGGAATTGAGCTCTCCAAGCTTGAAGAACTTGATGATTTGCGCGCGCGCAGTATCCTCAAGGAGCCCAACGGCCGTGCCAAGTTCTTCCGCTTCGTCCTTCGCCCGTGGATCTTCCTTCCGGGAATCGCGGTCATGGTGGCTGCCGTCCTGCTCGCTGCCCTCTTCGTCGCCGCGAATCTATTGTCAGGCATGATTCCCGATGTCGCGCGAGAGATTCTCTTCGACCCCTTCGTGGACCTCGTTCTCCCGGTGGCGCCCTGGACAGTCCTTCTGGTTGCCCTGGTGGCATTGGCACTGTTCCTCCGATGGCTCCTGACGGAAGAGGAGAAACTGGAACCGAGCTACCTGAAAGCTCGGGCGGCACGAATTGCCAGATTGTTGGGCGTGCCGTATGTCATCATGGGCCACACGCACGACCCGGAATTGTACGCAGTCGGCGAGGATGGTGGTCGAGAAAAGGAGTATTTCAATACCGGCACATGGACTACGGTCTTTAGTGAAGAGGAACGGCTCATTCGCAAACCCGTCGAATTCATCTTCGTACAGGGGGAGCGGAAAGGGGATGGACTTACCGTGAAGCTCTTGGAGTGGAACGACGGTGCGGGCGAGCCAAGGCTGTTGAAGTTGTTTCGCGATGAGAAGGACATCGCACGATGACCTGTACCCAGCCGAAGGGCTGTCGTCCTCCCTATCACTGACAACTGAGTTTATTTGTCCACCTAAAACCTCTTATTCCCCCCTGTCCACTCCGAAGGTCACTGTTTTCAAACTATCTTGGCGGAAAGAGTATTCGATCTCTAGCGCTGGCATTTGACCGTCTTGTGACCAGATTTTAGGAGTCTAAGCGAAAATCCCCACGTCCGGTTGGTCTAAAACAGGGGTGCAGGTCACACCCCCTTGCGGCCCAGCCCCCCGAAGGTCTTCTTTCCATTAACCTTCATAAACGCTTTGGCCGATAAGGATTTAGCAGAATATCGTTGCCGGGCCGTCTCCCGGTGTGCCGGATTTGTGCCATAGTCGCTTTAGACCATCGAACGGACGATCTATGACGGTAAGTTCTTGGGGTTCGAGCGGGGAATACTGCTGAAGGAGGGGAGCGCATCCCATGCCGACTGAGGAGAAGACGAGATCCCCGCTGAAGGCACCTCCTCTGAGAAATCCCGGGCAGTCCCTGGACGAGGAACTTCAACGGTTATTCGTGGACAGTTTCTTGCCTTACTTTCTTGTGCCGTCGCCTACAGGGTCTCACTGAGACAGCCGGGTTGCCGATGAGAAAGGTGCTTCCTTAACCCATGTGCCGAATCAGTGATCTATCACTCTCATACAATTGGCTTCGTTTAACAGCTCTCTGTATATTCATCTTCTCTCTCTCTGGATGTGCCGCAATGAAAAGTGTTCAGGAGACAGCATGGACTTTTCCAAGCCATCATGAAAAGGAGATCGAGCGAAATAAGTTTCCGGTTACACGAGGAGAAGACGTCATTGGCCGGTTGGCGGTTATCAGGCTTGAAAAGGGAGATACGCTCCCGGATATTGCTCGACACTTCAGTTTGGGGATCAATGCAATCAGTGCGGCGAATCCAGGGGTAGACGTATGGGTACCTGAGGCCGGAGAGCGTATCATGTTGCCACTGAATTTTATCCTGCCGGACACTCCCAGAAAAGGGATTGTGGTCAACCTGGCCACCATGAGGCTCTTTCAGTATAAAGAGGATGGTAGGTCCCTGTTGGTGACGACCTACCCGGTCGGTATCGGCACCGACGAGCGGCCTACCCCCACAGGCCGGATGCATGTGGCGCGCAAGGCAGCCCGGCCTACCTGGCATGTTCCTGCTTCGATTGCCGAGGACCATCGCAAGAAAGGGGACATCCTCCCCAAAGCCGTCCCGCCGGGGCCTGAAAATCCCCTGGGAGAATACGCGCTCTATTTGAGCAAATGGGGCTATTTGATCCATGGCACCAATAAACCGGCCAGCATTGGCCTTACAGCAACCAATGGCTGCCTGAGGCTCTATCCGGAAAACGTGAAGACGCTCTTCGATGACACCCCGGTTAAAACACCTGTACTCATTGTCAACCAGCCATATCTCATAGGGCAACGTAATGGCGTACTGTACCTGGAAGCTCATGCGCCTACGGAAGAGTCGGACGCTCTTGAGTTGGAGAAACTCTATAAAAAATTGAGAACGATTGAAAAGAAAGCCCAGCGCACGCTTGACTGGAAAAAGGTCAAGGAAGCACAGGCCGAGGCCCGGGGGATACCGGTTCCCATCTTCGAGTTGAGTCAAGGAAGTGAAAAAGAGGCTGCGAAACCTATAGAAGTCGAGCACCCGGAGACATTGTACGGCAAACCGGAAATACCGGCACTGAAACTGGAAGCATGGTATGTTTTGGCTGCTGATGTGCGTGACAAGATTGAAGCTCAGAGGATTGCCGCCATCATCAATCACCAGGGGCCACCAATCCCGGCTCGGGTGTTCCCAAAGAGCGATAGCTACCGTGTTATCGCCGGCCCGTTCAATGATCGCAGTGAATCCAAAAAGGCGGCTAAACGCTTGAAAATCGATCTGGAGATAGACGGTATCGTCATGGAACCTGTTAAGGTAAACTGAACAGAAAGGAGGTGATGAGAGATGAAGAAAAGTCTATTGCTGATCTCTATGATGCTTGTTCTCACTACTCTGATGATTGGTTGTGCAACAACCGGTGACCTCGAGAAAATGCAGACGCAGCAGAAACTGATTGATGCGAAAGCTGACCAGGCATTGCAGGATGCGCAAGCCGCCAAGACTGCAGCGGATGCGGCCAAGGTAAAGGCAGATGAAACATCGGTCCGCGCCGAAAATGCTATAAAGGCGGCAGAGGAAAGGGAAAGGATCGCCGATGAAAAGGCGAAAAAGGCTGACGAAGCTTTCCAGAAGTCGATGAAGAAGTAAGTCATTTGTACGGCAGCTGTCAACGTTCCCTTGGATGCTCCGGATAATGAAATGGCAGGGGCTTACACCCCTGCCATTTCATTATCTATCATCTGAGTCTGTCCCGATGATTCCGCCAAGGGGTTAGGAAAATGAGGAAGCTGGGAATCTTTCACATCGGACCATTCAAGTTTTGTATCTGCCTCATAATGGCACCGATGCTCATATCCGGCTGCAGTCACTTTAACGACGGGCTGCAGGCCAAAACGACCTTCGCAGAGGCGAATGATCTGTTTCATCAAGGAAGCTACACGGCCTCTCTGGACAAGTATTCGGAAATTATCGAAAAATATCCCGCGATGGCAGACAGGGTTCTGTTCGAGATGGGTATTATTTATGCCCATTCGAAGAATGAGCAAAAAGATTTTCAGAAATCCCTGGAATGTTTTCAGAAACTCATCAAGGATCACCCGGGGAGCGAGTATCGGCAGAACAGCGAGATGATGATATTTAATATCAGGAATGTCGCTCTCAAGGATAAGACGATAGCTTCGCAGCAGATGCAGATCGAAACTCTCCAGCACGAGGTCCAAGGGAAGGAGAATGAGATCGTCACGCTGCAAAAAAAGATTGAAGCGCTCGAAAAAAAGTTTTTTGCCTATGCGATTCAGAAGGGATCGGTAGACAGGATACTGATAGAAAAAAATGCACGCCGATTGATGTTGATCTCACAGGGTGAAGTGCTGAAATCCTACAATATCGCCCTGGGGGGAAACCCAATCGGTCCAAAGGAACGGCAAGGTGACAGCAAGACCCCTGAGGGGACCTATGTCATCGATGGAAGAAACAAGGACAGCCGGTTTCACCTCTCTCTGCGTATTTCCTATCCAAACGAGAGAGACAAAAATCGCGCAAAAGAACTCGGTGTTTCTCCGGGCGGAGACATCATGATCCACGGCATCAAGAATGGTTTCTCGTGGGTAGGTGATGCTCACACAGCGGTCGATTGGACGAAAGGGTGTATTGCCGTAACAGGCGAAGAAATAGAGGAAATTAGCAAGTTGGCGCCAAATGGGACGATTGTTGAGATACGGCCGTAGAAGACCGTATAACCTATCGCTAAATCGGATCGCTTAACCTTTTCTTTTTGGTTTGTGACCAAATTGTAACCAATATCTTTCGAGGAACCTTCGCGGGAGATTTTTGCCGGCTCGCCAGTCCACGCGGGAAGCCGGTTACTCGAAAAGATCAGCCTGTGTCCCCGTCCGCTCGAAAATGACGGCGTCGGGTTCGCGTTGGTTCTGAAGTTTTGAAACGTCTTTCCCTCGCCTCACGGCAAGAGGGTATGTCAACATTGCCGATAAACCTGTCAAATTGTAAACCATGTAAATCCAAAGGACAGTTGAGTCTCGCCTGGTTGGCCTTCTTGAGGGCAGATAGGTCTTTATCGTGTCGTTGCCCTCTCCCTCCGGTTGACGTCCCTCCATGGATGTGCTACATATAACACCTGATGTGCCACATTGCGTTCAGGTGCCGAAGGAGCCTTAACCTCATATCGACTCTTCCCGATGTTCCGTTGCGGACGTTGGATGCGATGCATCTGGTCATCGCGCGGGAGATCGATGCCTCGATCCTCGCGACCTCCGATCGGATCATGGCAGCCGGCGCGCATGAAATGGGTTTATCGTTAATCCGTTTCTTCAAATCTCCCAGATCCTGAACTTCCTCGATACGAAGGCCTGAATTGATGTGAGATTGGTTGTCTGTGTGGTAAAGGTGATTACTTGAGGTCCAGAAGGAACTCCCCGCACGGGACGACCCGGATTCCGTCCACGAGGAGCCGCTCTTTTCCCCGGTAGAGCAGCATCCTCTCCGCTTGCGGGTAATCCTCCCCGAAAGTCTTCAACCCGCGAAAGTCCGCTGAATGGACAGTAGCCGCGTTCTTCACCTCGATCGCACGGAAGGTATTCTTCCCGTAGAGGACGAAATCGACTTCAGTGCCGGAGCGAGTCCGCCAGTAATTCAGGGCGACATCCGGCTTCCGGTGATCGATCCAGGCCAGAAGGTGCTGCGCCACCAGACCTTCCAGGCTCGCTCCGCCGATCTCCTCAGGACGGTCGAGCGGACCTTTGGGGCGTAACGCGTTATAGAGCCCCGTGTCGAAAAAATAGAATTTCGGATGGGAAACGGTCGCCCGCTTCGCCTTTCGGGTGAACACCGGGACCCGGAACGTCAGCAGCAGGTTTTCGAGGATCGAAAGATACCCCTCGACCGTTTTTCTCTCGACGCCGCACTCGCGCGAGATGTTGGAAACGGTCAGCTGCGAACCGTGCGAGAAACTGGCCGCTTCGAGGAAACGGGTGAAGTTCCCGATATTCCGGGTCAGCCCCTCTGCCTGGATCCCTTCCCTGAGGGAAAGGTCGACGTAGGACTGGAGAGTCGCTTCCGGGTCAGGGCTCCCGACGACGACCGGTATCATCCCGTGGCGCAAGGCGTCCGGAAGGGAGAACGCCTTCCCCAACTCCCCGGCGACGAAAGGGTGCATCCGTTTGAGAAGGGCGCGCCCCGCCAGCATGTCGGCCCCCTCCCGTTTGAGCTTTCGCGGGCTGGATCCCGTCAGGACGAAGCGCCGCTGCCGGTCCTCTTCCATCAGGGCATGGACGACGTCGAGAAGTTGGGGAACTTTCTGGATCTCGTCCAGGACGATTGTCGGAGTGCCGGGATTGCCGTGGACCATCTCCCTGAGCCGTTCGGGACGCGCGAGGAGCGAGCGGAAGAGATCCGGCTGGAGCAGGTCGATGTAGAGCGCGTCCGGGAAGTTCGCCCGGACGAAGGTGGATTTTCCCGTACCCCGCGGCCCGAGGAGGAAGAAACTTTGAGGTTCGACCCGGAAAAATCGAGCAATCGTTTCCATTCTGAGCCTCATTATGGAAATATTGATTCCAGATTGTAAGGTGGCGCGCCGGCGAAGTCAAGTCTGTAACCGGTTCCAGATGCGACAGTTGGCGTATCTGTGATACGTCACGACAGCGACGTCGACATCATCGTCACGTTCAGTGCACCGATCGGCTTATTCCGGTTCATGTCCCTTGAAGAATATGCCAACCCATCTTCCCCTCCTCCCTTGTTTCGACTGAGGAAACATGGTAGCATTTAGTTACCTTCGACGCTAAGTCGAAACTCACTCATCGGAGGGGCGTCATGCAGACGGGAAAACAGATGGTGGTCAAACTTTCCGATCAAATGGTCATCCGTGACGTAAGGAGCGAGGCGAAGGTATCGGACCGGTCCATGGCGGGCCAAGTCGAGCATTGGGTAAAGATCGGACAGGCCGTGGAGGCAATCCTCGGGAACGCAGAGGTCAAGGTTCTCAAGGAAAATCTCCCGTTCTTTCTCAAACAGGTCAGCACCCAAAGTGTCGAGTCAAAAATCGTCTCCACGGTGATGCAGATTATGATGTCCACGGATCGCGAAGCGGTGAAAGCGAAGATCCTCGCCCCCGGCGTTCCGGTGTACGAAGCCGATCCGGCCCATCCAGGGAAGGTGATCCGGATAATGCATGACGGAACCAAGGCTTCCGGACGAGTCAAGGACGGGGTGTTCACCTCGTCTCCGGTTCATCGCGAAGGAACTGGCCGAAAAAGGAAAACCGGTTGTCGATTATGAGGCAGCTCGACTCGCCGAACAAAAACGGCAGGAGTACATTTCGGAAAAACGTTCTTTTTGCATGGAGACGGTTTTTTCAGACGCCGCGGGAAGCAAGATGATGTTTTTCAAGGATGCCCAGGCAAAAGGGTATGCCGTCCAGTTGGTTTTTATCGGATTGAACCACGTCGAAACATCCCGGTCGCGAGTCGCCCAGCGGGTATCCGCCGGCGGGCACAATGTTCCCGATCGTAAGATCGATAGCCGGTTCCCCCGAACGTTCGACAACCTTCAAAAGGCAATTCATATCGTAGATCGCGCCTTTCTGTTCGACAACAGTTCCTTCGCCGAACCGTATCGGCCGGTCGCGATGTACGTGGCCGGCGAACCCCACCAACTGTTTCCGCCGCTCCAGCCCTGGGCGCATTTCATACTGCCTAAACCGCTGATCCGGAAAAAGTAAGCGTCCCCGTTTAAGAGATGCGTCGTGATTCACCACGAAGCGGGTATGAGTGGGGAGAACCTTCAGGTGCGCACCCCGAAGGGCGGTATCTTCATCTTATTGAAATGAGTATACGATCGAAAAACCGGACCTGCGACTTTCTTGTGACTGGATTACCGGTTTCCCTTTTGGGGTGGTGAATGAAGGTCCGCGTGGTCTGCTACGAAGGGTACAAGGCGGAGGAGACCCCCCGAGCCTTCCTGCTGGGGGAGCGCCGTGTCGAAGTGGTACGCATCCTGGACCGTTGGCGGGGCGAGGACCACGAGTACGTAAAGCTCGACGGCTCCGACAGTGCCCGCTACATTCTCCGCTATGACCGTTCCCGGGACGAGTGGGAGATCCAGATGATGGAATCGCCGTCACCCACGGGTTGATCATCCTGCCGATCGGGCAATCAAACCAAGGAATGATTCGAATGACCTATACTTCTCATACGCACCCGTCGCGGATCGATGGTAAGGCTTGCAGATAACCAAATCATCCGTAAAACGGTCGTAGAGCCGCTGTGCCTTTCCCCCGTTTCGCACCACGTCTTAATCAGTAAACATTTCCGCGAAATAAGGCCTGCCTATGGCGACAGGAACTGTCGCATCGGTCCCGTATGCTCTTTCCATGAAGGTGGAAGACCTGGTTCCCATCACGCTCCGATGTTTCAGATGCCTGGCGGAGCGGGAAATCCTGATCCCCCGGGAGCGGGGGGTGGCGCCGGGGAAGTACCTCTGGGAGTGTCTCGAATGCCAGAGGAGGCGCATCGGTTGGAGCGGCAACGAACCACCGGAAGGGGATCTCCCTGGACGGGGCCGGGGAGTGGGTCGTGAAATCGGCCCACTCCCGTACGGTTACGAAGTACGATTCGTATTCCAGGTGATAGAAGGCAGGGGGTGTTAGGCGACTTTTTTCTTACCCTTAGGGGAAGTTGCCACCAATTTGACACGGATGCCGGCGTGAGCAAGCATGTCGACAAGGGTATCTATGCTAAAAAGATCGATCTTGCTCTGAAAGAGATCGCTGATGCGGGGTTGGGTGACTCCAAGCATCTTGGCCGCATCAGCCTGCTTCAAGCCCCGGGCCTTGATGGCTTTACAAAGTTCGATCATCAGATCCGATCGAATCTTAAGATGCTCGGCTTCCTCCGGAGGGAAGCCGAGATCCGTGAAAACGTTCCCGCTTGAGCGTGTGAGTTTCAATTTCATGAAGAACCTGCCTTTCCTCCGGTTCTTACAGAACCTGGCGTTCTCTGATCAATTGCCCATGGCGCCGTCTCGCCAATTCGATGTCGGTTTTCGAGGTTTTCCGTGTGCGCTTTTGAAACGCATGAAGCACGTAGATTCCCTCGCTGAACTTGGCGATATAGAAGACACGGTGTTCGACTCGCGTGTGAATCCGTATTTCGAATACCCCTTGGCCAATACTTGGCATCGGTTTCCAATCGATCGGTTCCAGTCCTTGTTGTACAAGACGAAGACATTGTCCCGCGAGGCGTCGCGCATCTTCCGGGAACGCCCTGATATCATCGAGCGAGGTTCCGGCAGGCCATCGATGCCGAGTGTCCCGGCGCCGAGTGGAGGAATAAAGGCCTCTCTCCCAAGTCTGGCCGGCTCGACATTCAAGTTGTCATAAACGCTGCGTCATAGTCTTCCTTATATCGACGGACAATACCCCAGGTTCAAGCCGAACGTAACGTGGAAATCCGTCGCCTTGACGACCGGTTTCACGAATCTATCATTTCGGTACAATTCGACGATGCCATAGCGCTCCAGTGTTTTGAGCGTTCGTGACAGGTTGCTGCTTCGCCGCCCGGTTGCAACCTCCAATGCATGGATGTTTTCCGGCTTCCGCTCGATGATGATTCGCAACAGCCCCTGGTTCTCGGCGCTTAATACCTGCGCCATAGACTTAAGCGACTCGAACCAGATCTTGGGCTCGCCACGCTTGGGTTTGTATTGGCCACGGGCGATGGCGATCGTCCGTGCTTTGTACTGTTCCCGAGAGATGATTCCGACTCGCAAGGTTTTCCCGGCCATCGTCTATCTCCTTTCCTCCATAATTCGTTCGGCTTCCTTCCAAAAATCTTCCATGAGTTGCCCTGGGGATTGGAAGCCGTAATCCGTGGTTCTATCCTTGTCGTGTTTGTGGTCCCATGTCGTCTTGCGCGCAATAAATCGTTTTCGGCCGGGTTTTGTGGCGTGCGCGTTGTCGAATCCGAGCACCCTCCGGTTGTATCGATCGTGCAAGGTCAGGGAGTAGCGAATACCATGGGGGATCTGTGCATTCGCCGCCACCCGCCGTGCATCGATCTTGACCCAGTAGCCATTGTCCATCGGAAAGATCTCTCCGTCGAGGGACAACAGGGTATCGAGACTTGGGTCGTCCCGTCCTCCCGGTTTCAGGGGAACCTCCGCGCATAGATATCATCCGGTGATAAGTATAGCCTGGCGCGCCAAATATTGCCAGGGATATTGCTCAAAATGGTGGTTCGACCTTCGGGTTCTTCCCCCCGAAGGTCCTCCTCGCGAATCCCGTCATGTGGAACGGATCATCAAGGAGTTATCAAGGCCCAGCTGCCCTACCTGCCCTGGATTGTGGCGCACGTCAGGCAATCCGTTCCAGAATCAACTGATTGAGTGAGACGCCTTTCCGCTTGGCGTCCAGTTCCAACCGGCGGCGAAGATCCTCGGGGATGCCCAATGGAAACCGCGCCTTGAAGGTCTTCTCGATGATCGGCTCCGGAATCGAACGCTTGGCCTTCTTGGCGGCGGCGAGCCAGAGCGAGGCGGCGACCTTTACTTCCTTCATTCTCTTTCTCCCAACCGGTATTTTTCGATCACGGCGAGCAGTTGTTTTGAGCTACCTCTGTTTCGACCGGACACTCCGATTGCTGACTCCAAGTGATCGTGCGCATGCGGTTGGGGTGAACTTTCCATAATGCCGGTAGAGCACCTCGGTGCTGGTGCGGCCGGTCCTTGATATTTATGCCATAAACCTATGGCAGACCTGCTCTGCGGAATTCGCGCTGCACGGCCCGGAAGACCTCCTGAAATTCCGGCAGGAGAGCCACTTGGTGCGACAACCGGGAGTCCCAGAGCTTCCGGAGGCGATCCTCTTTTGTGCGTAGTTCGTCGCTGATTCCCGCAAGGACACGTCCCCTGAAGGCGAGCTTGTCCGTGATTGCCTTTGTCAAGAACGACAGGTCCACGTGTTTGCCATCCATCAGGTACCAAATGTCGTAAAGATCCCTCGGCTCGTTTCTGGCGCGGTCGCACAAGGCAACGACCTTCTCGGTGGCAATCTCATCCAGGGTGTAGACATGGACGATTGCGTCCATCGGCAGGTCCGCATATTCTTCGTAAACCCTGAGCGCCCGCTTCTTCGCCAAAGAGAAGACAATCCGTTCCTTGATGGTGACGTCGACTTTGATTTCCTTCCTGGCCGGCGCCGCTGGAAGGGGGCCTTCGTAGGAGAGATAGAATGTGTAACTGTTTGCGTGGGAATGACGGTCCTCGCGAGCATAACGGAACTCTATGGCAGACCCTTGCAGGATCGCGGCGAATACACCCTCCATCGCGCGTCGGATGGTATCAAATTCCGTCTGGTTGACCACCGTAAAGTCCAGGGCTTCCGAGAATCGATAGTCGCCGAAATAGCAGTGTTTGATCGCCGTGCCGCCCTTGAACGCCAGGCGTTCCGAGAGGGAAGTCCCGGAAAGACCGGCCAGGAACCAAGCGATGCAGTAGTCCCGTTCGAGGACGGCCTCCGGGATCCTACGGCCTCCGGCCCGGGCTATGCGGTTGGAGAGCAGGGAGAGGTTCCGCCGGGGAATCATGCGTTACGTGCTCCGCAGCATCTTGATTTCTTCAGGACTCACATTGAGCCGCAGGCGCCAACGGGAGGAGAACTTTCCTCCGGGTGGCAGTACGGGGTCCAGTACATGGTAAGTGGCCGTGATGTTGTTCCGAAGGCGTTCGATCTCGCCTGGCGCCTGGACTTCGCAAGTCTCAAGGAGAAAGCCGAGTCTTCGAATTACGGCGCCTACACCAAGCTTCAGCGCATAATCGACCAGGCGTTTGGGTTGGAAGTTTTCACGCCGCATCCAGAAGCCCCTGGCCACTTCGCTGAATCCACCGCAATACTCAGGGTGCTTTAGCCCGTCGATGACGGTCCGCTCCAGATCACTCAATCGCACCTTCTCCGTTTTATCGACCCAGTGGTCGGTGAGACCGAAGAAGTGCTGCAGTTTGGTTTGAACAAAGCGGAATTCGGTACCAAGGATGGTGCGGGGCCGTGTCAACTTCGTGGTGGAGGTATAAACGACCAACTGAGGTTGCGTGACCATCCCGTGCAAATCCATGGCGGAGGCGTGGGATATGAAATACTTCTCTCCACCGGCGATCTCGCGGGCCACCACATAGGGATTGCCTGAATACTCTCGCTCATGGCCAAGTTCGAATGGCACGAGAATGAAGAGCCCCGGCTTCAGCCGTGTTGCTACCCCTCGGTTCACAAGTTGTGCGACGAAATTCCGGGCGGACTTGGGTTTCAGGCCGGTGATCCGCTCTACATCATGCAGGGAAAAAATCACCCTGCCTAGTTCGTGTAATTCGGCAAGAAGGTTCGCCGCTTGGGGGCCCAACGTTTTCTGTGGATTATAATTAGAATTCATAATGCCTATTCTCAGTAGGCATAATGCATAATTATTATAACGCCGTCAAGAAGGATTTGTCTGTCAGGTTACTCCCGCCGATGACGGATTTCAGAACCTTTCACCCCTCCCTAGCTGATTTTTTCATAATCCTTATTATCAGCAATCGGAGTGTCCGGTCGAAACGGGGACAAGCTCATCCGGCGCGTGCCGAAGGTGTTCATCGGGGTGTTCTTCGTAGTCCACGTCGTGAATCAATCCGATGACGCCCCACAGTTCCTCGTCCTCGCCTCTCTTCCGGGCGACATGGCGCATGACGGCCTCGACCGCCAAGGCGTGCGAAATGAGGCTGGGGCTTTTTACGTGATCCGTGAGGATCGCCCATGCTTCTTCGCGGGTGGGTTTGTGGGCCATAGTCGCCGGCATGAAATCCCTATCGGTTCAACGCTTTCATGGCCTGTTCGGAGTAGCGCTCTCCCTTGGCCGCACCGGCGGGGAACGCCGCGTCTATCCGGGATAGGTCTTCTGAAGTCAGCACCACATCCAGGGCTCCGACGTTTTCCTCCAGGCGCTCCACCCGCTTGGTTCCCGGAATCGGAAACACATCCTCTCCACGGGCGAGCAGCCAGGCCAAGGCAAGCTGGGCAGGGCGGCACTTCTTCTCCGCCGCGATCTCTTCGAGATGTTTCACCAGGGAGAGGTTGGAGGTGAGGTTCCCCCCCGCAAAGCGCGGCGCGCTGCGCCGGTAGTCTCCTTCGGCAAGGTCGTCCAGGCTCTTGATCCGGCCTCCGAAGATCCCCCTGCCCAACGGACTGTACGCCACGAAACCGACTCCCAACTCCCGGCAGGTCGGCAGCACTTCCGCCTCGGGATCACCCTATTCTGAGTTTGGCGACGGCTCCTTCCTCGTAGGCCAAGACCCGGATCAGGCCGATCGTTTCCCCCGAATTCCCCGCCGTGGAAGAATCGCTGATGGAGATTACCTTCCTGATCCCCCGGGATGCGATGAAGTCGATGACCTCCTTGTCCAGTTCGTCCAGTTCGTGACGCGCATGAAAGATCTTGAGCTGGGTGGTAAAGGATTTCACCGTGATCATGGCGGAAATATCCCCCTTTCCGGACAGTTAGAGAAGGCCGCTTAGCCTATGGCGACCTTTTTCGCCACGTCGCGCAGCATCTCCACCGGGACGGCGCCCTCGATGACCCATCGGCCGTCAACGATGAATGTGGGGATCGCCGTGATGCCGAGCCCGGCAGCCGCCGCGTGGTCACGG
>Ga0326597_10003852_pt1 | contig 21333 bp, 16 predicted proteins | sample RVTome_12_FD_203789 | JGI IMG/M metagenome (GOLD analysis project Ga0326597, IMG submission 203789) | Soil microbial communities from uranium-contaminated site in the Upper Colorado River Basin, Wyoming, United States - RVT100D185 | ecosystem: Environmental > Terrestrial > Soil > Contaminated >...
AGACTCGGCGGGCACGAAGCGGTGGCTGAACGTGTCCACCTTGGGCGGAACGGGCGGCGGGGCGGCAGCGGACATCGGGGGGCTCCACAAGGGTTGTGCAACGACCGGCGGGGTGGCGGGATGGGTGCCCACCGCCGCTGCCGGCACGGTCGCGCCCAGCCTAGCCTCCGCGCCCTGCCGGGCGCAAGGGCGCGGGCGGATGGGCCATGGCTCCGCTTGACCAGCTCCCACCCCGCTGCGAGGCGGCGGGACAGGTGTAGCGGCGAACGCGCGCCACGAACCCGGCGGGCGGCATGACCCTTCGTGGAGGCGGAGCCGGCGCATGGGCGGTTTGGGCGGAAAAACACCCCATGCTGCCCACCCGATCTTCGTCCCACGCCTGCCGCCTGGCCATTCCGTTTGTTTGGCGGAGCGGCGCGGAGGCCGGCCCGATTTGCACATTAACTTCGCCGTGTCAGTGTGATAGGTCTGCGGCTGCATGCCGGGTGGGGATGCCGGGGGGCACTGTTGCTGAAGGACGCAATTGCTGAAGGATTGCCATGAGCCTCGACTTTGATCTGATGAATCCCGGGACGGTGCAGAATCCCTACCCCCTCTTCCGGGAATTGCGCGAGCAGGGCCCGGTGCACTGGAGCCCGGCCATGAACGGCTGGCTGGTGGTGGAATACGAGGCCGTGCGCGAGGCTGCCCGCACACAGAAATTCTCCGTGGACAGCATGGGGCCCTTCTTCGAGGCCAAGCGCAAGGACCCCGTGGTGAAGGAACTGGAGGCCTATGTGCGCCACTGGCTGGTGATGGTGGACCCGCCGCGTCATTCGCGGCTGCGCGCGGCGATGAGCAAGGGCCTGGCGGCGAGCCGCATCAACGCCATGGAGCCCACGATCCGACGCTTCGCCGATCAGCTCTTCGACAATTTCGAGCAGCACGATGAGGTGGACTTCATCCGGGAGTTTGCCTATCCGCTGCCGGCGATGGTGGTGGGCAAGCTGATGGGGGTGCCCGATGCGCTGCTGCCCGAGATCAAGGAATGGAGCGACGATCTGGCCCAGTTCGTCTCCGCCGGCCCGGGCAACCGGGAGCAGCGCTGGGAGATCGCCCGCAAGGGCAGCCGGAACATGGCCGCCTGCTTCCAGGAGCTGATCGGGAAGCGGCGCAAGCAGGGCGGCGAGGACATGCTGACCCAGTGGGTGAAGAACCGGGACGACGGCATCTTCGAGACGGACGAGGAGCTGATCGGCAACTGCCAGCAAATGGTCTTTGCCGGGCACGAAACCACGACCAACCTGTTCGCCAACGGGCTGTATCACCTGCTGCGCAACCCGGACCAGATGACCCTGCTGCGCGAGGGGGCCGATCCGGCCACGGCCGTCGAGGAGTTTCTGCGCTATGAGAGCCCGGTGCACACTTTCACGCGCGTGGTGAAGGAGGACATGGTCTTTCACGGTCAGGAACTGCAGGCCGGCCAGCGCGTGTTCGCCTTTGCCACGGCGGCCCATCGCGACCCGGCCGTGTTCGCAAACCCGGACGCGCTGGACATCACCCGTACACCAAACCCGCACATGGCCTTCGGGGCGGGCATCCATTCCTGCCTGGGGGCGCCCCTGGCCCGGCTGGAGGGAAAGATCGTGTTCGAGATGCTGCCCCAGCGCTTCGAGGATATCCAGCTGCTCGACCCGGAGCCACCCTTCAAGCCGCTCCTGCTGTTGCGGGGCATGGAGCACCTGAAACTGGCGTTCACGCCGGCCGCCTGAAGGCTCCGCCGCGCCGCGCTGTCTACCCCTGATGGCGCGGATGTGGTATCCCCTCCCAAAGCGACAAATGCGCTGGTGCCGGTGGTCGGGCGGCAGTTTGCCGTGCCCCCGGCGTCAGATTGAAGCCCCCCAAGGAGACGCAGATGCAATACAGCGAATACGGACTCACCGACGATCAACGCGCGCTCTGCGCCGGGGTGCGCGAGCTGTGCGCCAAATTCCCCGAGACCTATTGGTCGGAGCTCGATGAGAAGGTGGAATATCCCTTTGCGTTCATCGACGCGCTGACCGAAGGCGGCTACCTGGCCGCGCTGATCCCCGAGGAGTACGGCGGGCTGGGCCTGGGGATCATGGAGGGCTGTCTGATCCTGGAGGAGATTCACCGCAGCGGGGGCAATGCGGCGGCCGGACACGCCCAGATGTACATCATGGGCACCCTGCTACGCCACGGCAGCGACGAGCAGAAGCGCCAGTACCTGCCCGACATCGCCAAGGGCAAGCTGCGCCTGCAGGCCTTTGGCGTGACCGAACCCGACGCCGGCTCGGACACCCCCAGCCTGACGACCCGCGCCGTGGACAAGGGCGACCACTGGCTGATCAACGGACGCAAGATCTTCATCTCCCGCGTGCTGCAATCGGATTTGATGACCCTGCTGTGCCGCACCACTCCCGCGGAGCAGAGCAAGAAGCGCACGGACGGCCTGAGCGTGATCCTGGTGGACATCAACCAGGCCAAGGGCAACGGCCTGACGGTGAACCCCATCAAGACCATGATCAATCACCACACCAACGAGCTGGTGTTCGAGGATCTCAAGGTGCCCAAGGAAAACCTGATCGGCGAGGAAGGCAAGGGCTTCAAGTACATCCTCAGCGGGATGAACGCCGAACGCATCCTGGTGGCCTCCGAGGCCATCGGCGACGGCCGCTACTTCGTGGAGAAGGCCGTGAATTACGCCAACCAGCGCGTGGTGTTCGACCGGCCCATCGGGAAGAACCAGGGCGTGCAATTCCCCATTGCCCAGGCCTACTGCCAGGTGGAAGCGGCCCGCAACATGCGCAACCTGGCCGCCAAGATGTTCGACGAAGGGGAGAACCCCGGCGAGCAGGCCAACATGTGCAAGCTGCTCTCCACCGAGGCCTCGTGGAACGCGGCCAACGTGGCCATGGACACCTTCGGCGGCTACGGCGTGACCAAGGAATACCAGATCGAACGCAAGTTCCGTGAGGCCCGGCTGTACATCTCGGCCCCCGTGACCAACAAGATGGTGCTCAACTTCATCGGCACGCAGGTGCTGGGCATGCCCCGCTCCTACTGATCCCCACCCCGAAGAGCCGTCCCGGCATCGCCCGCCCATGATGTCGCCCGCGGTGGCGGCGCGGCCGCTGGGCGCGTGGCCGGACGGCCACGGCCAGGAGACGTCAATGCAATACAGCGAATACGGACTCACCGACGACCAGCGCGCCCTGTGCGACGGGGTGCGCAGCCTGTGCGCCAAGTTCCCGGAGACCTACTGGCAGGACCTGGACGAGCGCTCCGCATACCCCGACGCCTTCATCGAGGCCCTGACCGAAGGCGGCTATCTGGCCGCGCTGATTCCCGAGGAGTACGGCGGGCTGGGCATGCAGATCATGGATGCCGCGCTGATCCTGGAGGAGATTCACCGCACCGGCTGCAACGGCATCGCCGGGCACGCCCAGATGTACATCATGGGCACCCTGCTGCGCCACGGCAGCGACGAGCAGAAGCGCAAGTACCTGCCCGATATCGCCAATGGCAAGCTGCGGCTGCAGGCCTTCGGCGTGACCGAGCCCGATGCCGGCTCCGATACGCCCAGCCTGACCACCCGCGCCGAGGACAAGGGGGATCACTGGCTGATCAACGGGCGCAAGATGTTCATCTCCCGCGTGCTGCAATCGGACCTGATGACCCTGCTCTGCCGCACCACCCCCGTGCAAGGCGGCATGAAGCGCACGGACGGGCTGAGCGTGATCCTGGTGGACGTGAACGAGGCGCGCAAGAACGGGCTCACAGTGAGTCCGATCAAGATCATGCTCAACCATCACACCAACGAGCTGAACTTCGACAACGTGCGTGTGCCCAAGGAGAACATCATCGGGGAGGAGGGCAAGGGCTTCAAGTACATCCTGAGCGGGATGAACGCCGAGCGCATCCTGGTGGCCTCCGAGGCCATCGGCGACGGCCGCTACTTCGTCGAGAAAGCCGTCAACTACGCCAACCAGCGCGTCGTGTTCGACCGGCCCATCGGCATGAACCAGGGGGTGCAGTTCCCCATCGCCCAGGCCTACTGCCAGGTCGAGGCGGCACGGGGCATGCGCAATCTGGCCGCGGAAATGTTCGACCACGGGGAGAATCCCGGCGAGCAGGCCAACATGTGCAAGATGCTGGCGACCGAGGCTGCCTGGACGGCGGCCAATGTGGCCATGGACACCTTCGGCGGCTACGGCGTGACCAAGGAGTACCAGATCGAGCGCAAATTCCGCGAGGCGCGGCTGTACATTTCCACGCCTGTCACGAACAAGATGGTGCTCAACTACATCGGGGCCCAGGTGCTGGGGCTGCCGCGCTCGTACTGACCGGCACCCACGGCTGCACGCGCGGCAGGGCCCGCCGCGCCTCCCGTTTCCCGCGACACCGGAAGCCCGCCATGCCCATCAATGACAGCCTGCCCATCAGCGACAACCTGAACGACTGGACCCTGCCCAACGTGCTGCGGCGGCAGGCCGAGCGCCTGGGCGATCAGCCCTTCCTGCACCTTGTCGGGGAGCATACGGACACCTACGCCCAGACACTGCAGGCCGCCGAGGCCCTGGCCGCGGGACTTCAGCGGTTGGGCGTGGGGCATGGCGACGCGGTGGCCATCATGGGGCCGAGCGCCTTCGAGCTGGTGCATGGCTGGCTGGGGGCCAACCTGGCGGGCGCGGTGGATGTGACGATCAACCCGGCGCTGCGCGGCGGGCTGCTGGAGCATGCGCTCAACATGGCCGAGGCGCGCATCATCCTCATCGATGAGCAGTACCTCCCCGTGCTGCACGACAGCGAGGCGAAGCTGCCCCAGCTGCGGGACGCGGTGGTCTTTCGCGCCTTTGGCTCCCCCGCCTGCGACGCGCGGCCGGCGTTCCGCCGCATCAACCTGGTGCCCTATGCGGAGGTGGCGGTGGCGGGCCGCCGACCGACCGAGGTGCCGGTAGTCTTCAGCGACATCGCCTCGGTGATCTACACCTCCGGCACGACGGGGCCGGCCAAGGGCGTGATGATGCCCCATGCGCAGATCGTACGCCTGGCACGGCAGACCATCCGCGGTGTGCGCATGACCGGGGAGGACGTGTACTACTGCATCCATCCCCTGTTTCACATGGCGGGCAAGTTCATGGCCGTCTTCGCCACGCTTTACGCCGGGGGACGCATTGCGCTGGACCGCACCTTCGCGGCGGAAAGCTGGCTGACGCGCATCCGCGAATTCGGCGCCACGGTGGCGCTGGCCCATGGCCCCATGCTGGAGATGATCCACCAGCAGCCCCCCGGCCCCAACGATGCGGACAATCCCCTGCGGCGCATCATCAGCGTACCCCTGCCCAAGGGCATCGCCCATGACTTCGCGGCGCGCTTCGACGTGCGCAGCATCGAGGTCTACGGGATGACCGAGATCAACGTGGTCACCTGGCAGCCCTACGACGAGCCCATCCGCCTGGGCTCCTGCGGCAAGGTCTCCGCGGACGAGGTGGCATTTCGCGTGATCGACCCGGAGACCGACGAGCCGCTACCGCCGGGCGCCATGGGCGAGTTTGCCGTGCGTCCCCACGCGCCCTGGACGCTCATGCAGGGCTACAAGGGCATGCCCGAGAAGACGATCGAGGCATGGCGCAACTTCTGGTTCCACACCGGCGACCTGGGCTACATGGATGCGGACGGCTACGTGTACTTCGTGGATCGGGTGAAGGACCGCATCCGCCGCCGCGCCGAGAACATTTCCTCCTACGACATCGAGGCGGCCACGGGGGAGCATCCGGCGGTGCTGGAATGCGCCGCCATCGGGGTTCCCTCGGGATTCGAAGCGGATGACGACATCAAGCTGTGCGTGGTGCTCCGGCCAGACATGCCGCTCGAGCCCGAGGAACTGCTGGAGCACTTGGTGCCGCGCCTGCCCCACTACATGGTGCCGCGCTACATCGAGGTCATGGATGCCCTGCCGCGCACGCCCACCAACAAGCTGCAGAAGAACAAACTGCGCGATGCCGGCATCGGCTCGGCCGCCTGGGATCGTCAGGCCGCGGGCGTGTCGGTGCGGGAACTGGCCACGCGCCTGCGCCACGACGGCGCGGGCGGCCAACCGTCCTCGTAGACCCGCTTACGACGCGGCGGGCGGCGGCGTTTGGGGAGCGACCAACGTCCGGGCATGGGCCAGGGCCTGCTCGAAATTGGCATGAATATGCTCGGCACCAAGGCGTCGATCCAGCCCGCGCCGGCGCAGGGCCTCCCGCGGCTGGGCGTTCACCCCGGAGAGCACGAGGGTCGTGCGCTGACGGCGGCATTTGTCATGCAGCTTCTCGATGGCGTGCAGCCCCGTGGCATCAATGGCCGGCACCCGGCGCATGCGCAGGATCAGCACCGCCGGCGGCGTGCCCACGGTAGCCAGCACGTCGTTCAGCCGGTCCGCCACACCGAAGAAGAAGGGCCCATTGATCTCGTAGACTTCCACCCCGCGCGGCAGCAGGACCGGCGTGGCCGCAGCGCTGCCGTCCGGCTCCGCGGCGTCGGGCAGGTGCTCGGCGTGCACCGCGCCCACCTGGGTCACCTCCGTCATGCGCCGCATGAACAGCAGTGCGGCCAGCACAATGCCTACCTCCACCGCCAGGGTCAGATCCACCGCAACGGTGAGGCCGAAGGTGACCAGCATTGTCAGCGTGTCGCTGCGTGGCGCGCGGAACATCCCGCGGAACTGGTGTACCTCGCTCATGTTCCACGCCACGATGACCAGCACCCCGGCCAGCGAGGCCAGGGGCACATAGACGGCCAGCGGCGCGGCGAGCAGCATGACCACCAGCAGCGTCGCCGCATGCACCACCCCGGCGACCGGCGAACGCCCCCCGGCGCGAATGTTGGTGGCTGTGCGGGCCAGCGCGCCCGTGGCCGGGATGCCGCCGAACACCGCCGAGCCCAGGTTGGCCAGCCCCTGACCGATCAGCTCGGTGTTGCTGTCGTGCCGGTCGTCGATCATGCCGTCCGCCACCACCGCGCAGAGCAGCGACTCGATGGCCGCCAGCACGGCGATGGTGAAGGCCTCCGGCAGCAGCTCGCGCCATTGCGCCCACACGAACGGGGGCAACTCCGGCGCGGGCAGGGTGTTGGGGATGCTTCCGAAGCGTGTGCCGATGGTCTCCAGGGGCAGCTCGAAGGCCCACACCAGCAGCGCGCCCAGCACCATGACCACAAGCGGCCCCGGGATGGTGGGCCGCAGCTGGTGCAGAAGCACGATCAGCCCTACCGAGCCCAGCGCAAAGGCGGCGGCCCAGGGATTCCAGCCCGCCGCGGCATGGGCATAGGCCTCCCACTGGGCGAAGAAGTCCCCCGGAATCGACTTGAGCGGCAGCCCGAAGAAGTCCCGCATCTGCGTGGAAAAGATGACCAGCGCGATGCCCGTGGTGAAGCCTGTGACGACCGGATAGGGGATGAAGCGGATCAGCGCGCCGAAGCGGAACAGGCCCAACAGGAACAGCATGCCCGCGGCCATGATGGTGGCGATCTGCAAGCCGGCATAGCCGTGCTGCGCCACAATCCCGAACACGATGACCACAAAGGCGCCGGTCGGACCGCCGATCTGCACCCGGCTGCCGCTGAAAAAGGAGATCAGAAAGCCCGCGATGATGCCCGTGTACAGGCCGCGCTCGGGTGGTACGCCACTGGCGATGGCGAACGCCATGGCCAGCGGTACGGCGACGATACCCACCGTCACGCCCGCCACCGTGTCCCGCAGCAATGCGCCCCGGGAATAGCCACGGCGCCAGAATGTCATGGCCCGCGGAGGGTTGGGCAGCCAGGCATCGGGTCGGCGTTTGGGGCGATCCGGCACGGTATCGCCCGCAGCCTGGCGGGGAGAAGCGCCGGCAGCGCCGCTTTCATCGTCTGTCATCAGATGTACCGATCAATTGCAGTGAACGGCCGCCCCGTGCGATCACGGACGGCAGAGGCAACGGCTGCAGTGTGTGGCGGGGAATTCGGCTGGCGCTCGCAGGGCGTCAGAACGCATACCCGGAACAGCGGGGCAGCACTCCCTGGAAGTCGATGGAATCGAATTCCAGCAGTACACAATGTGCGTGAAAAATCGGCAAACCGCAAGACCCGTCGAGCGCCGGTGATATCGCGGGTCACCCATGGGCACACCGACCCGAGGGAAACGCCGCAGCCATGGGCCGGGGAAGCGGCACAGCCCAGATGGAAGGCGGATGACACCGACTGGCGAAGTCTGCGCGAGGGTGGCGGATGGCGGCGTCGCCCCGCGTGCCTCACGCCACCCGGGGCCCACGCCCTGCCGCACCGACGGCCTGGGGCATCGTGTGGCGCACGGGTGTGCCCTGCTCAGCGGAGCGGCGGGCCGCCACCAGCGCGGTCCATTGACAGGGTAATCGTCTGAAAATAGACTGAAACATTGAAGAGATGCGCCATTGTGGCGCCGCCGGCCGTTGGCGGCGGTGCTGCTATGGCCCTTGTGATGACATCCACATCGGAGGAGGACCACTCCATGCCGATTTATGAATATGTATGCACCAAGTGCGGTGCCGAAACAGAGGCCCTGCAGAAGTTCGATGACAGCCCGCTGACCCAATGCGAGGTGTGCAACAAGCGGGGCCTGGAGCGAAAGCTCTCCCTGAGCGCGTTTCACCTGCAGGGCGGCGGCTGGTTCCGGGAAGGCTATGGGGCCGGTAATGACAAGTCGACCAAGAAGGGGACGGAAGCCGCCAAGGACAGCGGCAGTACCACGGCCGCTGCCGACACCAGCCCCCCGGCGCCTGCGGCCGCCACCGCCTGACCTGTCAGTCGCGGCCCGGCGCGGCGGTGAGCAACACCACCGTCTGGGCCGCGATTCCCTCGCCGCGGCCAGTAAAGCCCAATCCTTCCGTGGTCGTTGCCTTGATGGATACGGCCTCCGTGGGCACGGCGAGCAGACCCGCCACCACCTGCCGCATGGCCGTCACGTGGGGGGCCAGCTTGGGTGCCTCGGCGATCACGGTGACATCGGCGTTGACCGTGGCCCAGCCGGCCGTGGCGACGATGGTGACCACCTGACGCAGCAGATCGCGGCTGTCCGCACCAGCGTAACGGGGATCGCCCGGGGGAAAGTGCTGCCCCAGATCACCCAGCGCGGCGGCGCCGAGCAGAGCATCAGCCAGCGCATGCAACACCACGTCCGCGTCAGAATGGCCCGCCAGCCCCCGCGCATAGGGTATGGTAACCCCGCCCAGCACCAGAGGCCGCCCCGCGACGAGGCGATGCACGTCGAATCCCGTACCGATGCGCAACGCGTCCATGCTACTCCTTAATCAACCGGCCGGATGTCCGGCGGGTGACCTCCCATGAGTTTTCTATGAGCCAGAAGTTGCCGAAGGAACTGATCAAGGAATTGGACGAGCTGTCGGTGCAACTCACCAAGGGCACGCCGGAAGAACGGGACGTGGCCATGTCCCGCCTCGGAGAATACGAGAAAAGCGGCACCATCTCCATTGACGTGCTGATGGACATGGCCGGCCACGTCGATCCGTCCCTGCGCATGTACGCCATCATGGCGCTGGGGCGCAACGGCTCCGCCCGCGCCGTGCGCAAGTTGCAGGAGATGGCGCAGGAGTTGGACACGGGCAACGTGCTCCTGCTGGAAACCGTGGTCGATGCCCTGGGCCAAACCGGGGACAAGGAGGTCATTCCGTTGCTGCTCAGCCTGCTCGGTATTCAGACCAAGGGCTGGACGTCCCGTCTGCTGGGCAGGCTGGGCAAGCGCAAGGACGAGCCCTCGCGCGAGCAGTTGCGACGGCGCGACCATCTCACCCTGCCGGTAATCCGCGCCCTGGAGAAGATTCCGGACGCCCAGGCGGCGGAGCTGCTTGGGGAGTATCTGGAGCATGACGATCCATTTGTGCGCTGGCACACCATCCAGATCCTGGTAAAGACGAACTTCGGCGGCTACAACGATTCCCTCAAGCGCATGGCGGAATCCGACCAGAACAATCTGGTACGGGAGATGGCCGAGATTGCCTTGCAGAAAATCCAGGGCCTGCCCCCCCACATGAACAACTAGGGCACCTGACGGCACTGCTCCGCATTACGGCACTGCCTTGCCAGAGGCACCGACCTGCCAGAGGCACCGACCTGCCAGAGGCACCGACCTGCCGACATTTGACCGGCACCCCGCGTCAGGGCACATCCTTCGCGCAGCGGAAGCCCACATCGGGCCATCCCAGGTTGCGGTCGCTGGAGCCGCGGAAATAGGTGGCTGCCGTGTCGCTGTTGGTGGCCCAGGAGCCGCCCCGCACCACATTCTCCTTGTCGTACTTGGGATTGCGCGCCGTGGCGCCCGGATAGGGCGCGAAGACCGTGTCCACCCATTCCCGCACGTTTCCGGCCAGGTGCAACACGCCGTAGGGGCTTACGTCCTTGCCGGCTTGATCCACGGGTACCGGCCGGCTGCGGCCCGATTCGCGTGTGACGGCATAGTTGGGATAGAAGTTGCGGCCCTGCCAGGGATAGGGCTGCCCACCGGTGCCGCGGGCCGCCTTCTCCCATTCGGCCTCGCTGGGCAAGCGCTTGTTCATGAAGCGGCAGTATTGGGTCGCATCGTGCCAGCTCACGGTGACCACGGGCAGCCGTGCGGCGCCGCGGGGGTAGGTGTTCCCCTGCCAGCCTGGCGGCTTGCGGTAGCCACGCTCCTTGACGAAGGTGGCATAGTCCTCGTTGGAGACTTCGGTCCGGTCGATGTGGAACGCCTGCAGCTCCCGCTCGTGGGCCGGGCGGGCCTCCCGCGGCTTGCCGTCGGTGCCCATGATGAACGGTCCGGCGGAGACCAGGATCATGCCCGGCTCTTCCGGGCCGGCTGCCGCGCTGCTGGCCGTGGCGGTCGCGCCCCCGGGCCGCACGGTGAGCAGATCGGCCCATTCCAGCACGCCGTTGAAGATGTTCATCATCTTCAACGAGGCGATGTAGCTGCCGTCCGGCCGGCGGGAGATGCCCCCATAGATGAAGGCATCGACGCCATAGAGCTGGCCCAGGCGCTTGGCATTTTCCTGATTGATGAAGATGGCCTGATTGAGCTGCTGCTCCTTGGCGATCAGCGCGATGTTCTCCCGGTCGATCACCTTGAACTCGAGATGCTTGGTGATGCCCATGGCCAGAAAGTCCATCACCGCGCGGGGGTCCAACCCGCCGTCGGAAGTCACGTCCCAGAAGCTGATGTTCTCGATCTCCGCCGCCTTGAAGCGGGGACTGTCCTTGCGCAGGGACGCGAGCATATCCTCGGAGAGCTGCTTGAGCAGCGCCGCCTCCGGCGAGGCATTCTCGTCCGCGAATACGTCCGCCCAGGCGATGGCGGAATTCTGCACGTCGATGGCCTTGAGCACCAGCGCATCACGGTAGTAGGTGCCGTAGAGGAACAGGTCCACCCCGATCAACTTGCCCAGTTCCTGGTATTTCTCGGCGGAGACGAAGTCGGAGAGCTGAATCTGCTGTTCCTTGAGGATCAGCTCCAGCTTGGAGCGGTCGATCACGCGCAGGCGACGCTTCTGCACGATCTTCACGTTGGTGAAGTCGATCAGTTCATCCACGTTGATGCGGCCGCCGGCCTGGGAAATGCGGGAGAAGGCGATGGTCTTGTACTGCTCACCCTCGATGCGGCTCAGGGAATCGGCAATCTCCTCGGCCAGCGCCACAATGCGCTGGGCATGGGCCTCCGCGGCGAGGAGCAGAGTGGCCAAACACAAGAATACCGTGACGCGGCAGGCGCGCCCAACAGATCGCCAAGTCATCACGCGCACCACTCCTCAGGCTCGTCCGCCGAGATCGACCGAAACAACCTTGGAGACACCGGCTTCTTCCATGGTGACGCCGTACAGCATATCGCCGATCTCCATGGTTCGCTTGTTATGCGTGATGATAATGAATTGCGACTGTTCTGTCATACTTTGCACGAGCCGGTTGAAGCGCCCCACATTCACATCGTCCAGGGGGGCATCCACTTCGTCCAGCAGGCAGTACGGACTGGGCTTGTTGAGGAAGAAGGCGAAGATCATGGCGATGGCCGTCAGGGCCTTCTCGCCGCCGGAGAGCAGGTTCATGCTCGCCAGCTTCTTGCCCGGCGGCTGGGCCACGATATCCACACCACTGAGCAGCAGATCCTCCTCGTCGGTCAGCACAAGCCGTGCCTCGCCACCGCCGAAGATGCGCGGGAATAGCGCCTGAAAGTGCAGGTTGACGTTATCGAAAGTCTCCTTGAAGCGGCGGCGGGATTCCTGATTCATCTGCCGGATGGATTCACGCAGGTCCTGCACGGCGGAATCCAGGTCGGTCTGCTGCTGCAGCAGGTATTCGGCCCGCTCGTTGAGGGTCTCGTATTCCTCCCAGGCGGCCAGGTTCACACCGGCCATGCGCTCCAGCTTGAGCTTGAAGCTGTTCAGGCGCTCTTCCAGGGCCTTGTCGTCGATGCCGGCCTCCGCCTCGCTCACGTGAATCGGTGGGGGCGGGTCAGCCTCCGCCGCGGCGGTCGCGTCAATCTCTTCCTCATCGCCGTCACCCGCCATTCCGTCAGGCTCGCGCGGCTCACGGGCAGCGGGATGCCCATCCGTGTGCTCCCCGGCAGCGGCAGCCTCTGCCGCGCCATCGCCCTCGGCGGACGGCTCGGCGATGCCGGCACCTTCCCCCTGTGCCGCGGCCAGGGCTGCGGTCTGGGCCTGCTCCTGGGCGCGCACCTGGTCGGCCCACTGGTCCCGGCGCATGCGCTCGGTGGTCAGGTCCAGTTCCACTTCGTGGACACGGGAACTGACCGATTGGACGCGCTCCTTCTCCGCGTTCACCTGGGCCGCCCGGCGGTCCCGCTCCTCCACCTGCCGATCGTGGCCGCGCTGGCGCTCCTGCACGGTGGTGCGCTGCTGGGCCAGGGCCTGCTGCTGCTCGTCGAGCCGGGCGCGGATGGTCTGAATTTCCTGCTCGTGATGTTGCAGCTTCTGCTGCTGGGCGGTGAGGTCGGTGGCCATCTGGGCCAGCTTGGCCTCCGCCTCCACGGCTTCCTGCGCCAGGGCACTGACGCGGCCGCGCAGGTGCTCCGCATGGGACTCCCGCTGGCCCAGGGTGACCTTGTGCTGGGTCAGCTGCCCGCCCAGCTCGGCGGCCTCGGCGCGGGCCGCCTCGCTGTCGCTGCGCAGGGTCCCCAGTTCCGTTTGCAGTGCCTGCTGGGTCTCGCTCCAGCGCTGGGCTTCCTGGGTCAGTTCCTGCCGCTTGGCCTCGTAGTCGGCCAGCTCCTGGCGCAGGGTCTGGGCCTCGTTCTCCAGCCCGGCGAGCACGGATTGCAGGCGCTGCTGCTCCCGCTGGCCGTGTGCCAGTTCGCTGTCCTGCCGGCTCAGTTCCACCGTGTGCGCCTGGCGCTGGGTGTCGAGGGCCTGGCGCTGGGTATTGCAGTCGTTCACCTCCGCCCCGACGGCCTCCTCGTCGGCCCGGGCGGCACGGCGCTGCTCCTCCAGGGTTTCCAGTTGCCCGGCCAACTGCTCGATTTCCGCGCGGCGCCGCAGAATGCCCACCGAAGGCGCCGGGCCGCCGCCCACGGTGAGGATGGCCTTGGGGTCGATGTGAAAGGCCCCGCTACGGGCCAGCCACTCGCTGAGACCGGTACCCTGGGCCGTGGGCAGGGGCACGGGCAGCGCCTCGCCATCCAGCACGCCCACCTGTCCGAAAAGTGCCTTGGACGCCCCGGCATAGTCGGCCGCGACGCTGACCATGTCGGTCAACCGTGCCGTGTTGCCCTGCTGTGCATGACTGTGGTGCCCGTTGCCGTTACCGTTGCCATTCCCGTTGCCGGGGATGGGCGTGTCCAAGGACCACAGCCGCACCCCCCCATGCCCCGCCTCGCGCAGCGACTGTTGCAGGCCCGCCATGCCCTCGGCGTCCCGCACCAGCAGCACCTCCAGGTAGGGCGCCAGGTAGGCACCGGCCCAGTCCACCGCGTCCTCCGGCACGCTCAGCACATCGGCCAGAGGCCCCACCACGCCGAAGCGCTCGCTCACCCCCGGCGTGTCGGCGATCCAGCGCAGGGCGTCGCGCACGGGCTCGGCCAGCCCCTCGTAGCTGGCCTGAATGTCGCGCAGGGATTCCATGCGCGAGCGCGCCGCCATCACCTCCCGCTCCAGCGTTTCCCGTCGGGCGATCAGCTCCTCCCGCCGCGCATGCAGGGTTTCCAGGGTGGCCGCCAGTTCCTCGGCCTGCTGGGCGCAGTCGGCCAGCGTCTGGGCCAGGGCCGCGCGCTCGGCCTGCTGCCGGGTCACCTGCTCGCCGAGGCGCTGCTGCTCCGCGGTGGTTGCGCCGATCTGGCCGCTCAGGCCGGTGCCGCGGCGCTCGTTCTCCGCCTGGCGTTCCTGGAGAAACTGCTGCTGGTTGCGTGTGCCCGTTAGGTTGGTGTGGCATTCCAGCAGGCGCTCCTGCGCCTCGTTCAGCCGGGCCTCGAGCTCGGCGCGGCGGCCGTCCTTCTCCCCGAAGGCCGTCTCCAGGTCCGTGATCTGCTCGCGCAGGGCGGCGGTTTCCGCCTCAGCCGCGGCCAGCTCCTCCTGATGGGTCTGGCGCTGGGTCACGAGCTGTCCCGAGCGGGCTTGCAGCGCCTCGCGGTCGCGGGTCATCTGGTCGATCCACTGGCGGGTGTTCCCCATGTTCTGCCGCTCCAGGGCAAGCTGGGTTTCCCCCTGCTGAATCTCCCGCTCCTGGCGATACATGGCGCCGCGCTCGTCGCGCAGCCGGTTTTCCAGCGTGGTCAGGTCCAGGTTGAGCCGTTCCAGCGTGGTTTCGGCCAGGGCCACGGCCTGTTGAATGGTGTCCCGCTCCTGCACGAGGCCCTGCAGGCTGTTGGCCAGCGCCTCGCAGCGTTTGCTGCTGCGGGCATAGCGCACCCGCGCCAGGCGCCGGGACATGTCCCCGATTTCCTCCTTGAGGTCCAGGTAGGCCCGCGCCTTTTCCATCTGTCCGCGCAGGGACTCCTCCTGCCGCTGCAGCTCGGTCAGCACGTCGTTGACGCGCAGCAGATTCTGCTGGGTCTGCTCCAGCTTGCGCTCGGCGGCGATGCGGCGGTTCTTGTAGCGCACGATGCCGGCGGCTTCTTCCATGAAGATGCGGCGCTCGGCGGGCGAGGCGGTGATGAATTCGTCCACCTTGCCCTGCTCCACGATGGAGTAGGAACGGCCGCCAGCGCCCGTGTCGGCCACCAGGTCGCGCACGTCCATCAGGCGCACGGGCATCTTGTTGATCAGGTACTCGCTCTCCCCGGAGCGGTAGAGCCGGCGGGACACGGCGATCTCGGAGAATTCCCGGTACTGCTCCAGGCTGTCCCCGTCGCTGTTGTCGAAGATCAGGGTGACTTCGGTGCGGTTGACCGGGTTGCGCGTCACGCTGCCCGCGAAGATCACATCGGTCATGGCGGCGCCGCGCAGATGGCGCGGGCTCTGCTCGCCCAGCACCCAGCGGATGGAGTCCACCACGTTGCTCTTGCCGCAGCCGTTGGGCCCGACGATGATCGAGATGCCGCTTTCCTGGAACGAAAAGGTCGTATCGTCGCAGAACGACTTGAAACCCGAGAGCTTGATCTGCTTGAGCCGCATACGTCCCTGTTGCGCTGGGCACGGCATCCTGCCGTGCAGCACCGCGCCGTGGGCTGCGCGCGGTGACCACGACGGCGCTGCCGGCCGGGGCCGACGCGCATGGCGCGTCCCGGGGTCGATGCCGTCGTCCGGGGTCTGCGCGGCGGGCGCCGCATCGACCCTCGAAGCCACTATCGGGGACCCTCGGGGAAAAAACAAGGGGCGCGCAGCCACTGGCCACGCGCCCCGCAAACGACAGAATACCGCGGCCTGCCCCGGTATTGCGATGGTACTGCAGCGACGCCTAGGCGTCGAAATACAGGTAGAACTCGTGAGGCGTGGGCCGGCTGTCGACGGGCTTGATTTCCTCCTCCACCTTGTAGTCGATCCAGTACTCGATCACGTCCTCGGTGAAGACATCGCCCTTGAGCAGGAAGGCATGATCCTTCTCCAGTTCCTCGATGGCCTCGCGCAGGGAGCTGGGCATCTTGACGACCTTGGCCAGTTCCTCCGGCGGCAGACCATAGATGTCCTTGTCCAACGGCTCTCCCGGGTGGATCTTGTTCTCGATGCCATCCAGCCCGGCCATCAGCATGGCGGAGAAGGCCAGGTACGGATTGCAGGTCGAATCCGGGCAGCGGAACTCGATGCGCCGCGCCTTGGGCGAGCCGACCACCGGAATCCGCACGGAAGCCGAGCGGTTGCGGTTGGAATAGGCCAGGTTGATCGGCGCCTCGAAGCCGGGCACCAACCGCTTGTAGGAGTTGGTGGACGGATTGGCGAAGGCCGCGATAGCCCGCGCATGCTTGAGCAGACCACCGATGTAGTACAGCGCCATCTCGCTCAGGCCCGCATACTGATCCCCGGCAAACAGCGGCTCGCCATTTTTCCACAGGGACTGGTGGGTGTGCATGCCGTTGCCGTTGTCATTGAACATGGGCTTGGGCATGAACGTGGCCACCTTGCCATGGCGCTTGGACACGTTCTTGATGATGTACTTGAACCATTGCAGGCGGTCGGCCGTCTCACGCAGCGTGTCGAACTTGAAGTTGATCTCGTGCTGGCCGGGGGCCACCTCGTGGTGCGAGCGCTCCACCTCGATGCCCAGGGACTCCATGATCAGGATCATCTCGTTACGGATGTCCTGCAGCGAGTCGGCGGGCGCGGCGGGAAAGTACCCCTGCTTGGGCCGCACCTTGTAGCCCTGGTTGCCCGTCTCCGCGCCGGAGGTCCAGGGGGCCTCATGGGAGTCGATGTAGTAGTAGCCCGCCCCGGAGTGCGTGTCGTAGCGCACCGAGTCGAAGATGAAGAACTCCGCTTCCGGGCCGAAGTAGGCCGTGTCCGCGATGCCCGTCGAGCTCATATAGTTGATGGCCTTGCCGGCCACGTTGCGCGGATCGCGGGTGTAGGGCGTTCCCGTGACGGGATCGCGGATGTCGCAGATCAGCGAGAGCGTGGTGTCCTGGAAGAACGGGTCGATCTTGGCCGTTGCCGGGTCTGGCACCACGGACATGTCCGAGGCATCGATCGTCTGCCAGGCGCGAATGCTGGAGCCGTCGAAATACAGGCCGTCCTCGAAAACGGCTTCCTCCAGGGTGCGGGCGGGAATCTGGAAGTGCTGCCAGGTGCCGATGAAGTCCATAAACTTCAGGTCCACCATCTTTACACCCTGATCCTTCACCATTTTCAGGACATCAGCGGCGGTCATTGCCATCGTGTTTACCTCAATCTGTTGGAAAGGTTGATCGTTGGAATCTCAATTGGCCGCCTGTCAGCCACCGCCCGCAGCCGCCGCGGCGGCCATGCACGGTGGGCTAGACGGCGCTTTCGCCGGTCTCGCCGGTGCGAATGCGAATCACATCGTCCAGGGGCACGATAAAAATCTTTCCGTCTCCGATCCGTCCGGTCTTGGCGGCGGAAGTGATGGCTTCCACAACCTTTTCCACCTGGTTGTCCGCGAGCACGACTTCGATCTTGATTTTGGGTAGAAAATCAACAACGTACTCGGCCCCGCGGTACAATTCGGTGTGACCCTTCTGGCGGCCAAAGCCCTTCACCTCGCTCACCGTGATTCCCTGAATCCCGATGGCGTTGAGGCTTTCCTTGACCTCTTCCAGTTTGAACGGCTTGATGATGGCTTCGATTTTCTTCAATTTTCTGCTCCCGTGTGGAAACGGCTACGCACCACGATGCTTTCCGCCACTGGCGTTAGCAGCTTCGCAAACCTGGCCCCAGGGGCCGCCGAAAAAGGGACCTATACCACCCTTTTCCGCACGGATGCCATGGGCAACTGCCATGTTCGCGTGCCAATGCCGGAACCAATGGACCTACGCGGGCCATTGGGATACAACGGAGTGAATCGTGGGCTGAGTCGCCGAAGCAAATGCCCTGATGAACCTGAGAAAGCGAAGGTTAAATGCGAGTGCCTACCGCCATTATTAGCGAGTACACCCGCTACTTGCAAGTGGAAAAAGGGCTCACGGCCGCCACCTGTGACAGTTACCAGCGGATCGTGCGGGCCTTTCTGGGGCTCTGCGCGGCACGCCCGGAGGCGCTGTTTCTGCCTCCCGAGTGGAGCCTGGCCCAGTTGGACAAGCGGGCGCTGGAGGTCTACCTGGGCCATCTGGCCGGGGAGCAGGGCCGCTCGCCGAGCGCCGTGGCCCGGCATGCGACGGGCCTGCGCAGCTTTTTCCAGTTTCTCCAGTTGCGCGGCCATATCGGGCGCAATCCGCTGCGCTCGTTACAGCCGCGGCGCGCCACGGGCGAGCCGGCCCTGCCGGACGGCACCGTGGAGGCGGTGGCGCAGCTCTTTGCCGAACCGGGCAGCGCCCTGGCCGATGCGCGGCTGCAGGCCCTGCTGGAACTGCTCTACGGGCTGGCCCTGCGGCCGGGCCAGGTCTATGGCATTCGCAGGTTGGAGTTGCCCAAGGGCGGGCGCCAGGTGCGCATCGAGACAGCGGAGACCACCCTGGAGCTGCCCGTCTCCCACGCCGGGCGCAAGCGGCTGGCGGCCTGGCTGGCACAGCGGCGGCGCGTGGTGGGCAGGGCGGCCCGGGCGCCGTTCTGGGTGGGCGACAACGGACGCGGCCTTTCGCCCGGCCGGCTGGCGCGCGCCGTGCGGCTGGCCATGGAGCGGGTCGGCCTGCAGGGCAGCGCGGGCACGTTGCGGCAACTGGCCGTCCGTCATTTTCTGGAGCAGGGGGGCGATGTGCGCTCGGCCCGCGAGTTGCTGCGGGCCAAGCGGCTGGGGTCGCTGGACCGCTACGACCCACCACGGGTGCAGGACGTGATCGCCACCTTCCGCATGGCCCATCCGCGCCAGCGCGGCGCTTGAGCCGGCGGCAGGGCAGCCTCAGCGCGCGGCAACGATGGTGATTTCCACGAGGATGTTGGGCCGCACGATGGTGGCCCCGACGCAGGTGCGCGCAGGCGTGTTGCCCTCCTCCACCCAGGCATCCCACACCTCGTTCATGGCCTTGAAGTCACCCACGTGGGCCAGATGGATCAGGCCGGAGAGCAGCTTGCCCTTGTGCGTGCCCGCTTCTGCCAGATAGCGGTCGATCTTTTCCAGAATCTGCCGGGTCTGGTCGGCCACATCCCCCGACAGATCCTCGGCGATCTGCCCGGCCAGGTACACCGTGTCCCCATGGCACACGATCTGGCTCATGCGCGGGCCCACGTGCTTGCGAGTAATTTCCATCTGTCTGCTCCCTGATGCTGCCATGGGGTGTTTCGCCCCGCGGTGGTTGATACGCTGCGTGATCTGCTGCTGCGTGGCGTGGGCCCGGCGCCGCGGGATGCGGCGGGCCGGCGCTCAGTCCTGCTCGGGTGTCTCGTCGCTCCGCGGCGGCTGTTCCAGCCGGCGGCGGCCCCAGCGGAAATACAGGTGCGTGACGATCATGACGGCGGCGATGCCGATAAACCACTTCATGGCGCTGTGTCTCCCGTGGTGCGGACCGGGCCGGCACGGTCCCCGGCCGCTTGCGGGTCCATCTGTAGCAGGGACCACCACCGATCGCCAAGCGCGCCGGTTGAACCATGATCGAATAGGGAATATAAGGAGGCCATTCCCACAGCAGCGGGACTGAACGGGTGTCTGCAACCACTAGATGGAAGGAAACGACCATGCGTTTCTTGCGCTTCTTGACGTCCCTGATCGCGGCGGGTGCGCTGACCGCGACCACGTTCGGGCTGGCCGCCAACGCCGCGGATACGATCACCTTCGGCGCCGCCGTCTCCCTGACCGGTAAGTACTCGACGAACGGCGCCCAGACGCGCGACGGCTATGATCTGGCCGTGGACCGCGTGAACGAGTTGGGCGGCGTGAAGGTCGGCGGCAAGACCTATCAGATCGCGGTGAAATACTACGATGACGAATCCACCCCGGCCCGTGGGGCGCAACTGGTGGAGCGGCTGATCAACCAGGACAATGTGCCGTTTCTGCTGGGCCCCTACAGCTCCGGGCTGACCAAGGCCATCGCGCCGGTGACCGAGAAGTACCGTGTGCCCATGGTGGAAGGGAACGGCGCGGCGCGGGAACTGTTCACCCAGGGCTACCGCTATCTCTTCGCCGTGCTTTCCACCTCCGAGCAGTACCTGGCCTCGGCCATCGCCCTGGCCGCCGAGCAGGCGGAAAAGGACGGACGCGACCCCAAATCGCTCAAGGTGGCGCTGGCCTTCGAGAACGACCCGTTCTCCCAGGACGTGCGCGAAGGGGTGATGGAGGATGCGGGCAAGTTCGGCATGCAGATCGTGATCGACGACAAGCTCCCGCCGGAGTTGAATGACATGTCCGCCACGCTGATCAAGGTGCGGGCGCTCAAGCCGGACCTGCTGGTGGTCAGCGGCCATGCCAAGGGCGCGGCCCTGGCCGTGCGTCAGCTGCAGGACATGCGCGTGTATGTGCCCATGGTGGCCATGACCCACTGCGACTCGGCGCAGATCATCGACAAGTTCGGCGCCGCGTCGGAAAACATCCTCTGCGCTTCCCAGTGGGACAGCGCGCTGTCGTACAAGGACAAGTGGTTCGGCTCGGCCAGCGATTATGCGGAGCGGTTCCAGAAGCGCTTCGGCTATCACCCGCCCTATCAGGCGGCGGAATCCAGCGCCGCCGTGCTGACGTTCGTGGATGCGCTTTCCCGGGCCAAGTCGCTCGAACGGGAGGCCGTGCGGGACGCCCTGGCGACGACCGACTTCCAGACGTTCTACGGCAACATCGACTTTGACGACACGGGCAAGAATATCGCCAAGCCCATGGTGCTGTATCAGGTGCAGGATGGGGAATACAAAGTGGTAGCGCCCACGCGCTGGGCCAGCGCCAAGCTGGTGCACCCGCGTCCCCAATAGGCCTGCCCGTCCCCCCGCCGGCGCAGTTCAGACGGCCGGCGGCGGCGCCTCAGCGCGTCGCCCGCCGGCCGACCTCTTCCCGCCCCAGTTGACCGCGGATGTGCCATGGCCAATCTGAACATCCTGCTGGCCGAACCCGTCCTGCTGCTGCAATTGCTGGTGGACGGCCTGCTCATCGGCGCCATCTTCGCCGTGGCCGCCTTCGGCATGGCGCTGGTGTGGGGCGTGATGAACATCATCAACGTGGCTCAGGGGGAATTCGTCATGCTGGGCGGCTTCGTCGCCCTGTACGTGGCCAAGGCCGGGCTGAACCCCATTCTTTTCGGTGTGCCCTTCGCCGCACTGGTGCTCTATGGGGTCGGCTGGCTGCTCTACCGCAGCGTGATCTTCCGCGTGGTGGACCGGG
>Ga0326597_10003853_pt1 | contig 21332 bp, 19 predicted proteins | sample RVTome_12_FD_203789 | JGI IMG/M metagenome (GOLD analysis project Ga0326597, IMG submission 203789) | Soil microbial communities from uranium-contaminated site in the Upper Colorado River Basin, Wyoming, United States - RVT100D185 | ecosystem: Environmental > Terrestrial > Soil > Contaminated >...
TACTTGCAAAATAAAAAGCGCGCAAAGCGGAGGACGGGTGCGAGCACGCAAAGATACTGCTGCGCAGTATTTGAAAACCCTCGGTTTTCAATTCTTTCCAACACGGGGAAACAGCTGTTTCCCCGACCCCCTTCGCTTTGGAGCTCGCACTGTATGCTCCATACAAAAAAGCCGCTTATACGGCTTCTAGTGCGCAAAGCGGAGGACGGGTGCGAGCTCCAAAGTAGAAAGTCTAATGTGAGTGCCGCCGCCCTCCGCTTTACGCACTTCAATAAGGGTACCACTTTATCGAGGAGTATAAAAACGCAAACCCCGCCAAACGGCGGGATCTACGCGACTTTCTTTTAGAGGCCCGTTGGGCGCTCACAAGAACATACTATCACATCGTTCAATGAGGACAACGGGATCTATTCAAGGTTTGCAACCCCTGCTCGCACTTGCTGGATAAGTTCATCGGTCCGACCCTTTATCTCTGGAATAGCACTGCCGGCAGCCTCAAGCGTTGAGATAGCCTTCGCAGAATTACCGATTTCGTAGTAGGCGGCAGCGAGAGTAAGGTACGCCTGCGCATCCGCGGGATGCGTTTTTATGTGCGCCTCCCATATCTGAGTTATTTTGTCGTATCGGCCCCGTGCAACATACGCCGCTGCAATACGCGAGTCTGCTACTTTCCCAGTTTCAATGAGCGAGGCGAGAAGTTCGTTGGCAAGCATGTCGTTACCAACACGGATCGCAAGCGCTGCGTAGTAGAGTTGGGCCTCTGAAAATTCCGGCGCAAGCTCGTATGCTTGTTTGTATGCAGCAAGCGCCCCTTCTGCATCCCCTCGTGCATACCGATTTGCTGCGATCTCAAAGAGGATGGTCTGTTTACCGGGAGAAAGCTCGTGTGCTCGTTCGAGGACCGGCGCAGCACTTTCGTAGTCCCCCGCTGCATTCAGGAGCGCACCGAGGAAGAGGGGGAATCTTGCATCGAGTGGTGAGCGTTCTGCCTGGAGCGACATCTCCCGCGCGGCAGTATCGAGGAAGTCCTGTTTTACTTCAAGAGGAATACTGTCGATACGGATAACCTGCGCCGCCGCCTGTGCAAGTTGTTCTCGTACCTCTTGCGTACCGAATGACCCATACTCGACCGCTTTCTTAAAGTACTCAAGATTCTTCGCAAGACCTTCGGACTGTGGACGGAGCGCCGAAAGAAGCGTGCGATTTTCGGCGATCGGTTGTCCGTTCACATACGATATGCTGCCACCGACGACTGCGACGACCCCAACGACAAGGACCGCCGTGAACCGCGTAGGAACGCTCGGTAGCGTGAGAGGTTGCATTGCCCTTCCTCCTCGCCACGCGATGTATGCAAGGATAGAGACAAAAAGAATGTAACTCATGATGTTGTCGAACACGAAGAGGTTGTGAAAGAAGTACGCGGCCAAAAGTCCCGTGAGAATACTTCGTTCGTATACATCGAACGCATCCCCTCTCCAAAGAACAAGGAGCGCTGCTACGTATATCGCAAGGTACCCGAAAAGACCCAAGAACCCTGCTGCAACGAGCCAATCGAAGATAACGTTGTGTACGCGGTCGAACCACTGCTCCTGCCCGTACATCTGCGGGTTGTAGTACTTGTCGAACACGATGGCGTAGTGTTCCTGACCCCAGCCAAGGATCGGGCGCTCCTTCACGCCTTCCCATGCCATACCCCAGTTCATGAAGCGGGCACGCGTTGTACCGTCCTCGAGCGATATCGTCGCGAGCCGCTGAAGAGACGGTATTTGCTGGACCCACGCTTGGTCACGTACGAAAAAGAAGGTTCCTCCAAGTACTATGAAAATGGCTATCACAGCAAGCGCAATGCGGCGCGCTTCGCGCGACGAAAGCGCTATCAAGAGCGCTCCCAACAGTGTCCCTCCAATGAGACCGAGGATGGTCCCACGCGTACCCGTCAAGAACAGTATGAGCGTGCTGAACACGATGACACTTCCATAGAGTGTCGATATTACAAGCCGTCGTCCTGCAGGTCGTTCTGCCCACTCTCGCGCCCACAAAATCGCGGCAATGCCGATATGAAAGAGCATATACACTGCGAGGTAGATAGGGTTACCGAAGGTCGCATCGATACGCGCCGCTGAAGAAAAGCCGGGATTGAGGTTCGCGATACCCACAAGCTGCGAGAGACCGTACAAACCGACCGCAACGGAAACGACGAGCGAAACGTACCAAAAGTATCGCCACAGTTTTTCCGTCGTGAGCGTACTTGAGGCGACCACAAAGTAGAGGAAGAGATGTACCAGTGTTACCCAGCCGTCCATTCGTTCGTAGTTGCTCCAAAAACTTTTGAATGGATACACGCCGAGCGCATCGGCAAGCGCGACGATAACGACAAAAAGCGCGAATGCGCCCAAAAGCCAAGAACGACGTGGTCGGTATGCGGGGTATAGCAGCACGAGCGCTAAGTACGAGCCCGTGATGATCTCGACGATGATACGGAACGTGAAATTTTTACCTGTGATGAACGGAAAGAAGAGCGACTGCGCAATGATGAAAACAACGAACGGTAGGAGGAACACTCCCGCGAGGACGATCCCTCGTAGCAGTTTTTCTATCGTCATATCAGAGGATGATAGCACACCCGGGTCTCTCCTCTCAATTCTCTACCTTATACAGTGTCAGAGGGCCGCTTTTCTCAAGCACCGTGAGGCGACCAAGGATGGAAAGATCCCATTCAGGATACGCTTCAGCATCCCAGAGCACGTACTGGACACCACGTTCTTTTAAGAGAGCGCGTACCTGCGCTGGAGAAAAGTCTTTCTCGTAACGCTCACCGACCTCTTGTAGGAGGCGCTCTCGCACCCCACCGAACGACACTTCTCCCGACGAGAGAGCGCGTTGATACGCATAGTAGTCGAGGCCGGAATGAAACCCCTCGAGTTCTTCATAAAGATATTCGTACTCGTTGTGTTGCGATGTGTCGAACAAGGCAGACTCGAGGTAGGCCACCGGGTCTGCACGCGCATCACGATTGAGCGCAAGATGCACTTCGAGGGACTCGAGAAGACGCTCTGTCGGAAAAACATGGAGTTCCGCTGCGGGTATCCAGTAGAGGTCATGGTCAGTGTAGATAGTGATAAGAAAGGTGTACGCTTCCCCTCCCGCACCGGTAAGCACGGAGCCAGGCGACTCGCTCTTGAGTGCCGTAAGAATAGGCGCATACGTTTGCTCACGTAGCTTGTACTGCACGTTCTCATTGAAAGCCCGGAACTGTTGCCCTGCGATATTCACGAATGCGAGCGCGATGAGCCCGAACGCGAATACACGACGCAACCGCTCCGGTAACGCGACATGAAGAAAATACGCGCCGATGACGATAGAAAGAGGGACGATAAAGTACCAGTAGTAATGCCCGTACTGAAGGAGACGTCCTGTCAGGACCTGCTGATTCAGCGCGATCCATCCCGCCGCCATGATGCCGAGCAAGAAGAACATTTCATACTTCCACTTTCGCTGCCACGCTACCAACGCCGCGAGAAGTATCGTACCAAGACCTATTTTGCTCATAACGGGCGCGTGACTTTGCACCGAGAAGTAGAAGTACGAGAGCTGTTCTGCCACCGATGATGCATGAAAGAGAAGCAGATTGACGATGTTGTACGCGCCGATACTTACTGCGATAACGCCGACGATGCAGACACGTTTGAAAGACCCCCAATCTCGCACAAAGGGGTATACGCAGCCGAGCGCACCGAGAAGTGCAAAGGAGAAGGTCCACGAAAAGAAGTACAAGTAACACATGAGACCAGCGAGCGCTCCGGCGACCACAAGTGCCCTATTCGAGCGCCGCGTAAGACCGTCGTGGAGTGCAATAAGGAACGCGAACATCGGGACCGACCCTGCGAACGGAAAGGGCATGCGCCCATAAATATCGAAATTGCTGTAGAACAATGTTTTGGCTTCGATGATGGAGTAGCCGCCTATCACAAAAAGAGCGCTTCCAAGCGCGAGTATCTTATTTCCTGAGAGTCTCAGCGAGAAGGTATAGATAAGCAACACGAGCACAAATACCCCTACCGTGTTGAGAACGTTGTAATACGTGACGATGTCGACGTGCCCGGCGAGCCCGAGCGCATGCAGTGGTTTGACGAGGATTCGATCCGCATAACTAAACGTTGGATCTTGTGTCTCCTTCCCTTCTTGTAAAAGAGGCTGACCGAGCGGGTGACCTTTCAAGACCTCATTCCCTCGTGAGAGGTAAAAATGTTGATCGTTCCCAAAGTGCGTTATGTTGATACCACGATACGCATCTCCTGCGTACAGCGGAAATGCAATAAGAGGAGAGGCGACCAGGAGCGCCATCGCGGTGGCAGCAAGAACCGCTCCCCAATGACGTCCAAGAACTTTCGTTGCATCCCCCCAGCACATCAGAAGAAAAGTTCTCATACTGTGCGTCGAGCCACCACAACAAGACTGAGACCCATTGGAAGAGGGACGAAAGAAAGCAAAAGTGACTCCAGGTAGAGGAGCCTGGTAAGCAGTATGTTCACCGCGTGCGATGGCATGAGGGTTTCATGTCCTCCCACACCGAGTAAACGCATGCAAGCCGCCAGAGGAAAGAGCAGACAATTCCAATATGAGATCGTAACGACCTCAAAACCGCTCTCTTCAAAAAGTCGCTGCAGGCTGGCTTTACTATGTCGACGGAAATGATGATTCAAGACGTCGTGCGAGCTCCAGAGGAACTGATGCGCTGGAACCGTTGCAACGACTATTCCGCCAGGACGGATCGCCCCGTACAGTCGTGAAAGAACATCGACGTCGTTTTCGATATGTTCCAGAACATCGAACGCCCCTATGAGCGCGAACTTCGACTTTTGTGAGAAGATCGAGGGGTCGGAATCAAAAACTTCTACGTAACCACGTCGTCGACACTCAGCAACGCACGGAGGGTATACTTCATACGCTGAAACCGGACCAAAATCTCGTAAAAAAGAAAACATCGCCCCATACCCTGCCCCGAAATCTAAGACCTCTCCTGGTATCGGCGGATAACGCCGTAGCACGCTGGAAAGTGCATATGATCTTCCACGATACCACCACGAGTCCTCTGCTGCTTTAATAGTCTCGTAGAGAAGCTTTTTCATACTACTTTCGACCGAACCTATATATCCCCATATTTTTTAGGAACTCGAAGCCAGTCGAAAAATTGACACTCGAAGAACCGCGTTGTCGCTCATTCCACTCTATCGGCATCTCAAGGACCGGGGCTTTGGCACGTGAAAGTTTAATGACTATCTCCGCATCAATGAACCAGTCTGACGAGATGATATGTAAGCTACGTTCTGTGGACCTTCGCAAGAGTTTTGGTTTTGCGTTCACGTCTCTGCAATAAAAACCGAACAACGCCCTGAAGACAAGATTGAACATGGAGCTCTGTACACGACGCCATAGAGACTCGTTCCGCACGACGCGAACAGCCTTCGCCATTGCACATCCACTTTTTTGCAGAACCTTGAACAGATCTGCGACAATAACAGGATCGGTCTGGTTATCCCCGTCCATCCAGCCGACAATGTTTCCCTTTGCCGTATCAAAGCCGGCCCGGATCGCAGCGCCATACCCGCGACCGTTCGGGTACGAGACCAGTTTTAGAGTAGGGAATGCTTGCATCATGGTACGCACAACAGCAGCGGTGTTATCAGTTGAGCCGTCGTCGACAACGATGAGCTCGTGCGTGATACGGGCGTCGTCAAGTACTTTCGTGGTGCCACGTACCACGGTCTCGATGTTCCCCTCTTCATTACGGGCAGGGATAACAAGAGAGAGCTCCGGCTTCATACCAACGTATTGTATGCGAAATTTCGCTGCTTCACGAGAGCGCAGGTGGCACTTCGGGAGTATCGGGGGTACGGAATATCACGAACCGGTATAAAAAGAAATTCTGGCAGGCAATGAGAAGCGATGCGCCTATTTGGGCGACGACCGGCTGGAGCCCTCCAAATTCGACCGCACTGTATATCAGAACCGTGTTCAGGCCGAGGTTCACGACAAGCAGCGTAAAGTACATCAATACCTGTCGTGGGATCACGGAGAGTCGCGTATCACGGAAGGTCCAGAACTTTTGCAGGGTAAAGCTCACAAAGAATCCGGCGAAAAAACCAACGACCGAAGCGGCAAGGTACCACATACCAAAAACAGTGATACTTATGTGAAGTGCAAGAGCACTGGTCCCGGTAGCGAGCGCTCCGGCAACACCGAACCGAGCGATACGGGCCATCATTTCGGAGCTCATGTACTACTCCTTATTCCTTCCATAGTCGTCCTGTATGCGAACAATGTCGTCTTCGTCAAAATTCCCGTACGCGACCTCAACAACCGTGCCACCCTTCCTCGACAGGAGCCGGTGGACCTGTTTTTTCGTGACACGGAATACTTCGCCCTTTTTGAGCGATACGGTCTTCTCACCCGACCTGTCGTGCACGATGGCCTGCGCATCACCCGAGACCAAGAGCCACCACTCTTCCCGATGACGATGATACTGAAGACTGAGCCGTTTTTTTGGCTTGATGTAAATGGTCTTGAGGTTCCATCCCCTTCCACTGTCCCACCCGTAGTACTCGCCCCACGGACGTACGGTCTTCGATGCCGGCCGCCGCGCCGCGTTTATCATCCAAGATGATGACTGTACCTTTCCGCCCTTGCCGACACCGAACACAAGTTTGATGCCGAACCGTTTACACGTATTCGCTTCAAGAATATCCTTCGTCTTTCTCCTGTCACCACCGTTCGCAAAAATAGCCGGCCTCAGCTTTGCGAGCGCATGATTCACGCTTTTGTCGCGGTCATTTTTTTTGTGGTCGGTGATAACAACCTTGTCGACGCCGGGGAACGCGCGTAAAAGCTCGGCGCGTTCTTTTTGCGGCATGAACGCGAACCCTTTTTTTGCTCGAAGCCAGTTGTCGTTATTGAGGATGACGACGAGCTTATCCCCAAACTTACGCGCTTCCTGGAACATGCGTACATGCCCGATGTGTATCGGGTCAAACCCGCCGGAAACAGCGACCCATCTGGGTTTTGTGCGCCGTTTTTCCTTCATGTCGCGCAGAATAACATCAAAGCCCTACTGCGGCGAGCCGTGGCCGCTCTTCCGGACCGACCCGAGGATACGAAGTAGTTCAGGGACGACGACGTTCTTTGAGAATCTTTTCGCACGAGAAGGGCCCCGCTCACCGAGCTCTCGTTGCTTCTGAGGATCGGTGAGAAGCGCGGTGAGTGCATGAGTGAGCGAAGCGACATCGCTATTTGCAAACGTCACCCCTGCGTCCCCCGCAATATCCGCCGCAGCACCTTCTTCCGGAACAACGACCGGAAGCCCCGCATGCAACGCTTCCACTACGGTGCGTCCAAAAGGCTCCGGCCACCGTGCAGGGTGTACGAATATCCCCGCTGACGCATATTCACCGAGAAGCTGCTCTTCACGCGTCCATGGTACGTACTCGATACGATGGTCTCGCGCAGCATGCGTTTCGACAAGAGCACGAAGAGGACCATCGCCGACGATTCGTACTCGCCATGAGAGGCCCGACGAAAGTCCAGCCAGTGCTTGGAGAAGGTCCTCGATACCCTTCTCGCGAACAAGCCGTCCGACATACAACATGCAACGTACGTCCCGAGTTCTGGTGACATTTGCATCACTCCATTCGAAAAAATTCGGAACGACCTCGAACGCCGCTGCAGGGAACCCCCGTTTCTCGTACACGTCGCGTAGGTGAGGAGAGACCGCAAGGTAGCGATCGACCGCACGGATACGACTTATACCAAGTGTTCTCTCCCACACCGAGTGCATGAGGCTCGATACGAAACCGCGCGAACGTGCCGCTTGCGGCATCGTGTCGAGATAGTTGTCGAGATATACAACGACAGGAGTTGCCCCGCACATACGATATGCACCAGCGCCCCACAGGAGCGTGTGCCCGTAGACAAAGTTGATATCAGACTCGCTACTAGAAAGCATCTGCGCTATCAAGTGCTGCAACCCGAAGAACGAAAGTCCTTCCCCGGCGGACTCGGTGGCGCTGACATCACTCGGAAGGTCATTCCGTGAAGAAAAAACAGTATGCACATCGACCTCGTGCCCCGCCTCTTTGAGAGCACGAACGATGGCGATAATGTTTCGATGCGAGCCGCCACCCGTTTTTTGGTTGATCGCAGTAGCGAGAAGTGTGATCCGCATACCGTAGATCTATGTTAGCGCTGCGTGCCAGTGACGAGACGAGCTTTCCGTGCGACGAGCGCTGCGAAGTCAGCGAGCTTCTCTCGTTTCCTCTCACGGTCACGCTCGAATTCCCACACCTGGAGTAGGTCGCACTGAGCGCCATCTTCGAGTAAAGCCGCGACGAACCGGATCATGCTCTCGTCCGAATACTGTGGGTCTTCGAGCTGCTTTTTTACGAGCGCCGGTAGCTCCTCGGGAGTACTCGAATGTGCAACGAACGGCAGCGTGTTGTAAAAAGGCTCACCAAACGTGATGACCGCCTTTCCTAAAAGGCACGCTTCCCACCCCGCCGCACCAGAGATGATGGCGACAAGCTTCGACGCGCGGATGATGTCGAACCCAGAGAGTTCCGGACGAAGGAGTCTCACGTTCGGTATCTTCTTGAGCTCCTTGTAGAAACGTCTTGGCCGGTACTGCGACATCTGAGGATGCTCTTTCACGTACACGTACATACCGGCAGGTACAGACCGTGCAAGTCTTCGTACAAGAGTTACCTGGTCGGTCTCAAAGGGAGAGAGGAGGTACACTGCGAGTTCCGGTTCAAAATGCAACGGGAAAAAGACGAATGGTTCCTGTGCGTCGCACTCATCGTACAAGTCCCTTGCTCCACGGAGGTTGCGAAGTTTTCGCTTTACCCTATCGAAGAGGTAGGAAGCGGGATGTATCGTCGTAAAATCCGCTCGTGCATCGCGTTTGTTCACCCAATCATAGAAAAGCCCGTAGAGAGAACGGACGGTGCGCGTTACCTTGGCAGGAAAAAGGAACTCGAACTGCTTCAGCGTGCCATGCTGTATAAGCGAGTTATATACCTCTGAATAAATGACCGGCTTGTTGCGGAACCCTGTGATGAGCTCGTACGCTTCCTTGTATCGCGCTATCGCGGATGGTTCTTTTTTCAAATTCTCCGTAAAGGCCGCGTCGACCCACGTCAGTCTTTCGAACCGCTCTGAAACCGTGATGAGGTCGCGCGTCAGCGGGAACACCACAGTAATGACCGGTATGCCGCGTTTCTGTGCGATCGTATAGAGGAGCAACATCCCCATCGCGCCCGGAATGTACGTGAACACGAAGTCCGGCTTTTCTCGGTCAAGGAACGCTTCTATCCGCTTCACGTACACCTGCACCATACGGAGCATCTCTTCGTAGGAGTACGGCGATGTGTTGTGCGGATATTCGCGGACAAGTTGCCCGTACCGGATGACACGGTCGACATCTATGAACTTCCAAACGCTGCCGTACTCACGTTCGATACGCTGCAAAAGCTCCGGGTCGAGCACTTCGTCTTTGTACGTGCCCTGAACTTCTTCATCGAGCAAAAGACCCGTATAGGAAATATCTTTCTGTGTACGCAAGAAGTCGTAGCTGTCACGTAGGATCGTGTACGCGCAAAATTCATCGATACCGTGCTTCTCCTTGAGAAGGATCGCCAGCTCATGTCCGATATAGGCAAAACGTCTCTGTAGTACGAGGCATCCTTTCATAGGCGTCTCGGCCACTATACAATGGAATGTAATGGCCGAAAAACCCATGTCTCTGCTCGCTATTATCCCCGCCCGCGGCGGCTCGACCGGCGTCCTGAAAAAAAATATCCGATCGTTCGCGGGCAAACCCCTTATCGTGCATACGATAGAAGCGGCAAAAGGTGCCGCTTCGGTGAGCCGTGTCGTTGTGTCCACTGATTCAGAGGAGATCGCAGCGGTCGCGAAAGATGCGGGTGCGGAGGTGCCCGTGCTGCGGCCAGCTGAGCTCGCGACAAAAGAAAGTAAGGTGCTGGATGCCGTCCTGCACCTCCTCGCACACCTCAAGACCGAAGAGTCATATGAACCGACCTATATCCTGTTGCTCCAGCCGACGAGCCCGTTGCGGACATCGGATGATATCGAAAAAGCGGTCGCGCTGTTTATAGCAAACGACGCAGATTCACTTGTAAGTGTGTGCCGCACAGAGAACGTCCTCATGACGAAAGATGCGAACAACGTACTTCACTTTGAGAATCCCGAGATGCTCGCAACACCAAATCGACAGGAATTGCCCGCGTACTACAAGTTCGACGGCTCGATGCTCTACCTCGTCGACACAAAGAAACTGATCACTGAGCGGACTTTTTTCCCGGGAAAACTCGTCGGCTACGAGATACCCCGTTGGCGGGCGATCGATCTCGACGAGCCGCAAGACTTCGTGGTCGGCGAGCTCCTATTCGAGAACAAAGGGGAGATAGAGGCACGGCTCGAACACTTCGACACCTAGACCTTCTTCCCCAGGAACGTGAGCGACTCGCCGAGACCAAGGCGGCCGAGCAGTTCCTTATACTCTTTGTCCGCGTTCGCGACGAATGTGTTGAGCGCTTTTGACGCTGCATTTCTCCCTCCTCGCACTAGCTGCGGCACAGCGTTACCTGTCTTGAAATCCGGTTGTGGCTTTCCAGTCTGTATCCAATGAAGGTGATTGAGAAGTGAGTAGCGTTGTACCGTCTTGATGCGCCCCTTGAACCCCGCCTCCTTCAGGGCCCGTGCGAGCGTTCGTTCTGAAAAATATGAAAGGTGCGGCTCGCGGTAGTAAAAGTCGGCATAGCCGGACACTTTGTAATGTGTGATGAGTACGTCGTTGATATTCGGGAGTTCGAGGTAGAGATAGCCGCCTTTCTTCAGGTTCCTTCCAAGGTGCCTGAGAAAGTCGACCGGATGCTCAACGTGCTCAAGCGTTTGGAGGCAGGTAACGAGGTCGAACGGACCTTCTTTGATATCCACCTCCTCTATCGGTGTACTATAGACGGGGAATCGCAGTTGTTTACGGATGAACGCAACTTCGTCTGCCGAGAGTTCGAGTCCGACACGTGTCCGCACTTTTCCCTTGAGAGCATCGAGGAATTGTCCGGCAGAACATCCAACGTCCAGAACGCTCATGTTCTTCCGCAATACACTGTTTAGTTCGTCCACGATCGGACCTTGGTACGGACGATACATCTGGAACACCGCCTTAGCTGCTGATGCTTTGCCTAAGACCGGTCCATACTTCTTGCGGTACGTCTTCCCCGTGTAGAACTGTCGCATCCCCTCTTTTGCAGGCTCAAGGTACACCATGCCACACGCGCCGCATGTAAAAACCTTTCGCTTGACGCCATATCGCACGCGAGTGCGAACGACACGCTTCTTTCGTGATCCGCACAGTATGCATGTCGTACTCATTGGTAGTGGTTATACGTTTTACGAAGCCCTGTGTCGAGCGTTTCGCGTATCGAAATACCCGGTAGTCGCAGTATCTTATCGTTCTTCCCCACTACGGAGTGCTTTTCTCCCGTGGAGGGTCCATGCGCGAGCTGCAATTTTTTCCCGGTGATGCGCTCGACGTGTGCGATAACGTCCGTAAGTGCGTATGGCACGCCGGTAGACACGTTGTACACACCACGCACGTCTTTTTCGAAGAGGAGCGTCGCAAGGAGCCGCGCAACGTCCTCGACGTGGATATAATCACGTCGCTGGGAACCGTCCCCGTACACGGTGAACACCCCTCCATCACGGAGCGCTGAGAATATTTTTCCGACGACTCCCGTGTTCTTCACATCGCCGTATACGTTCGCCATGCGAGCGATGACGAGTTTTTCCGGTTCTCTGGAAAAAATACGCTGCACAATCTTTTCCTCTTCTGCTTTGGCACGTTCGTAATCGTTCAGAGGCTTCAGTGAAGTGGCTTCATCCAGTGGTGCGTCGCTTTCCGGATACGCGAGCATCGAGGACACGAAAACGAATCGCTGCAACTTCGGTGCGCTCGCAAGTTGAGCCGACAAATTTTCGAGAAGACCTTCGACTGGTCGAACGAGCCAGAGTATCCGCGTGGCATTATTGATGAACGCGTCCCTATCCTCCTCTCGTGTGGACGAGTCTATGCTCACAACGCTCTTTCCAGAAAGCTCTTTGCACACATACTCGCCGACAAATCCCGTCCCACCGAAGACGAGTGTATCCGCCATAGCTAGTACGTTATCACCTTTTGCACCTTGGGCAGTCTCACTGTCTCGAGGACATGTACGACACGTTTGGCGGTGTCTCCCTGGTCATACGGGTTCTTTGCACGACGTACTTTTTGCAGGAACGCGCGGTCGGTCAGTGCTTTCTTCAGACCTCGCTCTATCGCCTGCGTCGTATTCGGTACGTCGATCACGTTCTTGCCCCGTTCGCGCATGTGCTGACGAGTGCCGACGTTTACCGCAGGCAGACCGAGCGACGGCGCTTCGTGGATACCCGTCGAGGAATTTCCTACGAGTACCGCCGCGTGTTTCAAAAGGCGCAGGTAGTCTTCGTATGCAATGTGCGGATACACGACGAATCCGGATTTTTTGAGTCGCGAGACGATACGCTTACCGCCCGCATCGTTGTTGGAGTAGATGGCAAGGACCTGTGCGCCATGTTTTGCAGCCGTACGGGTAACCGCGGAAATGCTTGTATCTATCTGTCGCGCTACATCGTCCACCTCTGTCGTCACCGGGTGTTGCGAGAAGACAATGAGCGGTTTACGAGGGTCAAGTTTGTACTTTCGGAACATCGTTGTGCGCGACGGATACGAAATGCGCTTGATGGTATCGAGCGAAGGGCTTCCCACGAGGAACACGTACCGAGGCTCCTCCCCAAGGTTGATGACACGCTCCCTGCTCTCCTTAGTCGCCGCAAAGTGGAGGTGAGAGAATTTCGTCGTCGCATGCCTCAAGACCTCATCGATAGTGCCGCTGCGCTCCCCACCCTGAATGTGCGCAACGGGAATATTGAGGTGTACAGCAACGATGGCAGCAGCGAGGTGCGCATCAAGGTCGAACCCGCAGAAAACGATATCCGGCTTGAGTCGTTCTATCGTACCAGTGAGCTTCAAGATGGCACGCCCGAAACCACGGACCATCGCACCGCCGTCGTCCTTGTCTTTGGCACCGAGGATCGGCAACGCGGCATCAACGTGGAAACCATCGCGCTCAATAACACGCTTCGTCTCACCAAGGCTTTTAAGAAAATGCTGCCCCGTGACGACGAGCTGTAGTTGTAATTTCCTGCTCTTCCGCACCAACTGCATGATGGGCTTCAGGCGGCTGTAATCGGCCCTGCGTTCGGTAACGAACAAGACTTTTCTTTTTTTCATACCTGGGCGATATCACGACGCTTGAGCTGTACATCGGCCGAGATAGTACGCGCCGCACGCTTCCCGAGGATCTTCGAGAACTCCACCGCACGTATCTCTCCCGTGCCGGGTCGTTTGACCCAAAGGTTCTTCTTTGTGAATGTCTCCCCTTTTCGTATCGGCGCAGTGGAGACGACGCAGGCATACGCAAAATTGATGATGTCACGTTCTTCTTTGAGAATACTCTTCGAGCCGCCGCGTGCCTGCCAGATCGCGTGCGAGCCTCGAATAAGGTCTTTCAGCTCGTTCGGGTCCATCGAAATAGCGATGTCCGGTCCGGGCCATTTTCTATCCGAGGTAAAATGACGCTCGAGGATCGACGCGCCGAGTGCAGCGGCACCAAAACACGAGTAATTGCCGAGCGAATGGTCGCTCTGGCCGATGACCGCGTCGGGGAAAGATCTCTTCAAGTGTGCGAGCGCACCGAGCCGTACTTTTTCGTAGGGTGTCGGGTACATCGACGTGCAGTTCATCAGAGCGAACGGTACCTTATGTTTCCTGAGGATGTTGACGCTTCGCCGGACAGAAGCGACGTCGTTCATGCCGGTCGATATAATGACCGGCTTCCCAAACCGAGCGATATGCTCGACGAGCGGATAGTTGTTGCATTCCCCTGAGCCTATCTTGTAAGCCTGTACCTTCATCCGATGGAGTCTGTCGGCACTCGCACGTGAGAAAGGGGTCGCAAGATAGAAGAGTCCGAGGTGCTCCGCGTAGCGCTTGAGTTCGCGGTCCTCCTTCTCGGAAAAAGCACACTTCTTCATGATGTCCCAGATAGACTGTTTCGCGTGACCCGGCACTATTTTTTTCGCCGCGGGTACCATTTCGTCCTCGACAACATGTATCTGGAACTTCACGCACTCTGCTCCTGCCTTTGCTGCATCACGTATCATGCGCTTTGCTTTTTCCATCGAGCCGCCGTGATTAATGCCTATCTCTGCAATGACAAGCGGCGGGAAATCCTCCCCTACTTTGCGACCTGCGACGGACATACGTGGCAACATATAAATTAGCGGTGGCGCTTCAACAGCTGTTTGGACCGCTTCTCCACATCGTACATCGTCTGAAGTATCGCCCAGTCCTCTGCAAAGGAGTACGGATATCGTTTTTTCCCCCGTACCGCATCGAGGAAGTCTTTCATCTCGGCGATGTAGATATTTTCTGTCGTGTTGTAGTGTTTGAATTTTTTCTCACGCGGGAACTTGATGGTGTTTGATCTTTTCCCTGGTGTAGAAACGGTGACGGTGCGCGCGAGCCAATCCCACTCAATCGTTCCCTTGCTTCCGACGATACGCAGTGTGCGCGATGCCTTTCTGTTGAGGAGGTCGATGTTTACCGACCCGACGACACCACTCTCATATTGCACGGTCGAGCTATACACGTCGTCTGCGTGTATCGGGAGACGTGAGACCTTCGTGACAACTCCAGATGCACGCTTCACTCGACTGCCGAGAAGGAAGCCGAGCCACTGCAATTCGTATGGGAACATCTCGCGCGCACCACCTGTTTTCTTTTTTGAAAAATACACCTTTCTGAAATCTTCGTACGGATGCCAATCGGGAAGGTACTGCCCAAGGTAGTGTTGGAAAAAGAGCGGCGTGCCGATACTCCCTTTCTGCAAAAGTGTCCGCATCGTCTGTATCGCGGGCACGTAACGGAACGTGCACGAAGGCGCTGCGACGAAGCGTTTCGTGAGAAGCGGCATGAGTGTGCGATAGCCGTCGTCGACGGTCGTGACCTCAACGAAGAAGTGGAGCGCATTGCGTGCTGCAAACAACATGTAGGGGGCATGTTTGTCGGGAGGTGTCGAGATGATGAGCGCGCTCGGCTTGAACGCTTTGACTCCTTTTTTGAAATCCGATGAAGTGCGAATGCCGTATGTACGCGCGACCTCCGAACAACGCGCGGTACGCGGATCGAATCCGACGATGCGCTGTGCCGGGACGCCCAACATCATCAAATTGCGTATCCGACGTTTCCCCATCGACCCGAGGCCGACGACGTAAAAGGTATGCGCAGCGGAGACCATAGTGATTTCGCACCATACCACGAATAAGTCGGTTAGTATAGACATTCACCTCTTTCCGTGGTAGATTCTTCCCACGTATGAGCCCCAAAATACTCAAGAATAAGGTCGTCCTCGTAACGGGCGGCACAGGCTCCATAGGCTCCGAAATAGTCCGGCAATTACTGAAAACCCCCGTGAAGCAGATCCGTGTTTTCAGTCGGGACGAGCACGCGCAACATCTATTGAAGAACGAGCTCTCCCCCGACAAGCGTCTTCGCTTCCTTATCGGCGATGTCCGCGATAAGGAACGCGTTGACTTCGCGTTCCGCGGCGTTGATATCGTTTTTCACGCAGCGGCGCTCAAACACGTCCCGGCGTGCGAATACAACCCGTTCGAGGCAGTGAAAACGAACATCATCGGTACGCAGAACGTGCTTGATGTCGCACTCCGCCACAACGTCGAGAAGGTGCTCGCCATCTCTACTGACAAAGCTGCCGATCCTGCATCGGTCCTCGGCGCCTCCAAGCTCATGATGGAACGACTCGTGACCGCTGCGAACGCGACTATTGGCAAGAATCGAACGCGCTTCGCAAGTGTACGCTTCGGCAACGTCCTTGGTTCACGCGGCTCCGTGATGGACCTCTGGGAAAAACAGCTCCGAGACGGAAAGCCGGTAACGGTGACCGACGCTCGTGCGACCCGGTTTTTCATGAACATCCCCGACGCTGTCCGACTCGTCTTTTCAGCGCTGGAGACAATGCAGGGCGGTGAAATATTCGTCCTCAAGATGAAACCGGCAAAGCGCGTCGTTGATGTCGCCAAAGATTTCATCAAGAAGCACGGCAAACATTCCTCCATCAAGCTCATTGGTCTCCGGGCCGGAGAAAAATTGCACGAGACCTTGATGACCGAGGACGAATCGGAACACTGCGTCGAGCTCAAAGACTTATACGTCATCCTCCCGCCTTCTGCGGGTGTCGACATGCCGGTGCTCTCGCACTACAAAAAGGCGAAGAAAGTGCGCCGCGGCGCATACCGCTCGCACTAGTTCAGCCTTTGGAAATTCGAGCTCGCGACCGGCCCCTTTAGAAGACGGCGGACCTTCCCCTCGCGCAACGCCTTTCCGATAACAGCGAATACCTCATCGAGTGCACGAGCATACTGTCGTACGTGTGCGTCGGTGTGAGCGTATGAAGCGTAGAATTGGTCCGAGGAGAGAATGCCGCGCTTGAGCATTTCCTGCACAAAGAGCGTTTTTACCGCCTCCCGGTCCTTGCCGGGGAATTTGAAAAAGAGAAGCGGCAAAAATCCGGATATCTCCACGTGGATGCCGTGTTTCTCTGCGTTTTCCTCCCACACCTTTTTCACCTGCGCACCAATACGCGCGAGACGCTTCGGGAGATTGACCCGCTGCATTTTCTTGATGCTCGCGATAGTCGCCGCAGGGCCGATGCGGTCCGTCCAGTACGTGCTTGAGATGAAGGTGTCTTGTGCTGCCTGCATGATATTGCGTGTGCCGATGATAGCTGCCATCGGGTAGCCGTTGCTCATACCCTTTGCAAATATCGCCATGTCAGGCTTCACGTCAAGTTGTAAGTGCGCACCTCCGACAGCTAGACGCCACCCTATGGTTATCTCGTCGAAAATAAAAACAGCCCCGCTCTTTTTTGCGAGCACCCGCACCTGTTTGAGGAAATTCCCCTTGGGAGCTTCACCGTGGACCGGTTCCATGATGATGGCCGCAAGTTTAGGGTGTTTCTTGAGTATCTTCTTAAGTTCATCGATGCGATTGTAGTGGAAGGGATATACAGTCCCGCGCAGCGTTTTTGGAACACCTCGCGGCTTGAGCCCTGAGAGGAGGTGCTGTGCGAGAGCGTCTTTCTTCGCGAGATTCGTCGCAAGGTACCAATCCGCCCAGCCATGGTAGCCGCAGATAGCGATAACATCGCGGCCTGTGTACGCACGTGCGATACGCGCGGCAACGGCCATCGCTTCTCCGCCGGTGCGCGCAAAGCGGCACATATCGGCCCATGGATGTAGTTTGACTAAAAGTTCGGCAAGTTCTATCTCCTGCGGCGTGTTCAAGGTGCACATTGAGCTGCGATCTATCGCGTCTTTCGCCGCTCTGTCTACATCCTTATCCGCGTATCCGAGCACGTTGCACCCGACACCCATGATGGACATATCGAGGTACTTTCTGCCATCGAGGTCCCACACGTAGGCGCCTTTCGCCTTTGAATAGTACGCGGGCCAGAACTCCGGCAAGAAGCGCTCTGAACGCTTCGAGAGCAGTTGATTGCCCCCAGGGATTATTTTCCTCGCCCGCTTCCACAGTCTCTGTCCTGTGCCGTTGAGTGGATTCCCCTTCTTTGCCATAGACTACGCGAGCATAGCATTAATGGTCTTCCTAGCGAAGCAACCATTTGCTGGCCTCAAGGAGATCGGATGCAACGTACGAGGGCCGGAACGCCTCACTCCACGCATCCCATTCTTTTGTGCCATGACCGGTAAGAACGAGGACGGCCTGAGCAAGATCACACGCGACGGCTGCACCGATGTCACTTGCCTTGTCGCCCACAAGGGCACAACGCGAGAGGTCGAGGTTCATTTCTTTTGCAGCGAGCCGCAATAACCCCGGTTGCGGTTTCCGGCATTCACACACCTTTCTATACTCACCTTCCCCCTCCGGATGATGCGGACAGTAGTAGTAGCGGTCGACATGAGCTCCCCCCTTCGCAAGCAATGCCGAGAGCGCTTGGTGCAGGACCTCGACCTGTGCCTCCTTATACAAACCACGTGCAACGCCCGCTTGATTCGTAACGACAACGACAGGGATATTGAGCTCGTTGAACAAACGCACCGCTTCGGCTGAACCCGGCACCAGTACTAATTGATCTGGATCACTGAGGTAATTGGTCTCTTTATTGACGACACCGTCCCGGTCGAGAAATATCGCATCGAACATGATGTTACGCTCCTATCACCTCTACGCGCGGCAGTGGTGTGAGGAACTTACCTCCTGCCTTGAGATATTCCTGTTCGCGTTCGCGGAATTCATCCATGAAATGCCACGGAAGCACCAAAAAGTAATCCGGCTTGTCCTTTCGGGCCTGTTCCTCCGAGATGATGGGGATGTGCGACCCGACCGTCTTTAGCCCCCATTTGTCAGGGTTGCGCTCCGCTGCCGCCTTAATGAGCGGATAACTCAGACCGCAATATTGGAGCGTTGTGTTCCCTTTCGTGGAAGCACCATACACGTACACCGTCTTCCCCTTCGCGACCTCTTCTTTGATGAAGGAGACGAGTTGGTCCTTCAAAGCCTCCGCGCGCGCGGCGAATTCGTCGTACACTTTTCTGTCATACAGACCGAGTTTTTCTTCCTCGTCACGCATCTTCTGTACACGCTCCGCCGCGCCAGTGGGAAGCTTGATGCTTTTTCCCTTCCCCTTGTGCCGCGCATAGACGCGGAAGCTTCCGCCGTTTATCTCATTGAGCTCCGCATCGCATATCTCAAGGCCGTTCTTCTCGAAGAGATACTCCAGAGGTCCTAAACAATAGTACTCAAGATGTTCGTGCCCGATGTTGTCGTAGTCGGTCTGGGTGAGCATCGAGGGGAGGTACATTTGCTGCACGATGAAGACGCCCTCGTCGTCGAGGCAGGAGACTATATCCTGCATGAATTCATTCGGTTTTTCGAGGTCGTAGAACATCGCGATGGCGGTTATCACTTTCGCCTTTTTCTCTCTGAACTTTTTCGTCCACGCAGCAGCATTGAAGTAGTCGTTGATGATGTCTATCGAATCATCCTGCACGTACTTCACCATGTTCGACGGCTCATACCCGACGCGCTCCAATCCGGCGACTGGATAGTTCTTGAGTAAGGTCCCGTCGTTCGCACCAATATCGATCACGTAGTCGCCCTTCTCCAGGCTCGCCAGTGCGGTCGCTTTTGCAGCGATGCCGGCGAGCTCATCGGTCATCGTTTTGTTGATGCCGGAGCGATACCAGTACTGACGATATAGCGCATCGGAGGAAAGTGTATGTTTAAGCTGCAAAAGGCCGCACCCACCCTTCTGTTTGTCGCAGAGAACGAGCTCGAGGGGATACTTGCCCCACTCTTTTTCCAACGCCTCGTCTTTAATGAAGTCCGAGACGTACACATCGCCCAGCGACAATATTGGTATCAAGGGGGAACTATCGCACACGCGACATGAGTTCCGGACTGCGATGACTTCTTGCTTCATCCCGTTAGAAGTAGGGCGCGTAAGTTGCTGTACACTTTCTGCCCCGCTTGATTAAGGCTCGTAATGCCGACCAACATAGCAATCTTGTCCACACGCCGTCCACAACTTCTAACGGGATTCATATCGTTAGTTGGTGTCGAGAAATTCGCACCAGCAATGATACACGAACTCGTGCATCTCCTGAATGCGCGCGGTCTCTTCTGAAGGAACTGTGACGACAGCATCCGCTTCTTTTGCAAGCGAAGCGCCTTTCGCACCGGTCAAAAGAACCGTGCGAAGCTTTTTCTTCTTCGCCGCTTTGAGCGCTGCGAGCACGTTCTTCGACGCGCCACTTGTCGTAAAAGCGACGAGTACGTCCCCTTCTTTGCCGAGCGCTTCCACCTGCCGGGCAAACACTTCTTCAAATCCGTAATCGTTGCCGATAGCGGTAAGTGTTGCCGCGGAAGAAACAAGTGAGATACCGGGAAGCGGTTTTCTGTCCTCCTTGTAGCGACACAAAAGCTCACCGATGAAGTGCTCGGCATCAGAAGCAGAGCCGCCGTTGCCGCACGCAAGGACTTTCTTGCCGTCGTCGAGAGCCTTACGAAGTATTTCCGCACTACGAGCAGCACCCTCAAGTACGGCGTCGCTTTTCGCGAAAAGTTCCTGATGCCTCTGGAATGCCGCCTTTAGCACGTTCAGTGGGCTCATAGACTGCATCATATCAGGTCTCGAATACTTCGTACGTTTCGGAAGGGCGGGTAAAGACGACCTCGCTCCCCTTGTTTTCAAAGTGGAACGGGACACAGAGAAGGTCCTTCAGTGCAGTGCGTACCGCGCTTCTCTTTTCTTTTGGCACGAAAAAGAGCATGAACCCGCCGCTTCCGGCTCCCAAGAGTTTGCCGCCGATAGCGCCTGCCGCACGGCCTTTCTCGTAGATCTCATCGATATGTTTGTTCGTGACGATCGGCGAGAGACCACGCTTAAGACTCCACCCTTCGTTCAGTAGTTCGCCGAACTCTTGTAGCGGATGACCGCTCTCCAGTATTTTTTGTCCTTCATCCACCATTTCCTTCATGCGTGAAAGCTCGGCTGTTTTTTGTGAGATGTTCTTTACTTGCGCCGCGGCCACCTCGGAGGCGTTGCGCGAGAATCCTGTGAAAAAAAGGAGCAGGTTCTCTTCGAGCTCGTGGAGACGCTCTTTTGATGCCTTGACCGGAGTGACGGTAACGCCTTTGTCGGAGAATTCTATCTTGTTGAAGTTGCCAAAGGCGGCGGCGACCTGGTCCTGTGAGCCGACGTTCTCCTTGATGCGCTCCTGCTCTACGTGAATGGCATCTTCAACGAGTTTTTGCTTTGTCACTGTTTCGCCTTTCAAAAGATAGAGTGCGTGGAGGAGCCCGACGGTAAAAGAAGAGCTGGAACCAAGACCCGACATCGCGGGAAGATCTGCTGTGTGCATGATCTCCACTCCCTCTTTGAGATCCAAAAACTTCAAACACTCACGGACCGCCGGGTGCTCTATCTCGTCGTGCACCATCCTGTTCTCGTTGATGGCGTAGCGCACACGGTACCGGTAGTCGAAAAAGGGTGGGAAATGACGGATCACGAGGTAGCAGTACTTGTCTATCGAAGCAGAGAGAACGGCGCCGCCGTGCTCTTTGTACCAAGCCGGATAGT
>Ga0326597_10003854_pt1 | contig 21331 bp, 21 predicted proteins | sample RVTome_12_FD_203789 | JGI IMG/M metagenome (GOLD analysis project Ga0326597, IMG submission 203789) | Soil microbial communities from uranium-contaminated site in the Upper Colorado River Basin, Wyoming, United States - RVT100D185 | ecosystem: Environmental > Terrestrial > Soil > Contaminated >...
CGGCCGCGAGGGGCTTATGGCCATTCTCGAAGGCCGGCTCGACGAGCTGGCCAGCGCACTACGCCAGCGTGGCCTGAACGTGACTACCGACCTCATATGGGACCACCCACTCGATGAGGCTATTGTCCGCAAAGTCGTAGCGAGCCAACCCTGGATGGTAATCAAGGAAGTCCATCATCATAACGCTCTCAAGAGAACGATCCTTACAAGCACGGACTGGAGTCTTATTCAACGTTGCCCCGTGCCCCTAATGCTTGCCAAGCTCGACACTAGCACTGCGCTGCGAAAGATCTGTGCTGCGATCGATCCGACCCATGAGCACGACAAACCGGCTGAACTGGATGACAGAATCTTTCGAATAACCAAGACAATTGCCGACGCGACCGGCGCGGCACTGCATGCCGTTCATACGTACGCCGTTAAGACTGAGCCAGTGGGATTGGAGGCTCCTCCGATCGGCAAACTGACCGAATTAATTCGTCAGACTCACGAGCGGGTATTTCAGAGCTTCCTCGAAACACACCCCGTAGCGGCGAATAACGCTCATCTACTACCAGGGTTAGCGCACGAACGGCTAGTCGATTTCGCGATGCAGGAAAGCATCGACATTCTGGTCATGGGCGCTATCTCGCGCAGAGGGCTCGGTCGAATCTTTATCGGCAGCACGGCCGAACGCATCCTAGATCGCCTACCCTGCGACCTGTTGATCGTGTCACCTGCCCATATTGATTGGTCCAGTTTACAAGCTAGTTCAAGCGATAGGGAGCTTTCGTAAATAGGTCGTGCGCTGCACGCTTTTTGTCACTTGTGTGGCGGCAGCAGGCTCGAGCACCGCCTTCGCGTCGCCTTTCCACGCTTATCTGCGATAATCCCCGCCCGTCTTCGACGCAACAGCATTGCCAGGGCGGGTTTTAGACATGACGCAGATCATCGACACGCACCCGCACGTCATTTCACCGGATACGCGGAAGTACCCGCTCAGTCCAATAGGCGGCAAACAGTCCAAGTGGTCGGCAACCCACTCCATCACGCATGACGAATTGATCGCCGCCATGGACGAGGCCGGCATCGCCAAGGCCGGCATCGTGCGGGCCTCGACGGCGTATGGGTATGACAACAGCTATCTCGCCGATTCGGTCGCCGCACATCCGGATCGCTTCACAGGCGTCTTTGCAGTTGACGTCCTCGCGCCCGACGCCGTCGAGAAAATCAAGTATTGGCAAAGCAGAAGTCTTACTGGCCTGCGGCTGTTCACGGCCGGCAGCACGATGGCGGGTCAAGCCGGTTGGTTGGACGATCCCCGTACCCACGCAATGTGGGCCTACGCCGTCGAAACTAGTCTCCCCGTCTGCGTGCAAATGCGCCCCCCCGGCATCCCGCAGCTCGCCGAGGTGCTCGAGCAGTTTCCGCAAGCGACGATCGTGATCGATCACTTGGCCCGGTCCGTATTCGACGACGGCCCGCCCTTTCGGCTTGCGGCAGGACTATGGGCGCTCGCGCGCTTCCCCAACGTCAATTTGAAGCTCACGCTGCGCAATCTCGACGCTGCGGCGCAAGGCCAGTCGAGCATCGGCGCGTTTCTGGAGAAGTTGTTGTCCACTTACGGCGCCGACCGAATCGCCTGGGGCTCCAATTACCCGGCTGCCGAAAAGCCGCTGACCGAACTCGTGCAGCGCGCGCGCGATGCGCTGGCGCCGCTCGACGCGCAGGATCGCGACAAGATCCTGAGCGGCACGGCCCTAAGGCTCTATCCCGCGCTCGCCCTATGAGCCGGCCCACCGTCAGCGTCGCGCTCAGGCCGACGCCGTTCTCCAAGGACTTTCTGCGCGCGATTCAGGCTGAAGGCGTCATCGATCTCGACATTCGCGAGATCAAACCCATCCATCGCGCGTTTCGCCCGATGGTCATGGAGGCCGCCTTCGACGTCAGCGAGCTGGCGATCGTCACCGCGCTCCAGGCGGTCGATCACGGCAAGGCGATCATCGCGCTGCCGATCACGGTCGCCGCGCGCTTCCAGCACAAATGCATCGTGCGCAACGCCAACTTTGCGAGTTTTGCACCGGCCGACCTCCCCGGCCGGCGCGTCGCCGTTCGCGCGTATAGTCAGACGACGGGTTTCTGGGTGCGCAATATCCTCGAGATGGAACACGGCGTCGCGAGCGATTCGGTCACCTGGATTACGCAGGAGGCCCCGCACGTTGCCGAAGCGCACGAGCCAGCTAACGTGCTGCGCAACCCGAACGGCGCGGGTCCCGCAGAGCTGCTCGAGAGCGGTCAGGTCGACGCAGCAATTTTCGGCAACGATCTGCCCACGGATCCGTGGGTGCGGCCGCTCATCGAAGCTCCCGACGCGCAAGCGCGGGCAATCTTCGAACGCTCCGGCGTCGTGCCGATCAATCATGTCATCGCGGTCGCCAGGGAGTTTGCCGAGCGGCAACCGGACGTCGTCCGATACATCTACCGCAGCTTCGCGGCGAGCCGAACCCGGGCATTCGAGGGCGACGAACTGGCGCTCTATCCGTTCGGTGCCGACGCGATGCGCCATTCGCTCGACGTCCTGCTGCGTCACGCTGCGGCCCAGCAACTGACGACCAAGGCGTTGACGTTCGCCGACCTGTTCGGCGAGGCTGCGCGCCTTCTGAGCGAAAGCTAGCGCTCGCGCGTCACAGCGCGCCTAATGCTCGTGCTCGACCCCGATCGCATCGCGGTAGCGCGTGAGAATCGCGCGCTGCGACCGAATGCGCGCGCGCAATTCGGCCGCACTCATCGGCGCGAACTCCGCGCCGGTCGCCGCGGCCCAACTCGCGACCGAGTCCGCTGTCAGCGCCGCATCGAACACCTCGCCGAACGCGCGGCGAATGTCCTCGGGCACGCCGGGCGGCAGTCCGAACGCGCGCAGTAAGCCTAGTTCTGTCAGCTCCGGGTAGCCGGCCGCGGTCGTCTTTTGCGTTTGCGCAAACGCCGGCACGTCGCGCTCGGTCATCAGTAGGATGCCCTTGAGGTCGCCGTTGCGATTGAATGCAATTGCCGTGGAGATCGGCAGCACAGAAGCGAGCGCATCACCACGCACGACGCCGAGCAACGCCTCGTTGTTACTCGGGTAGCCGGTGATGATCTGGCAGGCGAGCCCGACCTCGGCACACAACACTTTATTGGCCGCGATGCCCGATGAACCATACGCCGTGAACGAGATCCGTTCGCCAGCATTCTTGAGATCCGCGATCGTGTCATAGGGAGAGGCCGCGGCGGCAACGACGATGTATTGTCCGAATGCCATCGCACCGAGCCAATCGATCGCATCGATCACATAACCAACCTCGTTGCCCATGATCTCCGGTTCGATGACGCCCGGCAGGTTGAAGATCGCAAACGTCTGCCCGTCGGGCGCGGTGTTATAGGCGACGGTGGCACCGCGCTGCCCGTCGCCCCCGGGGATATTTTTCGGGATTACGTTGACGTCGAGGCGCTCTTCCATGGCCCGCGCGAGCACGCGGGCATAGGTGTCGAAGCCGCCGCCCGGGCCGGACGGAATGACCAGTTCGATGGCACCGCCCGGCCAACCTTCCTGCGCCCGCTCCAAGCGAGGCTTGAGCGCGAACGCAACACTCACAAACGTCATGAGAATTATCTGAAAAGACATTGTTTTAAATATATTTTTCATTTTCGCTTCCGCAGGGCTCCCGACCGTCGGCCTAGAAGGAATCACCGCCGAGCAACCCACCGAAGATCCCATAGCCCATGAACACCTCGAACACGAGGTAGAGGCAGACAACCAGACCGACCGCCGTCGCAGCCGACACCAGCCCGCCCTTGCCCGCATAGAGCCGCAGATAGCAAAAACCATACAGCGGAATCGCGCCGTAGAAACCCAGCACGACGACGAGCGGCAGGAACGCACCGATCCACGCGAACGCGGCAAGCTCCTGTCGCGCCGACGGCATGGGCCGCGACCCCTCGTCGACCTCGGCGGTTTGCCGCCCGGTGTCTGCGGAGCCTTCGCCGGGTACTCGGGACAGGCTGTCTGCACCCTTCACGGCGACGTCGATCAAAACGAGTACGATCGCGAGCACGCCCGCGATCCACGGCAGCGATCGCGACCCAAGCTCGTAGTCGTACGCGATCCAAACATAGGCGGCGGCAACCACCGCGAGCACGAACGACGGCAGAAACTGTTTGGCCCTCGAGCGGTTCATGACCGTGGCTCCGCGCGCGCACGGCGCATCTGGCGCACATGGCGCACGAACGGCACGCTCAGACTCAGCACGATCAGCACAAACAGCGTCAGCGACAGTTCCCGCGTAAAAAAGATCGTCCAGTCGCCGTTCGCAATCATCATGGTCTGGCGGAAGTTGACCTCGACGACCTCGCCGAGGAATAGCGCAATCACGAGCGGTAGGCGCGGGTAATCGAAGTGAATCATCAAGTAGCCGACGAAGCCGAAAATCACGGCAACGAATGCGTCGTAGAGATTGCTGCGCAGCGCATAAGCGCCGACCGTTGAGACGGCGAGAATCACCGGCACCAGCCAATTGACGTCGACGAGCGTGATTAGAGCGAGTCTCCTCGCCAGGGCGAGACAGATGATCGAGGCAATGACCGAAGCGAGCGCAATCGATAGCAGCAGCGACGCAATCACGTCCAGATGATTGATCAGCAGCGACGGCCCGGGCTGCAGCCCGTGTAATACGAGCAGCCCGAGAAAAACTGCCATTTCGGCGCTGCCGGGAATCCCGAACGCCAGCGTCGGAATCAGCGCGCCGCCCTCGCGGGCGTTATTGGCGGCCTCCGGCGCGATGACACCTTTGACGTTGCCCTTGCCGAAGGTCTCGGGTTCATCCGAGAGGTGCACCGTGGTCGAGTACGCGAGAAAGGCGGCTACCGTACCGCCGACGCCGGGAACCGAGCCGATCACCGCGCCGATTGCAGATCCACGCAACACCGTCGGTAAGTTCTTGAACACCGCCGCAATACCCTCGCCCACGCGGTTCACACGCACGGCGGCGGGATTCTCAGTGATCGACCCGCCGGCGAGACACAGCGACAGAATCTGGGCGATCGCAAACAAACCGATTAAGGCGGGGACGAGCGGCACGCCGTCCCAGAGATAATCGATGCCCAGCGTAAAACGCACTTCGCCGCCGACATTGTCGTAGCCGACGAAGGCGAGCATGAGGCCGAACGCCGAAGCTAATAGGCCTCTGATCAATTTTCCTTCCGACGACGCGGCAATCGCGCAGAGCCCGAGCACGCCGAGCATAAAAACTCGGGCGGTGCGAAACTCAAGATCACGTTGCGCGCGACCGGCAGAATCAGAAACAGGATCGAGATACCGAACAAGCCGCCGATCGCCGACGCTGCCGCGGCTGCACCGAGGGCCATGCCGGCCTTGCCGTTTTTGGTCATCGGGTAGCCGTCATACACGGTCGCGGCGTTCGGTGCCGTCCCGGGCGTATTCAGCAATATGGCGGTTACGGAGCCGCCGGCCGGGATCGCGCCCATGATGCCGCCGGCGAAAAACATCGCGGCGGTGGTATCGACACCGAACGTCAAGGGAATTAGCAGTGCGAGTGCCGTTGGCCCGCCGAGGCCGGGGATGACGCCGAATAGCAGGCCGATGAGCGTGCCTAAGGTCAGGTAAACGAAACCGCCAGCCAGCAATAAATTGTCGAATGAGATCGCGAGCGCTTCAAGCACTAAGATAACTCTCTGGAGGCGAGCGTTCGACCGCAGCCGGCGCCGCGAAGCCAAGCAAATCCCAGACAAAAATGCCCGGAGCACTTTGTTGGTCGGTCGCTGTGCTGCGGTGTCTGGAGCAGACCGCGGATGGTAGCAAATTTGCGCTAGGCGGCTTTAATCGATTTCGCTATTCACTCGACGTCGCCGGATTTGGCGACGATCATGCGGCGCATGACCGTATCTTCGCGCGGAGGCGCATCAGTGGCTTTGGGCGCGGCGGAGTCGTCGTTCAGCGCGGTCAACAGGCTGACCGTCCCATCGTCGAGGCGGCGCTGCGAGTCCTCGGTGACCGCTTCCCATAGCGAGCGGCCCTTGTTATCGAATCGCAGTCGTACGGACGTTGGGAAAGCGCCGGATTTCAGTCGCCGCTTACGTCGATCGGGCCCCTTATATCCGGGAGTATCGATCATGGGTGTCGTCACGTCGCCGTCGTTTTTCGTTGTTTTCATTCGGTTCTAGCTGCTCGATATAGCTACGCGCGATGATAGTACTCAGCCGAACCCGGTCTTACTGTGATCGCGTTGGCAATATTTCGGTCCAGCATGTGCTGCTTTACACTGACAAGTGCGTGACCACTCGCTCGCAGCTGCAGCCGGGACGCTGTATCGGTACACTTGCGCCGATTCATTGAGCGGAGCACCGTATGCCAGTCGCGGATCTGAGCCATTACCTCGTGCGTGCCAACGACATCGACACGACCAGAGATTTCTACGTCAATGTCCTCGGGTTCGAGGTCATGCCGCGCCCCTATCTTCCCTTTCCGGGCTATTGGCTCGGCGTCGGCGGCAATATCCAGGTGCACATCGCCCAACACGGTGTCGAGCTAGCGGATCTTTACTATATCGGCTCCCCGGCGAATGCGGCGACCGATCATGCCGGGGTGATCGACCATATCGCCTTCATCGCTGCGGACCCTAAAGGGATGGCGGCGCATCTGAAAGTATCCGGCGCACCATATCGCGCGCGCTTCATGGCGGATTCAAAGCTTTACCAACTCTTCGTGACGGACCCGAACGGGATTTGTATCGAGCTCAATTTCTTCGGTGTGACCGATGCCGCCGAATGGGCGGACGGCGACGTCGAGATTTATTCCGAAATGCCGCGGTCGTAGCAAGCGGCTGATTTCCGCTATCATCCGTCCCTCGACCGGCGTGGGGGAAGCGCGTGTCCCAACTAAAACTAACAATCGCGACCACGGACTACGATCACTTTCGCGATTTTCGCCTCGGTGTCGTCAAAGCCGAGGGTATCGATCATAACTGGCTCAACCTCGGCCATCATGAATGCTTCGCGCGCTTTACGGCCAACCGCGAATTCGATGTCTCCGAACTGTCCTTCGCGAAATTCACTACGCAAGTCACGCGCGAAAACTCCGACATCATCGGCCTGCCGGTCGTATGCTCGCGACTGTTCCGCTTCAGCTCGTTCTACATCAATAAGAACAGTGGCATCAAAACTGTCGAGGACCTCAAAGGCAAAAAGATCGGCTCACCCGAGTGGGCGCACTCGGCAGCTGTGTATATGCGCGGCTGGATGCACAACGATGTGGGCGTGAAGCTCCAGGACGTGCACTGGTACCAAGCCGGCGCGAATGCGCCGGGCCGCAAAGAGAAGGTCGAGCTCAATCTCCCGCAAGGCGTCACGCTCACGCGCGTCGCAGATAAATCCCTAAGCGAGCTACTGGCCGCGGGCGAGATTGACTGCGCGATCATCGCACGCCCGCCAACGTGTTTTCTGGACGGGCATCCCGATGTCGTGCGCCTATATCCAGATTATCTGGGCATGGAAGAAGCCTACTACGACAAAACCAAAGTCTGGCCGATCATGCACATCATCGGCATGCGCAAGGCGATCCTCGAGGACGACCCCTGGGTCGCGCGCAACCTCTATAATGCGTTCGCCGAATCCAAGCGCCGCAGCCTCGAGCGCTTATTCGATCCGGCCGTATCGCGCTACCCGCTCGCCTGGCTGCCGACGTATGCACGCAAAATGGCCGAACGCTTCGGCGAGGATCCGTTTCCGTACGGCATCGAGGAAAATCGACCGACCTGGGAACAGATGGCGCTTTACACCTACCAACAAGGCATTGCCCACCGGCAATTCACGCCCGAGGAAATTTTCCCCCCGGGCCTCATGACGCAGGTCATTATCTAAGGCGCGGCGAGCGATGGGTATAGCCCCGAAATCCGGCGGCGCCGTTGCGCCCGAAACGATAGCCGATCTTGCGGCGGCCGCACGCATTCTTGCCGCTCAAGGCGTCGTCGACGGCTTCGGCCACGTGTCGATGCGCCATCCGCAAGTACCTGAGCGTTACTTTATGGCACGTTCGATCGCACCGGCGCTCGTCACGCCGAACGACGTCCTCGAATACGACCTCGATAGCAACCCGTGCAACGCCAAAGGCCGCGGCAGTTTTCTCGAGCGCTTCATTCACGGCGAGATCTACAGGGCGCGTCCGGATGTCCATGCCGTCGTGCACAGCCACTCGGCATCGGTCATTCCATTCGGCCTCGTCGGCGCGAAAATGCAAGCGATGTTCCACAATGCCGCATTTCTCGCCGCCGGCGTGCCGGTGTTCGACATCAGCAAACAATTCGGCGCCACGGACATGCTCGTCAGCGATGGTGACAAGGGCATCGCACTCGCAGACGCGCTCGGCGACAAGCATGTCGCGCTCATGCGCGCGCATGGCTCCGTCGCCTGCGGGCCGACGTTGCAGACAGCTGTATTTCGCGCCGTCTATACTGAAGTCAGCGCCCGCATTCAGCATTGGACCATGGCGCTTGCCGGGGATCAGCCGATCGCTGTGCTCAGCGAGGCCGAAGGCCTGCTCGCGGACGAGATCAACCAGAAGGCCGGTATGCGTGCTTGGGATCTTTGGCGTGCGCAAATCCGTGCCCAAGTCAAATGGTGATCAGACATACTCCCGCGTTTTGCTAGGATGGCACCCATGACCGATGCGAACTCTCTAAAGCAGCAACTCGTCGACTGTATCCGGATGCTCGAGCGTTCGGACATCATCGACTACAACGGCCATGCAAGCACCCGCGCTGGTGACAACCGGATGTACATCAACATCGGCTCCTGCCAACGCAGCCGGCTTACGACGAAGGACATTTGCACGATCGACTTCGACGGCAACCTGCTCGACGGTGATGACAAACCGCCGCTCGAGTTTCACTTACACGCAGGCATCTACAAGGCGCGGCCCGAAGTACAGGCGATCGTTCACGCACATCCGAAATGGTCCACCTTCCTGAGTCTCGCCAGCCAAAGCTATCAGCCGGTCTACGGCCAAGGCTCGCTTGTCCATCCCATGCCGTTGCTTGATTCGCCACGGTCGATCAATACGCCGGAAATGGCCAAACGACTCGCCGAAACCATCGGCGATCGCCCAGCGGCAATGATGAAAGGGCACGGCGCGGTGACAGTCGGTAAAAACGTCATGGAGGCATTCGTGCTCGCCAATTATCTCGAGGAGAACGCCTACCGCCAGTACATGACGCTGCAGATCGGTACGCCTTATGTTTTTACCGACGAAGAAGTCGCCGCCTGCCAAGCGAAACTCTGGAATGAAAAACTCTTCAAGCGTACTTGGGATCATTTTCGCGCCAAACTCGATGCGGCGGCTCAATAATGCCGCTGCGCACCTCTCTTGATCCCATAAGATCTCCGTTGGAATGACCGAGCAACAGCGATTCTTGATGGCCGGCGTCATGGGCTGGCCCGTGATGCACTCACGTTCGCCGCTCATGCACAACTATTGGTTCGATCAACTCGGCCTCGCCGGAACCTATGTGCCGCTCGCGATCGAGCCGGCCGGCCTCGAGGCAGCGCTGCGTGCACTGCATCCGCTCGGCTTTGCCGGCTGCAACTTGACGATTCCACACAAACAACAGGCGATGACTATCGTCGACGAAGTCGATGACGTCGCCAAAGCGATCGGCGCGATCAGCTGCGTCGTCGTGCGGCCCGACGGCTCGCTTTTCGGCACCAACAACGATTGGTTCGGCTTCATCGACAATCTGAAGCAAGACCATCCGGACTGGCGCGCGGACGCGGGCCCGGTCACGGTGATCGGCGCCGGCGGTGGGTCGCGCGCGGTTTGCTACGGCCTGATGCGGGAAGGCGCCAAGGAGATCCGCCTCGTCAACCGCACGCGTGCGCGTGCCGAAGGCATCGCTGCAGAATTCGGCGGCCCGATCGAGGTGCTGCCATGGGAAGACCGCCACGACGCACTCGATGGTGTAGCGATGGCCGTTAATACGACAAGCCAGGGTATGGTCGGTGAGCCGCCTCTCAATTTGAAGCTCGACCGGCTGCCGGTTACGGCACTCGCGGCCGACATCATCTATATTCCGCTAGAGACGCCGTATTTGGCGGCAGCACGCGCTCGGGGCAACCCGACAATTAACGGTCTGGGCATGCTGCTGCACCAAGGTCGGCCCGCGTGGAAGCGTTGGTTTGCAATCGAGCCAGCCGTGACGCCGGATCTGCGTGAGCGCATGGAGCGCAGTATTCGGGGCGGATGAGACGCCGTTGGGCGGCAGTGTTGGTTTCACAAGCCGCGCGCGGCGCGCTTCGAGTTCGCGCAAAAAGCGCTCTTCCTCGAGAGGCGAGATCATGATGCAGCGTTGTGTCCCGTAGTCGATGCGCAGCCGGCGTAAAGACAACGCCGGGCTCGACAGTGAGTTGCGCGTCGGTGTGATCTGTCCGATGTCGGCCAACGGCACGCGCCAACGGAATGGGCCGCTGCGTATATCGAGTGTGTCGGTCGTCAAAGTGTAATCGGTCGATGTGAGCAGCCAAATCGGCAGCGCGCAGCCGAAATTCGTTAAGACCCCGGCAATAAACCACTCGAACGGCGTGGCGGAGACAACCAGGACGCCAGCCGCTAACAGGCAGGCGAGCGATGAACCGACCAACAGCACGAGCAACCAGCCGTCGATCTTCGAGGGAAACGTCAGCTTGTCCATCTGGTGCGCCGTGGCCAGCAGGGCCATAGGCAATATCCGCCCTATTTTAGCGCACCCGCCGTCATCCGCAATCCGATAGCCGCACGGTCATCGAGATGAGGCACGAGCGCTTGCAACTCAGATCTACTGACCGGATACGCGCTGTTCCGCCAACTGGATGACAGCTCCAACGGCTTGATGCCATTTCGCATAGCGCTCCGCAAACTTCGCCTTCGCTTCGGCTGCGGTGAGACCGATGTCACCAAACTCGCCGTGCATCTCCCGCGATGCATCGATGAGCTCGATCATCAGCGTGCGCTCCGTAGCAACGCTGTCCTCGAATGCCTGCTCACAGTCTGTAGTCACCACCGCTGCTTGCTCCCTTGCTTCGGTACTCGAATTTGCCCACACGCATCGCCGGGACGCATCCTAGCGACCGAGACCGATGTTGTTCAGGTGTTACTTTTTAGGTCGCGAAGCGTAGCGAATTTCCCGCAATAGGTCACGGGTCGCAGCAGCCTATCTAACGAAGGGTTTACGCCACCGCGACACGTCGATATGGTCCTGTGTCTTCGGGAGGCGTTTGGAGCAGATCTTCTACCACACGGCCATCGTCCTCGCCGAGCACTCCGTAGATAATCCGGTCGCGGCCTTCTTCTTTCGCCTGGAGCAGCGCTGCGTCGGCCGCATTGATGACGTCACCAAACGTTTCGGCGTCACGCGAATCGCAGAGGCCGAAGCTCGCAGTGAAATTTGGCACGGCGCCGATGGTGAGTGCTTCTTTGAGCCGCTCGCGGATACGAAAAATGACCCGCACGGCCTTGTCGTCTGTTGAGCCGGGCAGCACGATCACAAACTCTTCGCCGCCCCAGCGGCCGACCAGATCGTCCGGCCGCACCGATCCGCGCAGGACGTCTGCAAACAGTCGTAGCGCCTTATCGCCCATGTCGTGGCCGTGGGTGTCGTTGAGCTGCTTGAATTTATCGAGATCGGCAAAAGCGACCGTGTACGCACCGCGCGCCATGACCTCCGGCAGTTTTGCCTCGAGGCTGCGGCGATTATCCAGACCGGTCAGCGAATCGGTATTGGCTTGACGGTCCTTGGTGGCGAACGCACGCAGCATGCCGAGGACATCACCCGCGCTATTTACCAAGGCGCGCACTCCCGCGTCCTGATTTCCTTCCAGCAAATCGTCCTTCGCGCCGACCGTGTGTACGACACCGGCGGTGCGCCCAAGGATGTTCACCGGCACGCACGTCGCCGAACATCCGTCTGGGGTTCGGTGCTTAAGATACGGGCACGCATCGAATGTCTCACTCGTGGCGAAGGTCAACCGCGCGTTGCGCCGGATCGCCGGACACTCAGTGGGATACATCACGTTACAGCCATTAAATTCCGCGGAGTCCGGATCTCTGGTCCCGATCTCACGGCGCAAATGTGCGTGGCTGGCATCAGCCAGCAACAGCTCCGCCTGATGGGTCGGCTCGACGATCTCCACAAGCACGCCGCGCACGACGTCGATTGCTGTTGCTTCGGATTGCACGAGCTCGAACGCGTCGTGGATGCGCCGCTCCTGCTCCTTGAGCCTCGCCTCGGATTCACGTGCATCGCGCTCGAGCAGCATCTGTAGATATTGACGACGAATGGCCGTCGAACCGGAAACGGTAACGAATGCACCAAGCACGAGCGCGACAATGAGCGTTGTAATCAATTGATTGCGCGCGTCGATCGCACGCGCGGTCATCTCGTCACGGCTCGCCTGTATCAGAGGGTTCATCTCGGTTTCGGTGATACGGTCCAACGCAAACCGCATTTCGGCGAATGACGCTATCGTGCCTGCGACCGCAGGCTCGAGCGCTTCTTCCGAAAGCCCAGCCACAAATGCATCGAGCAGGCGCTGGGCCGACTGCAGCCAGTTGCGCCGATAGTCGAGATAGCTAGTGATATCGGTTTCCCCAGACGGTCCCCCACTACCGGACACGCCGCGCAGCTGATCGCGCACAGGACTCGTTTTCTCCTGATACGAAACGAATCGAACCTCGGTCTGGGCGATATTTTCGCGGAAGATCGCCAGTTGCGTCTCGCGATCGACCTCTTCTTCGACGGTCGCGGCGCGCTCGAGTGCCATCTGCGCTTGATAAATATCCCGATCGATAAACAAGAGCTCATCGCGCGCGGGATAGTAGTCATAGATCGCAGTCTCAACGACGCTGTATGCGCTGAGCATGCCGATATAGCTAATTGCCACCGTCACGGCGACGATGACCATCAGCGTAAAGCCGAGGAACGCCGCCTGTAGATACGGCGGGATGGGCTCGCGCTTAGCCACGGTGCGCGTATCTCTTCTCATACATTGAATGCGCCTGTTAAATCCAATGAAAGCCTAACCGGCAGCGCCGGCTCTGCGTCCCGAATTGAAAGTTGCCCGAACGACACCCTGACACTGTTTCCGATTGGCGACAGTGACTGTAGTCACAGATGTGGGAATGTCGGGAGAGAGCGGTACTCCGTTGAAGTCGCGGAGATCTAGCGTTGAGGCACTAGCCTGGATATCTCACCAGGCGGTCGTGGCGCTGAGCGCAAGTGCGTGATGTCTACGGTGAATAGTGAGAAAGTGCTCAATGAACGGAGGTGACAGCGTGTCGACCGCTTGCGACCTACTTCGGCCCTCGCTCGTGCAGACTTCCGTGGGTTTGGTCTTCGCTCGACCCATAGCTACGGCTATGGGTCTCGCTCCAGACCGGCGCCCACGAAAACCTGTCCTTCGCCATCATCCGAAGTCCCGGTGAGATATCCAGGCTAGATTCAGCAATGTCGCGGCTCACGCGGCCATGGTCGTACTATTGCGACCCACGCCCAAAGGCCCTGGGGCCCCGAGCGCAGAATGCGCCGATCAGCGTCGGCCGATACCGAGCTTGCGCAGGGACGAGCGCAGCGCCGACGGCCGCGCTCGCTCGGCGGCTGCGCCCTTGCGCAACCGATAAATAAACGCTGGTGGCACATTGAACGGCGCCACCCCAATCAGCGTCGCCCTGGCCCCCAATTCGCGAAGCCGTTCCGGCGAAACGGGGCAGCGTGCCCCGTAAGTGAACTGATGGAAGCGCCCGTTCTCGGCCAGCACGCTGAACGCACGATCCAGTAGCTGCGCGCGCTCGTCATCCGAGAACAGCAGCAACGGCAGCCCGCTGATCACGAAATCCGCGGGCTTCGAGAGCCGGCTTGCGTAGCGGTCGAGGTCCAGCGCGTCGGCGTTGATGATTTGCACGTTCTCAAAACGCCGCGTCAGGAATTTCGCAAACCCGGCGTCTTTCTCGAGCACGATCAGATCTTCAGGTCTGACGCCTGCGTCGAGGATGGCCTGCGTTACCGTGCCGGTGCCGCCGCCAAGTTCGATCACGCGCGCACCCGGGCGCACCCCGGTCACCAGCAGCTTGCCCACCGACGGGCTACTGGGAAACATCGCGCCCACACCTTTGGGATTGCGCAGCCAGCCACGAAAGAAATTTCCGAGGTGGTACCAGGATGAAAGTCGTTTTGGTTTCTCTGCTGCCGGCATTACCCTACCGTGTGGTCCGTTCGAGGCCGCCGACCGTCAACCGAAGAGCGCTTGCGGAAACCTCGCCAAATTCAACGGCTGTCGCGCGTTATTCTCGCTTAAACTTGTTGTTTCTTAGCGCGGATGCCACTTACGTGGTAGCGCTGCATACTATCGTAGTCCAACCCAGGGATGTCAAAAATGAAGCCGATGGCAAGCGGTCGATGCCACCCCTAGCGAAATTGCTCCGCAAAGCGCGCTTCCTGGCGACGTGTGCCGCCGGGCGGCAATCGGTTAGCATTTGCGCGATGGTGGTTCTCCTGCCCGATACGCCCTGGACTGTGCGCGTGCGCGGTGCCGCGGCGCTCCTCTGTGCAGCGCTGACACTCGCAGGCCTACCGCCGGCATTATCGCAGCCGAACACGGATGGTCTCTCGGCCGATGCCGCCGACTGGCCGCGCTACAACCGCGACCTCGCCGGCACTCGCCACTCACCGCTGACGCAGATCAACCGCGACAACGTCCAGGAGTTACGGCAGATCTGGTCGTACCCGCTCGGGCGCAACGCCACAACCGGCGACCTCGGCGGCGGCTCGGAGTTCACGCCGCTGGTGATCGACGGCATTGTGTACGTCGCCGGTGCCGATCATGTGGCGGCGCTCGCATCGGAAACCGGGCGCTTGATTTGGCGCGTCGACATCTCCGAAGGCGCGCCGTCGCGACGCGGCATCGCTTACTGGCCCGGCGATGGCGAAGAACCCTATCGCCTCTATGTCACCTCCGCGCGGCGCCTGATCGCACTGAGCCCGACCACCGGCGACACCTTTACGATGGTGATGCCGATGCGTTACGACTCACCGCCGCTCGTGTACGAAAATCTGCTGATTGTCGGCTCTAACAGCGCCCCCGGTAGCGTGCGCGCCTTCGATGCACGCACCGGCGCACAAGTCTGGGAATTTATCTCGACACCGGGTCCCGGTGAGTTCGGCCACGACACCTGGCAAAGCGATGCCTGGCGCAATCAACCGAATCTGTTGCATTGGGCGTTCTCGATGACACTCGATCCCCAGCTCGGCCTTCTTTACACGGCATTCGAGGCGCCGGGTCCATACGACTTCTACGGCGGCATGCGACCGGGGGACAACCTGTTCGGCAACTCCATCGTCGCACTCGATGTCGCCACGGGCAAACGCCGTTGGCACTTCCAGACTGTGCACCACGACCTGTGGGATTTCGATCTGCCGGCGCCGCCAGGACTGCTCGATGTGGAAATCGATGGCGCAACCGTGCCGATCCTCGCGCTCGCAGGCAAGACGGGTTACATGTACGTATTGGACCGCAGAAACGGTACACCCGTGTTCGGCATCGAGGAACGCGCAGTGCCTCCGAGTGACGTACCGGGCGAGCAAACATCTCCTACCCAGCCAATTCCTGTTAAACCGCCACCGATTGCCAAAATCAGCTTTGCCGCGACCGACGTCGTCACGGCTGCGGATACGACCGCCGAGCACGCCGCTTTTTGCCAAAGCGTCGTGCGCGACAGCGGGGGCTTTCAGAACCGCGGGCCGTTCACACCTTATCGTTACCTCGCCCCGGGCGCCGAACCGGCTTCGACGATTGTGTTTCCGGGCTCCATCGGCGGCGCCAATTGGGGTGGCGTTGCGTCTGACCCATCGCTGGGCTACGTGTACGTCAATACGATCGATGCCGGCAGCTTCGGCTGGCTCGAGCCCTACGAGGATACTCCGAATGCTTACGCGCGTAACAGCATCCACGGGCGGCTTGCGCGATTCTGGTGGAACAGCGCTGCGCGAGATTCCGACGGCAATGTTTATGACGGCGGCGAACGCGCCTGGCCCTGCACCAAGCCGCCGTGGGCCCAGCTCGTCGCCGTTGACGCAGCCACGGGGGAAATCGCCTGGCAGGTCCCGCTCGGCATCACCGATGCATTGCCGCCGGACCGCCAGCGCACGGGACGCCTCGGGATGGGCGGGCCGATCACCACGGCCGGCGGGCTAGTTTTCATCGGTGCCACGAACGATCGGCGCTTTCGTGCGTTCAATTCGTTAACCGGCGAGGAGCTCTGGGTTACGCGCCTGCCGATGAGCGCATTTGCCGTTCCGATTACTTACCAGGGGCGCGATGGCAAACAATACGTCGCAGTCGTCGCCGCGGCCGCCTCTTCGCTCGATGACGCGAACCCCGACGACGCTCAGCAGCTAATCGTATTTGCGTTGCCGGATTAGCCGCGACTCAACGCAGCGTATTCTTGAGTATCAGAACCGGCGGGCCGGTGCGCGCGAGGTCCTCGTATTGGTCCATGTAGGCGAACATGCCGACCGGGATGTAACCGCCGCCGAGCACGACGTCGATATCCGTATCCCCGTCAATATCGCCGATATCCATCATCATCCAGCGGCCGCGCATGACTTCGGCGCTCGTCGACGCGCTAAAACGTAAATTACCGTCATTCTCTAGATAGGTGAACGATTCGCGGCGCTCGGCGGTGAAATCCGGGTAAAACGCAATGGCCGCGATATCGAGATCGCCGTCGGCATCGAAGTCCGCCGCCTTGGCGATGAAGGCGCCATACATCGGATAAAAATACGCCTCGGCGAATCCGTAGTTGCCCTGATTCAAGTAGATCCGAAGGCCGTGATAATTCTTGCGGGTGTTGTATGGGTCCGAGTCGACGTTATCACCGTTAACTACGAGCAGGTCTTCCTGACCATCGCCGTTAAAATCGTGTAGCTCGAAATACGTATGCCCATAGGCGGGGTGCGTCTCAAAAATCGTGTGCGTGTCGAACTCACCGTTACCGAGATTTTGGAGGATGTAAAAACCTTCGCGAGCGTCGGCGACAAGCAGCGCGATGTCGAGCAATCCGTCCGCGTTAAAATCGTGGACCGCGGTCTTAACCGCTCCAGGCCGAGCGAACAATACGCTCTCTTCGTAACTACCGTCCGGTTGCGAGGCATGCAGCGTGACATTGCCGGCGATCGCGCCAAAGCCGCAGACGATAAAGTCCAGTTGGCCGTCGCCGTTTAGATCGACCGGCTGCATATCCGCCATGCGGTATAACCGATCCAGTACGACGGTCGAGGTTGCGTTGTTGATGCCGCCGTCGACGAGGCGAATTGCCGCAATGTGCGCCGGACGATCCTCCGGCGGTAGGCTCGACATTAGATCGCCGATCGAAGCAAGGTAAGCCGTGCCGTCGATAAACTCCATGTCGACCGGCGTGATCTCCGGACGAAACCGGCGCGGCCCGCTTTTGATGCGGCCGTCACTGCCCAGCACGGTGAGCGTTCGCGCGACGCTATCGCCAAGATAGACCTCTTGCGCCGCCCCACGGATCCGCACCAACGTCGTCACGGCCGGTTGCACGGGCCGATAACTGGTCCGGAACGCCTCGAAACGCGGCAAGCTCCATTCGAGCGGGGGTTTAGTAAGCTGGGGCAGCGCCTCGGCTGGTGCACTGGTTACGTAGTAGTTACGCAACGCCGCCCACTCCTCTGCCGTCAGCGCGGGCGCACTCGGAAAGGCGTTTTCGCGCAACAATACCTCGTGCCGCGACTCGACATTGATCTGAGCAAATCTCGGGTGGTCGTCGAGAAAGCTCAAGTCCTGCATGCCCAGCCAGAAACCCATATAGCCTAGCGCCGCCTCCCAACTGCGCTTGGGCAAAAGCTCCGGTTGCGGCTGCAAGTGGCAGGCGCCGCAATAAAGCCCCGCGAGTCGCTCTCCCTCAGCTAGATTGGGACGGCTACTGCCGAAACCGCCGAACATCCAGGCCACGGCGATTGCAGCCAGGACGCAAGCCGCGGCCAGACCCAAGATCGTCTTCTGTAGTCGACTCACGGCGTAGCTGCCAGCGTTGGCCCTTCTTGCATAGCGTTCGGCGACCGGCCGCGATGATTCACATGCCGCGCGCGGATTGGACTGCGCACGAGTCTAGTCGGCCAGACCCCGAGCAGCAACACACCCCCATGGGCGAACCGCCCGCGCGGTTGCGTATCCCAGCGGCTTGCAGCAACATCACACGCTCGTACACGGCGTCATCAGGCTCGCGCGCATCACGCGCCACCTGAGAAAATCCGAGTTAACGCCGACGCAACAGCACAGGAGACATCGAACATGAACTGCAGAAGCAAACCCCTGCATGCGGCGCTGGGCGTGCTGCTAATAGCGACCGTGCCATTCACGGCTGCCTCAGCACAGGCTTTGACCGGCGACCGGATCCCAACGGACAGCGGCGACCTCATCATCCACGAAGTGGGTCATGCAACGTTTGTCATGGGTTGGAACGGACGGACGGTCTATGTCGATCCCGTTGGCGACGGACTCGGCGACTTGCCGGCGCCGGACCTGATTCTCATCACCGACGTGCATGGCGATCACCTCAATGCCGACACGCTCCAAGCCGTCGTGCAGGCCGGCACACGCATCATCGCGCCAGCCGCGGTCGCCGAGCAGTTACCAGCCGATCTGCAAGGCCGCACAACCGTGCTCGCTAATGGCGAAACTCAAACGGTCATGGGTGTCACAATTGAAGGCGTGCCGATGTACAACCTGACTGAGGAGCGTCTCAACTACCACTCTAAAGGCCGCGGCAATGGTTACGTCGTCACGCTCGGCGGCAAGCGTGTGTACATCAGCGGCGATACCGAAGATATCCCGGAGATGCGCGCCCTCCAAAACATCGATGTCGCGTTCATCTGCTTTAATCTGCCGTACACGATGACCGAGTCGCAGGCGGCCAGCGCCGTTCGCGAATTCGCGCCAAGTATCGTCTATCCCTACCACTATCGCGGTAGCGACGTGCAGGAGTTTGCGCGTCTGGTCGGGACCGACCGCGGCGTCGACGTGCGCGTCCTGCCCGGCTGGTACTGAGCGAGGCGAACCGCTGCTGAATGCAGTTTAAAAACACCAAGACCGGCTACGGCCTCGTTGCTCAGACGCTGCACTGGGCCGTGGCTGGTCTGATCGTCTATCAGTATATCCTCGCCGAACGCGCCGAGGCGGCGACCTTATTTCAGCAACTCGGTATCCTGGCGCGACACAAATCAATTGGCATGACGATTTTGGCGCTGGCGCTCGTGCGCTTGCTCTGGCGCCTGAGCCAAACGCACCCGGATCCGCCGCCGAACGAGCCACGCTACCGGATCGCGCTCGCCCGCTGGTCCCACCGGCTCCTCTATGTACTCATCGTGCTCATGCCCGTCACCGGGTGGATCATGTCATCGGCTGCTAACACCCCGGTAAGCTACCTCGGTTGGTTCACGCTACCGAATCTCGTCAGTCCGTTACCGCAGCGCGTCGAGCTGCTCAAAGCGGTCCATGGAACGTTGTTCCTGGTGCTGGCCGCCGTTGTAGCTGTGCACGCGAGTGCGGCGCTGTATCATCACTTCTTGCTCAAAAACGATGTATTGCGGCGGATGCTGCCATACCCGAGGCGCGGCCGTTGATACGGCCCATTGCATTGGCCGCCCTGCTAATCGGCATGAACGCTACCGTGTACGCACAGGCCGCGCCGGCCTGGATGGTCAGCGAAGGGAGCACCCTAACGTTCGTCGCAATCCAGCAAGGCGCGCCCTTTCAAGGGCGCTTCGATTCCTTCGCCGCCGACATTGCGTTCGCGCCGGATGCGCTCGAGTCAAGCCGCATCGTGGTCACGGTCGAGCTCAGCTCCGTCAATACGCAGTATGCCCAGCGCGATGAGGTACTGCAGATGCCTGAGTTCTTTCACGTAGAGCGCTGGCCGCGGGGACGCTTCGAGGCAGCCGCGTTTCGCGCACTGGGCGGCAGTGACTATGCGGCTGTCGGCATGCTGACGCTTCGCGATCAAACTTATCCGCTCGAGGTACCGTTCCGGTTCGAACGCGATGGCGCCAAGGCCACGCTCACGGGCGAGGTCGTGATCTCGCGGTTGCGTTTCGGCATTGGCCAGGGCGAGTGGAGCGATACGGCCTGGATCGGCGCCGACGTCACGGTCAGCTTCACACTCAACCTCGAGCGCTAGCGAACCCCGCTAACGCATGAACTGCTCCGCCGTCAGGCCAGTCACGGTTCGGCTTCCTGCCCGCACCGCCGCACCGTAGGCCGCGGCGCGTGGCAGAAAATGTTCGGCGTAGAACTCACTGGTCACCATTTTAGCTTGCAGGGATGCCTCGTCCGCTGACGCGACGCCGAGCGCATAGTGCGCCGCGAGCGCGCCTCTAGCAAGCTGCCAGCCGCCGAGCAACGTTCCCAACAGCATGAGTAGGTTTACCGCCGCCGAGCCAGCCAAATGCGGATCGTGCGCATGACCGTCGAGCACGTGCGCAACAGCCGCGCGCGCCGTGGCCAGTGCGCCGGCCAAGCCGCGCATCGTCATCGCCAACGGCGCGCCCACCGCGGCGAGATCCTCGCTAAGCGCAGCGATCTCCGCGAACACGCGATCGACAGCCTTGCCGTCATCGCGAAGCAGCTTGCGCCCGACGAGGTCGTTGGCTTGTATGCCGGTCGTGCCTTCGTAGATGGTCGTGATGCGAGCGTCACGCAGGATCTGCGCAGCACCGGTTTCCTCAATGTATCCGACCCCGCCGTGGATCTGAATCCCGAGGGAAGCGAGTTCCTGCGCAGTCTCCGTGCACCAGCCCTTCACGATCGGCGTCAGTAGCGACGCGCGCTCGAGGGCTGCAGCGTCGCCGACTCCGCAATCGAGCTCGACGGCTGCGGCGTAGCTCAGCGCGCGCATCGCGTCCGCGCCGGCCTTCATGAGCATGAGCATGCGCCGCACGTCAGCGTGCTCAAATATGACTGTAGGCTCGGAGCGGGACGGGATGCTGCCCTGTACGCGCTCGAGGGCGTAGGCGAGCGCCTGCTGATACGCTCGCTCGGCAAGCGCTAGGCCTTCGGCTCCCACGGCGAGCCGTGCCGCATTCATCATCGTGAACATGTACTCGAGCCCGCGATGCTCAGCACCGACGAGATAGGCCACGGCCCCGCGATCGTCGCCGTAACTCAGCACGCAGGTCGGACTCGCGTGAATGCCGAGCTTCGCTTCGATCGATACGGTCGTCACCTCGTTGCGCGCGCCGATCGCGCCATCCGCGTCGACGAG
>Ga0326597_10003855_pt1 | contig 21327 bp, 16 predicted proteins | sample RVTome_12_FD_203789 | JGI IMG/M metagenome (GOLD analysis project Ga0326597, IMG submission 203789) | Soil microbial communities from uranium-contaminated site in the Upper Colorado River Basin, Wyoming, United States - RVT100D185 | ecosystem: Environmental > Terrestrial > Soil > Contaminated >...
TCCGCGCCGCCGCAGGGCGGCCGGACGATCTGCTTGTTGTGGCCCATGACCGTGCGCGGCTCGCCATGCCGGAGATGCTTCACGCGCTCGCCCGCTCTCGCCGCGCTCCGATTCTGCTGATCGAGCCTACCGCCGCGTCTGCCTGAGCCCCGGCTGCGGCCTGCCCTTGCGCCTTCGCGACAAGTCGCGCAAACCTCGCGCGCCGAAACTCCGGGATGAGAAGCATGGAGCGTGATTCCATCGAGACGGCGATCGCAGCCTTTGCCCGCGGCGAGATCGTCGTCGTGATCGACGATGACGATCGCGAAAACGAGGGTGATCTGATCATGGCTGCGGCGCTCGCCACGTCGGACAAGGTTGCCTTCATCATTCGCCATACCAGCGGCATCCTTTGTGCGCCGGTCACCCAGGAGCGGGCCCGCGTATTGCGCCTCGACCCCATGGTGTCGGCCAATGACGCACCTCTCGGCACCGCCTTTACCGTCTCGGTCGACTACCGCTACGGGCTCACCACCGGCATATCTGCCGAAGAGCGGTGCCAGACCGTGCGCGCGATCGCCAACGACAATGCCGGCCCCGGCGATTTCGTCCGCCCCGGCCACGTCTTTCCGCTCGTCGCGCGCGAGGGCGGCGTGCTCATGCGCTCCGGTCATACCGAGGCGGCCGTAGACCTCGCCCGCCTCGCCGGCTGCGAGCCGGTGGGGCTTCTGGCCGAGCTCGTCAACGACGATGGCACGGTGAAGCGTGGCGGCGAGGTGAGCGCCTTCGCGCGCGAGCACGGCCTTCGCCTGATCTCGGTTGCCGATATCATTGCGCATCGCCAGCGCCGCGAACAGCTGGTCGAGCGCATCGCCGAAGTTCCGGTCAATACCGGCGTCGGTCCCGCGCGCGGCATCGTTTACGCCACGCCCTTCGACGATCTCCATCATCTGGCGCTGGTGTTCGGTTCGGTCGAGGACGGCCGCGACGTGCTTGCGCGCATCCACCGCGAGGACATCATCTCCGATGTGTTCAACGGCGCGCGGGTGCTCACTTGCGCCCTCGACCGCATCGCCGCCGCCGGCCGCGGCGTGATCATCTATCTGCGCGAGGGCGCTGCCGGCGTGCCGGCGATCGCGCACGAGGCCGACGACGAGGCCCGCGACGGCGGTCAGAGCGAGGCGGTCAGGCGCGACGAGTGGCGCGATATCGGCCTCGGCGCACAGATTTTGCGCGATCTGGGCGTCAGCTCGATCCGCCTCCTGACCTCGAAGTCGCGCCGCTATGTGGGGCTCTCCGGCTTCGGGATCGAAATTATCGGCACCGATTCGATCGACGCCTAAGCGGGATATTTACCGCCGGTGCGACGATGCTACACTCATCGGCCACGGAGGCACGCGCGGGGATTGGCGCGGGCCCGACAGGTGAGGTGCGCGCGTTTGACGGCTTCGTTCGATCAGCAGGATCACACCGCCGCCGATGAACGCCGCACCGGCGCGAGGTACCATGGCCGGCGGCGCGCCGGAGATCGGGAGGCCGGCGGTTCCGCGCGCGACGCCGATTCCCCAGGCGCGCCGGTCTATGGCGCGCTCGATCTCGGCACCAACAATTGCCGGCTTCTGCTCGCCAGGCCCGATGGCGACAGCTTCCGGGTGGTCGATGCCTTTTCACGCATAATCCGCCTCGGCGAGGGCGTTTACGAGACGCGGCGGCTCAGCGAAAGGGCGATGGCGCGCACCATCGATGCGCTCTCGATCTGCACCGACAAGCTGGCCCGGCGCAACGTCACCCGCTCGCGGCTGATCGCGACCGAGGCCTGCCGCTTTGCCGACAATGGCGGCGAGTTCATCGAGCGCGTGCGCCGCGAGACCGGGCTGCGTCTGGAGGTCATCAGCCGGGAGACCGAGGCTCAACTGGCGGTGGCGGGATGCGCCGCCCTGCTCGACCCGGGCTGCACGACGGCGCTGGTCTTCGATATTGGCGGCGGCAGTTCGGAGCTCATGCTGGTGGAGATCCGCCCTGTCGAACGGTCGGAGGCGGCGTGCGGGCGGGCCTTGTCGCACCGGATTCTTGCCTGGACCTCTCTTCCGGTCGGGGTGGTGACACTGGCCGAGCGCTACGGCGGCATCGAGATCGATCGGACGCTGTTCGAGCGCATGATCGTCGACGTGGCCGGCCACCTTGCGCCGTTTCGCTGCGATCCGGTGGTGGCGGCGGCGAGCGTCGAGCCGGCTTCGATGCATTTTCTTGGCACGTCGGGAACCGTCACCACGATTGCCGGCATTCATATGCGGCTGCGCCGCTACGACCGCTCCCGGGTCGATGGCTGCTGGCTGGACTCGGCCGACGCGACGCGTATCTGCGAACAGGTGCTCGCCATGGGCTACGAGGGGCGCATCCGTTCGCCCTGCATCGGGCGCGAGCGCGCCGACCTCGTGCTGGCCGGCTGCGCGATCCTCCAGGCGATCATCCGCGCCTGGAAATGCGCACGGATTCGCGTAGCCGACCGCGGCCTGCGCGAGGGCATCCTGAGCCAGCTCATGAGCGAGGATGGCTATCTCGCTCCGCCCCGTGACGCGGTCCCGCCCGAACCGGCTGCTGCATGGCCGAACAACGCGGGCTGAAGGTTCGGGTCAGGACCGCGCGCCGGCGCCGCCCGTCGTCAACGCGCTGGCTCGAGCGCCAGCTCAACGACCCGTATGTGCGCGAGGCGCGCCGGCGCGGATACCGGTCGCGCGCGGCGTTCAAGCTCAAGGAAATCGACAAGAGATTCGCACTCCTGCGGCCTGGCCAGTGCGTCGTCGATCTGGGCGCCGCGCCCGGCGGCTGGAGCCAGGTGGCGGCGGCGGCCGTCGCGGCGGGCGAGGGGCGAGGCCGCGTCATTGCCGTCGACGTTCTTGCGATGGACGCGATTCCCGGCGTGGAGATGCTGCGCCTCGATTTCATGGACGATGCGGCGCCGGAGCGGCTGCGCCGGCATCTCGCCGGCAAGCCGGTCGATCTCGTACTGTCCGACATGGCGGCGTCGGCGACCGGCCACCGTCGCACCGATCACCTGAAGATCATGGCGCTTCTCGACGCCGCGTTCGATTTTGCGGTCGAGGTCCTTGCGCCGGGCGGCACGTTTCTCGGCAAGGTGCTGCAGGGCGGCACAGAGGCCGATCTGCTGGCGCGCATGAAGCGCTGCTTCGGCGAGGTCCGCCACGTGAAGCCGAAATCGAGTCGCGCCGATTCGGCCGAGCTCTACGTTCTCGCCACCGGCTTTCGCAAGGCCGACTGAGGCCTTTGCAGCACCCTTGTGCCGGTGGTAAACACCGCCCACCTCCGGGGCCGACTCGCGCTCCCGCCGCATCGCGGCCGGCCCGAACTGCCATCGCGCGGCCTGGTGGCGCCATGATCCGCGAAGCACTGACCTTCGACGACGTCCTTTTGCGGCCGGGCGGCTCCGACATCCTGCCGAGCGAGGCCGATACGGCGACCCGCATCACCCGCGATATCGCCCTCAATATTCCGATCTGTTCGAGCGCCATGGACACCGTGACCGAGGCCCGTCTCGCCATCGCGGTCGCCCAGGCCGGCGGCATCGGCGTGATCCACCGCAATCTGACGCCGGAGCTGCAGGCCGAGCAGGTGCGCCAGGTCAAGAAGTTCGAATCCGGCATGGTCGTGAACCCGGTGACCATCGGCCCCGAGGCAACGCTGGCCGATGCGCTGGCCCTGATGGCGCAGTTCCGTATCTCCGGCATTCCCGTCGTCGAGGCGCCGTCGAACGGCGGGTCGACCGGTCGGCTCGCCGGGATTCTGACGAACCGAGACGTCCGCTTCGCAACCAATCCGTCGCAGCCGGTGCGCGAGCTGATGACCCGGGAAAATCTCATCACGGTGCGCGAATCGGTCGACATGGAGGAGGCCAAGAAGCTCCTGCACCAGCACCGCATCGAAAAGCTGATCGTCGTCGACCGCGACTACCATTGCGTCGGCCTGATCACGGTCAAGGACATCGAAAAGGCGCAGCTCAATCCGCACGCCACCAAGGACGATCAGGGCCGCCTGCGCGTCGCCGCCGCGACCGGTGTCGGCGACGATGGCGTATTGCGCGTCGAGCACCTGCTCGACGCCGGCGTCGACCTCGTCGTCGTCGACACCGCGCATGGCCATTCCTCGCGCGTCATCGAGACCGTGGCCCGCATCAAGCGCCTGTCCAACCAGGTGCAGGCCATGGCCGGCAATATCGCCACCGGCGAGGGCGCGCGCGCCCTGATCGACGCCGGCGCCGACTGCGTCAAGGTCGGCATAGGACCGGGCTCGATCTGCACCACCCGGATCGTCGCCGGGGTCGGCGTGCCGCAGTTCACCGCCATTCTCGACGCTGCGGAAGTCACCCGCAAGGCCGGCGTGCCGCTGGTTGCCGACGGCGGCATCAAATACTCCGGCGACCTCGCCAAGGCGATCGCCGCCGGCGCCGACTGCGCCATGATCGGCTCGCTTTTCGCCGGCACCGACGAGAGCCCCGGCGAGGTGTTCCTCTACCATGGCCGCAGCTACAAGTCGTATCGCGGCATGGGCTCGGTCGGCGCCATGGCGCGCGGCTCGGCCGACCGCTACTTCCAGCAGGAAGTGACCGACACGCTGAAACTGGTGCCCGAGGGCATCGAGGGCCAGGTGCCGCATCGCGGACCGGTGGCGAGCGTGCTCCACCAGCTCGTCGGCGGCCTCAAGGCGGCGATGGGCTACACCGGCGCGCGCACCATCGCCGAGCTGCAGCACAAGGCCGAGTTCCAGCGCATATCCGATGCCGGCCTGCGCGAGAGCCATGCCCACGACGTCGCGATCACGCGCGAATCGCCGAACTACCCGACCAATCCGTGACCCCTGGCGGGCGGCTTTCCGCGGCGATCGAGATCCTCGACGAAGTGCTGGCGCGCCACCGCCCGGCAACTGACGCGATCCGCGACTGGGGCCGCACCCGGCGCTTTGCCGGCTCCGCCGACCGCGCCGCAATCAATGCTCTCGTCAATGCCGCGCTGCGCCGGCGCCAGTCGATCGCCTGGCTGATGGGCGGCGAAACGCCGCGCGCGCTGGCGCTCGGCGCGCTCGGATTGTCGTGGCATCAATCGCCCGACGAGATTGCCGCCGCCTGCGACGGCGGCCGCTTCGCGCCGCCTCCGCTGAGCGAGGCCGAGCGCGCCCGGCTCGCCGGCCCAGGCGTCGCCGACACGGCGCCCCCCGACCACGTGCGCGGCGATTACCCCGAATGGCTGACGCCGGCGTTCGCCGCCACGTTCGCCGAGCGCGCGCCCGACGAGGGGCAGGGGCTTGCCGGCCGCGCGCCGCTCGACCTCAGGGTGAACACGCTGAAGGCCGGACGCGATCAGGTGGCGGACGCGCTTTCGCGCTTTCACGTCCGCCCGACCCGGCTGTCGCCACACGGCCTGCGCATCGCGCTCGACGAGGGGCCGGGCCGCGTGGCCAATGTCGAGTCGCACGCGCTGCACGGGCGCGGCCGCTTCGAGGTGCAGGACGAGGGCTCCCAGGTCGCCGCGCTGCTCGCCGGCGCGCGGCCCGGCATGCAGGTCGTGGACTATTGCGCCGGCGCCGGGGGCAAGACGCTGGCGCTCGCCGCCGCGATGGAAAACCGCGGCCAGATCTACGCGCACGACGCCGACCGGCGTCGCCTGCGTCCGATATTCGAGCGCCTGCGCCGCGCCGGCGCGCGCAATGTGCAGGTGCTGGACGGCGCGGGCGGGCTGGCCGGACTCGAGGCGCGCGCCGATCTGGTGCTGGTCGACGCGCCCTGCACCGGCACCGGCGTCTGGCGCCGGCGGCCCGACGCGAAGTGGCGGCTCACCGATCGCGCGCTCGGCGAACGCGTGGCCGAGCAGCGCGAGGTTCTCGCCGACGCGGCGCGGCTGGTGCGCCCCGGCGGTCGCCTCGCCTATGTCACCTGCTCGGTTCTGGAGCCCGAGAATAATCATCAGATACAGGAATTTATGTCGAAGAATGGAGATTTCTCCGTGGTTTCGTGGCAGGACGCCTGGGCGGATGTTCTGCCGGGCGAGCCGCCCGCCTCGGCGAGCCCCGTCGCCGAAACGCTTCTTCTGACGCCGGCGCTCAACGCCACCGACGGCTTCTTCGTCGCGCTGCTGCGGCGGCGGTGAACGGGCATGCCAGATCGCCCGGCGTTCGTCTCCGAACCCGAGGGGTGGTGCGGCGTGCCGGCATCGCGCCGGTCGGTAGTCTCTATTTCGGCGCGAAGCTGGCACGCCGCGCGGAATCCTGAGCGGACCGGTATTCTTATCGACGTTCCCTCTTGGAGCGGTTGAACCCGCGCCCCGCAAGGTCCGACCGGGGGAGTCCCACCGCCCGGCGTTCCCGGCACTCCGCTCCCGCGAAGGGCGATTCGTTACGCCGCCCCGAGCGGTACCGCGGCCCTGTTCCACATGGACGGACGGTCCGGACACGCCCCCCTCGGATGGGACAGGGATGGGCGGAGTGTAAGGGAGGCCGCGGGGAGGGGGATAAGTCTCCAAAATGGGCGAGCGCTCTGTTTCCGCAGTTCCCTGGAGCGCAATCCGATCTGATTGAGTCGGATAGACGCTCTATCTGTTTGTTTTGGCCGCATAATCTTATCGATCCTCGCTTCGCTCAGCTCGGATTACTCTAGCTGTCCTTGATCGTCGTCGACGGGCTGCGCCTGGCCGCCGACTTGGTGACGAACTTCCCAGTTTCCGCGCTGCGATGCGCGCCATGGGTGCTGCCGCCGCCGCGTTTCTCGCCAAGCGTCGTCTTTGCATGCGACTTCGCGTACGACTGTTTGACGAACCGGCCACTCCCCGCGCCGCGGAAATTCTTTCCACTTCCACCACCTTTTGCCATCAGCCTCTCCCTGGGTTTCCATGTCCGCCGAATCGCGGACTTGACTCTACCATACCATTCGTTCTTATTTTGTTCCAGCCGTCATGGACGAGACGGGGGCAGATGACCAACAGGCTCTATTACGGCGACAATCTCGCGATCCTGCGCGAGCACATCGCGGACCAGTCGGTCGACCTCGTCTATCTCGACCCGCCGTTCAACTCCAACGCCACCTACAACGTACTGTTCAGGGCGCCCGACGGCCAGCACAGCCAGGCCCAGATCGAGGCGTTCGAGGACACGTGGCACTGGAACGAGGCGGCCGAGGACTCCTACTGGCAGGTGCTGAACGGGCCGAACACCGAGGCCGCGCGGATGCTGGAGGCGATGCGCGGCTTTCTCGGCGAGCCCCGTTCGCCGAAACGCTTCTTCTGACGCCGGCGCTCAACGCCACCGACGGCTTCTTCGTCGCGCTGCTGCAGCGGCGGTGAACGGGTTTGCGGACTGGCGGCGGAGCCCGCGGCCCCGCTCCCATCGTCTTGCCCGGGCTGGTCCGGGGATCATCACTTTGACTGAACGCAATGTCTTGCGCTATGTTCCCCGAACGTTTTGGGAGGACGCGGAGATGCCGAGCGCAGCAGGAGACAAAGTCAATCTGGATGCCTTGATCCTTAAGGCCGATTTTGAGCTTGAAGAACAGGGCGCGCCGGCTGGGCGTATGGGTTCGGAGCTTACGCTTACGACACTTACACCGGAGGACCGACTTGCCGTTCTTAGGAAGCCCGACTTTCAGCGTGAAACATCCGGCTGGTCTCCAAAAATCGTGGCTGATTTCATCGAAAGCGTAGCCAACGCCGATGTCGTGCCCGCGCTCATCATCTGGCGATCCCCAACGAGCGGAAAACAATTCGTCATTGATGGGGCACACCGACTTAGCGCAATTGCCGCATGGGTGAATGACGACTACGGCGATGGAGAAATTTCGAAAACCTTCTATGGCGAAGAGGGTATTTCTGACGATCAGAGGAAGATCGCGAAAAAGACGCGAGAACTGGTGGAGGAGCAAGTCGGTCGCTACAAAGATTTGAGCGACTTCGCGCGAAAAATTAAGGCTCATCCTACGCAACGGGAAGAACGCTTCGCGAGTAATATTCACGCTGTGCCTTTGTTTATCCAGCAGATACACGGGGACGCAGGCGCGGCCGAAAAATCATACAAACGCATCAATTCAACTGCGGTCGCGATAAACCAGCAGGAACTGTTCCTAATTGATAGTCGCCATTATCCGGCAGGCATCGCGACGCGAGCAATTTTGCGGGCCGGGACAGGGTATGAGTACTGGTGGCGCTTCCCGGACCCAACCAAATCAGAGATCAAGAGCACTGCCGCTTCGATCTACGAGCAGCTGATCAAGCCCATCACCGAATACCCACTAAAGGCGCTTGATTTGCCGTCCCCCAAGGGCGGGTATGGTGCGAGCAGCCTTCGCACAATCCTTGATCTGGTCACCATTCTGAATCCACGGAAGCGACATGTGGATAAGGATTTGGACGGCGCGGAAACACTAAAGTTGCTGGAGCATGTTCGGCGTTCGACGGAACGAGTTTTTGGAAAATCTCACTCCGGTTCCCTTGCTCTGCATCCGGCGCTCTACTGCTACGACATCGGTGGCAAGTTTGTTGGAAAGGCCTTTATCGGAGCAATTGAGTTTGTCCGCGAATTAGAGCGACGTGACTTGTTTTACAAGTTCACCAGTGTTCGCGGGAATTTCGAGGATTTTCTAATTCGTCACCCGCACCTGATGTCACAGATTGGCAAGTCGCAAGGCAGCGGCGGCCGGCGCGGTGTGCCGGCCGTAGTTGCACTCTACAACACCCTTTTTGACGGATTGCGGCAAGGGAAGTCAGAGCCAGAAATCATACAGATTATTAAGGAGAGCAAAGCTCTTAGCTTCCTTGACTGGAATGAGCCCGTTGAGACGGACGCAGGGAACCGATTTACGGATGCCGACAAGGCCACTGCACTGCTCAAGACCGCACTAGCCCGAGACATCTGCACCGAATGTGGGGGGCGAATGTACATCAAAGACCGCAGTTTCGATCATGACAAACGCTTGGCCGACGGTGGGAAGTCAGTCGCTTCAAATGCGGTTCTTCTGCATCCGTATTGCAACACTGGCTACAAGGAGCGCCGTATTCATCTTGAGAGGAAAGAAGCCGAGCATGGCACAAAAACCTGACGATGGGTTCAGCGAAGAGGAAGCCGCGCGCCGGCGCGACGAGGTGATCCGCCGAATGGCGAACACCCCGCCGCAGCCGCGCACTAAGACTCAGGCTCGTCCGTCCGAAAAAGAGAAAGCCAGCTGGCGCGGGTCGGGCGGCTCCCAAGTCGTCCGCCGACGATAAGGACGCCGAGGCGTGCGCTGCCCACGATCCGCCATTAGTTTGTTGATAGGTCATCCGCTTGCCGACGACGCCGGCAACGGCTTTCTCTGCGCGCTCGGCATCCGTCACGTTCAGCGCGGTGCGCTCGTTGTGGCGGAAATCGAACTCTGCCAAGTACCGCATCAGATGCGCCGCGCTGACATGGTGGTACGTGCCCATGATGCCGCGCTTCAGCACTGCGAAATAGCTTTCGACCGTGTTCGTGTGAGCCTCGCCGCGCACGTACTCGCCAGCGCCGTGGTTCACGATCTCATGGTCAAAGTCGCGATGCATGTGGCGGTACTGGCCAGCATCGTCAGTGTAGAGCTTGGTGCTGCCCTCCAGCTGGCTCGACAAGGATCGGACGCAACGTCTTGGCGGTAACGCTCGGCGTGTGTGAACCGACCGCACGCGGCCCTTGCGCTCGATCAGCGAGAACACCGTCTCTTTGCCATAGGGTCCGCCGACCGAAATGGCCTTGCGCTTCTTGCTGTGCATGTTGCGCAGCTTGCCGCCGACAAACGTCTCGTCAGCCTCGGCAACCTTCCCGCTGCCGCCCATCGAACCCGGCGCCGGGTTCAACTCGCGCATACCCTCGCGGATACGGTGCGCCATGAACCAAGCCGTCTTGTAGGGAAGCCCGAGCATCCGATGCAGTTGGTGTGCGCTGATGTCCTTCTTGCTGGCGCACATCAGATGCGTCGCCAGAAGCCACTTGGTCATCGGAATGTGCGAGCGCTCGTAAATCGTGCCGACCTGGGCCGTGAACTTGCGCCGGCAGTCTTTGCAGTGATACCAGCCCGGCCCCATCGACTTCCCGCCAAGCGGCTTCACCGTCTCGAACTGACCGCAGTACGGGCAGTACGGATCGTCAGGCCAGCGGATCGCCTCAAAGTGCGCCCGCGCCGCGTCGAGGTCGGTGAAGATCGGGTTCGTCAGGTCAACTGTCGCGCTCATGGTCATCTCCTTGACCACGATAGTCGCATGTCAGCCTTGTTCAGTCAAAGTGATAATTCCCGGCTGTCCCCGGGTTGCGCTTCGCTTCACCCGGGCTACCTTGCGCCACCTGCTGCGTCATGCCCGGGCGCCGGGCCCCATCCGGCAATCCGCGGCCTCCCCGCTGCGCCGGCGGTGCGCTCCCACGTAAACGAACAGGTGCGACCGGGCGGCGCCTCTCTTCGGCACGTTCGTGCCGCGACCGCCGCAATTCGATTGCCATCCGCCGGCGCCGCGCCTATTCAGCTTTCGCATGCCCGCCAAGACCCCCGCCGACACTCCCGCCAGGCCGCCCGCCCGATCCCGCTTGCACGACCGCATCCTGATCGTCGATTTCGGCAGCCAGGTCACGCAGCTGATCGCGCGCCGGGTGCGCGAGGCCGGCGTTTATTGCGAGATCGTGCCGTTCACCCGCGCCGGCGACGTTCTGGCCACCTTCGGCCCGCGCGGCATCATCCTGTCGGGCGGGCCCGACAGCGTGACCGCGGCCACGACGCCGCGCGCGCCCGACGCGGTGTTCGCCGCCGGCGTGCCGGTGCTCGGCATCTGCTACGGCCAGCAGACCATGGTGGCCCAGCTCGGCGGCTCGGTCGAGGCGCACCAGCACCGCGAGTTCGGCCGCGCCTTCGTCGAGGTCACCGGCCGCACGGCGCTGTTCGAGGACCTGTGGCCGGAGGGCACCCGCCATCAGGTGTGGATGAGCCACGGCGACCGCGTGACGTCGCTGCCGCCGGGCTTCCGGGCGGTCGCGGCGTCCGACGGCGCGCCCTTCGCCGCGATCGCCGACGAGACGCGGCGCCTCTATGGCGTGCAGTTCCATCCCGAGGTCGCGCACACACCGGACGGCGCGCGCCTGATCGCCAATTTCGTGCTGAACACATGCGGCTGCGCCGGCGACTGGACGATGGCCGCCTTCCGCGACGAGGCGATTGCCGGAATCCGCGCCGAAGTCGGCGCGGAGCGGGTGATCTGCGGCCTCTCGGGCGGCGTCGACTCCTCCGTCGTCGCCGTCTTGCTGCACGAGGCGATCGGCGACCAGCTGACCTGCATTTTCGTCGATCACGGCCTGCTGCGCGAAGGCGAGGCGCGCGAGGTCGTGACGCTGTTCCGCGACCACTACAACATTCCGCTGGTGCACGTGGGCGCCGCCGAGCGCTTTCTCGCCGCGCTGTCCGGCGTCGCCGACCCCGAGCAGAAGCGCAAGACCATCGGCCGCCTGTTCATCGAGCTGTTCGAGGCCGAGGCGAAGGCCGCCGGCGACGCCGCCTTTCTCGCCCAGGGCACGCTCTACCCCGACGTTATCGAGAGCGTGAGCTTCACCGGCGGCCCCTCCGTCACCATCAAGAGCCACCACAATGTCGGCGGCCTGCCCGAGCGCATGAAACTGCGGCTGATCGAGCCTCTGCGCGAGCTTTTCAAGGACGAGGTGCGTGCGCTCGGCCGCGCGCTCGGCCTGCCGGAGATCTTCGTGTCCCGCCACCCTTTTCCGGGACCCGGCCTCGCCATTCGCTGTCCCGGCGCGGTGACGGCGGAAAAGCTCGCGATCCTGCGCAAGGCCGACGCCATCTATCTCGAGGAGATTCGCAAGTCCGGCCTCTATGACGCGATCTGGCAGGCGTTCGCCGTGCTGCTGCCGGTGCGGACCGTCGGCGTGATGGGCGACGCGCGAACATATGAGAATGTCTGCGCGCTGCGCGCGGTGACCTCGCTCGACGGCATGACCGCGGATTTCCACCATTTCGACATGGAGCTGCTCGGCCGCATCGCCAACCGCATCATCAACGAGGTCGCGGGAATCAACCGCGTGGTCTATGACGTAACCTCGAAACCGCCCGGCACGATCGAGTGGGAGTGAGGGGATGATAGCCTCTGGAAATTTCTCTTTTTAACTCAATGGATTATATGGAAATAGGGATGATCGACAATACATCGTCAGTTCTCCCTCTGAAATCTCATAACTTATTGAACTAAAAAGAGAATTGGTAAGCGCTAGCAGTTTCTGGCGTCAGTAGACGGATAGGTTGACGGTATTTCTGACGGTCTTTGTTGAAATGCACGCCAGCCGAAACCAAAGAACCGTCAGATAGAGCGCATAGCGCTGACGGTCTTTTCCGTAAGCCGGCTTATTCTGGAAAATGCGCGGGAAGGGGTAATTAGTAGCCTTTTCGGCGCGCTTTTCACGACCGAAAGGCCGATGCCGGGCTCAGGAGAAGTTGACAAATATGCGTCAGAATGGCTATTAATTACCCACTCTGACGCAGAATCATAGCATCGCCATGCAACCCCGCCAGCACAAAACCGCCAGCTTCCTGTCTGCCCATCCAGTCTTCACCCGGGCTGAATTCGCCGCGGCCTTTGGCCATCCAGCGAGCGCGGCCAACGTCACCAGCCTGCTGAGGCATCATCTGCGGGCCGGCAACATCAAGCGGGTCAGTCGCGAGGTGTTTGCCGCGGTGCCGGCCCACCTGGCGGTCGAGCGGATGGTGATCGACCGCTTCGCCGCGGCGAGCAAGCTCCGTCCCGATGGCGTTTCGGGATTTCACTCCGCGCTTGAGCTGCATGGCATAGCCTATTCCGAGTTCAACGAGGTCCAACTCATCAGCGCGGGACGGACCGAACGCGTGGGCCTGCCCTTCGGAGCTTGCCGCTTCGTCACTCCGCCCAAGGCCTTGGCGGCGGCTAGCAAGGTCGACTACCTGACCACGATCATAGATCGGCAAGGCGTGGCGGTTCGTGTGACCGCAGTCGAACGAACGATCGTCGATGTCCTGCACCGGCCGGAACTCGCCGGCGGCGTCGAGGAAGTCCTGAAGTCGCTGGATCTGGTGCGCTATCTCGACCCGGCGAAGGTCGCAGACTATGTTGAACTACTGGACAACCGATCGCTCGCCTCGGTTTCAGGTTGGTGGCTCGAGAAGCGGCGCGGCGCGCTCGGCGTCACCGACGATGTGCTGGCGCGTCTGCGGGCCCGGCTTCCGCGATCGAAGCACTACGCGCTGGGTGCTGAACCAGGTCATGCCGTATTCATCAAGCCGTGGCGCGTGCTTCTCCCGGCGGAGGCGGTCGACGCCGCCTTTGAAGGCGTGTGATGGTCGCATCGCGAGAAACCCTTCAGGACATCGCAGCCGAGCGGCAGCTCCAGCCTGCGACGCTGGAGCGGGTGATCCGGCTGATCGACATTCTCGATGCCTTTGGTGCCGATACGCTGATCGGGCCGCGAATCGCCTTGAAGGGCGGCACGGCGCTCAACGTCTTCCATTCCGATCTGGATCGCCTCTCTGTCGACATCGACGTCAACTATGTCGGCGCGATCGAGAAGAGCAGATGGATGTCGATCGACCGGGACTGGAGGACCGGATCGAGCGGCTGATGGAATCGAAGGGCTATACCGCGCGGCGCGAGCCGTCCGAGCACGCCGGCGGCAAATGGATCTACCGCTATGCTTCCGCGCTCGGCGGAGCGGGGACCATCGAGATCGACATCAATTACCTCTACCGGGACCCGCTCTACGGCGTGGACCGTATACCATCGGTTGCGATTGGATCCTATCAAGCCGCCAACGTGCCGGTTCTCGACATCCATGAGATCGTCGCTGGCAAGATGGTCGCGCTGGTCACGCGGCGCACCGCGCGCGATCTGTTCGATGCGCATCGGATCATCGCCATGCCGGATCTCGACTGGGCGAAGATAAAGGCGGCCACCTTGATGATCGGTGCGAGCGCCAAGAGCTTCGACTGGCGCGCAGCCTCGCCGGACGACATCGGATGCGAGGTTGGCGACATCACCGGCAAGCTGACCATGTGCCTGCATGACCGGTATTTCGATCGCTTTGGCGGCCCGGCAGTCTGGATCGAGAGCGTCACAGCGGCGTGCCGGGAAAAGCTCGCGCCGCTGTTTCAGTTCACGGTAGGCGAGAGAGCGTTTTTGGACGGCGTGCTTGATCGGGGCGAAATCGATGCGTCCCCTATGGGCGTTCCGGAATCCGTGCGCGCCGCGATAGAAGCCTGTCCGGCATTGCGATGGAAGGCGCAGAACGTCAAGGCTTGGAAATCCGGTGACAAGTCGCTGGTGCCACGCGTGAGACGAGGACGGCGACCGCATGGAGAGCCTACTCCATGAAGACCTGGCTGAGCGGAGATGTGTCGAAACGACTGGCGCTGGGCGGTGGCGCCGAGACTGCGCACGAACTTGAGGTCGAGATTGAGCAGATTCGAGCCCGTTTAGCCGCAAATGAGGCGGAGCGGAAAGAGCTTGACGCCGCGCTGAGGGATCTCGTGAGCCGGTGCTCGGCGGCTGCAAATTATTCATCACCCGCCATTGCAGATGCGCCGTGGGTCATGGCCGCGTCGTCCGCCGCGGAAAAGATCGCGCTGTTTCGGCGCCTATTCGCAGGCCGTGCTGATGTATTCCCTGTCAGGTGGGAAAACCGGAAGACCGCCAAGTCCGGCTATGCGCCCGCGTGCGCCAACGAGTGGGTTAAGGGGATATGCGGCAAGCCCCAGGTCAAATGCGGGGAATGCCCTCATCAAGCCTTCATCTCGGTCACCGACGACATCATCGAAAAGCATCTGCGCGGCGGCGAGAGCGCAGGCGGCTCTGGCGGCGATTTCGTGGCGGGTGTTTATCCGCTGCTTCCTGACGAGACCTGCTGGTTTCTGGCCGCCGATTTTGACGAGGAGAGTTGGGCAGCCGACGCTTTGGCCGTGCTGGAGACTTGCCAGGCCAAGGGCGTGCCCGCGGCCCTTGAGCGGTCTCGATCCGGCAATGGCGGGCATGTGTGGATTTTCTTCTCCGAGCCGGTTTCGGCGCGCACCGCTCGGCAGCTTGGCGCGGCGATGCTGACGGAGACGATGGAGCGTCGCCCCGAAATAGGTTTCGCCTCATACGATCGCTTTTTTCCGAGCCAGGACACCATGCCGGTCGGCGGCTTCGGCAATCTGATCGCCTTGCCTTTGCAGCGCCGGGCGCGCGAGCTTGCAAACAGTGTCTTTATTGACCAAGACCTTCGTCCACACGACGACCAATGGGCGTTTCTGGCCGCGAGGCCACGGCTATCGGCCAAGGCCGCCGCCGAAATCGTCGACGATGCGGAGACGCGGGGCCGTATTCTGGGCGTCCGCATGCCGGTCGAAGACGAGGATGCGGACGAGCCGTGGCGCATGACGCCGTCTCGACGCCCCAAGGCGGGCCCGGTCGGCAGCCCGCTGTCGGGCAAGATCACCATCGTGGTCGCCGACCAACTCTATATCGACCGGATCGATTTGCCGCCGGCGCTGACGGCGCGGCTCATACGCCTGGCGGCCTTCCAAAATCCCGAGTTCTATCGTGCGCAGTCCATGCGTTTCCCGACCTTCGGCAAGCCTCGGATTGTCTCCTGCGCCGAACTTCACCCGCGTCATGTGGGGCTGCCCCGCGGATGCCTCGATGAAGCTGTTGAGCTGATTCGAGGCGAGGGCGCCGAGGTTGAGCTGAATGATCTAAGGGTGATCGGCGATCCGCTTACGAGCCGAGTGCGGTTCCAGGGGACGCTGCACGAGCCGCAGGTCAAGGCGTTCGAAGCCCTTCTTCCGCATGACCATGGCGTGCTCGCGGCGACGACGGCCTTCGGAAAGACGGTGGTGGCCGCGGCTCTTATCGCGCAACGCGGACGCAATGCGCTCGTTCTTGTTCATCGCCGCGAGTTGCTCACCCAGTGGGTGGAGCGGCTAAGGACATTTCTCGATATCGAGCCGAAGGACATCGGCGTCATTGGCGGCGGACGCCGCAAGCCGACTGGCGTCATTGATGTGGCGCTGATCCAGAGCCTCGTGCGCCGAGGTGAAGTATCCGACGTGGTAGCGGACTACGGTCATCTGATCGTCGACGAGTGCCACCATCTTTCGGCGACGAGTTTTGAGCTCGTGGCCCGCCGCGCGAAGGCGCGCTATGTCCTCGGGCTTTCCGCGACCGTGGCCCGCAAAGATGGGCACCATCCGATCATCTTCATGCAATGCGGACCTGTTCGACATCGGGTTGATGCGCGTGCGCAGGCGGCCGGACGGGGGATCACTCACCGCGCCAAACATCGGTCGACAGAGTTCCAATTGCCGCCGCCTTTGGCCGCCTTAGACCGTCCTTCCATGCCGGCGGTCTATGCGGCCATCGCGCAGGACGAGCCGCGCAACAACCTGATCTTCGACGATGTGCTGAAAGCGCTGGAGGCGAAGCGATCACCTGTCGTGCTCACGGAGAGGAGGGACCATCTCGAATACCTCCAAAGCCGCTTTTCCCGCTTCGTGCGCAATCTCGTTGTTCTCCGGGGCGGGATGTCTGCGGCTGAACGCAAGGTCTCCGAGGCGGTCCTTCGAGTGCCCGATGACCAGGAACGGCTTATCCTTGCTACGGGGCGCTATATTGGAGAGGGTTTCGACGATCAAAGGCTCGACACGCTATTCCTGACGATGCCCATCTCCTGGAAGGGCACGCTGGCCCAATATGTTGGCCGCCTGCACCGCCAGCATAACGGGAAGACCGAGGTTCTCGTCGTCGACTATGTTGATGAGATGGTGCCGATGTTGGCGCGCATGGCGGCAAGGCGGCGAACGGGATATCGGGCGCTCGGTTACACGTTTGAATAGTCCGCCTCTGCAACAGAATCAGTTGGACGACCATGAAAGCCGTAATGTGCCGATCATCGATTTCGTGGACACGGGGCACCCGGCGTTGCTTGAAATATGTACTAGCGTCGGCACTGGGGAAAAAGCATGAGATGCCAGATTAATGTCTCGCGAGAAACCTATGCTGAACGGAATATACTTCGATGAAATCCAAGAGCCGAAACCCGAATTCCGCAACCAAGGCGAACAAGGAACCCAAGCTCTCGCGCACCCACGCGCCCGCCGATCTATCGCCGGTGGACTGGCAGCGCGGCTTGCGCCGCCAGTTCGGCCGCGAGCAGGCCTTCGGGCTTGAAAATCTGGGCAGCGAACCGTTTTTCTCCGAGTTTCGAGTCAGCAATCCTGCTTCGAAATCCAGCTACCGCGTGGCGATTCGGGGCTTGGGGCCAGGCGGCAATTTCTGTTCATGCCCCGATTATGCCACCAGCGATCTGGGCACCTGCAAGCACATCGAATTCACGCTTGCCCGGCTGGTGAAAAAGCGCGGCGCCAAGACCGCGTTTGCGCGCGGCTACCGGTCTGCATTTTCCGAGCTGTATCTGCGCAATGAGGGCAAACGCTGCGTGCATTTTCGCGCCGGAACGGATTGCCCGCCGGCGCTGAGCGAGGCCGCCGCCGGTTTGTTCGACAGCGGACGCGACGGGATGCTGCCGGACGAGCGCCTTCGCGAACTCGATCATTTCATGACCATGGCGTCTAAATCCGATCATGAGTTGCGGGCCTACGACGACGCTCTTGATTTCGTCGCGGGAAGGCGGGATGCGGACCGGCGCGCCGCAAAGCTTGCGCAGTTGTTCCCACGCGGCGCTGCCGATCCCAAGCTGCTGGCACTCCTGAAGGTGCCGCTCTATCCCTATCAGGCCGAGGGCGCGCTGTTCGCGGTGCGGGCCGGCCGGGCGTTGATCGGCGACGATATGGGCCTCGGCAAGACCATACAAGCGATCGCCGCGACGGAAATACTGGCACGACATTTTGGCGTCTCGAAAGTGCTGGTGATCTGCCCGACCTCGCTCAAATATCAGTGGCAAAGCGAGATTGCGCGTTTTTCGGGGCGACAGGTTGAAAATGCGGCGCGCGTCATCAACGGCGGTCGGGCGCAGCGGCAGAAGGACTACGCCCTGGACGATTTCTGTAAGATCACAAACTACGAGAAACTCAAGCCCGATCTCGATCTGATCGCCGCCTGGGCGCCCGACCTGGTGATCGTCGACGAAGCACAACGGGTGAAAAACTGGAACACCATTGCGGCGCGCGCCTTGAAACGCGTCGATAGCCCATACGCGATCGTGCTGACCGGGACGCCCCTGGAAAACAAGCTGGAAGAGCTGATCTCCATTGTCCAGTTTGTCGATCAGCATCGGCTGGGGCCGACCTGGAAGCTGCTGCACGAGCATCAGGTCAAGGACGAAGCGGGGCGCGTCACCGGCTATACCGGGCTGGAGAAGATCGGCCAGACGCTGGCGCCGGTCATGATCCGCCGGCGCAAATCCGAGGTACTGCGGCAACTGCCCAGCCGGACCGACCAGAACCTGCTGGTGCCGATGACCGAGATGCAAATGCTCTATCACCAGGAAAACGCCGACGTGGTGGCGAAAATCGTCCAGCGCTGGCGCAAGACGAGGTTCCTGTCGGATAAGGATCAACGGCGGATGACCTGTGCCCTGCAGAACATGCGCATGTCGTGCAACAGCACCTATCTGCTGGACCGGGAAACAGATCATGGCGTCAAGGCCGACGAATTGGCGGCATTGTTCGACGATTTGTTCGCCGAGCCGGACGCCAAGGCGGTGGTGTTTTCGCAGTGGACGCGGACCCACGACATCGTCATTCGCCGCCTTGAAGCGCGTAAGCTGGGCTACGTCAGCTTCCACGGCGGCGTGCCATCGGAGAAACGGCCGGCGCTGGTCGAACGGTTTCGCGATGACCCCGCCTGCCGCGTGTTCCTGTCCACCGATGCCGGCAGCACCGGCCTCAATCTGCAGCATGCCTCGACACTGGTGAACATGGACTTGCCGTGGAACCCGGCGATCCTCGAACAGCGCATCGCGCGCGTCCATCGCATGGGCCAGAAACGGCCGGTGCGGGTCATCAATTTCGTGGCCAAGGGTACCATTGAGGAGGGCATGCTTTCGGTGCTGGCGTTCAAACGCTCCTTGTCGGCAGGAATTCTCGACGGTGGCAGCGGCGAGATTTCGCTCGGTGGTTCGCGTCTCAGCCGCTTCATGAAGGACGTGGAGAACGTCACCGGGCGCATGGGCGAGGGCGAGGCCGTGACACCGGCCGAGGAGGTGAGGACTATCGTCACATCTGATGACGCAGGTTCCGGGGAAGATATCAATGCGGATGTGAACGGTGGCGCTGGCGAGACGGTGACCGCGCGGACGGATGGGGCCGGAGCATCATCACGCGATGCAGGTCCCGATCCGTGGCATGCCCTGGTGCAGGTCGGTGTGCAGTTCATTGCCGCCCTGGCCTCCGTCAACGATCCGGACTCTCCGGCGCATCCATGGATCGAGCGTGATCCAGCCACCGGCGCGCAAAACCTCAAAATACCGCTGCCGCCGCCGGAAGCCGCGAATCAGCTTGCCAACGCGCTGTCGGCGCTCGCAGACAGCTTGCGGGGCAAGGTTGCATGATGGACGGCAGCTGTTGAGGGATGACGATCTATCGTGACAACTCGCGCTGACGGTCTTTTTCGTTGCCAAGCCGACGAGGCTATTCTCGCTGGAGATTTCAAAGATCGACCGATTGATCTCGATTGTCGTCGAAGCCGAGAAAGATTCGGATCGTGAAAATTTCCTTGCGAAATCAAAAGCGAAAAAATTTGACGGCTCGCTGGTCAGGCTTTGACCGTCAGAAGAAATGTTTTTCGCTTGAAATTCAATGCGTTACGCTCTCTTAATATGATCGAGTGGGAATGATGCAGGCTCGGCCGGATGCCGTCCGGATTGCGCTATATTGACCGATATGATGGCCCGTCGGCGCGGGGCCGCGGGCCTCGCGACATTGCGACCCGCGAAGCTGCGGAGTAGGGTGCGCGGCAATGACCCGGTTGCCTTGAATTTCAACCGCTTGGGACCTGTATTTTGAGTGATATCTTCCGCGAGGTCGACGAGGAGCTGCGCCAGGACCGGCTGCGCGCGATCTGGAAGCGGCACGGCTGGCTGATCATCATCGCCGCCCTCGGCATCGTGCTCGGCGTTGCCGGCACGCGCTTCTATCAGGCGTGGGACAGCTCGCGCGCCGGCGAGGCGGGAGCCCGGTTCTCGCAGGCGATCGAAATGCTGGACGCCGACGACCGCGCCGCCGGGCGCGCCATCCTCGACGAGATGAGCGCGGATTCCTACGCCAGCTACCCGGCTCTGGCGCAGATCCGCGCCGCCGCCGCGCTCGCGCAGTCGGGAGACGCCGAGGCGGCCGTCGCCGGCTTCGAGGCCGCGGCTGCCAATGACGGGATCGATCCGATACTGCGCGATCTGGCGCGCATTCGCGCCGCCTTCATCCTCATCGACAGCGCGCCGCCGGAGGAGATCAAGCGCCGGCTCGATCCGCTCACCCAGGCGGAGGGGCCGTGGCGCCACTCCGCGCGCGAGCTGATCGCGCTTTCGCTCTACCGGGCCGGCAAATACGCCGAGGCCGACGCCGAGTTCGACCGCGTCATGTCCGATCCGGCGGCCCCCGTCGGTCCGCGCGGGCGCGCCGAAATGATGCGCGCCCTGATCGCGCCGCATCTGAAGAGCGGCGACGGGTCATGAGCCGGAAGGCGTTCGGCGGAAATCCGGCCGGCGGGCGTGGCGCGTTTTTAGCGGTGGCGCTGCTGGCGTCCGGCTGCACCTCGGATATCTGGCTGGGCGAGAGCGAGACCCCGCTGCCCGGCCAGCGCATAGCCATCAACCAGGGCAGCGACGATCTGGCGCGCGCCGGTGAGGGCGGGCCCATCGTCATCCCCGAGGCGGAGGTCAACCGGAGCTGGAGCCAGCCCGGCGGCAACTCCGCCAACGCGCCGCTCCACGTCGCCACCAATGCCTCGCTGTCGCGACGCTGGTCGGCGTCCGTCGGTTCCGGGTCGAGCGGCTACGGCCGCCTGACCTCGCCGCCGATCGCGATCGGCGACGCCCTGTTCTCGATCGATACGACGGCGCGCGTGACCGCCGTATCGGCGGCCGGCGGCAAGCAGCTGTGGCGCGTGTCGCTGGCGCCGGACGGCGAGGAAGCGGAGGGCGGCTTCGGCGGCGGCATCACCGCCGATTTCGGGCGCATCGTCGCCGCCACCGGCTTCGGCGACGTGGTGGGCCTCGATCCGGCATCGGGCCAGCGCCTGTGGAAGCGCTCGTTCGGCCTGCCGATCCGCGCCGCGCCGACCGCCAGCGACGGGCGCGTCTTCGTGATCACCGTCAACAACGAAGTGCATTGCCTCG
>Ga0326597_10003856_pt1 | contig 21324 bp, 18 predicted proteins | sample RVTome_12_FD_203789 | JGI IMG/M metagenome (GOLD analysis project Ga0326597, IMG submission 203789) | Soil microbial communities from uranium-contaminated site in the Upper Colorado River Basin, Wyoming, United States - RVT100D185 | ecosystem: Environmental > Terrestrial > Soil > Contaminated >...
GCTGATCCGGGCCGGCTTCAAGGTCGCGATCTGCGAGCAGATCGAGGATCCCGCGGCGGCGCGCCGCCGCGGCGCGAAAGGCCCGGTCAAGCGCGCCGTCGTGCGGGTCGTGACCGCCGGCACGCTGACCGAGGACGGGCTGCTCGATTCGCGCCGCCACAATTACCTGGCGGGAATCGCCGACGCGGCCGGCGAATTGGGGCTGGCATGGCTCGATCTGTCGACCGGCGCGTTCTCGCTGGCCCCGAGCGCCGAGGCGACGCTTGCCGCCGACCTCGCGCGCCTCATGCCGGGCGAGATCCTCGTACCGGAGCGGCTGCTCGCGCGCCCGGCCCTGTTCGAGGTGTTCGGCGACTGGAAGGGGGCGCTGACCCCGCTCGCCAACCCGCGCTTCGACAGCGAGGCGGCGCGCCGCCGGCTTGAATCCTTTTATGGGGTGAAGGCGCTCGACGGGTTCGGCCAGTTCAGCCGGGCCGAGGTCGCGGCGGCCGGCGCGCTCATCGATTACGTCGCGCTGACGCAGCAGGTCGGCCAGGACGGGGCGCCGCATCTCGCGCCGCCGATTCGGGTCGCGCCCGACTCGATCATGCAGATCGACGCCGCGACCCGGCGCAACCTCGAGCTGACGGCAAGCCTGGCGGGCGAGCGCCGCGGCAGCCTGCTCGCCGTGATCGACCGCACCGTGACCGGGCCGGGCGCCCGCCTGTTGGGCGAGCATTTGGCGGCGCCGCTGACGCTCCCCGACCGGATCATCGCGCGGCTCGACGCGGTGCAGTTTTTTGTCGATCACCCGGAGGTCGGCGCGGCGCTGCGCCAGCGGCTGCGCCGCTGCCCCGACATCGAGCGGGCGCTGACCCGCCTGAGCCTCGGGCGCGGCGGGCCGCGCGATCTCGCCGCCCTGCGGGATGCGCTCGGCGAGACGGCGTCGATCCGGCGGGCGCTGCGCGCGGCGCTCGCGATGCCCGGCCTCGTGCCCTTGCCCGAAATGCTGGCGCAGGCCGAGCAGGAGCTCGGCGAGCATCATGTGCTGGTCGAGCGGCTCGGCCGCGCGCTGGCCGCCGAATTGCCGCTGTTCGCCCGCGACGGCGGGTTCATCGCTCCTGGCTATCTGCCGGAGCTCGACCAGCTGCGCGAGCTGCGCGACGACAGCCGGCGCGCGATCGCCGCGCTGCAGGCGCGCTATGCCGAGGCGAGCGGCGTCGGCTCGCTGCGCATCCGCCACAACAACGTGATCGGCTATTACATCGAGGTGTCGGCGGCGAATGCCGAAAAACTAAGCTCGGGCAAGCTCGGCCCCGATTTCATCCATCGCCAGACGATGGCCGGGGCGCAGCGCTATTCGACGGCCGAACTGGCCGAACTCGAAAGCCGGATCGCCAGCGCCGCCGAACGGGCGCTGGCTCTCGAAGCGCGCCTGTTCGAGGATCTCGTCGGCGAGGCCATCGCGCGGCGGTCCGAAATCGCTGTCGCGGCTGCGGCGATGGCCGTGCTCGACGTCGCCGGCGCGCATGCCGAAGGCGCCATCGAATGCGGCTGGACCCGGCCCGAGATCGACCCCGGCACCGCGTTCGAGATCAACGGCGGGCGCCATCCGACGGTCGAGGCGGCGCTCGTCGGCAGGGGCGCCTTTATCGCCAACGATTGCGTGCTCGGCGACGACCGCATCTGGCTCGTCACCGGCCCCAACATGGCCGGCAAGAGCACGTTTCTGCGGCAGAACGCGCTGATCGCGATCCTGGCGCAGATCGGCGCATTCGTGCCGGCGCGGCGGGCGCGGATCGGCATTGTCGACCGGCTGTTCAGCCGGGTCGGGGCGGCCGACGATCTGGCGCGCGGCCGCTCGACGTTCATGGTCGAGATGGTCGAGACCGCCGCGATCCTGAACCAGGCCGGGCCGAGGAGCTTTGTCATCCTCGACGAGATCGGGCGCGGCACCGCGACGTTCGACGGGCTGTCGATCGCCTGGGCGGCGCTCGAGCACCTGCACGAGGTCAACCGCTGCCGCGCGCTGTTCGCGACGCACTACCACGAGCTGACCGCGCTCGCCGCGAAGCTGCCGGCGCTCGCCTGCCAGACGATGCGGGTCAAGGAATGGCACGGCGACGTCGTTTTCCTGCACGAGGTCGCGCCCGGCATCGCCGACCGCTCCTACGGCATCCACGTGGCAAAGCTCGCCGGGCTGCCGGTCGCCGTCACAGTGCGCGCCGCCGAGATCCTGGAAATCCTCGAAAAGGGCGAGGAGGCCGGCGCGCTCACGAGGCTCGCCGACGACCTGCCGCTGTTCCGCGCCGCCACTCGCCGCCCCGCCGAGCCAGCGCAGCGCCCCTCCCCTGCCGAGGAGCTGCTGCGCGAGATGCGCCCCGACGAGCTGACGCCGCGCCAGGCGCTCGACCTGATCTATCGCCTCAAGTCGCTGCTGGACGAATGAAGCGGCCCGCCGCCGAACTTGCCGCCTTCGCGGCCGAATGGGGCAAGCGCAGCTACGGGCAGGCAGTATGCGAGGATCGCGATCCCGTTGCCCTCGGTGGAGGCAAAGGGTAGCGTGCGGGCTGGTCTGCTTACCCGCAATGTCAGCGATTCAGCCAGTGGCATATCCCACATCGAATTTTTTCCTCTGACGCTGGTTTGGGGCGAGGGCGACCTCAAGCGGGGAACAAATTTCGGCATCTACGCCCCGACCGGCGGCTATACGAGGGGCCGCCTCGCCAATACCGGCAAGAATTACTGGACTGCCGTTCTAGCGGTGGTGGCTGGAATTTTTGACCGAATAAAACAGGTCAGGAGCCAACGACTAAAGCAGCATGCAACAGAAGCGTTGTAGAACTGGATGTAACACCAATTGGTACCGGTCATTTGCCAACCCAGCCCTGCCGCCAAGCAACAACTGAGCGTCGGCACCGGGTCATTCGCTGGCTCGATGCACCTAAAAGCGGACCGCATGGATGGGGCGTGCGGGCCACAGTGACGTTCCTGTTCCCTGCCGGAAAATGAGCGTGGTCGGCGCAGCCGGCGAACAACCTTTTCATTTTTTACGTCGGGAGACATTGGAGATGGACGAGCGGATGAAACCAGCAAGCCGACAGCGCAGCCGGCGCGAGTTTCTGACGATAGCCTCGGGAGCGCTGGCGGCTTCGGTCGGCGGCATTCCGACCTCCACCGCGAAGGCTCAGGCCCGAAGTGGAGAGATTGCGCGCTCAGCGAGCGTTCCAAACTCCCGCCCCAACATCCTCTTCGTCTTCACCGATCAAGAGCGCTACCAAAAAAAGCTGCCGGCGGGGCTGACGCTCGCGGCCCATGAGCGGCTGCAGCGGACCGGCGTGACATTCCACAACCACTATTGCCCGGCCGCGATGTGCACATCGTCGCGTTCGGTGCTGCTGACCGGGCTGCAGACACCCGACACCCGCATGTTCGATAACGTTGACGTGCCCTGGGTCGGAGATATGTCGACCAAGATCCCCACCATTGGTCACATGCTGCGCAAGGCCGGCTATTACACCGCTTACAAAGGCAAATGGCATCTGAGCCGGAAGTTCGACGTGGCGGACCGGCTTGACCGTCTCAAGAAGGAGATGGAGAAATACGGTTTTGCGGATTTCCTCTCGCCGGGCGATATCCTCGCCCATGCTCTCGGGGGCTACGAGTTCGATAATTTAATCGCCGCCAGTACCGTCACGTGGCTGCGCCGCAAGGGGCAGCCGCTGGCGGAGGAAGGCAAGCCGTGGTCGCTCTTCGTCAGTCTGATCAATCCTCACGACATCATGTATTTCGATACCGACGCACCGGGGCAGAAGGTGCAGGACACCGGGGTGCTGTTCATGCACGCCGCACCGGCGCCGAATAACGAATTGTACAACGCCAATTGGGACGTGCCGATTGCAAGGAGCCTCACCCAGCCGTTCGATGAGCCAGGGCGGCCCAAGGCCCACGGCGAGTTCGACAAGATGTGGGGCTATGTCCTGGGGCGCATCCCGCCGGAAGAGGAACGCTGGCGCCGGTTCAACAATTTCTATGTCAACAGTATCCGGTCGGTTGACATGCAGGTCGAGACCATCCTCAAGGAGCTCGATGCGTTGCGGCTGGCGGACCGGACGGTCGTGATCTTCACCTCGGACCATGGCGAGATGGCCGGTGCTCACGGGCTGCGCGGCAAAGGGCCCTTCGCCTACCAGGAGAACCTTCACCTGCCGCTCTATCTCGTCCATCCGGATGTGAAGGGGGGCCAGGATTGCCGCGCGCTCAGCGGACATATCGACATGGTGCCGAGCCTTCTCGCCATGGCTGGGGCAGACGCGACGAGGCGGGCCGAGTTCGCGGGCCGGAACCTGCCGGGGAAAGACCTGACGCCGCTGCTGACTAACCCCGGCGCGGCCGATCTGCACGCTGCGCGCGACGGCGTGCTGTACACCTACAGCGGGCTTGCGACCAACGACAGCGGCATTTTTCGGATCGCCGCGGAAGCGAAGGCTGCGGGGAAGAAGCCGGCACTGGAGGTCATAAAGCAACGCTACGTTCCAGACTTGAAGAAGCGCGGCAGCGTACGCACCGTGTTCGACGGGCGCTATAAATTCAGCCGCTATTTCTCGCCGCTCGATCACAATCAGCCGACGACGATCGATCAACTCTACGCGGCGAACGATGTCGAGCTGTTCGATCTGAATAGCGATCCCGACGAGATGATCAACCTGGCGGTCGACAGAGGCGGGAACCGAGATTTGATTTTGACCATGAATTCGAAGCTCGAAGCCTTGATAAAAACAGAGATCGGGACGGACGATGGCCGCGAGTTGCCTAACATACCGCGCGTCACCTGGACGATCGACAGGGTCAGTTGAACCGTATTCAAGGCTCGACGCGAGCAGCCGGCCGCGTTTAGAGCCGATACCGCACGAGCCGACGGCGTGGTACACTGGATTAAGAATCGCAGCAGTCCGACAATGACGCATCCGGCGATTTACCACTGCGTTCCCGAGACGCGATAAACGACGGCGGCTTGTTTGCGCCCACGTTACTGTTGTCAATGCGATGGAACTCTCTCGCGGCGTGCGATTGTGCCAATAATACGCCGTGTGGCGCATGCCTCACATGAACCGTTCGGCGATTGCACGTTGGGGGCGTGGTAGAGATGCGTCAGAAAGGGAGAATGAGCGGCGGGATGGGCCTCCTTCTGGCTTGTGTTGTCTTCCTTTCGGTCGCATTGGTTACCGGCGGCCGCGCCGAAGGACAGAATTCGAGCCCGGAGCTGTCAACAGCTACGAGCCAAGAGATGTTGCCGCCGCAAATCCGCGAGCTGTTGGTCCTGCTCAGCGATCCAGCAATCCGTGACTGGCTGGAGCGTCGGCGGGCTGCCGAGCCCGCACCAGCTGCCGCGCCGGAAATGCAGCCGAGTGCCGTCTCACGCTATCTCTCGTCGCGGGCTGCCGCCATCCGCGAGCATATTCGCTCGCTCGCCTCAGAACTTCCCGAGATGCCGAACGAGTTGCAGAACGGAGCACACCGCCTTTTCGCGGAACTCGGAACCCACGGTGTCTCCATTTTGCTGCCGGTCGTCCTTCTCGCTGGGCTTGGTGTCGGCTTCGAGCAGGCGTTTCGCAGGCTGACCGCGAGGATCTATCGGGCCGATACCGGGGCTTATCCAGATACGGTGCGCGGCCGACTGCTGGCTATCGGGATGCACTTGGCGATTGACGCTGGCGCGGCGGCCGCGTTCGCTCTGGGGGGCATCGCTGCGGTTTTGGCGGTCGAATGGCCGCCGCTCCTCCGCGAGATCGTGCTCGCCTATTTGCTTGCCCTCGTTATCCTGCGGGTCGCGATCGTTGTTGGCCGTCAGCTGCTGGCGCCGAAAGCCGACCGCTTCCGGATCCTTCCTTTAGATGATGGCGCGGCGCGGTTCTGGCAGCAGCGGCTGACCCTGTTCGTCGGCTGGCTGGCCTTTGGCTGGGTGACGGTAAGCCTCTTTGGCGCGCTGGATGTCTCGCTGAATGGCCGCCGGCTGGTCGCCTACGCCTTGGGTCTCGGCCTCGTCGCGATCGCGACGGAAGCGGCTTGGCGGCGACCTAACGCTGCGGCCGGGAACGCACCCATTTCGGAGCAAAGCCCGGCCCCGCGCGGCCGTCTGATGGGCAACATACTGCTGTCGACTTGCTTCGCACTGCTGTGGGCGCTTTGGGTGATGCACGCGATGCCGGCATTCTGGTTTGTTCTGCTTGCGCTCGCGCTACCGATAGCGATTGGCGTGACGCAGCGCGCGGTTGATCATCTCCTTCAGCCGGCGGGCTCGCAGGATGTTGAAGGCAGCGCGCCGAGGGTCGTCGATGTTGGCCTCGAGCGAGGGACACGCGCCCTTCTGATCATCGGCGCGGCAGCGGCGCTGGCCTGGGCCTGGAACATCGACTTCGTCACACTCGCCAAGGCCGATACGCTACTCGCCCGTATCATTCATGGGGCCCTGAGTGCCGTTATCATCGTGCTAATCGCCGATGTGGGGTGGCACATGGCAAAGGCAGCGATCGACCGAAAGCTGTCCCAATCGGCCGATCCCGCCCAGCCCGACAGCGACGAGGCGCGCCGAAACGCAAGGTTGCGGACGTTGTTGCCGGTCTTGCGCAACGTGCTTTTGATCATCATCGTCATGATCGCCGGAATGATGGTGCTCTCCGCCATCGGCGTCGAGATCGGGCCATTGATCGCCGGGGCCGGGGTCGTCGGTGTCGCCGTCGGCTTCGGCGCGCAGACGCTCGTCAGGGATATCATCAGCGGGATGTTCTATCTTCTGGACGATGCCTTCCGGGTCGGCGAGTACATCCAGAGCGGCAACTATCGGGGCAGGGTCGAGTCGTTCAGTCTGCGCTCGGTCAAGCTGCGGCACCACCGCGGAGCGCTCTACACGGTGCCATTCGGCGTTCTCGGCGCCGTCCAGAACATGAGCCGCGACTGGGTCATCGACAAGCTGACGATCGGGATTACCTACGACAGCGATCTCGCTCTCGCGAAGAAGCTGATCAGGGGGATCGGCAAGGAATTGTTGGAGGAGCCCGATTTCGCCCCGCACATCATCGAGACGCTAAAGATGCAAGGGGTAGAGCAGTTCGGCGACTATGCGGTCCAGATCCGGCTGAAGATGATGACGCGGCCCGGCGAACAGTTCGTCATCCGGCGACACGCTTACGCGATGATTAAGAAGGCGTTCGACGCGAACGGCATCAAATTCGCCTTCCCGATCGTGCAGGTGGCCGGCGAGGGGCAGCCTCCAGCCGCCGCCGCGGGAAGCCGCTTGCAGCTCGTTGAGCCGCAGTTGCCGCAGCTAACCTAGCCATTCAATACGCAAGCGCAGCCCGACCGCGGGTATCGTTTCAACGACGTCAAGCAATCCGCCACGAATAAGGCGCGCCCTCATGCTCGCATTAATGTTTTGCGATGATCCGAAAGGGGCCTATAATCGCGTCGCAAGCGGTAGGCCGTTGGTTCAAATCCGACTCGGCGCACCAGCTCTTTCAAGGACGGGGGGCTGGCGGAGTGCAATCTACCGCGGGACGGATAGTCCGATCGTGTCCAATACCCCACCGTCAACCGCCGAAACGATCCTGACCGAAAACGGGGCGCGGGCCGCGATGTCTGACGATCAGCTCATGCGCCTCCTGCGCGGATTCGTGCTGCTGCTGTTCATAAGCACCGGCCTGCTGGCGGCCTCGCGATATCAATCGTCGGTTGCCGTGTGGGTGCGACGAGCCGCCGTGGTACTGTTCGCGATTGCCGCGGCCTATGCCGTGCTGCTGGTTGTGCTTTGGATGCTCTGACAGGAAAACGGGAAACGCCCGATGGACAGCGCGAAAAGCCGCGGCGCCGATCTGGCGCTCATGAGGATCCACGCATACGGCCGGAAGCCGATCCCCGTCACCCGGTCCAAATCGGTCGGCAGCAAGACCGGCAGCAAGACCGGCGGAAGGATATGAGCGAAACCGCGCCGGGGCCGATCGTCGATTATCTCGCACAGTCGCGCGACGTCATCGACGCGGCGATTGCCGACCCGGATTTCATCGCGACGATCGCGGCGATGGTCGACCGGGTCGGCGGCGCGCTGGCCGCCGGCCACAAGCTGCTGCTGGCGGGGAACGGCGGCAGCGCCGCCGACGCGCAGCATATCGCCGGCGAGTTCCTGTCGCGGCTCAACTACGACCGGGCGCCGGTCGCCGCGATCGCGCTGACCACCGACAGCTCGGTGCTGACCGCGATCGGCAACGACTACGGCTACGAGCGCCTGTTCGAGCGCCAGGTGCTCGGGCTCGGCCGCCCGGGCGACGTGCTGATCGCGATCTCGACCTCCGGGCGTTCGCCGAACATCCTGCATGCGCTGCGCGCGGCGCGGGCCAGCGGCCTCGTCGCGATCGGCTTGACCGGCCGCGGCGGCGGCGACATGCCGGCGCTGTGCGATCTGTGCCTGCGGGCGCCCTCGGATTTGACGCCGCTGATCCAGCAGCTCCACATCACGGCCGGTCACATCCTGTGCGGCCTCGTCGAGGAGCGGCTGTTTCCGCGAGCGGGCGCGCCGCAGCCGGTCGCCGCCGTCGCCAGCTGATCGCCCCGTCGTTCGACTGTCGCGGCGGCGTTCGACTGTCGCGGCGGCGTTCGACTGTCGCGGCGGCGTTCGACTGTCGCGGCGGCGTTCGACTGTCGCGGCGGCGCCGCGTAGGATCGCGCCGGCAAGCTTATCGGGAGACCATCATGACGGCAATTCTGCGCAACGCCGCCCGCGAGCGGCTCGATGCCGGCGAGTTGGCGCTCGGCGTGATCCTGCGCCAATCGCGCACGGTCGATATCGCGCCGATCATGAAATCGTGCGGCTATGACTGGCTGTTTCTCGACCTCGAGCACAATTCGATGGACCTCGACACCGCGGTGCAGATCGCGGTCGCCGCGCTCGGGGTCGGCATCGCTCCGGTCGCGCGGGTGCCGGCCGGGCAGTTGTGGATGGCGACCCGGTTTCTCGACGGCGGCGGGCTCGGCGTCGTCGTGCCGCATGTCGACACGCCGGAGGAGGCGCGGCGCATCGCGCGGGCCTTGCGCTACCCGCCGCTCGGCCATCGCTCGGTGGCTGGCGGGCTGCCGCATTTGGGCTACGAGCGGGTCGGGCTCGCCGAGACCTGCTCGGCCATAAATGCGGCGACCCTGGTCGTCGTCATGCTCGAAACCCCGACCGCGATCGCCAACGCCGAGGCGATCGCCGCGGTGCCGGGCATCGACTCGCTGCTGATCGGCACCAACGATCTGGCGATGGAGATCGGCATTCCGGGCAATTTCGCCGACGACCGCATCGTCGCCGCCTATCGCAGCGTGTGCGAGGCCTGCCGGGCGCACGGCAAATTCGCCGGAATCGGCGGCATCGCCGACGAGGCGCTGCTGCGATGCTATATCGGGATGGGCGTGCGGCTCGTCCTGCCGGGCAGCGATCTCAGCTTCATGGCCGCCGCCGCGACCGAGCGAGCCGCGGCGATGCGCGCCTGCCTCTAGGTCTTACCATCGTATGTTCCTCGCTTGCCGTCCCGCCCCTCCTCCCCCGCAAGCCCGCAAGCCCGCAAGCGGGAAGGGTCAGGGAGGGGGCCGCGCCAAGGATGCCAGCGGGCCCGGACTGAAACGAGCGACGCCGATGTGCCCGGCACCGGCGGCGGCGGTTTTTTCTCGGCGCAGGTCTTGTCGCGCCGCAACAATTTGTTGCAGGGTGTGCCGGATGTGAGCAATCTCAGGTCGCCTCCGGGGGGGCCGGCTCATCCCTTTGGATTGGCGCTGGATCGCCGTCGTCGCGGATTGGTTTGCTCCCATATGCGGCAACCGCTCCCCGCGGCAGCGGGCGACAGAGTGCATGGGTGAAACGGGCTGCGATGCCGGTGGCTTGCGCTGCAATCGTTCCGATGATCGAACGCCCTGAAGCCGGCTGGCGCACTGGCCGACGGCGCTGACCGAATTGCCTGCGTACGATGCCGGATAACCCCGTCCCACAACTCGCCAGCCGTCACGGCGGTGCAACCGGCGGCTCGGGCAATGCCCGGAACCTGACGCTGGCGGCGCTCGGGGTCGTGTACGGCGATATCGGCACCTCGCCGCTTTATGCGGTACGCCAGTCGCTGGTCAACTTCGGCGATCTGAGCGAAGCCGCGATTTTCGGCGCGCTGTCGCTGATTTTTTGGTCCTTGGTGCTGGTCGTCACCGTCAAATACGTCCTGGTTATCATGCGCGCCGACAATCGCGGCGAGGGCGGGCTGCTGTCGCTGACCGCGCTGGTGCTGCGCACGACGCATCGCGGGCAGAAGCGCTATATGTGGATCATGGGGGCGGGCCTTGTCGGGGCCGCGCTGTTCTACGGCGACGGCATGATTACACCGGCGATCTCGGTGCTGAGCGCGGTCGAGGGGCTCAAAGTGGCGACCCCGCTGTTCGAGCCGTACGTCATTCCGATCGCCCTCGTTCTGCTTATCGGGCTTTTCCTGGTGCAGCGCCGCGGCACCGCGGTCATCGGCGGGCTGTTTGGCCCGGTGATGCTGGTCTGGTTCAGCGTGTTGGCGTTGCTCGGGATCTGGAGCATCGCCCGGCACCCGCACATTCTGCTCGCCCTAAACCCTCTCTATGGCGCGGCGGTGTTCGTGGAGGCACCGTGGCGCGGCTTCTTGATGCTCGGGGCGGTCTTCCTGGCGGTCACCGGAACCGAGACCCTGTACACTGACATGGGCCATTTCGGCCGGCCCGCGTTGCGGCGAGCCTGGCTCGGCCTCGTCTTTCCGGCCCTCGTGCTGAATTATTTCGGGCAGGGCGCCTTGCTGCTCGGCAACCCGGCCGCGATCGAGAACCCGTTCTATCGGTTGACTCCCGAATGGGGGCTTTATCCGCTCGTCGCGCTGGCCTCCGCCGCGACGATCATCGCCTCGCAGGCGGTCATCTCCGGCGTTTTTTCGATCACCCGCCAGGCGATCCAACTCGGCTATCTGCCGCGGCTCGAAGTGCGCCACACGTCCGAGACCGAGATCGGCCAAATCTACGTGCCGCGCATCAATTGGGTGCTGCTCTTCGCCATCATCCTCCTCGTGCTGACCTTTCAGTCCTCGGACAATCTGGGCGCCGCCTACGGCCTCGCGGTCAGCGCCGAGATGATGATCACCACCGGGCTCGCCTTCCTCTACATGCGCAGCCAGGCCTGGAGCCTGGCGCTCGCGATCCCGGTATTCAGCCTTTTCGCGCTGCTCGACCTGACGTTCTTCAGCGCCAACATGCTCAAGTTCCTGCAGGGCGGCTGGTTCCCGATCGTGATCGCCATTCTCGTTTTCGCGCTGATGGGGACCTGGTGGCGCGGGCGTCGGATAATGGCCGAACTGCGCGCGCGCGACGCGCTGCCGCTCGAGCAGTTCGTCGAGACGCTCAAACCGGACCGCCCGGTTCGGGTGCCCGGGACGGCGATCTTTCTGACCCGCGATCTGGCGTACGTTCCGGTCGCGCTGCTGCATGCGCTGAAGCACTACAAGGCGCTGCATCAGCGGGTGATCATGATGCAGGTCGATACCGCGGACGTGCCGCACGTGTCCGACGAACGGCGCCTCGAGATCGCCGAGATCGGCAAGGGCTTCTTCACGATGCGGGTCCGCTACGGCTTCATGGACGAGCCCAACGTGATGCGCGCGCTGGCTCAGACCCGTGTCCAGCATTTCCGCATCAACCTGATGGAAACGTCGTTTTTCATCGGCCGCGAGAAATTGCGGCCGCGCCCGCGCCGGCACGCGTTTTGGCGGTTCCGCGACAGGCTTTTCATTCTGCTGAACAATCTGGCGCTCGACGCGACCGAGTTCTTCCGCATCCCGCCAAACCGGGTCGTCGAACTCGGCGGCCAGATCGAGATATAGTTTACTTACCCCCTACCCCTTCGCCCGGCGCGGCCGCGCGCGTGCCGCGGCCGCTGCGCCAGGCGGCACAGCGCCAGCACCGCCCACCCGGCGGCCGCACCAACAAACGCGGCCGCCGCGACGCGCGGCTGGCTCAACCAGCTCAGCGGGACAAGGCTCAGGTGCGCGCGGCCGGCGGGTCGCAGGGCACTGTGCCGAGTTCGCCCGGCACCGACACCTCGATGATCTCGACGTCGTCCGAGGTGCGCAATTCGTTGTGCGGCATGCCGCCCGGGATGAACACCGAATCGCCCGGTTCGAGGCGCAGCGTCTCGCCGGTTTCGAATTCGAGTTCGACCCAGCCCTTCAGCGCGTAGACGAACTGGCCGTCGCAGGTGTGGTAATGCCAGCCAGTCGGCTGCGTCATGCCGGTGATCGCCTTCATGACCTGGCCGCGCATCTGGCCGCCGCTCGCCTCCTTGATGCCCAGGTCGCGATAGGCGAAGAAATCGCGGCGGCCGGCGACCATCACCGGCTTCTTCTCGCTCGCATAGCCGACCTTCGTCGATTTCTGCCCCAGATTCGTCACGTCGTCTGGCATTGGGATCTCCCTAGCAAGCCGCGCAGCCGGATGGCTGCGTCCGCTTGCCGCATCGTAGAAGAGGCTTCGTCAGCGGGCAAGCCGGGGAGCGCAACAGTACAGGTAGGGCTTAGGCGAATTTCTCGGGATTCACGGCGCGTAGAAATCCTCGCCATACACCGCGAGGTGGGCGGCGGCGTAGGCGTCGATCAGTTCCTGCTCGGGGCATTCGCCCAGCTCGGCGAGCACGATGTCGCGCAGCGCCGGGTCCATCTGCGCCGCGGCGTCGTCGAAATCGATCTCTTCGCCGTTATAGCTGACCGTCGTCATCGGGTGTGCATAGCGGGCTCGCGGCCGCGGACGCAAGCCCGTCAAACCGAATTCTGGCCGCGTATCAGCTCGTAAAGCGCGATCGCCGCCGCGTTCGATACGTTGAGGCTCGGCATGTCCGGCCGCGTCGGCAGGCGGGCGAGGTAGTCGCAGGCATCGCGGACGAGGCGGCGCAGCCCGCCGCCCTCGGAGCCGAGGACCAGCACGACCCGCGCCCCGAGATCGAGCGCCGACAGCGGCGCCGGCGCGCCCTCGTCGAGGCCGCAGATCCAGAAGCCCGCTTCCTTCAGCCGGTCGAGCGCGCGCGCCAGGTTGACGACGCGGATCAGCGGCACCAGATCGAGCGCCCCCGACGCGGCCTTGGCGAGTGCGCCGGTCGCCGGCGGCGCCCCGTGTTCGGCCACGATCACCGCGGCGGCGCCGAACGCGGCGGCCGAACGCAGCACCGCGCCGACATTGTGAGGGTCGCTGACCTGGTCGAGCATGACGAGAACGGCGCGCCGGTGGGCCGCCTCCGGTGCGCTGACCTCGATGGCGCGCAGCACGTCGTCGAGATCGGGCGGCTCGAGCGGCTCGACCTGCAAGGCCCAGCCCTGATGGACCGCCCCCTCGGGCAATCTCGCCTCGAACGCCGCGCGATCGAGCACCTCGATCGGGTCGGCCGAGCCCCGCCGCTCGGCGCGCGCCGCCGCGACCAGGGCCGCGGCCTCCTGCTCCTGGCCGGCGAGAACCGCCAGCCGCCGCCAGCGCCGCCGCGGATTGCCGAGCGCCGCGGCCACGGCATGGCGGCCGTAGAGCCAATCCTCGCCGCGCTCGCGGCCGGGCCGCCCCCCAGGTCTGTCGGCGGTTCTGCCGGGGCGCTTGCCGGGCTGGCCGCCGGTGGGCTTGTCGGGCGGGCTCGCGGGGCGCCGCGAGGCGGCGTCTCCGTCCTGTCGCCGCGGCCTGGAGGGCGGTGGATTTCGCGGTGGCAAATCGGACCCTTGGCGCTTGCGCTCGGATTGACCCGCGTCCCGACCTTTCACGGCCGGGCTTGCCCAAATGGCTTGCCCGGCCATCCGAGCGAATGCCCGCCATGGCCGGGCATGACGAGCCAAGAGCGCAATAGGCGAATGAGGGTGTGCCGCAACTACGCCGCGGCGCGGATCGCGGCGCGCTTGACGTCGCTGTCGACGTACGGCTCGAACGCCTTGAAGTTGCTCTCGAACCGTCCGCGCAGGCTGCGCGCGGTCTCGTCGTAGCCGCGCTGGTCGGGCCAGGTGCGGCGCGGATCGAGCACGCTGCTCGGAATGTCGGCGCAGCTCTCGGGCACCAGAAACCCGAAATTCGGGTCCCGCCGCATCGGCGCCCCCGCGAGGCTGCCGTCGAGCGCGGCCCGCAACAGCGCGCGCGTATGCGCGATCGCCATCCGCTTGCCGACCCCGTAGGCGCCGCCCGACCAGCCCGTGTTGACCAGCCAGCAATCGGCGCCGTAGCGCGCGATCCGCTCGCCGAGCATCTTGGCGTATTCGGACGGATGGCGCGGCATGAACGGGGCGCCGAAGCAGGTCGAGAACACCGCTCTCGGCTCCTTGCCGAGCCCGACCTCGGTGCCCGCCACCTGCGCCGTGTAGCCCGACAGGAAATGGTACATCGCCTGCTCGGCGCTGAGCTTGGCGATCGGCGGCATGACCCCGAACGCATCGCAGGTCAGCATCACGACGTTTTTCGGATGCGGCGCCAGGCCGTGCGGGTCGGCGTTCGGGATGAAGTCGAGCGGGTAGCAGGCCCGCGTGTTCTCGGTCAGGCTCGCATCGTCGACATTGGGCATGCGGGTCACCGGGTCGAGCACGACGTTTTCGAGCACGGTGCCGAACCGGGTGATCGTCGCGTAGATCTCGGGCTCGGCGGTCGGCGACAGGTTGATCACCTTGGCGTAGCAGCCGCCCTCGAAATTGAAGATGCCTTTCGGGCTCCAGCCGTGCTCGTCGTCGCCGATCAGGGTGCGCGAGGCGTCGGCCGACAAGGTCGTCTTGCCGGTGCCGGACAGGCCGAAAAAGATCGCGCAGTCGCCCTTCGGCCCGACATTGGCCGAGCAGTGCATCGGCAAGACGTCGCGGGTCGGCAGCACGAAGTTCAAATAGCCGAACACCGACTTCTTGATCTCGCCGGCGTAGCGGGTGCCGCCGATCAGCACGAGGCGCGAGGCGAAATTGACGAAGATGAAGGTTTCGGAGCGGACGCCGTCAAGCTCCGGGATCGCGCGGAAATCGGGCGCGTGCAGGATCGTGAACGCCGGCTGGAAGTCTTCGAGCTCCGCCGCGGGCGGCCGGATGAACATGTTGCGCGCGAACAGGCTGTGCCAGGCGCTCGGGCTGACCACCCGCACCGGCAGCCGGTATTCGGGGTCGGCCCCGCCATAGAGGTCCTGCACGAACAGTTCGCGGCCCTGCAGGTAGGCGAGCATGCGTTGCTGCAGGCTGTCGAATCGCGCCGGCTCTATCGCCTGGTTGATCGGGCCCCAGTCGACCGCATCCTTGGTCCCGGGCTCGCTGACGATGTACTTGTCGCGCGGCGAGCGGCCGGTATGACGGCCGGTGCTGGCAACAAAGCTGCCGCCGAACCCGATATCGCCCTCGCGCCGGCGCACCGCGTGTTCATACAGGTAGGGCGCCGTCAGATTCCAATGCACCGGGTGAAGATGATGCATGCCCTGTTCGACGAGGCCAAAACGGGGGGTGCGCGCAAGCAAGCGTTTGTCCGCCTGATCCAAGCTTTCCTCCATCGTCGACGGGCAGCGCCGAGCGTGCCCGCACGCTGGCGTAAGATTAAGCGTCAACATAAACCCGGCGGATTGCCCGAGCAACCCGGCCGATTGCGTTGCTACCGCCACCCGCGGCTAGGCGGGCTGGGGGGCCTTTCTCCGAGCCCGCTCGGCGAGGGCGGCGAGCGCGCGCCGCGCCGCCGCCGGGCTCAGCACCGGCTCGGTGAAATCGAGCCGGGCCATCTCGCCGCCAGCTTCCGTCGGGCGCCGCAAATCCAGCCCTTCCGGGTCGATGCCGGTCATCCGCCAACCCTCGCCGGCGCGCCCGAGCAGGCGCCGGGCATAAAGCGCGACCGCGTCGGCATGATCGCGGTTCGTATCCGCGACGATCTCGGGCTCGGCCACGGCCAGCGCCGCGGCGTCCGCGGCAAAGCGCAGGTTTTCTCCCTCGATCCAGGCGATGCGGCCGAACCCGGCCACGAAATGGCCGCGCTCGATGACCACTCGATACAGGTGGAAGTCGGCGAAGCCGGCATACGTGGCGCTCCCCGGGTGGCGCGCCGCGAACCGCGCGGCTAGACGGGGATCGTCGCAGCGCTCGGTGCGGCCGAGCAGCGTCAGCCGCGGCCCGGCGAGCGGGTCGGCATACCCCGCCGTTGCGTCGAACAGCAGCGAGACGCGCGGCTCGGCCAGCAGGTTGCGTGTATGCTGCGCGAGGTCCGACAGCAGCAGCAGCGGGGTGGCGTCGAGGTCGCAGGCCGTCGCGACCAGCGAGACATAGGGCCGCCCGCCAAGGCTGGTGGCGAGCGCGGCGTGCTCCCGGCCGCGTATCAAGCGCCGCGCCGCAGCGCCGCGCTTCGACTTTTCCTCCTCCATCACGTTTCTCGGCACTGGCAAAAGTGACTCCGGCAACAACTGCTGTCATTGCGAGCGAGGCGAAGCAATCTCGATGTGTAGAGCGTAGCCGAATCGCGATTGCTTCGGCGCTCCGCCCCGCGCAATGACATGTCTGGGGCCCGCCTGCTCGCCGGCGGCTCGCCCGTTCCGAGAACTCTTTGCGCCGCCCTTTCTGTTTGCCGCGGTGCGGCCATATTTAGGCGGGAGATGAATTTGCTCCGGCCGCCCGCGGCGGGCCAGGGCAATCGGGGGACTTGCCCGTGACCAGTACGATCGCTCTCGTCGATGACGACCGCAACATCCTGACCTCGGTATCGATGGCGCTGGAGGCCGAGGGGTTCGCCGTGCGCTGCTACAGCGATGGCGCCGAGGCATTGAAGGGGTTGACCGCGCAGCCGGTCGATCTCGCCGTGCTCGACATCAAGATGCCGCGCATGGACGGCATGGAGCTGCTGGGCCAGTTGCGCCGGCAAAGCCCGATCCCGGTGATCTTCCTGACCTCGAAGGACGACGAGGTGGACGAGCTGCTCGGGCTGCGCATGGGCGCCGACGATTATATCAAGAAGCCGTTTTCGCAGCGCCTCCTGATCGAGCGCATCCGCGCGCTGATCCGGCGTGGCGAGCTGGCGCGCGACCGCGACGAAGCGCAGGGGGAGCCGGTCATCGTGCGCGGCCAGATGACGCTCGACCCGGCCCGGCATTTGTGCACCTGGCGCGGCGAGCCGGTCGAATTGACCGTGACCGAGTTTCTGATCCTGAAATCGCTGGCCCAGCGCCCCGGCCACGTCAAGAACCGCGACCAGCTGATGGACGCGGCCTATGGCGAGCACATCTACGTCGACGACCGCACGATCGACAGCCACATCAAGCGTCTGCGCAAGAAGTTCAAGGCTATCGACAGCGACTTCGCGCAGATCGAAACCCTCTATGGCGTCGGTTATCGATACCGCGACCGCTGAAGCGAAGGCGCCGCCGGCCGAACCGCCGCAGCGGCCGCCTGCCGGCGCGACGGACAGCGGGCGATGGTCCGCGCCGCCCGAAGCCGCCGCCGAACCAGCCAGCGACGGCCGTCCCGCCGGCGCCCGTTCCTGGCGGCTGCGATGGCCTCGGATCTCGCCGCTGACCCGCCGCATCGTCGCGGTCAACGTCCTGCCGCTGGCGCTGCTTGCCCTCGGCTTTCTCTATCTCGGCAAGTTCGAGGCGAGCCTGGTGCGGCAGCAGATCGAGTCGCTGCAGGTCCAGGGCGAGATTTTCGCCGCCGCGCTCAGCGAGGGCGCGGTGCTCGACTCGGCCGACGAAGGCTCGATCCTGCTGCCCGAGCTGTCGCGGCAGATGATGCGCCGCCTCGTCGAGCCGACCCGCACCCGGGCGCGCCTATTCGACAATCACGGCCGGTTGATCGCCGACAGCCGGCTGCTGCGCGGGCCGGGCGACCCGGTGCTGGTCACCGAGCTGCCCGCGCCGCCGCCCAAGGGGCTGCTGTCACGGCTCGCCGACGCCGTCTATGACGGGTTCGCGGCGCTGTCGCCGAGCGGCCGCCAGCTTCCGGTTTACCAGGAGGGCGAGACCGCCGGGTATTATCGCGAAGCGCTGACGGCCTTGTACGGCGAAAGCGGGTCGGCGGTGCGCAGCGACCCGCAAGTCGGCGGGCTGGTGATCAGCGTCGCGGTGCCGCTGCAGCGCCACAAGCAGGTGCTCGGCGCGGTCATGCTGTCGACCAGCGACCGCGAAATTCGCGAAGAGTTGCGCCGGGTGCGGCTCGAATTGCTGCGCATCTTCGGCGTGACATTGCTCGTGACGGTGCTGGTATCGCTCTATCTCGCGAGCACGATCGCCCGCCCGATCCGCCGGCTGGCCGCGGCGGCGAAGCGCGCCCGCGGTCGCGGCAGCCGCATCGAGATCCCCGAGGTCACCGAGCGCAACGACGAGATCGGCGAGTTGGCCGGCGCGCTGCGCGAGATGACCGATGCGCTGTGGCAGCGGATGAGCGCGATCGAGAGTTTCGCGGCCGATGTCGCGCACGAGATCAAGAACCCGCTCTCCTCGCTGCGCAGCGCGGTCGAGACGGTCGCCCGCATCGACGACCCGGCCAAGCAGCGTCGGCTGATCGCCATCATCCAGGACGACGTCGAGCGGCTCGACCGGCTGATCACCGACATTTCCGACGCCTCGCGGCTCGATGCCGAATTGAGCCGCCTCGAACTGTCGCCGACCGATATCGGCGCGATGCTGCGCGCCCTCGCCGACATGCACGAGACGACGCGGGCCGAGAATTCGCCCCGCCTGGTCCTCGACCTGCCCGCGGACCAGCCCGGCAGGCATCGGCCGCTGATCGTGCCCGGCATCGAGAGCCGGCTGTCGCAGGTCTTTCTGAACGTGATCGCCAACGCGGTGTCGTTCAGCCCGCCCGACGGCGAGATCCGCATCCGCGCCGTGCCCGACGGCCGCGCCGTCCTCGTCACGGTCGAGGATCAGGGCCCCGGCATCCCCGAGGACAAGCTGACCGCGATCTTCGACCGCTTCTACACCGAGCGGCCGGCCGGCGAGAAATTCGGCACGCATTCCGGCCTCGGGCTGTCGATCTCGAAACAGATCGTCGAGGCGCATCGCGGCCGCATCTGGGCCGAGAACCGCACCGATGCCGACGGTCGGATATCGGGTGCGCGCTTTCTGATCCGGCTGCCGGGCGAAACGTGACGGGCGAGCCATGAGCGAGAGGCTGCTGCTGCACGCCACCGCGGTGGCGCTCGACGGGCGCGCGGTGCTGCTGCGCGGGCCCTCCGGCTCCGGCAAGTCCGACCTGGCGCTGCGGCTGATTGACGCCGGGGCGCGACTCGTCGCCGACGATCAGAGCGCGCTGTCGCGGCGCGGCGATACTCTGGTCGTCTGCGCGCCGGCGACGATCGCCGGGCTGATCGAGGTGCGCGGCGTCGGCATCGTGCGGCTCGACGCGCTGGCCGAGGCGCCGGTCTGGCTGATCGCGGATCTGGTGCCGGCGGCCGGCATCGAGCGCCTGCCGCCGCGCCGCGCCGAGACGATCCTCGGGATTGCCGTGCCGCTGATCGAGATTGCGCCGTTCGAGGCGTCGGCGGCGGCGAAATTGCGGCTCGCGCTGCGCGTGCTTGCCGGGAGCGGGCTTCCCGGCGTGATCGCGGGATGATCGCGGGATGACGCGCGATGCCGTCGGCGGCGGCGCGGCCGGGTGTCGAGCGGGAGCCGGCAGCGGCACTGGGGCGCATCGGCATCCGTTTATCAAGCGTGATGACGGACGGCTCGCGCAGCGCTATATCGAGCCGACGAACCCCGGTGCTCCCGCCGGTGCGCCCGCAACAAGAGCAGCCGGCGCGAGCGGCACATGGCCTTTGCCCTGCGTAGCAAGAGTCCCGATCTAGTGATGACGAGCCTGATCTGCGGCCGCGGCGACACGGCTGCAGCGGTCGCCGCCCCGGCGTGCGCGCATGCCCGTCCGGCTGGCGGCCCCGCTGGAGATCCCCCGGAATGGCGGCGCCGACGGCGCTCAGCGAAGGGATATCGATGATCGGCATGGTGTTGGTCACTCACGGGCGGTTGGCGGTCGAGTTTATCGCCGCGCTCGAGCACGTGGTCGGGCCGCAGAGCCAGGCCGCCGCCGTCTGTATCGGCCCCGAGGACGATATGGAACAGCGCCGCCAGGACATTCTCCGCTCGATCCGCGAGGTCGACAGCGGCCAGGGCGCCGTGCTGCTGACCGACATGTTCGGCGGCACCCCGTCCAATCTCGCGATCTCGGTGATGGACCGCGGGAAGATCGAGGTGATCGCCGGGGTCAACCTGCCGATGCTGATCAAGCTGGCAAGTCTGCGCCAGACCGAGACCCTCGAGCGCACCGTTCTCGGCGCGCAGGAGGCCGGGCGCAAATACATCAACGTCGCCTCCCAGATCCTGGCGGATGCTCGGCGATGAACCCCGACACGGACCCCGGCCCGCTGTCGGCCGTCCCCCCGCAGCCTCCGTCGGCGGCTCGCCGCCTCGCCAAGATCTGCAATCAGAAGGGGCTGCACGCGCGTGCCGCCGCCCGCTTCGTCAAGACCGCCTCGCAGTTCGAGGCCGAGGTCACGGTTCGCAAGAACGGCACCGCGGTATCGGGCCGCTCGATCATGGGGCTGATGATGCTCGCCGCCGCGTCGGGCACGGTGATCGAGATCGCCGCGACCGGGCGCGACGCCGCGATGGCGGTGGAGGCGCTCGCCCGCCTGATCGAATGCAAGTTCGATGAGGATTGACGAGACAAGCGAAACAACGGGGGCGGCGGCGGCGAACGAGCAGCGGCTGGCCGGGATCGGCGTATCGCCGGGGATCGCGATCGGCCCGGCCTATATCGGCGAGCGCGGCGATCTGCCGGTCGAAGAGACCCCGATCGCCGAAGCCGACATCGAGGCCGAACGCAGCCGCTTCGCCGAGGCGGTCGCGATCTCGGCCAAGCAGCTGCGCAAGCTGAAAACGCGCGCCACCGCGCTGCCCGGGTCGGCCGCCGACGAGATCGGCTATCTGCTCGACGCGCATCTCGCGATGCTGGCGAACTCGCGGCTGATCCGTGGCGTCAACCAGCGCATCGCCCGCCAGCGCATCAACGCCGAGCGCGCGATCCAGCTCGAGATCGAGGAGATCGCCAAGAGCTTCGCGGCGATCCGCGACCCCTATCTGGCGGCCCGCATCGACGACATTCGGGTGGTCGGCTCCCGGCTGATCCGCAACCTGCTCCGGAAACCTTACGTCGCGTATTCGGGGTTGACCGGCGGCGCCATCATCCTGGCCCACGAGATCACCCCCGGCGACACGGCGCTGATGGACCCGCGCCGGATCGGCGGCTTCGCGACCGAATTCGGCGGCTCCGAGGGCCATACCGCGATCATGGCGCGCGCCCTCGGCCTGCCGGC
>Ga0326597_10003857_pt1 | contig 21324 bp, 16 predicted proteins | sample RVTome_12_FD_203789 | JGI IMG/M metagenome (GOLD analysis project Ga0326597, IMG submission 203789) | Soil microbial communities from uranium-contaminated site in the Upper Colorado River Basin, Wyoming, United States - RVT100D185 | ecosystem: Environmental > Terrestrial > Soil > Contaminated >...
TGGGACTCCGTTTGAGTCCCGAAAAGACGAAGGTGACGAGGTTCCATGAGGGGTTCGCCTTTCTGGGCTTTGACATCAAGTCTCGCTTCGTAAGAATGCGGGCTAAGTCGGTGGAGAATTTCAAAACGAAAGTGCGGGAAATTACCAAACGCTGCCACAACCTGGACGCCGAGACGATCGAGAAACTAAACCGCGTTATCCGAGGCACCGCGAATTACTTCGCGACGCCCTGGTCGCACTGTGGCGATGCATACCGCAGTCTTGACCGCTGGATACGCATGAGACTGCGGTGCATGAAAACCAAACGAAAATCGAAGGTGGATAACTCTCGAATACGTTTGAAGCACTTGAAGCGAATGGGTCTACTCTCCCTGAGCGAATTACGACGAGCGTGTTTAGACGGATCGTGAGGTTCCCATGATTGGGCGATTTCCGCGGGACCGCCCGGTGCGGGAAAGCCGCATGCCGGAAAATATGAGGAAGCAACCTCATCGCGGTAACGGGGAGGGAGTGGATCTCCATCCACTCCCTTACCCGCTTATTTCGGCGTTTCGTGCAAAAGTGGCGCTGCCCAACTAAACAACCGGCAAGAAGTCAGACCGCGGCTTCAACACCGACGCAGCATTGCGTACGAGTCACTCGATCGCGACCGCGAAGACTTCCGCGTTGTCCAAGTGCAGTCGCAGCATGTACGCACCGGCCGGCAACTCTTCGAGCGAGTGATCCTTCCAGCCGACTGGATGCTTAAGTGAGTCGCCGCTCCATACGATCGCATCTTCCCTGGTAAAGCCACGCAGGCGGTAGCCATCCTCGTTCAGCACTTCGACTCGCACCGACCCTCGACTTGCATCGGCGTTCACGTGGATCTGTGTCACTCCATCCAGATGAAGTGGCTTGAGTGTGATCTGGCCGATATTCTCCAGCGGCTTCTTGAGTGTGGACTGAGCACTCCATTCGACGGGTCGAATGCCAGCGAAGCGATCGAGCGGGATGCTGGCGAAGCCGACGCCACTTTGCTGACTGGCATCCGTTAACCGCGTGCCTCCACCGATCGCACCGCTGTTAGAACCGCCGTAATAGAAGCGAATCTCGTCCTCCAGGAATACCGGCGTCGAATTCGTGAAGACACCGCCGCTCGAAAATTCTTGCCGATCCGTGGGAATGAACCGTTCGTTGCGGAAGGGACGTTCCCAGCGGAAGCCATCGCGGCTGATCATCAACTCGATGTGCATCGCATCGGCCTTGGCACCAATCGCCTCACCGCGAGCACTCAGGATCTGATTCAGACAGAAATAGCAGCCCTTGTAGAAGAACACTGGTGACGTATGGAACTCGGTGTTTGGCGGATCGAGGTCGTCCGTCGTACAGACGATCTGGGGCTTCGACCAATTCACAAAGTCCTTACTCTCGACACGGGCCATCGCATGTTTCCACGCCATCCCGCCATCCGGCCCCTGTAGCCAGCTCTTGCCATAGACGACGTATGCCTTGTAGTTGGGATCATAAAACACGTCGGCCGCATCGGACATCGACAACGGAATTGCCCACGTCTTGCGGAGAAAGTTCTTGCCGTTGTCCCAACGTTCGTTGTAAGGCTCTTCGTCGTGGAAGGGTGGTTGCAGGCTGCGACCACCGTAAGCTGTCTTGTTCAAGGGGTTCCGCGGCGACTTCGTCCAGCGAATTCCATCAGGCGAAAAGGTGGCAAAGAAGCCGGGCCACTCGCGACCGTCCGCGTCCTTGCCAAAGTCGGTGTAGAGCATCTTGTAGCGTCGCGTTGGCTCGCTATCAGCGGGATCGAACAGAACGGAGTTCGCATACCGATCGCCGTAGCCACCATCACCAGTTAGGACGATATTGGGAGGAAACCAGACACTCAACAGTTCTCATTCCTGCCACCTGTCGAAAATGTCAACAACTGACCACGGGAGTTGTTGAGTGTCCGCTTTCCCTACTCGGGCTTGGTGACACACGCGGTTGATTGGGCGTGGAGTTCTGCTCGCTGGTATATTCGCCACCAAACCGTTGGTGTGCCAATCACGTGGATCGAGTGCGGGTGAGAGCGCGTTACAACTCAAATGCCTCCCCTTGGCCCAAGGTTGCAAGCAACCTGGGCCACCCTGCGTAAATCGTGAGTCTCACTTCTCGGCGCGACCATTCAATAACGGCTTGAGGTATCGCCCGGTGTGACTTGTTTCGAGCGACGCGACTTCCTCGGGGGTGCCGGTGGCGATGATCTGGCCGCCTCCTTCGCCACCTTCGGGACCGAGGTCGATCAGCCAATCGGCGCACTTGATCACGTCGAGGTTGTGTTCGATGACGATCACCGTGTTGCCTCGATCAACCAGCCGGCTGAGCACATCCAGCAAGCGGCGAATGTCGTCGAAGTGCAAGCCGGTCGTCGGTTCGTCGAGAAGATATAGCGTCTTGCCGGTGTCGACGCGGGCGAGTTGCGTGCCGAGCTTGATGCGCTGTGCCTCGCCGCCGGAGAGGGTTGTGGACGGCTGGCCAAGCGGCAGGTAACCGAGCCCGACGTCGACGAGGCATTGGAGGACCCGGTGGATGCTGGCGAAGTTCTCGAAAAACTCAGCAGCTTGGCCGATCGCCATATCGAGAATATCCGCAATCGACTTGCCGCGATATTTGACTTGGAGTGTTTGCCGGTTGAAACGAGCGCCATTGCATTCGTTACAGGTCACAAACAGGTCGGGCAAAAAGTTCATTCCGATCTTCTTGACGCCGTGCCCTTGGCATTGCTCGCAGCGGCCGGTCTTGGCATTGAAGCTGAACCGGCTGGCCCGGAAGCCGCGTTGTTTCGCATCGCGAGTGTTCGCGAAGACCTTTCGGATTTCGTCGAACAAGCCCGAGTAGGTCGCGGCGTTGCTGCGTGGCGTGCGACCGATCGGCGACTGGTCGATTTGAATCACTTTGTCAATTTGGCTGACGCCGCGAAGGCTCGTGAATCGCCCCGGCTTGGGAGCCAATCCGCCGAGCCGACGCGTGAGCGCGCGCGCCAGCGTCTCATTGATCAGCGAACTCTTTCCTGAACCGCTCACCCCCGTCACGCAGACGAAACAGCCTAACGGGAACGAGGCGTCAACCCGCCGCAGGTTGTTGATCTCGGCTCCTTCCAATACCAGCGAACGAGACTTCGCGGCCCGACGGCGTTTTTCAGGTACCGGGATCTTGTCGATTCCCGAAAGGTAACGCCCGGTGATGGAATCTTGGCTTGCACAGACTTCGGAGGTCGTTCCCTGTGCAATGATTCGGCCTCCTTCGATGCCCGCTCCGGGGCCAACATCGATCAGACGGTCGGCCGCGCGCATCATGGCTTCGTCATGCTCGACGACGATGACCGTGTTGCCTTGTTGCTGGAGGTCTCGAATGGCGTCGATCAAGCGTTGGTTGTCGCGTTGGTGCAAGCCGATGGAGGGCTCGTCAAGCACATAGCACACGCCAACCAATCCAGACCCGATGCTCGTGGCGAGCCGCACGCGTTGCAGCTCACCACCGCTCAACGTATCCGCGGCGCGGCCTAGTCCCAGGTAGTCGACTCCCACCTTCATGAGGAATTCGAGTCGATGACGGATCTCGGCCAGCAATGGTTCGGCGACCGGGCGGTCCCGTTCGACAAAGTGAAGCGAATCGAAAAACTCTTTCGCGCGCCCGACGGAAAGTTGTGTGATCTCGTGAATCGTCTTGCCACCCACGCGCACGCCGCCGGCTTCTCGACGCAGTCTCGATCCACCGCATTCGCGGCAGGTGACCTCGCCGCGAAACGTTGCGAGTTGTTCGAGTCGTGGCTTTCGCGTCGCGGTCGCGTACTCCTTTTCCAACATCAACAACGCGCCAAGAAACTTCGGACGAGCTTGACCATGCAAGAGATGGTTCAATGCCGATTCGGAGTACTCCGCGAGCGGTGTCTTCCAGGTGACTTTATTGGCGTCAAAGAACTTTTCGAGTTCCGCATAAAGCTTCTTTGTGGCGGCAGCCGGCAGGCCCTTCCAGGGAACGATCGCGCCGTCGGCGAGTGAGATGTCGGTACTCGGCAGAATCAATTCGAGATCAAACTCCTCGCGCATGCCGAGGCCATCGCATTCGGGGCAAGCCCCGTAGGGGCTGTTGAAGCTGAAGGTGCGTGGCTCCAACTCTTCGAAGCTGATGTTGCAGTTTGGGCAAGCGTAGATGGTACTGTACAGATCGTCTTTCCAGCCATTGTTCGCTCCTTCGCCGATGTGATAGCAAACGGCCATCAGTCCATCGCCAAGTCGCACGGCCATCTGAATGGATTCGGCGAGTCGAGCGTCGATGCCCGCGCGAATGATGATGCGATCAACGACGGCGTCGATGTGATGGACCTTGCGAGCTTCGAGTTCCGGAGCTTGTTCGACTTCGTAGATGTCGCCGTCGACGCGTGCGCGGACCAAGCCCGCCTTGCGGATCTGGGCGAAGACTTCTTGATGCTGCCCACGTCTGCCTCGAACCAGCGGCGCGAGCAACATCGCCTTGGTTCCCTCAGGCAATTCGAGCAACCGCTCCTGTATCTGTTCGCTGGTTTGCTGCTGAATCGGTTCGCCGCAATCAGGGCAATGAGGTGTTCCGAGGCGAGCCATCATCAAGCGGAGATAGTCGTAGATTTCCGTGACCGTCGCGACGGTGCTGCGTGGATTCTGGTTGCCGGGGCGTTGATCGATACAAAGCGTCGGCTGAAGCCCTTCGATCAGGTCGACGTCGGGCCGTTCCATCTGATGCAGAAACTGACGGGCGTAGACGGACAGGCTTTCGATGAATTGGCGTTGGCCTTCCGCGAACAGCGTGTCGAATGCCAGGCTGCTCTTGCCCGATCCGCTTGGTCCGGTCAGCACGACCAGCTGATTACGTGGAATGTCGAGGCTGATATTCTTCAGATTATGCACGCGTGCCCCTCGGATTCGGATCAACGCTTCCTCGTCGATGTGCGGCTGCGTGCGGTCGTCGAGGCGAGGACTTGTTGACATCGGGGGCTACTGTCTACGATTTTAGGCAGGTGCGAATCCATCACCGTAGCAAAGCAGGCAAGGTGGTACAAGCTTGCGGGCTTGAACGAAAGAGGAATATGCCGTCTGACAACGCGATTCTTTTGCCGGGACTTCAGACCTACCAAGATCGCGAGGCCGTGTTGCTAGCTCTGTATGCGATGCGGAGCGCCGACTCGGCGGGGCGCAAGCATGCGGAACCCGAACACCCTTATCGCGGACCCTTCCAACGTGATCGTGACCGCATCCTGCACTGCTCGGCTTACAGAAGACTGAGCGGAAAAATGCAGGTCTTTACCGGCGAGATGGGTGACTACCATCGCACGCGGTTAACGCACACTCAGGAAGTCGCTTCGATCGCCAGGACCATCGGTCGCGCGTTGCAATTGAACGAAGACCTCGTCGAAGCGCTGGCCTTGTTCCACGACATTGGCCATCCGCCATTCGGCCACGCCGGCGAGGATTCACTCGACGAGTGTTTGAAGGACGAAGGGGGCTTTTCGCACAACGAATATGCCTTGACGATCGCGGAAGAAATCGACGTTCGATACCACGGCTTTCCAGGGCTGAATCTGACGCGTGAAGTTCTCGACGGCCAAGGAATTCGCGCCGACAGACAAAATTCGGACCTCAAGCCATTGCTCGAAGTGCAAGTCGTCGATACCGCGGATAGCATCACCTACGATGCTCACGACACGGACGATGCCGTGAAGCTCGGTTTGTTGAGTTTAGATGAACTTGCCGAAGTACCATTGATTCGTGAAATGCTTCGCCGCGTCAACGATCGCTTCTCGGGCTTGTCGCCTCGTGTCCTGCGTCAGTCGTTGGTGCATGAGTTGATTGACTATCAAGTTGGTGACGTTTTGGGACATTGCGGACAGTATCTTGAGACCGCTCAATTGCAAAGTGCGCAACAAGCTCGACTGGCGCCGTTTCTCATCGGTCCAAGCGACCCAGTCGCGTTTCAAAAAACTGAGTTGGAACGATTCCTGTACGATCGAGTGTACAGACATCCAGACATCATCCGCGTTCGCGAGCAAGCGCAGAGCCGTCTCCGCAAGTTGTTCGCCAGTTATGTCCAACAGCCGGAGCAATTGCCAAAACGCTATCGAACTCGTAGCGCCTCGGTGGGGTTGCGACGAACTGTCGGTGAGTACATCGCGGGCATGACCGATCGCTACTGCAACGAGCAATATGAGCGGCACTTCGGCTAAATCGAAACACGTTTTTGTCAAAATCAGGGGGTGGTCGGGCCGGGGGTCGCAACGCTAGAATGCGGCCTGCTTTGCGTAGTGGCGGCACCGAGGCACCCCGCTTCCTTCATTTCAATAGAACTTACAAGCAAGCACGCTGCCGGAATAGAAAGAAGAACGATGGTACTTTGGATTCTTCGAGGGGTCTTTCTTCTCGCCTCCGTCGGGGTTGGCTTTGCGGTCATCACGGTTCCCGGCGAGGGCGCTCCGTCGTTCCAGTATCCCTGGCTGGTGTTCGTCGCGATTGTCATGGCCGCCGTGGGGATCATCGTTCTTGATGCCGCCACGCCGCGCAAGCGAATTGACGTGATCAGCTGTGTCTATTTTGGGATTCTAATCGGACTGTTTCTGTCATGGGTTGTGGGTTTCATCATCGATCCGCTGATGACGCAGTACAAGATCGCGGAATACAAGAATTCGCTACAGCTCGTCGTGGGCATCATGTTCTGCTACTTTTGCATCAGCATGCTTGTGCAGACTCGCGACGACTTTCGGTTTATCATCCCCTACGTCGAGTTCTCGAAAGAGGTCAAAGGCGTGAAGCCTTATGTTCTCGACACCAGCGTCGTGATTGACGGGCGCATCGCGGACCTTGTCGAAACAGGGGTCTTCGATAACACGCTCGTGATGCCGCGGTTTGTGCTGAGCGAGTTACAAGCGATTGCGGACAGCAGCGACAAGATGCGCCGCTCGCGCGGCCGCCGCGGACTCGACATCTTGAATCGGTTGCGAACCGGTGGCACCGTGGAACTTCGCATTCACGACCGCGAGACACCGGAGATGGCTGGCCAGCCGGTTGACATGAAGTTAGTGTTGCTCGCCAAGCACTTGAGTGGAAAGGTTGTGACCGGCGACTACAACCTCAACAAAATTGCCAAGATTCACGGTGTGGCCGTGATCAACTTGAACGATATCGCAAACTCCTTAAAGCCGGTTTATCTGCCTGGCGAACATCTGGACGTTCGAATCGTGAAGCCGGGCGAGGAGCAGGGCCAAGGCGTTGGCTACCTGGATGATGGCACGATGATTGTCGTCGAGGGAGGTCGCGACTACGTCAATCAAAACGTCCGCATTGCGGTCACCAGCGTGTTGCAAACCAGCGCCGGGCGCATGATCTTCGGCAAGTACGAGAGCAACGTGTAGGGCCCGCTATGTTGATTCGTTTGTTTGCGGCAGCCGAGCGATGGTGTCCAGTTGTCCGGCAAACGGAAGTCTGGACCGTTTCATGATCGCTGGTCGGGCACCCCCGTTAACGGGGCTATCAGCCATCGCGCGACCAATTCTGAACCCGGCATAAATGCCCGGCCCATGACCGCTTCGCGGAAACGCTCCGTAAACCGGGCAACCGCATGCGGCGATACGTTCGCCCAGCGCGAAGCGATGATTGCGGGGAAAGCGGCTGGTCTAGTTGCAGGACCGGAGAATCAGATCGCCTCCCAGAAAAGAGCTGCGTTCCCCCGCTGCGTTCCCCCGCCGCGTTCCCTTATTGCCTTTCCGCCTTAATGCCTTCAGCCATTTGTGACCTCAGGACCAGCGACCAACTTTCCCCCTCGGGTGGCATCGATTTTCCGTCTACAATTATTAGTGGTGAGTTGCCAGGAGTTCAGCATGCCCAAGAAGATCCGCGAATTGAAGAGTATGCTTCAACGAGTGGGGCTCGTGATGCGTGCTGAAAAGGACAGCCACACCGTTTGGTCGCATGCCAAGCTGGAAGAGTCGATTACCGTTTCGGGCCACGATGGCGATGATGCCAAGCCCTATCAGGAAAAGGATGTCCGCCAGATCATCAGGAAAGCGGAGAGATCCCCATGACGTCCCGATATCGCATGCTCATCGAGTGGTCAGAAGAAGATCAAGTATTTATCGTCACGCTGCCGGAGTTTCCGAGCGATCGGACGCATGGCACGAGCTACGAAGAAGCGGCCAAGAACGGCCGAGAAGTACTCGACCTGCTGATCGAAACGTGGAAAAAGGAAGGCCGAGCGCTGCCTTCGCCCCAATTTTTCGTGTCTGCCTCCGTTCCTGCATGAGCGTGTTCCGGCCCAGGGGTTTGCAGAGAAGATGCGGCGATTCAGTGAGGCAGACGCTCACCTTGCCGGGGTAGTGGCAGGGGGACAGTCTCGCTTATGAGCACTCAGTAAGCGCGCCTGTTCTCCTTCCTTCCCTCTAAAATAGTTCTGACGCTTTCTGACCCTTTTTCACGCACTTAGAGTGGGAGGCCCCAGTAGAATCTCCGTTGTGGCAGCGCGGCGCTTCTCGACAACGAACGGACTCGCGATGAAGGGATTCCCAGATGCCCAGAATGGCTAGAACAGATCGCGTTGCTTTTCGCCCGCCTTCGCTGCTCGTAGCCGCTGACGCGCCATCTCACAATACTCTTCGACGCAATCGATGCCCAGGTAGTGACGCTGCAACCGTTTGGCGACCACGGCGACCGTGCCGCTGCCTGAGAAGGGATCGAGTACGACGCCTGCTTCCGGGCAACTGGCTTTGATGCAAGTCTCGACCAGGGATTCCGGAAAGACCGCAAAGTGTGCTTCGCGGAACTTGGACAGCGAGATCGACCAGACCGTTCGCTTGTTGCGGCCCTTGGGATGGAACGCCTGATCCCAGCGGGCGTCGTGCAGATTCGCGTCGCCGCCGTTCTTGCCTTGTTCCGGCGTGCTGCCTCGCTTTCCGAAGTGCCCGCGTCCACCTCGCATCTTGCTCTTCTCCGAGAAGGTGACGTGCGGCTCGCGTATGACGTCGGCGTCGTAATAGTATTCCTTGAACTTTGTCAAGAAGAAGACGTACTCGTGGTCGACAGTCGGCCGCGTCTTGACCGACGACGGCATGGCATTCGGTTTGTGCCAGATCACGTCGCTCCGCAATCGCCAGCCGATCTCCTTCAACGCCAAAGCAACTCGCCACGGCATCCCCAACTGCTCGCCATCGACGTACTTGTCGCCAATGACTAACCACAAGCAACCGCTCGTTTTCGTGACGCGAAGACATTCGCGAAAGACAGCCACGAGCCGCTCGATGTACTCCTGCGGTGTCTGCTCCAATCCAATCTGATCGCTGCCGGTATAGTCGCGTTGGCGATAGTAGGGCGGGCTTGTCACCGTGCAATCGACAAACTCGCTTGGCAACTTCGACAATCTCTCCAGCGCATCGCCGCAATGAATCCGATCGATCAAGCCGGTCGGGCGTTCAGCGTCGTACGATGGCCCTCCGAGGCCGTCGCAGGCTTGCCCCTCTGTTCGACGGCCTCGGAGGGCCGTCGTACTTGTTTTCTTTGCGGACGACTTCCGTGACATGCGACTACATCCGTTCGACGACGTTGATTCCGAGCAGGTCGAGTCCCTGGCTGATCGTGCGGGCCGTTAGATCGCACAGCAGCAACCGGCTGTTGCGAGTTCGTTCTTCTTCCGCCTTCAGCACGGGGCACTGTTCGTAGAAGCTGAAGAAGATTTTCGTCAACTGGAACAGATAGTTCGTCAGTTGATTCGGGCGATAGTCTTCGACCACGTCGGCCAAAGCGTCGCTGAATCGTAGTAGCTCCAAGGCGAGAGCCCGCTCGGTGGGTTCGCTAATCTGAATCGATGCGCCACTGGCACGAAGCGTCTCGATATCCACCGAGCCCTTGCTGAAGATGCCATTCACACGAGCGTACGAGTATTGCAAGTACGTTGCCGTGTTGCCGGTTAGCGCCAGCATCTTGTCGTAACTGAAGACGTAGTCGCTGGTGCGATTGTGCGAGAGGTCCGCGTACTTGATCGCGCCGCGGCCGACGGCATCGGCAATCTGACGCCGCTCGTCTTCACCTAACTCTGGGCCGCCGGGTTTCGCATCATCGTTCCGTGAGACGACTGCGTGCGCACGCTGGACCGCTTCATCGAGTAAAGCTTCCAGCCCGACCGTGTCGCCCGAGCGGGTTTTGAACGGTTTGCCATCATCACCCAGCACCGTGCCGAAGCTCACGTGACACAACTCGACCTCCGGGTAACCGCACTGTTTTGCAGCGGCAAAGAGTTTCTCGAAATGTTCGCCCTGCCGATGGTCCACGACGTACAGGATCGCATCCGGGTTCCACTCTTGCATGCGAAACTGAATCGTAGCCAGATCGGTCGTAGCGTACAGAAACGCTCCGTCCTTCTTGCGGATGATCATCGGAGCACCGAAGCCGTCCAGAAAGACGCAGATCGCTCCGTCGCTTTCCCTCGCCAAGCCACGCTTCTCGAACTCTTCGACGACTCCGGCCAGCCGATCGTCATAGAAGCTCTCGCCGTACTCGAAATCGAACTTGATATCGATTCGATCGTAAAGCTTCTGGATCTCCGCGCGGCACTTGGGAAGAAACTCGTCCCATAATCGTCGATTCTCCGAATCTCCACGATGCAACTTTGCCGTCTCTTCGAGCACGTCCGTGGCAATGTTCGCGTGTCGACTGGCAATCTCGCTGAGTTGCGAGTCGATTTCCACGGTCGCGAGATTCGCTTTGGCGGCGGCAAGGCTTTCGCGGGCCTCGCTGACTTTAAATTCGAGTCTTTGCAGTTCCTTCTTGGTCTTCTTGCCGGCCGCTTTATCGCCCGTCGGTACTTGGTTTCGCAACAATTCCGCGGCCTCAACTCGCTCGGCCAGTTCGCTTTCGAGGGTCGGCAGCTTCAGCTTCGCGTTCTGGTAATCGACCAACTGATTCACTTGCTTATAGAGGCGGCTTAACTCGGGTACGGACGCGGCTTCGTAGGCACTTTGATCGACGAAGTGCTTGTAGCCATAGATGATCATCCCGAACTGAGTGCCCCAGTCGCCAAGATGATTGTCGCTGATCACTCGATTTCCGAGAAACCGAAGCGTCCGGCAAAGCGCGTCGCCAATCACCGTCGAGCGAATGTGTCCGACGTGCATTGGTTTCGCGACGTTCGGCGAGGAGTAATCGACGACGAACGTCCGCGGCGCAACTGCAACTGCCACATCGAGTCGCTCGTCACCAACCGCATGGTTCAACCGCTCGACGAGCCACGTATCCTTCAATCGCAGATTAATGAATCCCGGTCCCGCGATCTCCGCAGGTTCACAGATGTCGCCCAGATCTAACTTGCTGACGATCTCCGCCGCGATCTCGCGAGGCAGCTTGCCGAGTGTCTTGCCCAACGGCATTGCCACGTTGGCCTGATAGTCGCCAAACTTGGCGTCTTGAGCCGGGCGAATCATGCCCAGGAGATCGGCGGGATCTTCAACGAACTCACTCAAGACGCTTCGAAATCGCGACTTCAATTCCGACAGAATGTTCATCAGAGGCTACTCGGCTGGCGGCGATTCGATTACTCCGGTCAAGTCCACTCGCTTTGCTTGCGTCCAGAGATTCTCGATATCGTAGTATTCCCGGGTTTCGTCATCGAACAAATGAATGACGACCGTTCCATAATCGAGCAAGATCCACCGCGACTCGGAATAGCCTTCGATCCCCATCCGTTTGTCTCCGAGATCGTCCTCGAGCCGATGGTCGATCTCCTCGCTCATCGCATGAAGTTGGCGGCGGCTGGTCCCTGAAGCAATCACAAAGAAGTCGAAGACCGGGGTGACCTCGCGCAAGTCCAGCACGACGATGTCACGTCCGAGGTTCTCCGACGCCGTTCGCGCCGCGGCCAGAGCCAACTCGAGGCTGCGCCGCGAGTTGTCGTCTGAGATGCCTTCCGGGTTGTCTTCCTGGGGCAGAGTGTCCCTCACGGTTGGGTCGTCCACCAGATCTCCTTCGGGGAACAAACGGGAAAAGCTCGCCTCACGCCAGCCTGTCGAGAAGCGGCAAGGCGGAATGCGAACCAGGGGGCATGGATTCTACTCCAGCACAGACGTCAATGGCACCGGTCAGGTTCAGCGGCACATCGCCGGCTCCGTATCGTCTTTCTGTGACACCAGTTCCGGCGACATAGGGTTTTTTCGCTTCAGAAATCCGTGGTATCGTCCGATCATCCATGTGACAAAGTTTAACGATTACGGCGAATGTGTGTGCTAGCAGCCGCTCGATTGAGAGGACCGTCGCGTGTCACAGTCACAAGAACCACCAGCGGGCGCTCGTGTAACTCGGATCGACGTTCCCCATCCAATTCGCTCGAAGGAACCGATGGAGTTGGGCGGGGCACCTCGTGAGTTGGCTTTGATAGCCGCCGGCGAGATTCCATCGCACGTGGCAGACCAGATCCGCACGCAAGCCGGTCAACTGGCTCGCCATCTACGAACCAAACAGCAACAAATCGACCACCGCGAAGCTCAACTGAACGCCAGAATTGCGCAGCTCGAACGCGAAGTGCGGACTTCGCGATTGTCGTGTACCGAGCGCGAGCATGCCTTCGTCGAGCGAGAACGGGAACTGCAGCAAGCGATTTCCGAGTCGCAGCTGGAAATCAAGTCGTTCTCCGCCTCAGAAGTCTCCGCGGATGCAGAGCTTGACGCGCACCGCGCCGAACTTCGTGAACGCGCAGCCGCCCTCGATGCACTAGAGCACCGATTGTGTGCGGGACAGATGCAGGTCGCTGAAGAGGCCGAATCGCTTCGCGTTGCCATTAAACGACTAAGGTCCGAGCGATCCAAACACGAAAGCCAGGTTACGGCGACTCGGCAACAACTCGACGGGCGCGAAGCTCAATTCACCCAACAGCAACGCCGACTGCTCGCGAATCTCGCGGAGCACCGTGACGCTTTGGATCAGCGGGAAAAGCGTCTCGATCAGCAGCGAAATGAACTTGGTATAAGGAGCCAACAAGAAGTCGCTGCCGCTCTGAAAGAACAGCAGGATGCGTTTGTTGCGGCGTCGACGCTACTCGACGAACAAGCGATGACAATTCGGGACGAGCGTCGGGAGTTCGAATCGCAGCGAGATAACGCGAAAGAAGAACTTCAGCACGAGCGGGAGTTGTTTGAAGAGCGCAAGCGGGAAACGGAGCAAAACCTCACACAGTTGCGGGACAAGTTGACTGCCCGACAAGCGACGATTGACCAGCGACGCGCGTCGCTCGAGCAGATGAAACAGCAGGTATTCGAGTTACATCGCGAGACGATCGAGATGCGCATGGTTGCTGAGCAGCTTTGGCAGCAGGCCGCGAAAGGCAAACCCGTCGCGGAGCTGACTCAGTCCCTTGGAACACTGCGTGCGAAGCTTGTCGACGAGTTTCGAGTTTCGCAAGATGAGTTGACCGGTAAGGAGCGGTATCTTCGTGAATTGGCGGGCAAGCTCAACGAGCGGCAGCAACAACTGAAACAGCAGCGAGCAGAGCTGAACCAATGGCTCGAACGACGAAACGCAGGGATCGAGGAACAGGCGGCTCGCCTAGTGGCGCGCGAGTTGGAACTCGACGCGCAGCAGCAAGCGATTCGCGACCGCGAAGCTGCGTGGCGAGAAGATCGCCGCGAATTGCAATCGCGCTTACGCCAATTCACGAAACCGTTGCGGCCCCACTCACCGGCAGCCGCGTAAGGTGCCAAGAAAATCGACAAGGCGTCGCTCCACGGGCCAACGACGCCTTGTGTGTTGTGTTTCGATTCTTGAGTGGGTTTACTGACCGCCAGCCTGAAGACCACCGGTTGTGGAAGTTTGCTCGCCAGGACTCGTCGCAGTTGGCTTCGCATCTTTAGCGCGGTGAGTTGCCTCGCCGGCAATACGATTGGCCAACGCCAGTTCTTGTGGCGAGAAGAATCTCTCGGCATAGCCGATCGTTCGCAATTCAACTCGGTTTTTCACCGCCAACTCCTGCCAACTCAATCCGTTGGCAAGATTCCAGGCAGCTGCTTGCGCCGCGTTTTGCGGGATCTCACCGTAGCCGAGCATCTTGCAAACTTCGATGACGTTCTGATCCTTTGTCAATGTTTCGATCGGAACGATCTTGTACTTCATTCTCGGAGTCGGATCAATTTTTCCATGTTCGAGACAGACACACGGTACTTTGACCTTGGTAACCTTTTGCGGAGCGACATTGAAGAAGCCGCCACCACCGCCGCCAAAGCCGCCACCGCCGCCACCGAAGCCGCCACCGCCGCCACCGAGGCCACCGCCGCCACCGCCGAGGCCTTGACCGCCACCGCCACCCAAGCCGCCGCCACCGCCAAGCCCGCCGCCACCGCCAAGCCCGCCGCCACCACCAAAGCCACCACCACCGCCGCCGAACTGTGCCAACACAGGCACGCCGGCAAAGGTTTCAGGAAACTTGATCGCCAATGGCTTGTCAGTTTTGTTCTCAATCAGAACGTTCGCTTCGGTTGCATCTTTGGGAATGAAGCGAACCTCCACATCGCCATTGTCCATCGCTTCAAACAGACCGACCCTTCGGATCTCTTTGGCAACAGACGACTCTTCGGTTCGCTTCTCGGCCAACACAAACCTGGGCATGGCTGTTATCGCCACAAGCGATGCAATAACAATAACCCAACTAAAAAAAGGTCTCTGGACTGTCATTCTCGAATCCTCCCGCCTGCTTCTTGTTCCTTGATCTGGCGTGCTGCCAAATCAACATGGCCACGTCGCACTTCGCCGAGAGCAGAACCCGCCGGAGCGCACCCCTCACCTGCAAAGAGTACTATCGCTTTAGAATAGACGGCAAATCCCAAATCGCCAAGCGAAAACTTTGCAGTTTCTTGTGATTTGACCGCGTTCCCGATCTCATTGTCTCGACACTTGGCCGGAGGTCGTCTAGTTCATTAAGGCGGTGACGGCTTGGCTTGATTGCGGACACCAATGCCGAAGGCCTCGACGACAAGAGATTTGTCTACTAAAATCGCGGATTCACCAAATCAGGCTCGTTTTAGTTAGGCGTGAGCAGAGTTATGTATGCAATCATTTCAGACAGCGGCAAACAGTTTAAAGTCAAAGAAGGCCAGGAGTTAGACGTCGATTTTCGCGAAGCTGCAAAAGGCGATCAACTGAAATTCGATCGCGTTCTCGCTGTTTCCGGCGAAGGTGGCTTGAAGCTGGGATCGCCAGTTGTGGATGGTGCCAGTGTTACGGCTGAGGTTCTCGGCGTGGAGCAAGGCGAAAAGCTAGTTGTCCAGAAGCTTCGTCGTCGCAAGAATTCACGGCGAAAGACCGGCCATCGCCAGATGTACACGCGCGTCCGAATCGGCAAGATCGAGGTTGCTTAGGCAACCGGTTGATCGCAGCAAAGATTTCATAAGGCCACAGCATGCTGTGGCCTTTTGTTTTGCGATACAGAATGTCAAGAAATTAGTTTCTAAAAAATGTTTTTCCGTTTTTTTCGTGCGCAGTGGATTAGCATAAAAACATGTAACTAACTGTTACTTATAGGTTTACATCTTCATGATGCTTTCAGATTCAAAATCGGGTGGCGCGACCTCCTGAGTCGCAACTCGTTGGTACCGAAGCACCTAACGCATTCCATTTGGAAGTGATTGACGACTGAATCCAAATGTGTAAACTCGTCCCTCACGCCAAATGTTGTGGTAGCATGAGTGCCAGATACAACATATTGGGTTAGGGAGGACCTGTTTCTCGGCGTTTCGTCCACCGATTCGGTGTTTCTCCCATAGTTTCGACCAATGTATGGTCGATCGAATTTGTGTGTATATTTGTACACTGTATTAAGTCCTTACGGATTCACATCGGCCAAAACCTTCAGGAGGTAGCACAGGATGGCAACGGTTACTGCGAACGGATCGCGAGAAACGAATTCTCAGGCCAATAAGCACAACGGGAGCAACGCGAAGAAGATCAAGATCGAGTCGCAGTTCTGTCCCGAGACAGCCGCAGATCCATTCGACACGGTCGAATGGGAGCTGCGAAGCGCCCAGATCAAAGACGAGAATGGCGGATTGCTGTTCGAGCAAAAGGATTGTGAAATCCCCGCGAGCTGGAGCCAACTGGCGACGAATGTTGTCGTCAGCAAGTACTTCTACGGCGAGATTGACACACCAGAACGCGAGAAGAGCGTTCGTCAGCTGATTCATCGCGTCACCCGGACGATCACGGACTGGGGACTGAGCGACGGCTATTTCGCCTCTGCCGACGATGCGGAGCGATTCTATCGCGATCTGACTTGGCTCTGCTTGCACCAACACGGGGCGTTTAACTCGCCAGTGTGGTTCAATGTTGGACTCTATCACCAGTACGGCGTGTCGGGCGACAAGTGCAATTGGCGCTGGGATCCCGAGACTTGTACGGTTGTGATGCCAGAGAACCCTTACGAGTTCCCGCAAGGTTCCGCGTGTTTCATCCAAAGCGTTGACGACAACATGGAAGCCATCATGCGTCTGGCGACAAGCGAGGCGATGTTGTTCAAGTTTGGATCGGGAACCGGTACTGACTTGTCCACGATTCGCTCGCATCGCGAGCGATTGTCGGGTGGCGGTCGCCCTTCCGGGCCGCTGTCATTCATGCGAGTCTACGATCAAATCGCGGCCGTCGTGAAGTCCGGCGGCAAGACTCGTCGTGCTGCGAAGATGCAATCGCTGAAGATTTGGCATCCGGACATTCTCGAGTTCATCGAGTGCAAATGGAAGGAAGAGCAGAAGGCCCACACGCTGATCGCCAGCGGCAAGTACGAGTCGAACTTCAACGGCGAAGCATACAGTTCGATCCTCTTCCAGAACGCCAACCTTTCGGTTCGCGTGACCGACGAATTCATGCAGACCGCTGAAAAAGGTGGCAAGTGGTCCACTCGCATGGTCACAGGCACGGGCGAAGGGCCGGAGTATGAAGCGAAGTGGATGTTAAACCGCATGGCAGAATGTGCGTGGCACTGTGGCGATCCTGGTGTCCAGTATGACACCACGATCAATCGCTGGCACACCTGTCCGAACTCGGGTCGGATCAATGCCAGCAATCCGTGCAGCGAATACATGTTCCTCGACGATACGGCTTGCAACTTGTCGAGCATCAACTTGATGAAGTTCGTGGATTCGGAAGGCGATTTTGACGTGCAGCGATTCACGGCAGCCTGCCGGTTGTACTTCATCGCCCAAGAGATTCTGGTCGACCACGCCAGCTATCCAACGGCACAGATTGCTGAGAACAGCCATCTGTACCGACCGCTGGGCCTGGGTTACTCGAACCTCGGTAGCGTGATCATGTCGAGCGGCCTGCCTTACGACTCCGACGCCGCTTATGGACTGTGTGGCTCAATTACGGCGCTCTTGCACGGCGCTGCGAATTTGACGAGTACGGAGCTATCGGCAGCCGTTGGTCCGTTCGAGGGCTATGCGACCAATCGCGAGCCGTTCTTGCGCGTGATGCAGATGCATCGCAGCGCCGTGGAAGAAATCAACAACGCCGGACCGCGTAATCTGAAAGCCGCGGCTCGCGAGTTGTGGGATGAAGTCTTGGCAAAGGGACGCGAACACGGCTTCCGTAACGCTCAAGCCACGGTCCTCGCACCGACCGGTACGATCAGTTTCATGATGGATTGCGATACCACCGGCATCGAGCCGGATATTGCTCTCGTCAAATACAAGCAGTTGGCCGGCGGTGGAATGCTGAAGATCATCAACAAGACGGTGCCGCTGGGCTTGAAAAATGTCGGCTACGACGAGCCACAAGTGCAGGACATCCTCAAGTACATCGACGAGAACGACACGATCGAAGGTGTTTCCGAACTGAAGGACGAGCATCTGGCGATCTTCGATTGTGCGTTTAAGCCAGCCAACGGTGTGCGCAGCATTGCTTGGCGTGCGCATGTTCGGATGATGGCCGCCGCTCAACCGTTCCTGTCGGGAGCCATCTCGAAGACGGTGAATATGCCCACCAACGCGACTCCGGAAGATATCGCGGAAGCCTACCGTTGGGGTTGGGAACTGGGGCTGAAGGCGTTGGCGATTTATCGCGATGGCTCGAAGCTCAGTCAACCTTTGTCTACCAAGACTGAGGGTGGCGAAGCGAAAGGCAAGGAAGAGCAAGCCGCTCGACCTCGTCGCGAGCGATTGCCCGACACGCGACAGTCCGTCACGCACAAGTTCAACGTGGCTGGGCACGAAGGCTACATCACGGTGGGCCTGTACGAAGACGGACGCCCAGGTGAAGTCTTCATCACGCAGGCGAAAGAAGGAAGTACGATCGGCGGCATCATGGATGCCTTCGGCACTGCCGTCTCGCTGAGCTTGCAGTATGGTGTGCCGCTGGAGGTCTTGGTCAACAAGTTCTCTCACACCCGTTTCGAGCCGATGGGACACACGACGAATCCCGATATTCGTATCGCGAAGAGCGTGGTCGATTACATCTTCCGCTGGCTCGGCATCACCTTCCTGCCCGGCTATCGCGAAGCCAACAAAGGCTTGTCTCCGGTCAGCAAGGAGAAAGACGGTGGCGATGCCGAGGCCAAGAGTCCCGTCAACGGCAATGGTGCCGCGGTCGCTCCGGTCCTGACCGGCCTCACCTCGATCGGTGAAGTCACGAGTGCCGGTAGCCAGACAATCGATCTGGATTCGCTTGATCGGGCCGGCGTCGCCATGAAGTTGGACGAAAAGGCCAAGCCGGCCAGCCGCGATTCGCAGTTCGCTCGCTTCCAAAGTGATGCGCCGAGCTGCGATAACTGCGGTTCGATCACCGTTCGCAACGGTAACTGTTACCTCTGCCACAACTGTGGCAACAGTATGGGTTGCTCGTAATGGATTGATGGGCGGGAGGCCCCGAGCAACCTTTTGTTGGTTACAATGGGCGTTGCCGCGTGAGTGCGGCAATGCTCTTTTTCGTTGGTGATGCGCATTACGGCAAACAAGTAAAGGCACTACCGGGAACGAAATATACAAATATGATGTGCGGCTGGGGTTGAGTCTGCGAGCACCCAGCAGTTCGCCACACCAGTATCTTGCGAAACCCTCGCTGCCTACGAGAACAAATCAATGAGCAACGAGAATGTGTTGCGGATCGATGGCGAGGTTGAGAAACCTCGTGAACTAACTTTCTCCGATCTGGCGGCGATCAACGCTTCTCATCAGATCAGGGATGTCAGCCAATGCGATCCCAAACGCCAAGGTGACGCGGTTAAACTGACAGGCTTGCTGGAGCTGATCGGAGCCAAGAGTTCGGCGAAGTACATCGGCTTGCACGGCACACTCGACAACTTTCACGCCAGTATCCCGCTCGCGCCAGTTCGCGACCGAGCCTTCCTGATCTATCGCCTGCACGGCGAGCCGCTGGACGTCAAAGCCGGTGGGCCATTCCGCTTCTACATCCCCGACCACGCCGATTGTCACACCGACGAGATCGACGAATGTGCTAACGTCAAGTTCGTCGATCATATCGAACTCACGGCACAGAGAGGCTTCGACAACCGCCCGGACGACGATGAAGAGCACGTCAAGCTGCATGAGAAGCAGCACAACGCCTAGTGCCGGACTTTCGACGTGGTGCAGAACTCGATTTCGAAAGCTAAGCTTATTTTGCCTTAGACTCTCTGCCGTGGCCGCCGCAAGATTGACCGTGGCGACGCGACGAACAGCTGCCAGCCTGTTTACTGAACTGCTGGACGCGATCGGATAGCGTAAGGCCGGTAGCCATCGGCAACTTACTCCTGCTAGCGATGCATGCGTCATCAACTAGCGATCTTGGGATTTGGTCTCGTTTTCCCCCCAATCTCACTGGCGTCGAGCGGCATCTTTTTGTATTGAAGGAGCCGCGAATCGACGGATTTTGCGTTCCACTCGTCCCTACTGCGTTCGCCTCAACCAGACCCGAGTTGTTGCATGTCGATGAAACCCATCGTTCGCGAGCCGATTGTCATTACGGGCATCGGGCTGCTTGCATCCGTTGGGTTGGATCGCGAGACGGTGTGGCAGGCAGTTCGGAACGGGGAGAGTCGGTTTGAATTCCTGCGGGGGATGCGAGGCATTCCCGATAACGAGATCATTGGCGCCACGGTCGATCTCGGCGAGCCGCTCAATGGGCGGTTGAAGGTTTTACCGATGTGTGAGCGGGCGGCGGACGAGGCGGTTCGCGACGCCAACCTTGATCTCTCGCAAGTCGAATCACGCCGTTTCGGATGTATGGTCGCTGGCCACATGGGCGACTCGCGGTGGGTCGATCAGCACCTTGGGCTTCCGACGGGCGATACCGGTGATTTTAACTGGTGGGAGCAATGGCTCCCGGATACAGCTTGCTCAATGTTGGCTCGTCGTTATGGCGCGCTTGGTCCCAAGATTTGTCACTCGACCGCTTGTGCCAGTTCGTTGATCAGTGTGTTGACGGCGGCACGTGCGATTCGTGACGGACAATGTGATATCGCGTTGGCTGGTGGCGGCGACTCGATCGATCCAATGTTCGTCGCCGGCTTCAACCAGATGCGAGTGCTCGCCAATGACGACGATCCAAACCGAGCCTGCCGTCCTTTCGACCGAACTCGCAAGGGTTTTGTCTTTGGCGAAGGGGCGGCGATGTTCGTCGTGGAGCGATTGGGGCACGCACTCCGCAGGGGCGCAAGAATCTACGCCCAGATATCCGCGGCGAAATCGCTGGCTCAGGCTCACCATGTCACCTCCCTCGATGCCGACGGCGACGCGCTGGTTCATTTGATGGGATTGACGCTGGACGAGGCGCATCTCGATCCCGCCGACATCGGATACATCAACGCCCACGGTACGGGGACCGCGCAGAACGATGCCGCCGAAGCCACCGGAATCCGCCGCGTGTTTGGTGCCGATATTCGCCACACCTGTGTCAGTGCCACAAAGTCATCGCTCGGGCACATGCTCAATTCCGCCGGTGCCGCCGAACTGGCGATCACGGCTCTGGCGATGCGAGACGGCTTTGCTCCACCCACGCTGAACCTGCACGACCCCGATCCGGTCTGCACATTTGATTGCCTGCCATTGGTCGGACGCACCAACCAGTTTCAACATGCCATGAAACTGTCGCTCGCCTTCGGCGGTCACCTCGTCGCGATGCTGCTCAGCCGCTGGAACGATGCCCAGACGGGTTATGCTTACCCGGCAATCAGAAAAGCCGCTTAATCAGGCGAACTCAATCAGCGCGTCCGTTTGACCCAAAACAAAGTGAAAGTCTTTGGTGATGCCCGCGTCAGTCTCATCACGACCACGAGCCGCGGAATCGGCGACCTCGTTGAACAGATTCGTCAGCTCTT
>Ga0326597_10003858_pt1 | contig 21323 bp, 23 predicted proteins | sample RVTome_12_FD_203789 | JGI IMG/M metagenome (GOLD analysis project Ga0326597, IMG submission 203789) | Soil microbial communities from uranium-contaminated site in the Upper Colorado River Basin, Wyoming, United States - RVT100D185 | ecosystem: Environmental > Terrestrial > Soil > Contaminated >...
GGCATCACGGGCACGCCGACCCTGGTCGCGGCAGACGGCCGCGTGCTTCCGGGTGCCGCGAGCGCCGGCCAGATCGACGCCTGGCTGGGCCGCACGACGGCGAGCGCCTTCGGTCCCGCACCGGCGAAAGGCCTGCCTCGATGAGCCGGCGGTTCGGTTCGGTCCTGGCAGTCCTCGCCGTGACGCTTTCCGGCTGCGTATCGCTGTCCGGGCTCGACGCAACGCGAAGCTATGCCTGCAAGGCGCCCGACGGCGTCACGTGCATGTCGGTTTCCGGCGTCTACGCAAACTCGACTCGAGCGCCCCAGGCACCAGCACAGGAGCCTGCGACATCGTCCGCGGACTCACCGGCCACTTACGGCGCGTCATCTGTGGTACCGGCGCAGGCCGCAGCGGCCGGGGCTGCCAGCCATGCCATCCGCTCAGGCCCCAGGCTTCTCCGGGTCTGGATCGCTCCATGGGCGGACAGCGATGGCGATCTGCACGAGCAAGCGTATGTCCACATGCTCGTCAACACGGGCCGGTGGCTGATCGATCACGTCCGGCCGACGCCGCGCGAGCAGGTGGACGGCGTAGCGCCGCCGCTTGTGCACGGCCCGGTGCCGACTCCGTCGAAGACCCCGGCCGCCCCCGAGGCGGCACCGCTCGAGCCCTGAACCGTGCTGCGCTCCCTCGTCGCCGACATGGAGTCCGCGCTCTCGGGCGCGAGCCTTTCCGGCCTCGCCTCGCACAGGCCTCGCCCGAGCGTGTCGGGCGACGCCGCGTCGTTGTCCGAATGGCTTGCCTACCGCGCCTATCTCGAGGACACCCGGGTCTTCGTCAACCGCGACGCCCTCGCCTTCTGCCTTGAGCTTCGCCCCCAGTCCGGCGGCGACGAGGAGATGGCGAAAATCCTCACGAGCCTCTACTCCGCCGCTCCACCGGGCACCGGCATTCAGTTTCACCTGTTCGCGAGCCCGGACATCCGCAGGCGCCTCGCGGCCTACGCGCGCCTGCGGGTGCCCGACGACGAAATCCCGGAGCTCGCGCGGCTCGGCCGCCCGGGCAGGCACGCCAACCTCTACCGCACCATGGCGCGCAGGCGAGTCGGCCACTATCTCGCCGGCACCCGCTGCTCGCTCCTGCCGTCGCAAAGCTACCTCCTGCGCGAGTTCCGCCTGGTCATGAGCGTGTCGGTCCCCGGAAATCCGGGGGACCTCGGCCGGCTCGAAGACCTCTACCTGCTGCGCGACGGCGCGCGCGCCACGCTCCACGCGGCGGGGTTCCCTTCGCGGGCGTGGACCGCGTCCGATCTCATCAACTGGGTCTCGGCGCTGATCGATCCGCATCGGCCCGGCGGCGATTCGTCTCCGCTCGTCTACGACGACGGCCGGGAGCTTCGCGCTCAGGTCATCGACCGGGGTACCCAGATGCGCATCCGCAAGTCCGGGATCCAGCTCTCCAACGCAGCCGACCCCTCCGTCACGGATCTGAGGCTCCTTTCGGTGCGCTCGTTTCCGCCCAAATTCGCCCTGTGGAACATGGGCAGCCTGATCGGCGACCTGTACCAGGGCTCGCTCCAGATTCCCTGCCCGTTCCTGCTCACGCTGGGCGTGCACGTTCTCGACGCCGAGGCGACGCGCAACTGGGCCTATCTCAAGGCCGCCCGGGCCACCACCAACGCGACGAGCTACATGGCGCGCTTCCTGCCCGATCTGCAGGAGCGCAAGGCCGACTGGGACATCGTCCTGAAGGCGCTCGACGAAGGCCAGCAGCTCATCGACCTCCAGCACACGGTGGCGCTGTTTGCTCCGCCCGACGAAATCACACGCGCCGAGCAGGCCGCCCGGGCGCTGTTCCGCGCCCGGGGCTTCGAGCTGACGAACGACAGCATGATGATGGCGCAGGCGCTGATCGGCAGCTTGCCCATGACCTGGTCGGCGCCGTTTCATGCCGACCTGAAGCGCATGAAGCGGATCAGCACCAAAACCTCCGCCAATGCCGTCCACATGTCGCCGCTGATCGCCGAATGGCAGGGCACGGGCACGCCGGTGCTCTTCTTCGGAGGGCGGCGCGGCCAGGTGATGCAGATCGACGTCTACGACAACCCAGCCGGCAACCACAACGTCGCGATCGCGGGCACCTCGGGCTCGGGCAAGTCGCTGCTGCTGAACGAGATCGCCGCCTCCTACCTCGGCACCGGCGCCAGGGTATGGATCATCGACATCGGCCGGTCCTACGAGAAGGCGTGCCGGTATCTCGGCGGAAGCTTCATCGAGTTCACCGAATCGGCGCCGCTTTCGCTCAATCCCTTCGCGCTGGTGCAGGACATCGACGAGGACATGGAGCTGCTGCAGCCCCTGCTCGCGCAGATGGTCTCGCCGCGCGAGCCGCTGAACGGATTCCAGTACGCGACGCTTGGCGCCGCAATCAAGAGAGTCTGGAACGACAAGCGCAACGCCATGACGGTGTCGGACATCCATGACCTGCTCGCGACCGGCCGCCTGGGCGAGGACCGGCAGGAGGATGACCGGAGGCTGAAGGACCTCGCGGCGATGCTTCACCCCTACACGCGCGAGGGCGCCTACGGCAGGTATTTCGAGGGCGCGTCCACGATCGATTTCAGTGCCGACTTCATCGTCCTGGAGCTCGAGGAGCTGAAGGCGAAGAAGGACCTGCAGACCGTCGTGCTGCTCATCGTCATGTACCGCATCACCCGCGAGATGTACTTCAGCCGCGAGCGCAAGAAGATCGTGATCATCGACGAGGCCTGGGACCTGCTCTCCGGGGGCGCGACCGCCGAATTCATCGAGGCGGGCTACCGCCGGGCGCGCAAGTACAAAGGCTCGTTCATGTCCGCGACGCAAGGCGTGGACGACTACTACCGCAATCCCGCCGCGAAAGCCGCGCTCGACAACTCCGACTGGATGTTCCTGCTTCGCCAGAAGCCCGAATCGATCGAGAGGATGGACAAGCTCGGACAGCTCGCCATGGACGACGCGATGAAGCGTTTGCTGCAGTCGCTGCGCACCGAGCACGGCGCCTACTCGGAGATCTTCATCCACTCGCCCGTCGGCAGCGGCGTGGGGCGGCTGATCGTCGATCCCTACAGCCTGCTGCTCTTCAGCAGCCGCGCGGAGGACTTCACCGCCATCAACGAGAAGCGCGCGGCGGGACTTTCCGTATCCCGTGCCATCGACGCCGTCCTGCGCGAGCGGAGCCGGCGATGAACGCGAGAGCGCTCCTTGCCATCCTGCTCGCGAACGCGCTGGTCAGCGCCGGGCTCGTCCTCGGCCACGCCGCGTGGCTCTCGCCCGAGCCCGCACCGCGGCTTGCAGTGCTCGATGTCGGCGAGCTCTTCCGGCTGAAGGAGATGCAGCTCGCCGCGGTGCTGACGAAGCACGCGGCCACCGAGGAGGAGCGCGCCGGCGCACTTCAGGGCGCCGGTGCTTTCGGCGCCGAGTTCATGACGCTGCTGCACGCCCTGCAGCACGAGTGCCGTTGCCTGATTCTCGTGCGCGGGGCGCTCGTAGGGCCGCCCCAAGCGCTGCCCGATCTCACGCCCGATGTCCGCCGTCGCCTGGGACTCTGACGCCCGAATGACCCTCGCATCGCGCCCTGGCCGCTGGAGCGCCGCGTGCTTGCTCGCCGCCCTTGCAGCGATCACCTTCAACGCGCGGTTCGCGATCGGTCTCAACAGCTCCGCAAGCCTCCCGCACCGCGTCTTCCTGATCCACAAGGGCGAGCCGCCTGCGCGCGGGCAGTACGTCGCATTCCGCTGGCCGGGCGGGGGTCCCTATCCCGCCGGCGCGACGTTCGTGAAGGTCCTCGCCGGCGTGCCCGGCGACACCGTGACGCGCGCCGAACGCGACTTCTTCGTGAACGGCGGCTTCGCGGGTACGGCGAAGACCCGCAGCCGCAGCGGCGCAGCCCTGCGCGCGGGACCCACGGGCCTCATTCCGCCCGGACGTTACTACGTCCGCGCGTCGCATCCCGACAGCCTTGATTCGCGCTACGACCTGGCCGGCTGGATCGCGCCGGAGCAGATCATTGGACGGGCCTATGCGCTCTTCTAGATGTCGCGTCCTGGCCGCCCTGGTACTGCTCGCGCCGGCTGGCGCGCCTGCCCAGGACCTCGGGGTGATCGGCCCGGTGTACCCGATCGCCGAGCCGAGCCTGCTGGAAGTCATTCTTGCCAAGTTGCGCGAGGCGGAAGCGAGCGGCGCTCTTTCCAAGCTGCAGCGCGAGGCGCAATCGAATGCCAAGCGGATGGTCGAGCACCCGGCCCCGGTGCCGACAGTTACGAAGACGACGCGGCCGAGAACCTACTACTACGACCCCACAATCGAGGTCCCCTACCCCGTCACCGATGCCGAGGGCGCCGTGATCGCCTCCGCAGGTACCCGCGTGAACCCGCTCGACACCGTATCGCTCTCCAAGCATCTCCTGTTCTTCGATGCGCGTGACGCTGAGCAGCTCACGCGCGCCCGGCAGCTTCTCGAGCGCTATCAGGGCAAGGTGAAGCTGATCCTTACCGGCGGTTCGCATCTCGATCTGGCGCGCAAATGGAAGCAGCCGATCTACTACGACCAGCAGGGAACTCTCACCGACAAGCTCCGCATCCGCCAAGTGCCGGCGCTCGTCTCGCAGGAAGGCAGGCGTCTTCGCATCGATGAAATCCGTTAACCGTCTCTTCGCTGCCATGCTTTTCATGGCATCGCTCCTCGTTGCCTCCGTGGTGCGTGCCGAATCGACCTGCTACGGCCGCTTCGTCAATCCGATCACCGACATCTGCTGGAGCTGCATATTCCCCATCAGCCTTGGCGCAATACCGCTGCTGTCTGACGGCCAAGCCGACACCCCGAATCCGGCTTCACCCGTCTGCTACTGCCCCCCTTACCGGGTCGGGCTTTCGATCGGCTTCTGGGAGCCGGTGCGCCTGGTCGACGTCACGCGCACGCCGTTTTGCATGGTTGGGCTGGGCGGCATCCAGCTCGATCCCGGCGTCTATGCCCCGCGCGGCGCGCAGGTCGCCCACGACAGCCAGGCGCGCAACAGCTTCTACCAGGTCCATTGGTACGCGCATCCCATCCTCAAGCTGCTCGAGGTGCTGCTCGACTTCCCTTGCCTGGAGAAGGGATCGCTCGATCTCGTCTACCTGACCGAGGTCGATCCGCTGTGGGCCGACGACGAGCTAACGGCAATCATTCACCCGGAAGTCGTCCTCTTCGCAAACCCCATTGCCAAGGCCGCCTGTGCGGTGGATTGCATTGCTGCGACCGCGCATTTACCGATCCCGTTCCTGTTCTGGTGCGCCGGCTGCCAGGGCTCGATCTACCCGATGGATGGCCACGTGACGACCCATATCGGCGGCGTGCAGGCTTCCATGCTCCTCACCCAGCGCATGGCCGCGAAGATGCACCGGCAACTCGTCACCTGGAGCGGCGCCGGAGCGGCGGGACTCTGCGGCTACTACCCGCAGCCCATCATGGACAAGTCCCAATACAAAACACAGATGGTGTACCCGATCCCGAGCACCCAGAAGCACGGCGGCACCTGCTGCCAGCCGTTCGGGCGCAGCACGATCGTCTGGGGCGCAGGGAAGGAATTCCCGGTCACGGGCGAGGACTTCGCCTACCAGATCTTCCGGAAGAGGAACTGCTGTGCCAGCTGGTATTCGAACTGATCGGCTTGGCATTGCCCTGATCGCCCTGTTCGCGATGCTGCCCGCGGTCGCGGCAGAGCCGACGTGGCCATCGCAAGAGACCATCGACCGCGTCCGCCAAGCGCGCCCGTTTCCGGATGCGCAAGCAATCGAGCGAGCGCCGATATCGTTGCCGCCCAAGGTTGCTCCATCCGCTGCGGGAACCGATATCGAAGCGCTCGTCCGCAAGCACGCCGGGCGAGGTTTCCCTTCACAGGACCAACCCTCGCCCGCCGCGCTGCGTGTTTTCGTGACCCTGGACATGCCCGCGGCGAGCCTCAAGGCGCTGGCCGATCAGGCAGCCCGATCAGGCGCCGCACTCGTGCTGCGCGGCCTGAAGGACCACTCGATGCGCGCAACGATCGAAGCCGTTCAAGCGTTGATCGGCGAGCGCCAGGTGGCATGGCAGATCGACCCCGAAGCTTTCAAGCGCTTTGCCGTCGAGCGCGCGCCCACCTTCGTCCTTCTGACCGGCGGCGCCGGTGGAGCGGCGGGAGAGTCCACGTGCACGGCCGACTGCCCGCTTGCATCCAGCTTCGTTGCCATCGCGGGCGACGTGAGCCTCGACTACGCATTGCACGCGATGGTGCGGCAGGTGCCTGGCTCCAGGCCGCACGCGCAACCCATCCTCACGCGACTGAAGGATTCAAGGTAGATGCTAAGACGGGCCCTGCTGTTTGTTGTCCTCAGCGCAAGTTCGAGCGCCTGGGCTGACTCGATGTCGCAGGCGTTCTCCGAGGGCGGCGAGCTTGGGCGCTCTGGCAATACCCAGGCGCGCCAGCAAGTCACGGGCGAGGCCGCCAGTTCGACGGTTCCCAACTACACGACCAATCCGCCCGAAGCCGCTCTCTACGGTTCAGGAGACCTCAACACGGCTGCCGGTGCAGCGATCAACAATTGCGCCCGTGCTCCCGGACAGGGATCGTCCTACGCCGATCAAGCGTGCAACGCGACGAATTTCTCGCAGACGAATCCGGGGCAGCGCCCGACGTTCACGATCAGCCCGAACGACCCGATCGTCGCGCGCTCGCAAGCCGTCGCGAACGACCCGCAGGCTATCGCCGGAAACATCGCCGGCACCTACAGCAGCTGCACGACCCAGACGGCCACGAACCCTGACATTTTCGAGACGCTGGTGTGCAACCAGTACCGCACGATGGAGACGCAGACCTGCAGCAAGGTCTTGACCGTCACGGCCTTCCAGACGCCCGGCTGCTCGCCCGGCCAATTCCTCACCCGCGTCACCGCCGACCCCTGTCCCGGGTGCATCGACTACCTCGTCTACGACTTCACCTGCGGCGCCGGCAACTACCTGATGCACGCCTTCACCATCCTGAAGTCGAACGGGGCGACCTACATGGATTTCGGCTCGCAGTACGTGCCGGGCACGCTCAATACGTACATCCCGCAAACGCAAGGGCCGTCGCGAGTAGACGGCTGGTTCTGCTACGTGACCTATTACAGCCAGTCGTGCTCGGGCGCCAATTGCTCGATCGGCGCCTGGTTCTACAACCCCTGCCAAGGCACCAGCTACTACGGCGTGAGCAGTTTCGTGATGCCGACGACCGTCGCCTTCAGGGACTCCTGGGACAACCAGTGCGCAACGCTCGAAGCGAGGGCGCAGTGATGCGGCTGCTCCTCGCTCTGCTGCTGTCGTCAACAGCAGCGTCGGCTGCCGCCGCGGACTGCCAGAAAGTCACCGAGGTATGCGTCGATGGCCCGGCCACCAAGCAGATCAGTGGCTACTCGGTCTACCGCGATTGCTGGCGGTATCAGTCCAGCTTCAGCTGCATATCGCAAAACACCGTGGACGACTGCCAGCCGCTGCGCGATCGCGGATGCAGTCAAACCGGATCGGCGTGCATCGATACCGGTTCCAGTGGACTCTGCCAGCTCTACGAGCAGACCTATCAATGCAAGGCCGCAGGCGGCACGACTGCCACGGTCGCCAACTGCGGCAGCCAGCAGTTCTGCATGGAAGGCAATTGCTTCTCGACCGGCTACCAGGCGGATTCCGACTTCGCGAAAAGCGTGGCGATGCTCGAAGCGCAAAGGGAGGCAGGCAAGTACCTCGATCCCGACTCGCTCCACGTATTCAACGGCTACGACAACCGCTGCCGCAAGAAGCTCTTCGGGCTCGTCAACTGCTGCTCGGGCGGCGGCACCAGTACGTCGCAGTTCACCAACCTGAACCTGATTCTCGCCGCCGGTGGGCAGGTTTTCGGGGCAGCAGGCTCCTCCTACACCTACGACGCCCTCTTCGCCGCCGACGCGCCGCAGGCGGTGATGGCCGGCTTCGATGCGTTGTTCGGCGTGGGCGGCGGGACTTCCGCCCTGGCAGGCCTCATGGCGGGCGACGTTTCCGTCGCCTCCTTCGTCGGCTCGCTCGCGCCCGGGCCGTGGACCGTCGCGATCCTGGCGATCCAGCTCTCCGGGCTACTCAGCTGCGAGGAAGCCGAGAAGGTGCTCGCCATGAAGCGCGACGCCAGGCTCTGCCACGGCGTCGGTAGCTTTTGCTCCAAGCGCATTGGGCTCATCAAGGTCTGCGTCGAGAAGACGGAAACCTACTGCTGCTTCAACTCGCGCCTGGCCAGGATCCTCAACGAACAGGGCCGGGCGCAGATCGGCAGGGGTTGGGGCTCGGCGCAGAGCCCCGACTGCGGTGGCTTCAGTCTGGCGCAGCTCCAGTCATTGGACTTCTCGCGCATGGATCTCGCCGAGTTCTACGCCGAGATTGCGCCCACGCTTCCCGACGCCGGAGCGATGCGCGCGCGCGTCCAGCAGAAAGTCGACAGCTACTACAAGCAATGAAACCAACCCTTGTGCGCCTCGCGCTCGCCCTCGCCGTGACCGCAACCGCAGCTGCATCTTTCGCGCAGCCGGGAGACCGAGTGCCGGTACGCGATATCAAGCTGCTCCTGAAAGGCGCCATCGAGCACGGCACGGCACGCGGCGTGATCGTCGGTGACGCAGCCGCGTACGTCCGCCAGCGCTTCGATACGGTTGCGCCGATCGAGGTGGACGTGAAGAAGCTGCATGCCCTGCCCCAGCCGGGATGCAGCCGGCTCGAGGTCACCACCCGGCAGCTCGCCGTGTCGGAAAACGGCAAGCGCGAAGACAAGGAGCTCGTCTACCAGCTGAGCTATTGCCGGGACGGCACGTTTCCCGAAAAGAGATGACCAGTGATCCGCCTAATCGTTCTGGTTGTTCTCTCACTAATTGAGTCGTCCGTTCTTGCGCAGGACACGACTTCCTACTGGCTGCGCAATCGCGACGGCTGGTTCTGGTATCGCGACCCGCCCCCGCCGGCTACAAAGTCGCTGCCCAAGCCCGCCCTACCCCAGCGGCCGCCGGAGCTTGCCGAATTCGAGTCGATGCAAAAACGGCTCGATGAGCTGAAGCGCGTCGCTGTCATGAATCCGACCGATACGAACTTGCTCGCGTACATGCGCTACCAGCGCTTTGTCATGAACAAGTCAGAGGTATTCGCCGAGCGCTGGCAGCGGCTCGTGTGGACCGTGCCGGAGCTGGACTACGGCCTGACCGGCCGGCCGACCAATTCGATGGCGATCAGCGTCTTTGATGAACAGCGCCAAGAGCGCCAGGTGCAGCGCATTCGCGCACTTTCCGCGACTCACGGGCTGCTTTTCATCTTCCGAAGCGATTGTCCCTACTGCCACCGCTTCGCGCCGATCCTCAAGCGTTTCGAGCAGGAATTCGGAATGCTGGTCTTTCCCGTGAGCCTGGACGGCAAGGGACTGCCCGAATACCCCAATCCTCAGCCTGACAACGGAACCGCGGCAAGACTCAATGCGTCGGTCGTCCCGGCGCTCTATCTCACCGCGCCGTCGAAGCGCGAGATCCGGCCGGTCGGCTTTGGAGTCATGGCCCTGAGCGATCTCATCGAGCGCATCGCGGCCCTCGCTCAGAACAAGGCCCCCGAGCCGCTATAGCACCACAAAGGAGAACCATGGCTGCACCTATGAAGCGAATCCTTGCGAGCATGCTCGCCGTCAGCATCGCGACGGCGCCGACGCTGGCCCGCCCGGCCGATCTCAACGCCGAAATGCAGGCGATGTTCAACGACCTTGGCGCCATGGGAAACGTCACCGCGCCCGGCGCCTTCCGCGGCCAGGCCATGAACCTCTACACGGGCGGCAGCCTCATGATGCGCTCGCCCGGACGGAACTACTCCCTCGCCGACGTGCAGTTGCCGAGCCTACGCGCGGGCTGCGGCGGAATCGATCTCTTCGGCGGGTCCTTTTCCTTCATCAACAAGCAGCAGTTCGTCGCGCTTCTGCGGAACATCGGCTCGAACGCAGTCGGCTACGCGTTCAAGCTCGCACTGCAGACGATCTCGCCCGACATCGACAAGCTGCTCACCGAGCTGCATGACCAGATCAACAAGATCAACACGATGAACATCAACTCCTGCGAGGCTGCCCAGGCGCTGGTCAACGGCGCCGTCGGCGAATACGACAACTCGGTGATGAGCGGCTGCGCCAACATCTCGCAGTATCTGGGAACGGTTGCCGATCGGGCCGATGCCCGCTTCACCTGCGCAACCAATGCCCCGGCAATCGTCAAGACGGCCGCGTCGTCGAGCGATCCTAACGTCCGCAACATCACGTTCGTCAAGGGTAACGTGGTCTGGACGGCGCTCAACCGGATTGCGGGCAGCATCAGCCAGGCGGAGAAAGAACTCATCATGAGCGTGATCGGGACGGTGGTGCTCTACGCGCCGCGCGACGACGGCAGCGGCGCGATGACGCGCTATTTCGAGCCCACGATCGCGGGGCTGCGCGACCTGCTGCTCGGGCGCGAGGCATCGCCCCAGGCGGGCAACGTCGAGATCGACGTCTACGCCTGCGACGAGCCGGCCGAGTGCCTGAACCCCCGGCGCACCAGGGTGTCGGTGAAGCCTTTCAGCCGGCTCGTGGCCGAGCGGCTCATCCGCATGTCGGACAACATCGCCAGGCGCACGCCGCAGACGAGCGCCGACATCGGGTTCATCAATACCACGACCGAGCCGGTCTACAAGATGCTCGCGGTCGCGAACGCCGTTCCGGGCTCGAGCACCCCCGAGACGCTCATCGAGACCTACAAGGACGTGATCGCGCTCGACTACGCCGAGACGTTCCTCAGCCGCACGATCCGGCAGGCGCTGGCCGCGCTCTCGCACAGCCCTGGAAGAAGCGAGGTCGAGCGGCAGTACGTCGAGGCGCTCGGGGCCAACGCCCGGGAAGCGCAGCGGCAGCTCATCGCCGAGAAGCAGTCCGCCTACGCGAAGCTGCGCTCGGTCTACTCGATGACGCAGGACCTGCAGAACCTGGAGCGGCAGCTGTGGAGCTCCATGCCGCAGGCGGTCAAGGCGATGCTCGACTTCAGCGCCAACTCGGCGTCTCGCGGCTCGTAGGACCGCTCGCCTGTTCGAGATCTACGCCTACGGCAACGTCGACACCCTGAACGGAGTGTTCAACGCGATCGCCGCCATCATGGGCGGCGGCGATTACTTCGGGCTTATCAAGACGATCGCGGTGACCGGGGTGCTCGTCGCGGCGTTCACCGGGCTTTTCACGCCCGGGCGGTTTCATGGCTGGGGCTGGCTGTTCGGCTTTCTCTTCCTCTACCACGTCCTCTTCCTCCCCAAAACCGAAGTGGTGGTGGTCGACAAGCTGGGCAGCCAGCCCCCGGTCGTGATCGGCAACGTCCCGCTCGGGGTGGCCTTCTTCGGGCACTTCACGAGCAAGTTGGGCGATGTCATGACGCGGTTCTTCGAGACCGCGTTCCAGGTCATCCCCGCGGCCGACGCCCGGCTCCCCGCCGAGCTCACCTACCAGAAGAACGGGGTGATGTTCGGCAACCGCCTGATCCAGGCCTCGCGCACGGTCAACGTGGCGGACCCCCAGCTTCGAACCGACCTGATCGCGTTCGTCTACAACTGCACGCTCTACGACCTCCAGGACGGCACCATCGACCCCGCGGCGTTCGCGCAGAGCACCGACATCTGGGCGTTGATGGGCAGTCCCAATCCGGCGCGCTTCTCGACCTTCGGCAACCCGGTCCAGGTCGATACCTGCCCCAACGTCTACACCTACCTTGCAAACCGCCTGCCGGCCGAGGTGGCGCGCGCCCGCGCGGTGCTCGCCTTCCAGTTGAACCCCTCGCTCGACCCCTCGGCGGCGCAGGGCGTGATCGACAGCCAGATCGAGCAAGCCTACTACAAGACCAGGATCGCGACGGCCGCGCAGTCGGCCGCGGATCTCCTGCGCCAGAACATCATGCTCAATCTCGTGCAGGACACGAGCAGCATCGTCGGCCAGAAGATCAACGATCCCGCCTCCGTGATGATCGCCACGGCCCGCGCGAACGCCACGGCCTCGATCAACTCGTCCTTCCTCACCATGGGCAAGGTCGCGGAGCAGGCCCTGCCCCTCATCCGCAACGTGATCGAGGCGATCATCTACGCGGTCTTCCCGTTCGTGTTCCTGCTTTTCCTGCTCGCCCAGGGGCGCGGCCTCGGGCTCGCGATCAAGAGCTTCGTGCTGAGCCTGGTCTGGATCCAGCTTTGGCCGCCGCTCTACGCGATCCTCAACTACGTCGCCACGCTGGCGAGCGCGCGCACCCTGGAAGCCGCGGCCAGGATGGGGGGCGGCGTCCAGGGCCTGGCGCTCGAGACCGCGTCCAGCATCTACCGCGGCGCGATCTCCGACCAGGCCGTCGCGGGCTACATGGTGATCTCGATTCCCATCATCGCGACCGCCATCATCAAGGGCGGGGAGGTCGCCTTCCAGGCCGTCACCGGCGTGGGCACCATCCAGTCCGCCGTCTCGGGGGAATCGAGCGCGGCGAGCAAAGGCAACATCACCCAGGACGCCGTCTCCTTCGACCAGCAGCAGCTGGCGCCGAACCGCACCTCCGCCTACATGGCGACTGCGACCGACGCCCACGGCACGACCATCCAGGGCAGCGGCCCGGATGCCGGCGTGTTCCGCTACCAGGCGACGCTCAGCCGGCTCGCCACGACCTTCACGTTCTCCGAGCGGCAGGCGACCGCGCTCGCGGACAGCGCGCGCCAAGCCGAGACGTTCGCCAGCTCGGAGCGCGAATCGATGCAGCGAAGCCAGGCCACGGCCCTCACCCAGGCGCTCTCGATCCAGGACAGCTTCGAGCGTTCGCAGAACCGCTCCGGCGCGAGCATGATCTCTGATGGTGGGTCCGCCTCCAGCCAGCTCCAGGCGCTCAACTCGATCGCCCGCGACGTCAACCGCCGGCTGGGGCTCTCGGAGGAATCCCTGGTGGGCAAGACCGTTGCCGCCGCGGCCTCCGCCGGGGCCATGATCCCGCTGACGGAGATCGGGGGGCGGATCTCCACGGAGGGAAGGCACGTAGACCAGGAGCGGCTGCAAAGCGCCTACGACTACGCGCGGAAGGCGGCCGAAAGCACGCAAGTCTCCGATGCAACCGCCGTCATGAGCGAGTTCCGGTCATCGGACGCCTACCAGTGGTCGCGCGGCGACCGCACGGCGGGGTCGGAGAGCTTCGAGTCGGCCTATCGTGAGGCGCTCGATCGCCAGTCCAGCTCGGAGCTGGCGCACGCGCACGCCAAGGAGACCGGTCGCGTCGCTCAGTTCATGCGCGAGTGGAGCAGCGGCGCGCAGACCGACTTCACCAACTACGCGGCGCAGCGCCTCTCCGAGCGCGGCCTGCTCCGCGAGGACGACCCGATCAGGCTGCAGCGGGCCGTGACCGAGGTCGCCTATTCCTACGCGAGGGGTGGCGACGTGGGCCCTACGTTCATTCCCAGCGACACCCCTTTCGAGCCGACGCGCAGCCCGGCTCAGCTGCTCGGCTGGCCCGAGACGACACTCGGCGACGAGTACGGGCAGGGCTCGATGGGTCTAGGCACCGGCGGTGTTTGGAGTGGATCTGCCAGCAACGACGCCGCGGTGCGCGAACGGCAAGCCATGCATGGGGTTCGGCCCAGTCAGCGAGTCGAGGATGACGTGGCCGACTCGGTTCGCGACCGCGCTGAGGGCGCAGCGAACGAGATCGAACGCCAGGGCAGCGCTATCGGGAGGGACCAGGACCAGCTCAGCTCTGACTACAACTGGACGGTCAACCCCAACCGGATCAACTCGCACCACGGCGGCAACAGAGCCGTCTGGGATACCGTGGGCGCGCAAACAAATAACCGGGCCGAATTCGGAGAACGGTCCGAGAAATAACTGCAAGGATCATTCCGTTTGGACTCGCCGCGCCCTTGTCGTTCGGTGCAAAGCAGTCGAGCTATCGCGCGCGGGCTGCCCTTGCATTCATCAGTTCAGCCTCTTTCGTCTTTATCTTCTCGGCCCACTCGTTCACTTTGTTGGCGTCGGGCTGCGAGGGGGGAAGCGGCTGTACCTCGATCCCGCCAGCCACACCGCTCAGGACTGTCCCGAAGACCAATGAGGAGCATGTGACGGTCACATCGAGCGTGGTGAGCGGGCCGGTCCCGAAGTCACACCCACAGACCGCGCCGTTGCCGTCGACTTCCAGCGCGAATATCGGGCCCGCGTCTATGTCGCAAAAGCAACTCGCACTGATGGCACTGGCATCGGGCGGGCACGATACGGACTGAACTCCATCGGTGTCAGACGCCGTAAACTGCGCAAGCGTGACATCGAGAACGACGGTAGTCGGCGTCGCGGCCTGCGCCTGACCACTCCCCCCGCCCCCACAACCAGATAAAGACAAGCAAGACATTAAGATTGCAATAAACATTAGCTGTTTCATCGTGCCCTCGGTGAGATGTGGAGCGTGCTCGGGTTTGCGGTGCGGCATAGTCTCCCGCCCCGTTAAACTTGGCTCAGAAAGCTTGCGCGCGAGTAGTGCCGTAGTCAATCGATCGCCACGCGTTACGAAGGTTTACGAAGCGCTCTGCGGCTGCGCCAGCTGCACGCCCTCGACCTCAGGGCTGACCGCCGGCTACCGCGCGCCCAGTCGCGCGCGTACTTAGCATGCGCGCCTGTAGCGCTTCAGGACGCGCAGGGCGTGCGCTCCCACTATGCACTGGGGTATATGACCATGGCGAACCGGGAGAGCAGTATCCTTGGCGCATGCGCCCTGCCCTAGCGCCCGTTCCTCCTGAGTGCCGCCACCGCGCCGATTACCGTGACGAGCTCGAGCATGCCGAAGTCTCGCGCATCGTGTCCGAGCTTCCCCCCGAGCACCCGGCTCGCGTGGCCTTTTCGACTGGCGCCAGCGAGGCGGCCGACAGCATCAGCCTGACGCACTTGGTCGCCGGCCGCCGCGACATGGTGGAGGCGCTTGTGGAAGCCAACATGGCCGCATGGCGTCGCACGCTCGCGCGACATAGCGGACATTTTCGGCCGTGACTTTCGCCCGACTGGTACTCGAGATCCGGCGGCGAACTGCGGCGCTTCCTGACGATGGCAGACGACCCGAGGCAATCGAGCGGCTAGCGCGAGACATCCTTACCGAGATCCCCGAGGGCGAGCAGGCCGCACAGGTGCGGCGTATCCTGGCCGCGTTCCTCGGGCTTGGAGAGGGCGACGATTTCGACGCGGCGCTGCTCGACCAGATGACACCCGAGCTGGTGCTCAAGCTCGACATGATCTTGGCCGATCTGCTCGAGCTCGGGCGAACTGACGAGGCGGTGCGTGCGCTGCGCGGGGTGCTGATTCGCTCGGTGCACTGAGGCGAGCTTCGTAGGTCCTAGAGTCGCAAGGTGTCGCAGGCAGAGTAGGGTCAGTCCACGCGTGTTCTATCCCAGACCGCCCAGTACTCGTCGCCCTCTTTGTGAACATGGAAGCGAAGCACCTTGTGTGGATCTGCGCCGGTGACCTTGCTCGCCTCGTCGATGGACAAGTCACCGCCGCGTCGCTCGCCATAGATCAGCACGCCTTCCGCGGCACCCTTCTCGGAGGCGAGCTGACACTGGTTCAGGCGTTCTCTTCCGCCGTGGGAGTCCGACCAGGGTCTATCACCGCCTCGATTTGGACCCCACAGCATGTATCTTGACGTCACCCCGGAATATCGACACAGATTAAAACTAGAGTAATGTCGCTTCGAGGCTCCTTGTGAGGATAAGGAGAAGCGATGAAGAAGTCGAGATTCACCGAGGAGCAGATCACGTTTGCGTTGCGGCAGGCGGACTCGGGGATGCCGGTGGCCGATGTGTGCCGGCAGCTGGGAGTCAGCGAAGCCACGTTCTACATCTGGAAGAAGAAGTACGGCAACCTGGGCGTGAGCGAGTTGCGCCAGCTCAGGCAGTTGCGGGACGAAAATGCCCGGCTGAAGCGCCTGGTGGCCGATCTGACGCTGGACCGGCACATCCTGCAGGAGGTGCTCAAAAAAAAGACCTGAGGCCGGCACGGCGGCGCCAGCTCGCCCTGTGGATCCATGAGCGGTTCCAGGTGAGCAAGAAGCGCTCATGCCGGCTGGCGCTTCTGCAGCGGGCGACGTTCTACTACCGCTCGAGGGCGAAGGACCAAAGCGTGCTGCGCATGCGCATACGGGAGCTTGCTCACAGCCGGCCGCGGTTTGGCTATGAGCGCATCCACATCCTGCTGCGTCGCGAGGGGTGGCGGGTGGGGCGCAACCGAGTGCACCGGCTCTACCGGCTAGAGGGCTTGCAGGTGCGCATGCGGGTGAGAAGGCGAAAGCGCATCAGTTTGCATCGAGGTCCGGTGCCGGTGGCGATCACCAGGAACGAGTACTGGAGCATGGACTTCGTGCACGATCAACTGGTAAGCGGCAGGGCGTTTCGGGTGCTCACGGTGATCGATAAGTGGAGTCGCGAGAGCGTGTTGCTAGAGACCAGTTTCTCGCTCACCGGCCAGAGCGTAGTCGACGCCTTGCAGCAGATGTCGCTCAACCGGTCATTTCCCAAGGCGATCACCGTGGATCACGGGACGGAGTTCACCTCGAAATCGCTGGACGAATGGGCGTGGAATCACGGTGTGCAGCTCGACCTCATCCGGCCCGGCAAGCCCACGGAAAACGCCTTCATCGAGTCCTTCAACGGCAGGTTGCGCAACGAATGCCTGAACGTGAACGAATTCGCCTCGATCGAGGATGCCAGGCAGAAGATAGAAGCCTGGCGGCAGGACTACAATCATCACAGGCCACACAGCTCACTCGGTCACCTGACCCCGAATGAGTTCGCGATGCAAGGTCGGGAAACAGCCTTAGAAACGGCAAAACTCTAGGTTAAGAGTGTCGGAAAACCGGACCAACCTCAAGCCACGCAAACGCCTCGTACGTCACAAGATCTCCTCAACTTGCTTGACCATGTGGCGCAGGTGACGTTCTCGCTGGGATTGCAAGCGACAATAAGGCTGCTACGATTGCGAGCACAAATGCCAAAATCCACAGCTCGAAATAGCTCTTGAATGCATCGTAGATTATGCCCCCCCCAAGCGCGCCCAGCGCAGAACCGAATTGGTGCCCCATCGCCATAACACCCATCGCGGGACCCATCATGTGAACACCGAGCCGGGTGGCTACTAAGCTCGCAACAATAGGGGTCGTAGCGTAATCAATTAGGCCGAAGGTGGCCGAAAACACTAGCAAGAATATCGGTTGGCCATCGATATGATTTAGAAGAAGAAACGAAAGAGCACGAATGAAATAGATGCCAGCAAGCAGTTTGGCGGGGTTTACGCGATCCGCCAGCCATCCGGCCAAGATGACGCCCGCCAAATTGAATACTGAAAGAACGCTATACGACTTTGCCGCAGTGGCGGACGAGAATCCGCGAAGCTCAGCATATGGGAGAAAATGGGTTTCTACTGCCCCTAAGGTGGTGAAACCACATATCAAGAATCCCCAGAAGACCAAATGAAACGTCCTGCTTCGAAATACTGGGAAAACACTATCGCCTAAGGGGGACTTGGCCGCCACCTCGGACGTCGGCGAACCGGCAGCACGAAGCGCAAGCGCCACCGCCGGCACCAAAATAAGACAAGTCATGCCAAATGCGAGAAAGGTCCAGCGCCATCCTTCTGAGGCAATGCCCTCAGCGGCAAGCGGCAAAGCCAGCATGGGACCAACAGTGCAGCCCGAAATCGCTATGCCTGTCGCTAAGCCGCGTCTCTCGTTAAAGAACATGGCTACCGCCGTGGCAATAGCCGCAGGTGCTAAGAGCCCGAACCCTGCGCCGGCAACGACACCAAAAGTAAAGACGAAAGGCAAGGACTCTCGGATGTAGGCCGTACAGACTAGTCCAACACCCATCAATGCCAGCCCAACGCTGAGCAAGAGCGCAGCACCAAAACGTCGAACTGCAAATCCGAAGTAAACGCCACCGAGTGCCATTGCCACGAGTGCAAGCGTTGCCGCTGCTGAAACAACGCTCCGCGGCCACGCCAACTCGCGTTGCACATCTATCATCGCCAGGGAAAGCAAATTGCGACTCGCAAAAGACAAAGCGAGCAAGATAAAGCCCGCCGCAACGAGTATCCACTTTCGGCTTAGTAGCAAGTAGAACTCGCCGTTAAGTCTGCACGATCAACTATGACAACGCCTGGCTTCCGAGCGCATTCTTTCGATCTTCGCTATTAGCAGCTATTAGCACGGAGCATCGCCGCCATCGTAGTTATAGGTCATCTCTGCCAGCACAAAGGCGAAAACCTTCCCATCCTCTATCTTGCAGTCATAGCGCTTGAGCGGCACCTCGGCATCTCCGATGCCCCCAGTCCAGGGACTTATGTTCCATTGCCATAGGTGCTTAGTACACGTAAGTACACAACCATCGTAAACCCCACTAACCAACTTTTCTTGCTGATGGGGACACAAAGGCGGAATGGCATAAATGTCTTCATCGGACCGCAAGATCAAAATATCGGTGCCGTCCACGTTGAATTCCCTCATTTCACCACTCTCAAGATCACTTAGTTTGCAAACATATTTCCAACTCATCGTACTCGGCCTCTTACGCATCCCTATCGGGGGGACACTTTGGTTGAACATTTATAGGGTCATCGCATAACAGAATGAGAATGTTCTTACCTTGGCGCGTGATTGAAGGTATGTCGCGTTACACCCCCCATCCGAGACGGATCTCTCGCCAAGCATCTCCGAGCTACGGCTCGCGCGCCGCTCATAGCGTCTTGAGACGCCCGTAGACAGGCTCGCTTTAGTTTGGCGACTGGTTCTCACTGCGCTATTACCTCCTGAATTCGAGTTACAGTCGGATTGCAGCCGTCACATAACCTAGAATTTATCGAACCTTATTCTTGCAGCAGGGAATTTCATTTCAGCTAAGAGCATCCTTATTGCAGCATCTACCATCGCAGGAGGTCCGCCCAAAAACGCAACTGCATCTCGCCCCGAGAAACGGCAATGACGCCTCGCTACCGCATGAACTAGCCCACGACTTAAGGTTACTCCTGGTATTCGTTCTTCGTTGACTGGACCTTCCTCTTCCGACAGCGCAATCACAACACGAATGCTTTCTGGATAGCGAAAGTGCAATGCCACCAAGCGATCAACGAGGAATATATCTCGCAGGGATCGGACACCGAAGAACACGTCCGCACAATAGCGATTGAAGTATCCAGTGTTTGCCGCGCAATCCAGTATCGCCAGAATAGGAGCGATGCCTGATCCGCCGGCGATACATACAAGATTGTGTTGGAATGTGACCGGATCAAAGGTCGAATGACCCAGCGGTCCAAAGAGTCGGACGGCCTTTCCAAGGCAACCTTCTTCAAAAATCCATCTGCTAACCTTGCCGCCAGACTTCGCCTTGATGACGAACTGCAGCTTATCTGTATGGTTTGAAAAGGTGGCCATCGAGTACGCTCGCGGTCCAGGAATACCTTGGATTTGTACGGTGCAATACTGACCGGCTGCAAAGGTGATGGCGTTCGAAAGACCGACCGTCACCAAGGCGACATCGTGTGTGAGCATCTCCACTAGGCGAACATCGCCGGTGAGTTCTGTAGGAACCGGTTGGCTAGGTGGCCAAGTTTGCACTTCACTTTTACGGACACGTATCGTGCAATCTTTAGCTGGCGCGAACTGGCAGAGCCGAAACTCCCTGTCTACAGCAGGCTCGACCCAGCCATTTTCTGGCCACAGCGGGACGACTCTCCCAGATCTCAGAGTTGCGGCGCACGTTCCACACGTTCCCGTGCTGCATTGATAAGGCAAGGGAATCCCTGCTCCAAGACCACCAGCAAGAACAGGCATCCGACGCGGCATTTCGAATACTGTTGTGCCGGTCGCCGTCTCCAGTGTCACTGCAACATTATTCTTAGTACCGATGTCGTCCATGGCGAAAACGTGATGAAAGCCCACAATAATACGAGCGGCGCAACATAAGGTAGGACGTTCCGCACCACGCTGCTATAGGGAGCACCGCAGACGGCCGAGACCACAAAAAGATTCAGACCGTATGGGGGGGTGATGAAGCCGATTGCTGTACCGATCACAAATGCCACGCCCCAATGCACGGGATCAATCCCTAACGCTATAGCGACGGGCGCGAAGATGGGGCCGAGAATTAATACAACAGCCACAGATTCAGTAAGGGCACCCACTGCGACAATGATTCCCATCATAACCAGTATCGCGAGCGCTGTACCATACTGCGCGCCAATATTCTCCACGAGTGCCTGGACAAACTCCGGAAGCCCCATGATTGAAGTGACCTCTTGAAAGATCACTGAGAACGCAACGAGAGGAACAATGATTCCAGTAATGCCGGCACTTCTCAACAAGATTGAAACGAAATACGATGCACTGAAGCGCCGTTCTTTTCTCCATGCCAATATAGCCATGACCATGCAATAGATAGTCACCACCCCTGCCGCCTCTGTGGGACTTAAAAGTCCAAAGTACAGCCCGCCAAAAATCATTCCGATTGCTACGAATCCAGCCCAAGCACCTACTGCCGTCCGGGATATGGTGGCAAGCGACATACTCCGAATACCCACCCCTGGCTCTTTACGTCGGGTCCTAGCACTCGCTATCACAAGGACCAATGCGGTCATCAGCACCCCTGGAAGAAATCCTCCAATGAAGAGGTCTACGGACGGTACGTTGACCGTAACGCCATAGACGATGAAAATCACGCTGGGAGGGATTATGATTCCCACGATTCCTCCAGCGGCCACCGTGGCCGCGGCAAAAGAATTCGATATTCCTCTCTCGGCCATCTCGTCCTTGACGAGACGACCGATGGTAGCGGCTGTGGCAGAGTTTGATCCGCTGACTGCTGCAAACATCCCACATGAGAGCACCGCTGTCGCGGATGTAGCGCCTGGTAGAAAGCCGACCAGGCTTCTCGCGAAATGCATCAGCTTTCGCGAAATACCCGCTTCCGTAAGGAAATCACCCGTAGCTACGAAAAGCGGAACGGCCAAAAAAACAAAGTTTTTGATCGACTGCGACGTCGCAACCCCCATGTTGAGGAGCGAGTAATCAATCAGAATAGATGCCGCAAGCGTCCACGTCGCTATGACAAGGACGAAAGGCGTGCCCAGCACAAATAGCACGACGCCTACCAGTGATATTACCCAGATCCAGTAGTGTCCCAACGTTGAGGCCTCGATCATTTCCAACTCATTGAGCATGCGTCAGAAATCGAGATTCTCGTCTGGTCTCGATTTGAAGTGCGAAGTGCACTTCT
>Ga0326597_10003859_pt1 | contig 21322 bp, 23 predicted proteins | sample RVTome_12_FD_203789 | JGI IMG/M metagenome (GOLD analysis project Ga0326597, IMG submission 203789) | Soil microbial communities from uranium-contaminated site in the Upper Colorado River Basin, Wyoming, United States - RVT100D185 | ecosystem: Environmental > Terrestrial > Soil > Contaminated >...
TTCTGAGAAACGAGTTCAGGCAGCCTCTGCGGGAACGAGTTGATATCCGAGGGCCGCAGCCTGGCTTTTGAGGCGTCGGGTCTTGCGGGCTCGAGTTTGGATCTCGTGTTGAGCCAGGACTGTTTCGTCATAAGGTTCGCCGGTGGTGATGAGGTGGTAGAGGATGCGGGCGAGCTTGTGGGCCGTCGCGGTGTTGGCCTTGGCCGGTCCTTGGCGATATCGCATGCGGCGGTAGGAGTCACCGAGGACGGACTCGCTGCGGCTGAGACTATAGGCGGCAAGCCGTAGGGCGGTAGCGAGCGGGTTGTTGACCTTACGGGTCTTGGTGGCGATCACCTTGCCGCCGGTGATGCGGTTGTCGGGGCAGAGTCCGAGCCAGCTGCCGAAGTGGCCGGCTGTGGGGAAGGCTGAGAGATCGCGGCCGCACTCGGCAAAGAGCGTGTAGACCGTCTGGGGTCCGATGCCTGGAACCGCGGCGAGGTCGACGAGGAAGATCCGGTGGAATTCGGTGCGCAGATCGAACCCCGAACGCTCGGGTCGGTGAGGCATGCCGGAGCTCGGGGGAGTCCCGCTCGGGTCGGCCCGACTCTCGAAGGTGGCGAGCATGCGCTGGAGCTCGGTGTCGCACTCCTCGATTTGCGCCTGGTAGCTGCGGTAAGCGTGGAGGGAGAGGCGAAGGGTGAAGAGGTGCTCGGCTCGCCACGTCCCAGTGAGCGCTTTCACGATCGTCTCCTTGCTGGCGCGGATGCGGGGGTTGCGGAGCTCGGCCAGGACCTCGGGCCGACGCTCCCCGCCCAGGATCGCGTCGAGGATCGCCAGGCCCGTCATTCCGGTGATGTCGCTGATCACGTGGTGGATCTGCAGGTTCATCTGGGTCAGCGCTTTGTGGATATGCTGGACGTGCGACGACGCCATCTGGACGAGCGACGTCCGATGACGCAGCACGGTGCGCACCGCCGCGACCGCTTCCGGCGGGTGGAAGGAACCACGAAGCAGGCCCACCGAGTGCAGATACTGGAGCCACTCGCAGTCGAGCACGTCGCTCTTGCGCCCCGGCACCGGCTCAGGTGACGCGCGTTGACGAGGTACACCTCGATCCCCCGCTCCTCCAGAATCGTGAAGAGCGGAATCCAGTAGACGCTCGTGGCCTCCATCGCCACGGTCGTCACGCCGCAGCCCTTGAGCCATCGCGCCAGCTCAACGAGATCCGGGGTGAGGGATCTCGATCTGCGGGCAACGCCACGTAAATCTCCCTCGCCCCCACATCGATGCCGGCCGCATTTGGGTTGATCACCGGAACCGGACGGTTCCGCGATCCCTTGCGCTGGCGCGATCGCTTCCGCTTGGCCATGGGACGTCTCCTCGCACATGATGAACGACAAGCTGTGCAGGAACGCGGCCCCGGTCGTAGGCTCTCGAACTCTTCTGATCGGGATCGGCAACGCCGTCACCATGAAATCGCACGTGCGACCGGGAACCAGGCTTGACAACGGGCTCACGTCAGCACCAATGGGTGGTCGGTCTCGGCCGCATCCCCACTCCCTTGATCTGCGATCACCTGCGTATCCCGCGCAATGCCAGCCCACGTTTCTTTCGATATCTCCCGGCCCCACGGGGCCGGTAGCGGGGCTTGACAGCTTTTGCGCGTGATCTCCGTCGAGGTCCGACCCTGGTCCGGAAACCGCCCGGACACGCCTTCCAAGGGTCGCCGGCCGGACGTGCTGCATCGAAGGCCTCGATCGAAGCCTCCCGTGCCCCCGAGCGTGCCCCAGAAGCGAATCAGGCCACCGAAATCACCGCAGTTATATTTCGGTGTTTCTTCGGTTGTCCGACGCCGACCCTCGATCTCAGGAGACGCTTCCCATGGTCCATCTCGCTCCTCGGCTCGGCCTGTTCGTGCTGCGAGAGCGCCCCTCCCAATACGGCTCTCCGCGGCGGTCGCTGCCGGCCGGGCCTCTGCCCGACTCGCCCGAGCGGAAGGACGAGCTCGACGCGATCGAGGCGTTGGGTGACGAGATCGCCATCCTCGCGGCGCACATCCACGCGGCCACCCATCGACTACTGGAGTTGATCGCCGACTTCGACCGCCGCCGGGGCTGGGAGCTGGACGGTCACCGCACCTGCGCCCACTGGCTGGCCTTTCGCACGGGGATCGACCTCGGGGCCGCGCGGGAGAAGGTACGCACCGCGCGCGCCCTGGCTGAGCTCCCACGAACGAGCGCCGCGATGTCCAGGGGCGAGCTGTCCTTCTCCCGACTCCGGGCGATCACCCGCGTGGCCGACGCCGAGAATGAGGGCGACCTGCTCGAGCTCGCCCGCGGCTGCACCACGGCACAACTCGAGCGGGTGGTGCGCGCCTGGAAGCGGGGCACCCGGCAGGACGAGGCGACCATGGAGCGCGTGCGCCATGAACGACGGTGTCTCTCGATCTATCCGGACGAGAACGGGATGTACGATATCCGGGGCAAGCTGACGCCGGACGTAGGCGCGCTCCTGATGCGCGCGATCGAGGCGGCGAGCGACGCGCTCTACAGGGAGCAGCCGGTGCGGGAGCTGGAGTCGCGGGAGGCATCACGACAGCGGCGGGCCGACGCGCTCGCCCTGCTCGCCGCGCGGGCGATGTCGGCGGGGCTGGGCGACGCGGACGGCGGCGATGCGCCCATCAGCGGCACGCGAGCCGAGCGGTACCAGGTCGTCCTGCACGTGGACGCGGACACGCTCGACGCTTCGGCCGAGCCTGGGCGGTCCGAGCTGGAGGACGGGACGCGCGTTTCAGCTGAACGTCCCGACGGCTGTCGTGCGACGCCGGATTGGTGCGGATCGCCCATGCGCCGGACGGCTCGGTGCTCGACGTGGGTCGACGCGCCCGGACGATTCCATCGGCGCTTCGCCGCGCGCTGGAGTCACGCGACCGGGGATGCCGCTTCCCCGGATGTGGATCGAGGTTCACCGACGCCCATCATGTGAAACACTGGGCCGACGGCGGTGAGACCAGTCTCGCCAATTGCCTTCTCCTCTGTCACTTCCGTCACCGCCTGGTCCACGAAGGGGGATGGCGCGTCGAATGGTGGGGGGAAGGCTCTCCGGCGTTCTTCGACCCGCGAGGGGGCATGAGTCTCGAGGGAAGGCGGCGGACGCCAGATCTCCATCACCCTGCGGTGGAGGCGCTCGAACAGGAGAACCGTTCGCGAGGAGTCGACCCCGATTGGCGGACCGCGGGCGCCCGCTGGAAGAGACTGGAGGACATCCCTGAGCAGGTGCTTTGCGCTGCGATCGAGGCGGTGACGTGCTCGAGCGCGACCTCCCGATGAGGCGAATGGTCGAGCTTCCCCGGCACCGGACCGCGCGCTCCCGATGCACGGCGAGAACCGGTAGCAGCCGCGCGAGGGCGATGACCAGGGCGAGAAGGCGAGCCCACCCTCCTTGCTTGCGGGCCGGGCCCGCCGGATCGAGTTTCGGCGAACCGGCCGCGCGCGCGGTCCGTATGGTGAATGAACACCACGCTTCCTGGATGTCCGATGCGCTTGACGCCGCTCCTCCTCCTGAACCTCGTCGTCCTCTCTCCGCTCGCCGCGCAGCAGCCGACCGCGCCGTCGATCACGGCCGACGATTACGCGCGAGCGGAGCGGTCCCTCGCCGAACACACGGATCCGCTGGTGCTTCGGGCCGACGTGAGCCCCTCGTGGCTGCCCGACGGGCGGTTCTGGTATGCGAACCGCATCGAGGCGGGAACCGAGTACGTGATGGTGGATCCGGAGCGCCGCACTCGGGAACGGGCTTTCGATCACGACCGCCTCGCCGCGGCGCTCTCCGAGGCCTCGGGCGAGGCGCACGAGCCGCTTGCGCTCGGCATCGCTGCATTCCAGCCAGAAGGCCAGCGCGCCCGGATTTCCACGGGGGGCGGGGACCGGTGGTACGAGTGTGATCTGAGCGAATACAGTTGCGCGCCGGCGCCCGCGCCCGTCGGGGCCGGGCGCACCGAGGTCGCTTCTCCAGATGGCCGCCTCGCCGCGTTCATCCGTGGTTACGACCTGTGGGTGCGCGACGTGTCGTCCGGTGAAGAGACGCGGCTGACGACCGACGGCACCGAGGATTTCGGCTACGGCACGAACAACGCCGGGTGGGTCCGTAGCGACAGGCCCGTGCTGAAGTGGTCTCCAGACTCCCGTCGCATCGCGACGTTCCGCCACGACGCCCGCGGCGTCGGCATGATGCACGTGACGACGACGACCGTGGGTCATGCCGAGCTCGACGCGTGGCGTTATCCAATGCCCGAGGACTCGGTCATCTTCCGCATCCACCGAGTCAACATCGACCTCCAGCGCCCCGAGGGGCACCGCGTCGTCCCACTGGACATGGCCCCGGACCAGCACCGGTCCACCGTGTGCGATCACGTGTACTGCGGCGGGACCTTCGCGGACGTGGAGTGGAGCCGGGACGGAGAGCGCTTCGTCTTCGTATCCAGCTCGCGCGATCACAAGCAGGCCCAGGTCCGCATGGCCGACGCCTCGACCGGTGAGGTGCGCGACCTCTTCGAGGAGGTGGAGGAGACGTTCTACGAGTCGGGCGGCAACTGGCGGTATCTGTCGGAGTCGGGACAGATCCTCTGGCACTCCCAGCGTGACGACTGGGGCCACCTCTATCTGTACGACGCTGACAGCGGAGCGCTGCGGAGTCAGGTCACCCGGGGGGCGTGGAACGTCAAGGACGTCCTGGCCGTGGACGAGGGGCGGCGGGAGGTGACCTTCGTCGGAACGGGACGGGAGTCTGGAGATCCTTATCTCGAGTACCTCTACCGGGTGGGGCTGGACGATGGCCGCGTCCGGCTCCTGACGCCGGACAGCGCGAACCATGCGATCTCCCGCTCGCCGGCCGGCTCCTACTTCGTGGACGAGGCGTCGACGCCGGTGGATCCGCCGGTCACGGTGCTGCGCGACCAGGACGGTCGGGAGGTCATGACCCTCGAGGAAGCCGACGTCTCGGGTCTGCGTAGCGCGGGATGGCAGCCGCCCATCCCCTTCGTCGTGAAGGCGCGGGACGGCGAGACGGACCTGCACGGGCTCATGTTCCGGCCGACCCGCTTCGACGAGACCCGGAGATATCCGGTCGTGAACTATCTCTATCCGGGTCCACAGACCGGGAGCGTCGGCAGCCGGAGCTTCCGGGCATCGCATCGCGACCTGCAGTCGATCGCGGAGCTCGGCTTTGTAGTCGTCGAGCTCGATGCCATGGGAACGCCGGGTCGCTCGAAGACCTTCCACGAAGCCTACTACGGCGACATGGGCGACAACGGCCTCCCCGATCAGATGGCCGGGATCCGCCAGTTGGCGGAGCGTCACTCCTGGATGGACATTACGCGGGTCGGGATCTTCGGCCACTCTGGCGGCGGATACGCTGCTGCCGGGGCGATCTTCCGATACCCGGACTTCTACCGGGTGGCCGTGTCACAGGCGGGGAACCACGACAACCGCAACTACGAAGACGACTGGGGAGAGAAGTGGCAGGGCCTGCTCGTGGAGCATCCGGACGGGACCACGAGCTACGACAACCAGGCCAATCAGCTGCAGGCCCACAATATCCAGGGCAAGCTGCTCATCGCGCACGGTACCACCGACACCAACGTGCCGATGTCGAATACGATGCTCGTGGTGGATGCGTTGATCGCGGCGAACAAGGACTTCGACCTGCTCCTGCTTCCCAACCGCGGGCACGGATTCGGCAACGAGCCCTACATGATGCGTCGGCGCTGGGACTACTTCGTGAGGCACCTGCTGGGCACTGAGCCGCCGGACGGTTACGAGATCGGGCGGCTCGGCACCAGGGCGCCCTGAGCAGCCCGACTACTCCTCGACCGTCACCTTCTCCATCACGACATCCTCGCGCGGCTTGTCCGCCGCACCGGTGTCCGCCTTGCCGATCGCCTTCACCACGTCCATGCCCTCGACGACCTTGCCGAAGATGGCGTGCTTGCCGTCGAGCCACGGAGTCGCGGCGAGCGTCACGAAGAACTGTGACCCGCCCGTGTTGGGGCCGGCGTTCGCCATCGAGAAGGTGCCCTCGTGGGTGTGCTTCAGCCCGGGCGCGAACTCGTCGTCGATCGTGTAGCCCGGACCGCCCCGGCCGGTACCGGTCGGGTCGCCACCCTGGATCATGAAACCGTCGATCACACGATGGAAGATGACGCCGTCGTAGAAGCCGTCGCGCGCGAGCTTGAGGAAGTTGCCCGCCGTCTTCGGGGCGACGTCCTCGTACATCTCGGCCTTGAAGGTGCCGTGGTTGGTCTCGAAGGTGACCTTCGGGTTAGCCATCCGTCATTCCGGTTCGGGTAAGGCCCTCGGGAAGGATCTGACGAACGAGACCCGATCCGGACCTGTGCAGAGTTCACCCTAGGGTAACGGAATTGCCCCGACGTTCTACACCCCGTAGTCTCCGCATAATGAGACGACATCGACGCAAATCCGTGCCCACGGCCCTGCTCTTGGCGTGCTCGACGCTCCGGATCCGGGGGGTGCGGGCCCACACCCGGTGCGCACGCTGTATTACGGGAGCGGCACCGACAAGAACCGCGCCGAGGTCCGCGCTCGGTGACCATCGAGACGCCCACCGTCGATGCGTCCAAGCTGCTCTCCCTGGGCGGCACGGCCGAGGAGCGGAACGAGTACTGGGGAGCTCATCCGGCAGGCGTACGCGCTGCCGCTCGGCGATTTCCAGACGCGCGAGCCGGCGCCGGACCTGTCCCGCATCCGCGAGATCCGCTTCGTATTCGATCGGGCTCCGGCGGGCGAGGTCGCCATCGATCAGGTGGGGCTGAGCCGGCTGGATCCCGCGTTCCTGTCCGCTCGCGTCGAGGCGCCCTGATCGGCGTTGACACATTTGACGCCCGCCATACGTATCCTCCGCTGAGCTGAGGCGACTCGCTGCGCGCCACCGCGCGGCACGATTCGTGAACCCCGGAGGGCGGCTTGGAAAGGCAGGCGCATGCGGTGCGTGTCGGCGATCGCACCGCTCGGACCCGAATCCGGGGTGGGCTCGAGCTGATCGGCGATGCCCTGCGCGGCAGGGGCGCGTCACCGACCGAAGGACCCGTCTTCACGGCGATCCTCCTCCTCGCCATCCCCATGGTCCTCGAGATGGTGATGGAGTCCGTGTTCGCCGTCGTGGACATCTTCTTCGTCTCGAGGCTCGGAGCGGAAGCGGTCGCCGCGGTGGGCCTCACGGAGTCGCTCATGACGGTGGTGTACACGGTCGCGATGGGACTCTCCATCGGTGTGAGCGCGACCGTGTCGCGTCGGGTCGGCGAGCACCGTCCCGAGGATGCGGCCGTGGCCACGGCACAGGGGATGCTCCTGGGCGGTGCTATCGCGCTCGCGCTGGGGGTGGTCGGCGCCTGGCAGGCACCGGCCTTGCTGCGTCTGATGGGCGCAACGGACCCCGTTGTGGCCGTGGGGAGCGGCTACGCGCGGGTGCTGCTCGCCACCAACGGGGTCATCGTCTTCCTCTTCGTGCTCAACGCCGCCTTCCGCGGCGCGGGGGACGCGGCGATCGCCATGAGGGTGCTGTGGCTCGCGAACATCCTGAACCTCGTGCTCGATCCACTACTCATCTTCGGGCTGGGTCCATTCCCGGAGCTGGGCGTCACGGGCGCGGCGGTGGCCACGAGCATCGGACGCGGTACGGCAGTGTCCGTGCAACTCGTCACGCTCTTCGGGGTCTCGGACCGTCTGCGGGTCACATGGGCGCATCTCGTGCCACAGATCGACGTGATGAAGCGCCTGGTACGGCTGTCCGCAAGTGGCACTTTCCAGATCTTCATCGGCACCGCGTCGTGGATCGGGCTCGTGCGGGTGCTCGCTTCCTTCGGTCCGGAAGCCGTGGCGGGATACACGGTCGCCATCCGGGTGGTGCTGTTCGCGCTGCTGCCGGCCTGGGGTCTGTCGAACGCCGCGGCCACGATGGTGGGTCAGAATCTCGGGGCCGGACTCATCGATCGCGCCGAGGCGTCGGTATGGCGGGCATGTTGGATGAACGTGGCGTTCCTGGGCGTGTTCGGGCTGCTCTTCCTCGTGGGCGCACCCGGGATCGTCGGGTTGTTCGGGGTCGACGGGCTCACCGCACGTTACGCCGAGCACGGGCTGCGCATCGTAAGCGCGGGCTTCCTGTTCTACGGCTTCGGAATGACCCTGACGCAGGCGTTCAACGGGGCCGGGGACACGTGGACGCCCACCTGGCTGAACCTCGCGTGCTTCTGGCTGTGGGAGATCCCGCTTGCCTGGATGCTGGCGTTCCCTCTGGGACTCGGCGCAGAAGGCGTGTTCATCGCGATCGCGGTCGCGTACGCGACGCTCGCGGTGGCATCCGCGCTCGTGTTCCGAAAAGGTCGTTGGAAGACCGTGACCGTGTAGGGACCGCCTCGGTGAGCCTGAACACCAATCCCACTCGACCTCGCCCATCGCACGCGCCATCCCGACGCTCGCGATGCGCTCCGATATCTGGGTCCCGGCATCGACGAAGATGGGGTCCTGCGGAAACGGGCCCTCGGTCCCGACCAGGGAGCTCTGCGTCTGCTGCACCGACAACGGGTGGAGGTCGGGATATCGGGTCCGAGACGGATGAAGCCGTCCTGCGCGGCGACGGAGGCCGGTCCGGGCAGCACGAAGAGCAGTGCCAGGACCGCCCGCACGGGCGAACGGGCAGGCGCGCACTCCCCTTTTTCGCTCAGCTTTCCCGCCGGTCCACCACCAGCGAGCGCCCACAGGAGGAGCACGTCAGCCATACGCGGTCGCGTACGTAGGACACGTCGGTCCTCGGAGGCACCGACCTGCTGTCCATGCGCACTTCGCACACTGGGCAGATCGCGGGCTCCCCCCGCCCCATGGCGGCCTGGAGCGCGTGCCGCTGCGAAGCAGAGTACGAGCGGGCGGGGGGACGGGACGGTGTCAACGGACGCGCTTTCCGGGATGCGGGGCTTCGGACCGGGCGAGGCGCCGTGCGGCGTCTCTCCCACGTATCCATGATGGGGGCGTCGGAATGGTCGGGCGAGGCCGCGACGACCACGGAGTGCCTCGCGAGCAGGAATCGGCCGATCCGCCGAGGCTCCCCGCCGCCGGACCCGCGGCCCAGCGCCGGCCGAGAGCCGGGACTCGGGGCCGACGTCCGGGAGCACCGCCGAGCGTCCACGGGGCGTGCGTCCGTCCGCTGGCCGCCCGCAGACCAGCGGTGGATGGATTGGGCCCGCCGTTGCCCCCGGCGCGCGCGGGATGTAAGGTTCGATCTGGTCAGAAGACTCCAACGAAGGCGAAAGACACGGGTGGCGAAAGACGCAATTGAGATCGAGGGCACGGTCAGGGAAGTGCTGCCGAACGCGACCTTCAGGGTCACGCTCGAGAACGATCACGAGGTGCTCGCGTACCTCTCCGGGAAGATGCGGCAGAACTACATCCGCGTCCTGGAGGGAGATCGAGTCAAGGTGGAGATGTCGCCGTACGACCTCTCCCGCGGCCGAGTGACCTACCGCTACAAGTAGCGCAGGGACAAGCGGTTCGGTGGATCCCCCCGCGGGCTCCGCCCGCGCGCCGGGGGCTGAAACCGCGTTGGCCCGGATTGCGTAGGGATGAGTGTAGCCTCACGAGCAACATGTCATCCCCGGAGCTCTCCATGAAAGCGTTCGCTGCTCTGACCGTGGCCGGTGTCGCGGGTCTGGTTCTGCTGAAGATTCTCGCCGCGGTCCTCCTTCCCGTCCTCGGCCTCGTCATCGGAATGGTGGCGCTTACCATGAAGGTCGCGCTGATGGCGGCGATCGGCTTCTTCATCTATTCGATGGTTCGGAAACGCGCCCGCAGCTCCGTAGTATAGACGCGGGTATCGCTCGAAGCCGAGTCGTGGATGCCCCTGATCGGCCGGAAGCCTTGCGTAATCAGCGTCAGGCCTTCCCTTGACGCTCCCGGAAGCGACGCTTACCCTTCGACGTAATCAGACTGACCGGGTCCGGAACACTTGATTTTATGCGGCTTTTCGAGTGATCGTCGACTCCCCCGGAGCGTGCTCTCCAGGGCCCGAACGAAGGGCGGCTCCGGCCGCGACATTTCCTTACTTCCAGTCACAGGAGCTGCCAGATGAACAAGTCCGAACTCGTGGACGCGCTTGCCAACAGCACTGGCATGACGAAGGCCGACGCTGCGCGGGCCGTGGATGCCCTTTTCTCGCCGGATCAAGGCGTGATCTCCAAGGCTCTCAAGAAGGGTACGCGCGTACAGATCACGGGCTTCGGCACGTTCGAGTCCAAGAAGCGCAAGGCTCGCATGGGCCGTAATCCCCGCACCGGTGAGACCATCAAGATCGCCGCCACGAAGACCCCCGGCTTCCGCGCCGGGAAGGGCCTGAAGGACGCGATCCAGTAGGCCGGATCGGGCCACGTCCGCGATGTCCCCTGGAGGGCCGTCACGGATGCGGTGAGTAGAACGAAGAGGGGCCGCGTCGCTGACAGCGACGCGGCCCCTCTCGCGTTTCTCCGGTCCCGTCCGCCGATCAGCCGCGGGGGGGTGGTCTTCTCCGTCCCGCGGGTGGGCCGCTGCTCTTGCGCGGACGGTCGAAGTCCGCACGCACCGAGCGCCCGCGGATGGTGATCCCGTTGAGCGCCTTGATCACCTTCTGGGCCACCGTGTCGTGCACCTCGATGAGCGCGTGGCTCTCCTTGATGTCGATGCGGCCCACGGTGTCGCCCGCCACGCCGGCTTCGCCCGTGACCGCCCCGAGGAGATCTCCGGGCACCAGCCCGTCGCGGCTCCCGACGCTGATGAAGAGCTTCGCCCACGAGGGCGCAGCCGTGGAGGCGGACGAAGCCGTCCGGGCAGCCTGCTCCGCGGGTCTCACGGGTGTACGGCGGCGAAGCAGCGCGACCGCCGCCGCCGCGACCTCCGCGGGGTCATGCCGGTCGAACAGCGGCGCCAGGGCGAAGAGGTAGGGCCCGATGTCCTCCGACTCGATGGCGCCTTCCAGCATCGCGTGCAGCTGCCGCACGCTCTCGTCCCCGCGCGTAGTCGGGGCTGGATATGCCTCCAGCGCGTACCCCGTGCGCCGGGCGACGTCCTTCATGTGGGGCACTTCACGAGGCTGCGTGAGCACGACCCCCCGGGGGGAGATGCCGTGCCGGCGGTCGAGGGTGTCGGGATCCGCGGGCACGTCCGCGCTGACTACGACGACGCCCTCGCGGGTCTCCATCGCGTTCCTGGCCTCGAGCGCATCCACGCCCAACCATACGGGCGCGTCGGGATCGCCCGGGGCGCCCGCTACGAAGCCGCGGACGGTGAGTCGATCACCGACGTCGGCCGCGCGATCTTCACTGCGGCAGAAGACCAGGACGTGGCGCGCGCCCTCCTCGAACAGCTGCCCCGTGAGTTCGGCCAGGCGTTCGTCGGCCGGCCCGGTCACCACGCGATACCGCACCGAGCCGCGGCTCGACGTCGTGGAGGGGTCGTGCGCGGCGGGCACCGTCACCGTGCGCCTGAGGTGCCGCTCCACGAAGTCCGCGATCGCGGGGGTCACCGGAAGTGCGCTCACCACGCGCTGCGTACCCTCGGGCAGGAACTGAAGCACCTCTTCGACGGCCTCGAGACCGTCGAGCTGCTCGATGGCCTGCGCCTGATCCACCACAAGGGCGTGCACGGTTTCCAACGAGACCGCGCCCCCCCGTACCGCGTCGAGCACGTCCGCCGGCGTGCCGACCAGAACGTGCGCGCGCTCCGGGAGGGCCCAGGCCGTTCCGAGCGCCGCCACGACGTGCGCGGTGTCGCGGGCGATGCGCGCGAGCGACTCCGCCTGACGAACCGCGGCTTCACGGTCGGAGGCGAGCACCAGAACACGAGTGCCCGCGTCCTCGGCCGGAAAGCGGTCCAGGAGCGGGATCGCCCAGGCGGCGAGAAGCCCGCTCCCGGCGCCCGCCGCGAGCACGAGGCTGTTGCCGTTACGGAGCAGCGGGACCGCGGCTTCCTGCAGCGGAGTCGGCACCTCGATGCCTTCGGAGGTGAGCGCCTCTACGAGTTCGGGGGCGACCCCGAAATCCTCGAAAGAATCCACGGTGAGTTGTTCCTGAAAGGACGGACAGAGGTACTGCGACGCGCAGTCACGCGTCGGAGACGGAGCATGCTCCGTTGGGAAAGCCCCCGGAGAGCCGCCTAGCTGGGCTCACCCGAGCCGCGGCCGCCCCGGTCACCCGGCTCGTACGGGAGTTGGTTGAGAAAGCGCTGCACCTCGTAGTCGAGCCTCGAGGTACGCAGCCGGTCGGTGGTCGCGACGACGTCCGTGTAGGGGCCGTGGGGATGCGCCGCCAGCGTGACGGTTCCTTCCTCTCCGCTGTAGGTCGCGCCGTGCCCCGACGTCTTGACCTTCGTCACGCCGGCGAGATCCGGCAGCGCTGTCTCGGCGTGTGCCAGGACTTCGGAGGTCGAGAACGCGGTCTTGCGCTGGTAGCCGGCCATGATCCACTGGGTAAAGGTCCACGACGCTCGTGCGGGTCAGGTCGACCCACGGAGAAAGGTGCCGAGCGAGGCGCGGTTGTGGAAGCCCTGGAGGCTGCGCGCGCCAGCGACGAGGCTGGGCACGGCATCGACCCCGGACGCGACGACCTCGTCGCGCCGGTCCGAGACGCTCGCGCTGAAGCGGTCGACGTCGAGTACCGCCTTCGTCTCGGTGACGTCGAGCCCGGCTCGCCCCGCCAGGGAGACCAGGACGTCCACCCGCCCGATGTCCAGACCCTCGAGGAAGAAGGCGCGGAAGACGGCGGACCGAATCTCGTCGGCGGCCCCGTGCTCCTCGGCGTGCCACACGAGCTCGTGAGCCTTCCTGCTCCACGGGACGATGGAGGGCCGTTCCAGTGCCAGATCCAGTCCGTCCGCGAGCGCCGCCGCCCGGCTCCAACGCTCGGCCCAGAGTGGATCCCCGGACTCGGCCAAGGGGAGGGGCGGTGGATTGATCTCGATGCCGATCCGCCTCACGTGGATGCCCGACGACGCCTCGGCCTCGGAGATTTCCCGGTCCATCAGGAACGAAAGGGGGTCCACGAAGTCGAAGTAGAGCGTGGCGGGGGGGTGGTCGGGGGGAGTCGGCATCGGACGGGAAAGCTCGTCACGACACGCTCACCGGACCACCCCGCGGCTTCCTCGGAGCGCCGCGGTCTCCCATATTCACGGCCCACAGCCACCACGAGAGGATCGGATGACGTTCAGCACCAACATCGGCAAGCTCAAGCCTTCGGCGACCATGGCGGTCAGCGCGCTCGCCAAGCGGCTGGCCGCGGAGGGGCGGGACATCATCAATCTCAGCGCCGGCGAGCCCGACTTCGACACTCCGGCCTTCATTTCGGACGCGGCGATCGCGGGGATCCGGGCCGGGGGCACGCGCTATACGGCGGCGCCAGGCATGCCGGAGCTGCGTAAGGCCATCGCGACGCACCTCTCCGACCGCGCGCGGCGGGAGATCCCGTGGGAGGGCATCGTCGCCAGCACCGGGGCCAAGCAGGCGCTCTTCAACGCGATTTTCGCCTTGTTCGGACCCGGCGACGACGTGCTGGTGCTCACGCCGTACTGGACCACGTACCCGGATCTGGTGCAGCTCGCTCGGGCCGAGCCGGTGTTCGTGGCGGGCGACGAGGCTCGTGATTTCAAGGTCACGCCGGCCGATCTCGATGCGGCGGTCACCGATCGAACGCGCGGCCTCGTTCTGAACTCCCCGAGCAACCCCTCCGGGGCCGTATACTCGCTGGACGAGCTCCGGGCCATCGCCGGGTGGGCGCGCGATCGGGACGTGTGGGTCATCAGCGACGAGATATACCGGACCATCTATTACGGTCCGGGCGGGGCTGCCGCTCCGGGTGTGTTGGACCTCGATCCTGCCGAACTCGGACGGTTCGTCCTGATCGACGGTCTGTCGAAGAGCCACGCGATGACCGGGTGGCGCTTCGGCTTCTCCTACAGCGACGTCGAGCTCGCCCGCAAGCTCACCGCGTTGCAGAGCCAGATCACGTCCAATCCCTCGACGCCGACGCAGCTGGCGGCGCTCGAGGCGTACCGTGAGGAGCAGGCGTCCGCGGCGGCCATCGCCGACATGGGGAAGGCGTTTCGCCGCCGGCGCGACCTCGTGGTGTCGCGCATCCGCGAGCTCTTCCCCGACGTGCGGCTCGTCGAGCCGGAGGGGGCCTTCTACGTGTACTTCCGCGTCGACGCCTTCTTCGACGATCAGGTGCGGGACGCGACCGCTTGGTGCTCGAAGCTGATCGAGGAGGCCGGTGTCGCCCTCGTCCCGGGCGCAGCGTTCGGCGACGACCGTTGGGCCCGCATGAGCTACGCGGCCGCGGACGAGGATCTGCTTGCCGCCCTCGACCGGATGGCCGCCATGGTCGGAGCGCGCGCCAAGGGCTGAGCACCTTGCTCGGGGGCTCGTTCGCTCAGCCGATCGACCGCAGCACCCGCGCGGCCGCTTCCAGCGCGCCCCGCTCGTACGACGCGCCGAAGATGTTGACGTGGACCAGGAGGTAGTAGAGTTGGTACAGGTCCCGCTTGAACGCGCGATATCCGGCGGAGATGGGGCGGACGGTATCGTACGTATGGTAGAATGTCGGGTCGAAGCCGCCGAAGAGCTCGCTCATGGCGAGATCGACCTCGCCGTCGCCGTGGTACACGGCGGGGTCGATCAGAACCGGCGCTCCGCCTCCCGAGGTGAAGGTGTTGCCGCTCCAGAGATCGCCGTGGAGGAGCTCGGGCCGCTCGACGTCCGCCAGTGCGGGGACGGTCTCCTCGAGCAGGCGGTCGAAGCGCTCGTCCTGGAGCCTCCCCCGCTCGCGGGCCAGCTCTAGTTGCGGACGGAGCCGCGCATCGCGCCAGAAGACGCCCCACGACGCGGTCTCGGGATTCTTCTGGCGGAGAGAGCCGATCCAGTTGTCGCGCCGCCAGCCGAAGGTCGACGCCGCGCCCGCCTGGTGCATCCGGGCGAGTCCCTCACCGAGCTCCTGGCCGGATACCGACGAGGGCGCGCCCGGCGCCACGAACTCCATCAGCAGCCAGGCGGCCGCGCCGTCTTCGCCCCACGAGTAGGGTGCGGGAATCCTGAGGTCGCATCGCTCGCGCAGCGCGCGGAGGCCCTCGGCTTCGGCCTCGAACATTCCCGGGGTGGGCGCGTCGTTCCACTTCAGGAAGCACGTGGCGCCCGTGTCCGTCCTGATGCGGGCGCCGTTGTGGATGCAGCCGCCCCCGACCGGCTCGTGCGTGACGATCCGGGTTCCGAGGCCGAGCCTGGCCAAGGCCGTCTCCACCGACGCCCGCAGGGGGCCGGGGAGGCGTCCCCTCATCGGCGGGAGCGGATGTGTTCGAGCAGCCCCTCGCAGGAGCGGTGCACCATCTCGTAGACCGTCTCGAACCCGCTGGCGCCGCCGTAATAGGGATCGGGCACTTCGTCCCCGGTGTTCGTCGGGTCGAACTCCCGCAGAAGGTGCAGCTCCGGCTCAGCTTCGGAGGCAGCCGCCATGCGCTCGAGGACAGACAAGTTGTCCCGGTCCATCGCGATGACGTAGTCGAACCGCTCGAGGTCCTCGACGGTCACCTGCTGCGCGCTGCCCTCGAGGCTGACGCCGTACCGGCTGGCTACCATCGTGGCGCGCGAATCGGCGGGCTCACCGACGTGCCACCCCCCGGTTCCGGCGGATCCGATCTCGAAGCTGTCAGCCAACCCGGCCCTCTCCACGAGGTTCCGGAAGATGCCCTCCGCTAGCGGAGATCGGCAGATGTTGCCGAGGCAGACGAAGAGGACCCAGGTGCGTCCCGTGGTCGAGGATTCCGCGTGCATGCGCCGTCGAAGCTCGCTTTTCTCATGGGGTCCCGGGGGGCGGATACGGCCTCGCCCCACGCATGGCAAAGTTGTCCAAGCGGCTACACCCTTGGCAAGGAAGCTCGTTACCTTTCACGGCGTAGCTCCTCGGGTTTGACGCCTCGGGGTGCGGTTCCCCGATGTTGTGCTCAGCAGGAAGATCTTCTTTTGGAAACGATTACGTTCGCCGATCTCGGCCTCTCTCCGGAACGCCTCGCCGCCGTGGAGGCGTTGGGGTGGACCATCCCGACCCCCATCCAGTGCAAGGCGATTCCCCCCGCGCTCTCCGGCTCCGACGTCGTGGGCATCGCCCAGACCGGGACCGGCAAGACCGGTGCCTTCATGATTCCCGGGCTCGAGAACATCCAGGCGGGCGGCGGCCTGCAGATCCTCGTACTCTGCCCGACGCGTGAGTTGGCGCAGCAGGTCATGGAGGATACCCAGACGCTCTCCAAGGGCACGAACATCCGGTCCGAAGCGATTTTCGGCGGAGTCGGATACGGTCCGCAGATCACGGCGCTCGACCAGGGCTACGAGGTCATCGTCGCGACTCCGGGACGGTTCATCGATCACATGCAGTCCGGGCGCGTGGACCTGTCGAAGGTCCAGTACCTGGTGCTCGACGAGGCCGATCGCATGCTCGACATGGGATTCCGCCCGCAGATCGAGCAGGTGTTCCGCTCCATGCCGTCCAAGCGTCAGACGATGCTGTTCAGCGCCACCATGCCGAACGGCGTCCACGATCTCGCGCTCCGGCTCACCAAGGATGCCGAATGGATCGAAGCGGCTCCGCAGGGCACCACCGCCAGCGGCATCGAGGAGCGTTTCTACTCGGTGAAGCCGGATCGTAAGCCCGAGCTGCTCCTGGAGCTCATGCAGGAGCCCGGTTGGACGCACGTGCTGGTCTTCACCCGGACGAAGGCGGGTGCCGACGTGCTCGAGCGCCGGCTCCAGCGAGAGGGCATCGAGGTCGACGTGATGCATTCCGACCGCCAGATGAAGCACCGCACCCGGGCGCTCGAGCGGTTCGCGACCGGTAAGGTGAGGGTCCTGGTCGCCACGGACGTGGCCCAGCGCGGGCTGGACGTCGAGGGCATCAGCCACGTCGTGAACTACGACGTTCCGCTAGACCCGGAGGATTACGTGCATCGCATCGGCCGGACCGGTCGCGCGGGCGCGACGGGCACCGCGGTGACTTTCGTGACGGCCGGAGACCTGGGTGCCGTGAAGAGTCTGGAGCACCGGCTCGGAAGGGCGGTCGATCGCGAGCATCTGCCGCAGTACGACTACGCGGGTACGCCGCAGACCGAGAAGCGTGCTGCCGCACGTCGTGGCCGCAAGACGCGCTCGCCCCACGGCATGGGCTCGAAGTCGGCGGATGAGCTGACGCCCGAGGAGCTCGAGGCGCTGCTGAATCCCGGTTCCTGAACCTGTTCGCGGACGTGCCCCGATGATCTTCAAGCAGTACGGCGAGTCGTACCAGAGCGTCGATACGAACTTCGATTCGAAGGCGCTGAACGAGGTGGCGTTCCGGCGGAATCGGGAGGACTCGTTCGCACGGGAAGAGCTCGAGACGCGCTACGAGCCGGGCGAGGTGCACGAGCTCGTCGCGGAAGCGGAAGGCGACGTCCAGGACGCGACCGAGCAGGCCATGCTGGACGAGCTCCTGCAGCGACTGCAGGAGCTCGAAGGTGGGCTGGCGCCCGGATCCATCCTCGTCGTGGAGAACGAGCAGGGGCACGATTATCCCAAGACCCGCCAGAAGATCTCGAACGTGGTGGTCCAGGGAGAGAACCGACTCCGGTTCCACTACACCCTGGCGCCCCCGCTCCGCGTGGCCGAGTACCGCCCCAGGAAGTGACCGGGAGGTCGCCGAGGATCACCGGGTCCCGGCGTCCGCGACCCCGAAACCAATGTCGGCTCTGCGATCGCCGGCCGACCGAGACCCGCCTTCCTGTCGGGATATCCCCCACACACGTCTCGCACCTTCCCCGACTGACCCTCCATCCGCGACCCCGTAGCTTTGTCTCAGCGTCGGGGGGCGAGCGCCGGAAGTCGGAGCGGTAGGAAGACGGTCGGCGGTCGAAGCTCCCCGGGCTCCGCCGGGGGCTCTGGGCAGGGGTTGCCGGCGGAGCTACGAAAGAATGCGGACGTCTGTTGGCGGGAGGGTCACGGGCGTCTCGCGGCGGCTCGGTGAGGCTTCGGTCTTGCCGAGTCGTTTTCGTAATGGATGGTTCGAAGTCCGGCGATCCCTTGCGCCACGAGGTCAACTTTGCTCCACTTCTCCAAACACCGAACACAGGAGATGTGCATGTCCTCGGTACGTCATGTAGACAGCCTGCCCGCCGAAGAAGTGAAAGCGGGCACGGGCACGACCCGTCAGGTCCTCATCGGACCGGACGAGGGGCCGAACTTCGCGATGCGCCGCTTCATCATGGAGCCCGGCGGCGGAATGCCGATGCATACGAATACGGTCGAGCACGAACAGTACGTCCTGCGCGGTAGCGCGAGGGTGCAGATCGGAGACCAGGTGCACCACGTGAAGGCGGGCGACGTCGTATACATCCCGAGTGGGGTGCCGCACAATTACAAGGCGGACGATGGCAGCGAGCCTTTCGAGTTCCTTTGCGTCGTCCCGAACCAACCGGACACCATCGAGCTCGTGGACTGCTGACACGGATCGTCCGGGCCGCCCGCCTGCCCGCTCGTGGCGGCGCGGCCACGGTCGTTTCTCCGCGTCTCGTGCAGGGCCGCGCTCATGCCCACGATTCCATCAGCCTGAGCGCGACCGCGCACACGACCGGGACAGCGAGGTTGTCGTCCAGTGGCCAGGACCGCCGCTCGAGGAGCGTGGCCAGAGCGGCGACGACAACGGCCACCGGGACGGTGTGGCGCGGCAGGAGCACGGCCAGCGCCACGAGGAGGAACACGGCGCTGCCCTCCGCGGAGCCTCCCAGGAACGGCTGCCGGCCCCATCTCCGCCCGAAGTAGCTCGCCGCGGGATCGGCGAGTGCCATCACGAGAATGCCCGACACCGCTGCGGTGCCGGGCGCTGCCGCCACCGCGAGCGCGATCCCCACCATGTACCACGTCGATGAGGCGATGCCGCGCGCCTCCCGGGGAGACGCGAGCCGGGTGAGAAGCCGAAAGAACAGCGTGTTGGCTGCTGGCACTCGCAGTCGGATCACGTCCAGCGCGAGCAGAGCCACGACGATGCTGCCCAGGAGGCCGAGCGCCGCCCCGTACGGATAGGGCCACCACACGAGCACGGCCGCGATCGCGACTCCGTTCGCCGCGTGGAAAGCACGTCGTAGCGGCTGCGGCCCGGCGGTGCGCGCGACCAGCGCCTCAAGGCGTGCCACCTCCCTGGCCCTGCTCATCTCCATGTCGTGATGTTGTCCCGGGTTCTCGGACACGCCGGCTCTCCGTGAGGTCGGTCCCTGGAGCCCGAGCGGCCCTTCAGGCCGTCTCCAACCCACCGCCCGCGGCCTCCGCGGCGGCCAGGGCCGACTCGACCGAGCGGAGGAGCGCCAGGGAATCCGTCATCGTGGGGCTGAAGGTGGCCAGTCCGATCGAAACGGTATCGGGGCCGTTCGCGCGCATAGCAGCTTCGATCCGGTCCGCCGCGATCCTGGAGCCCGGCAGGTTGGTGCCGAGAAGCAGGACGGCGTAGCGGTTTCCGCCCACGTGGGCCACCAGGTCCGAAGTGCGCGTGGTCCGGTGTATGGTCTCTCCGATCGCGCGCAGGCGCTCTTCGCCGTCGGCGTCCTCCCCGGTATCCTCGATCGAAAGCAGCATGACGGTGAACGCCATCCCCCGATCACCGGCGGCGAACATGTAGCGATATACCAACTCGAAATGCAGCCGGTTCGCGAGTCCGGTGCGGGAGTCGGTGAGGGCGGGATGTCGGAGGACCTCGTCTTGTCCGAGTCTGCGCATCTGTTCTGACATGCTGGCTGACAGGCTCCATCGAGAGATGCAGGAATCTCGGTCCGGGAGGTCGATCGTGCCAGTCGGATTGCCACCCGTCCGCCCGGCCGGTACCGTGGCGGTATGGTTGTCCGCCCTCGATACGTGGCGCTCGTATTGGGCCTCGTCCTCACCGCTGCTGCGCTCCTGGGGCCTCGCGCCCGCATGGATCCATTCCCGGGCTTTCCGGAAATCGGAGGGGACGTCGACGCCCACCTGCGGACCTCCGAGGCGGCCGTCCCGGACCTGCGCCCTGGTGACGGAAAGCGGATCGTGTGGGCGGACAGCCTCACGCGGTCCCGCACGCCACTCGCGCTGGTCTACCTGCACGGCTTCGCCGCCGACCCGCACGAAGTCGAGCCGCTCGCGACGGATCTCGGCCGTGCCCTCGACGCGAACGTGTACTTCGCTAGGCTCGCCGGCCATGGTCGTGCGCCTGCCGCCATGGGCGAGATCGAGGTCGCGGACTGGTTGGCCGACATCGCCGAGGCGATGGCGATCGGCCGCCGCATCGGCGAGCGGGTCGTGCTGATCGGGACGTCCACCGGGGGGACGCTCGCCACCTGGGCCGCGGCTCGCCCCGACTTCCAGGAGGGCCTCGCCGCGCTCGTATTGCTGTCGCCCAACTTCCATCCCCGGGACCGGAGGTCGCGCATGTTGCTCTGGCCGTGGGGAGGGCTCCTCGCGCGGCTCGTGGAGGGGAGCGAGCGCTGCTTCGAGACCCAAGGTCCTGCCCACGCGCGGCACTGGACGGAATGTCACCCCACCCGTGCGCTCCTACCCATGATGGCGCTGGCGGAGGAGGTGAGGACGTCCGACCTGAGCCGGGTGGAGGTGCCCACGATGATCGTCTACGTCCCGGCGGACGAGGTGGTGGACGCCGAGGAGACCCGGCGGGCTTACGACCGGATCGGGTCGTCGCGGAAGCGGCTCCTGGCCGTGCCCGAGACCGAGGATCCCGATGCCCACGTGCCCGCGGGAGACATTCTTTCGCCCGGCACGACGGAGCTCGTGCGCGAAGAGATCCTGGGATTTCTCGATGCGATTCCCGGCTCTATTGAAATCCCCGCGGGGCCAAGCTAACTACAGTCGCCGGGCGAGACATCGCGGAAGGTGAGGAGCTCACCTGCGACTCTCGTCTGTTCGATCTCGACAGCGTGGACGGACAGGAGCTCGCCGCCTACCGTTGACGGTCCATGTGAACCCGGCTGGCGAAGGGAGACGGAGTATGAAGCTCGGCCTCGAGGTGGGGCGCACCGCCACGCGCTCCATGACCGTGACCGAGGAACACGTCCGGCGCTACGCCGAGCTCACCGGTGACCGCAACCCGCTCCACTTCGATGCCGAGTTCGCCGCCGGCACGCGCTTCGGCCGTCTCACGGCGCAGGGAGGCATCGCCACGGGGTTGCTGCACGCCCTCGTCGCGGAGGACATGCCGGGCCCGGGGACGGTCTTCCTGAGCCAGAACTGGAAGTTCACGGCTCCGACCTACATCGGGGAT